>Ga0307473_10000301_pt1 | contig 10547 bp, 10 predicted proteins | sample atmos_gasesAM5C__FD_203744 | JGI IMG/M metagenome (GOLD analysis project Ga0307473, IMG submission 203744) | Hardwood forest soil microbial communities from Morgan-Monroe State Forest, Indiana, United States - atmos_gasesAM5C_515 | ecosystem: Environmental > Terrestrial > Soil > Temperate...
GGCGATCTCCCGCGGAACCACCAAACAGGACATCGTGCGTTTTCTGGACGGCGCGGAGAGCGCGGCCGACAAGTTTGCCGCCAACGCCGGCAAACACGTGGAGCTGGCTTCCACCCGGGAGATGGGTCTCTTTGGGAAAAAGTCTTTCAAAGGCAATGTCGAGGAGGCTCGCAAAGTGCGCGCGGCCGCCAAAGCCGTGCTGTGGACCGCCGGAAAGGACGCGCAGGGGAAGATCACGTTCGATGTGAATAAACTCACGGCGTTTAATGGCCTGCTGGCCAAGGGTGAAGTGGAGGCGCGGCAGTGGGCTTCAAGCCTGAACCCGACGCGCCGGCATTTCGGCAAGCGGTGGCTCGAAGAGATTGAGAAGTCCCGGGCTGAAATCAAGTACGCCCAGGATCACTGGAACAATCCCGAACTGCAGAAGACCGCGGAAGCCGCGCATCAGGAATTTGCGGACGCCTTCACTTTCGCCAACCAGAACGGAAGCAGCCTGCAGGAACGCGCGGATTACATCCCGGGCCGATACGAGGGCGAGTTCTGGTCCGACAGCACCATCAATTTTGGCGGCCTTCGGATTCTCGGCACGAGCTTCCGTTCTCCCAAGACGTTTCGAAATGGCTACGAAGCTCTGGCTGCGGGCCCGTATCTTCCAGTGTCACGCGACCTGGCCGACCTCGTGTCTCACAACGTTCGGCAGATCCACAAAATCGCCAATCGACATCTGTGGCAGGAAGGGCTCAAGTCGATGACCGATCCGGAGAGTAAAAAACCGGTGGCGATTGACCCGACCCCAGTGCTGACCGACCGGGAGTTCACTGATCCGGAGACCAAGGAAACGTTCACCGCAAAGGTCGTTAGCGGGTGGAAATCTTCTGACCCTAACTACAAGCTCGTATACCCGACCTCCAAACAACGGCCGGTCGCCGTGCGGGCTGGTTACGAGAAACTCATTCGAACGATCACTGAGCCGTCCCACATTGAAGATTATCCCATGGGCAAAGAGGCGCTGCGATTCACTCAGGCAATCAAACACAATGTCCTGCTGGTCTGGGACACGTTCCATCTGGGTCGGGTAGCTCAATATGCCCTGGCCGCCATGGGCCTCAAGAATCCTCCGAAGTATCGCGGTGGCCTTTCCGCTTTGATGTACCGCGAGGGCGACTTGGCCGATGCCGTAAGCAAGGGCTACGTAAGCAATGAGGACGCGAAATGGGCGACCGAACCGGTCGAGTTCCTGAAACCGGACGGGACCAAAGCGCAATACAGCCGTTCCCAGGTGTTGGGCATGATGGTGAAACAGGGGCTGAACGCTGCTAAGATCACCGACGCCCTTTACAGGGAAGCTGGCAATCATCTGCCGATTGTCGGGAAAGCGTTCGACAAGATTCTGGGTCCGTACAACCGCTGGCTCTTCGACAAGTTCATGCCGGGCCTGATCAGTGATTCCGCGGTGCGGACTCTGGAGAAGTTCCACAAGGCCAACCCGAAAACGCCGCTGCCGGACATGGTGCGCGACGTCGTGCGCGATGTGAATGCGTACTACGGCAATATGGGGCGACAAGGGGTGTTTAAGAGCGCCACCCTGCGGGACGTTGCCCAGATCCTGCTCCTGGCGCCGATGTGGCGGGAGGGTCTGTATCAGAAGGACGCGAAGTTCCTGGCCAGAACCGCCAGAATGCCCGCCAGACTGATCCAGAGCGGCCTGCAGTCAGCCGGGATGGAAAGAGCGGCCGGCGCGGCCGGGAAGCTCGCTGGACGCCAAGGGCTGCCATCCATGGGCTTTGCTGGCGGAGCCGTTGCGCGCGGTCTGATCGGTTACATGGCCCTGACGCAGATGATCAACCTGATCACGCGCGGGCATCTTACGTTCCAGAACAAGGAAGAGGGCCACAAGTTCGACGCGTGGATCCCGCTGGGTAAAGACTCCGGCCTGTGGCTGAGTCCCATGTCTGTGTTCGGGGAAGTGACTCACGATCTGATCCGGTTGTCTGAGAAGAAACCGAAGGTCTGGGATGCCATCACTCAGATGGGTGAGAACATGCTGGGGCCGATAGGAAAGATGGAACAGGTGTTACGGACCGGACGCAACCCGGCCGGGGAACAGATCACGACCACCGCGGGAGTTTTGAAGACCGCCCTGGCACAACTGGCTCCGGCTCCGATCTCGCTGGGGACACCCCTGCGAGCTATCGGACACGCCGTGGCGCCCGGTGCGGTGTCGCCGACAAAGCCCGGGGAACTTGAGCAGCGCATGATGGGCATGGCCGGTATCAAGGTTGAGCGCAGCCGCACGCAGATCCAGCAGATGCAGGACCTGGCCCGGCAATGGATGAAGAGTCAGGGCTTGGAAAACCAGATGATGGCCATGATCCCGACCGACGAACCCTCGTATTCAAAGTTGCGGACGGCACTTCAGAACGGGGACCAAAAGACCGCCAAGGCGACGCTCACGGCACTGCGTCAGGGGCACACCGATCAGCAGATCCTGAAGGCCATGCAAGATTGGGCGGCCCGTCCTTTAACAGGTTCTCACGAGCACGAGCGAGTTTTCCTGTCCACTCTTCCCGAACGTCAATTAGAGGATTATTTTGAAGCATTGCTTGCAAAGCAGACGGTATATGAGGGATTTGTTGAGTGGTATTTACAGCAGTCGCAGCGGGAGGATTTACCTTCAACGACTCGTTAAGGACTGGTTCCAGAGCGATCAGATCTTCTTCCCATTTATTGTAGGATTTATTGGAATTCCGGCACGGAACGTTATCCTTCAGCTCGTAGGAAATCTCCCCCCCTTTTGTGGCGTAGGTCATATCATTTCGGTAGTTGACGCACACTCCCCAGATCACCAATCGTTTCTTAACCTCAACCGGAAAACCCTCAACACTGCCTCTGAAGATCACATCGACCCAGTCCCCGATCTCGAATTTTGGTTTCGGCATCATAACTATCCGACGTTGACCTCTCGACATTCCCATACCTTTCGTTTGCCGACATCGCCGACCTTGCGCCAGCCGTGCACCACGACTCGGTTTCCAGCCGCAATCCAGATACCGACCTCGGCGATGCTTCTCATTTTCTCAAGACGCTCGGCCACGTGGGTTCCGCTGGTAGTCTGCACCAGAGTCGCTCCAATCTGGCCGACCTTGCACGCCAGAATGTCGCCGAAGTTCCAGACGTCCCGAGTGATGATTGGGCCTTTGAATCCAGCCGGGCCTGACGGTACCCATTTCTCAACGACAGCTACGATGTAGCCATCGTCCCGGAGTTTTTTCAGACTGCGCTGTGTGGGGGATGTTTTGCTCACTTCTCACCTTTCTGTTTTTCAATGCGCGGAGTAACCGCTTGTTTTCCCGTATCAAATCGTCCCGGCTACGGGTCTGTTTCATGGCAATCTCAACCAGTCGATCACGCTCTTTGTCCGTCATGTTGTCTCCATATCAGGCCGCCGATCAGCGACAGTAATAGCTCTCGCGTGCCGCCATTGTTTATGAACTGTCGCACGTCCTTGCAGGGCAGTACGACGATTGCTGAGGGAACCGGAATAAACTTCGCAAAGGACAGGGCGCCAGTCAGGCCCGGTCCGTCGTTATCAGCCACAATGGCAACTCGCTGCACGCGCAACCGCTTTACTGCGGTGATCACCATGGGACCACCGCCCGTGCAGGAAGGTCGTCCAATCGCGAAGAAACCCATTGAAAGCGCGGCCGCGGTGTCGGTCGGGCCCTCGCAGACCAGAGCCGTTTCCTGAGGTTCGCATTGGGGCAGGAATATCCCGTTGTGACTGCCTTCAATCGCCCATTTGCGACCAGACTGGTTACGCAGGCGAATACCGATCAGGTTATTGTAGCCGTCGCGCATGGGGAAGGCCCAGGTTCGAAAGTAAACCGGGCAGGGCGTGGCGTGCAGAGCGCGCAACGACTGAGGGGACACTCCCAACTCTTTTCCGTAATCCACGAGGGACCCACGACCGCGCATGGACCAGTTGGCCAGCGTGCCGCCGACATTGATAGCGGGCTCAATCCTTTTCTCCACTGGCCGTGGCGCTACTGCGCCGGCAGAGAACCGGTGAATATAACCCGTGGACCCATCCCTGAGCGTATGCGGATTTTCCGACACAACTCGCATGCAGAGATCGGCGGAACCATCTGGGGAGCGAATGCACCAGTCTCCCCTGCCGCACGCGCGACACGGCTCACGCTTCGTAACGCGGAACCATTTCATTTAATTGATCGGTTCGTACGGATCCACTCCATGTTTTGCTGGAACAGGCCGTACCAGTTGGTTTCCCCGGCCGTCTGCGCGTTGTGTTTAAACTCATTGTCAACCATTGAGGTCGCTAGTCTCTCCCATTTTTCTGACATCTCCCTCCACCCCTCCGCGTCGGGCCCCGCGTCCTTGGAATAATTGGTGACGTGCATCACCGGCCAGATATGAAAGCCCCCGTAAGACGTGAGGTTTCTGAAATCGCCATGCCCCGACGAGACGATTATCACCAGACCGTTGCTGATCGTCATACAGCCCAGGGCATTTGTATTGCTCGCCAACTCCAGCACGGCTTTTCCTTTGATGCTCTCGATCACCTGAGACCGCCCCGCGGCCACGCCGTGCACATAACCGTTATCGTAGGTCACCCTCCATGTTCTCTTCGCCATTACGCCAATGGCGTGAACGATTAAATATCCGATGACGATTAACGTGATCGGCACTGCCAGTTTTTTTAGTTCTCTTTTCATAAATCACGCTGCCATGTCCGGCTTTCTCCACCCGTTCTTGGCCAGGGCGTCGATCGTGCGTTTGGCTTCCTCGCGGGTCATCTTTCCGCTGTAGCCAAATCGTTTCAGTAGCGCCGCCTGTTTGAACGAGCACTGGTTTTTGTTCCAGCGATTGAATATCTCGCCGATGATCTGCCGCGCATGCGCGTAGGGCAGGCCGTCGGGGTTTATACCCTGCTTGAGCAACATCGAAGTTTGCTTCTCGGAGAGAGTCTTTTTCATGTCCCAGCCGCGGGGTTTGGCTGGTTGCATATCGAACACGTCGAACGGATTTACGACCTTCGACTTGTAGCTGGCCGTGGCTACCAGCCGATGCTTGCGCGCGGCGTCGGCCATCCGGCGCTGTTCAGCTTCCTGCGCGATCAGCTTGGCGGAGTCGACCAGGAGCTCGGACATCCTTACCGGTTTACCCATCTTCTTGGCCCGGGCGATTGCTCGGTTCAGGGCGTCGTCGCTCACATTTCCACCGAGAATATCGGCGCTGCTCATGAGCTTGTGCTTTCCGCTGTTTCCGACGAAGTCCACGACCAGGCACGACGGCTTCACGCTGGTTCGTATCCGGTCGCGGCGTATCTCTGCGGCCGCAATGTTCCGAGCAGCGGCAATCTCCGCAATCAGCGGATCGTCAACGATGCCCGGCGCTGGCCGGGTGCTGCGTCCGATCATCTGGCTGTAGAGCGATCGGGACTTTGTCGGACGCGCCATGACGATGCACTCAACCCCGGCGTCGTCGAAACCCTCGGTGAGAACTCCGACGTTCACGACGACTTGAAACCGGGATTGAGCGAATCGCGAAAGCATGTCCCGACGCTGGTCTTTGTTGGTGGCTCCACACACCCATTCCGACATGCCCAGCCGATGCCGATTGAAAATGTCACTCATGACCTCCGCCTGCTTCACCGACGCCGCGAACACGATCGTGCGTCGATTCCCAATCTCTGCCACTGACGCGGACGCCATAGCCTGCAGGTTGGATTCAGACTCGAGAACCGCCGCCATCTCGGCGCCGTTCAGGTCGCCGCAGGTGGTTTTGATCTGGGAATAGTCGAGGCCATTGATGGTGACAAACCGCTGGTCCACATCGACCAGCCACCCGTCCTGTATCGCGTCCAGTATCTCGTAATCCATCGCGACAGTATTGAACACCTGACCCAGAGCTTCCTCGTCCGCCCGGTCGGGAGTGGCAGTCACACCGAGTATTCTCAGGTCGGGGTTCTTGCTGAAATAATTGATCACGTTCTTGTAGGTGGCGGCCGGCGCATGGTGCCCTTCGTCGATCACCAGAGTGGAGAATTCCCGAGGATCGAACTTCGACATGCGCGTCCGATCTCCCATGCCGCTGTTCAGCGTCTGCACGGTAGAGATCATGACGTCCACGTTTCCAAAGAGGTTCGGGTGAACTGCCAGATGGGCCATTTCGATCTCGCACCGCAAGTCGGCGAACTTTTCGATCTTATCCTTCGCCTGCCAGATCAGTTCCTCCCGATGCGCAATCACCATGGCCCGACCACCGCGGCGCTTTATGACGTCTGCGAAAACGACGGTCTTTCCGCCGCCCGTCGGACACACGAGCAGTGTGGAGGGGACCGTTTTCCACTCTTCAATGACCGCATCAGACATCTTCCCTTGATAGTCTCGTAGGTGGCTCATTTAATCCCAAACTTCTCCTCGGCGATGCGGAGGGCTTCCTTTGCTGCCTTATACCAAGGCAATTCCGTTCCGTCTTTATCCAGCGAGGCACACTCAACGGTATTGATTGCAATTTTCAACGCCTCCCGCATCTTCTGACAGGCGAGTTGTAGTTCGAGGAGTTCATCCTTGAGTGTCACCACTTCTGTTGCAAGTGGTCGGCTGCTGGCCATGCAGCCTATCTTTTTTAGAATGAAGCAGCGTTCATCAACATGTGACTTTATCTCCTGCTCAAGCTCGCGGATGCGTTGGTTGGCTTGGTTCAGTTCCAAGTTTCGTTCTTCTAAGAGCATGGAGAACTCTGCCGGTGTAAGGTTTGGTTTCATGTTTGTTGAGCTACTCGCTTTTGAAAAAATCCTTCGGTGCATAATTCATCGCGCCTTTAGATTTTGACTCCGAATCGGATTCTTTCATCATCCGTTAATCCGAACTTTTCAATATCTGTGATCGTTTTTGCAACGTCTCCACTGTTGGATGCTTGGCAATCCCACCCGGTGTAATCACAGCCGCCGCGAGCAGAGAAGTAGCGACCGTCTTTTAAGATGCCGTAAATTATCCAATCCTTTTCATCTTTTTCTCCGTCTTCCATTGCAATGATCGCAGCCACGTCTTCTCTTCCGAATGTAGCTCGACTCACGTCAGAATCCGGTGGTTGAGGCTGTGGGTTAATCGGCGTGCAATTTCCTCCCGATCCTTCGCCGAATACTTCGGCCCAGTCGTAGTTGTCTAATCGTGATAACATATCTTCACTCCTTCGGATTGTTTGCGTCGTTCAATATCAGACCGCCTGCATTGTTCAACTTCCTTACTCAACTCTCCAGTAGCTTCGAGGATGGCGGATTTGAATGCACCCAACATTCTTTGATGCGGTGGAGTTCCATCCGTCCAATCAATCGCTTCACGCAACCACTTCTCCGCAATCTCATTCAGTTTGTCGGGGTTCATTTCTGAAGCCCTCTCACGACCTTTATTCTGAGTGTCCGCATCTCTTCTGGTACGGTTTCCCAGCGATGTTTTGAAATCAGTCCGCGTCCGCCGCACAGCCGGCATTTCCCTTCGGGTTGAATCTCCGGATGTCCCTGGCACTGCAGACAAACTGCGTATGGCTTGGCGGCGTGAATCTCCTGCCACGCGCGCGACAGGTGCGCCACGGGGCCGGTCCCGAGCTCCCAATACATCAGGTCCTTTTCCTCCATGGCTTTCTCGAGCGTGCCCTTGATATGGCTCAACTGAGTGAGGATTTCCTGAACTTCATCCGCCCGGTTCCAGTATATGAGCAGTGGCTCCGGGATTGGAAATCCGGTTGCGTCCACCATGACTGCGTCCTTGGATTCGGACTTCACAATTTTGGAGGCGACGCTGATGCTGCGCGCGGTGGCAACACCGCTTGAGGAGGCTTCCTTGAGCACTTCCACCCGTCTTTCGGGTTCCACTTTGGACAGCTCGGTCGCTGACCGGACACTGTCAAGCATGCTTGACACTTTCTTCGGAAGTGACTCTGCCACAGAGGCCGCTTCGATCTGTTGGTGCGCCCATTGACGGGTCCACCCCCACTTGTTTTGGAGGTAATCCTCGAACGAGGAATACGCCCTTCGATATAGTCGCCGATCTCTGATTATTGAAAGCGCGTTGCCGATCCGGACCCACGCCGGTTTATTTTCATCAATGATTTTCTCCAGACGATTGAGGTCTGCCAGTTCGGCAATGGTGAGAGTTTGTTCGATCATGGTTCCCCGTCCCTTTCTAATCTGGCTTCGACGTAAAGCCGTTTTCGTTTTCGCTCGTGTTCTTCGTACTGCTTGCGCAACTCGCGACACCTACCGCACTCTGGCTCCGATCCCATTCTGAACTCGCCGTCGTTACCGCACGCACAGATTTCTTTGATCCCGGATTTGTATCGGAGAGGAGCGCCCATAAAAAGTAATGCCGACCCCCGAAACTGTCGTGACCAGTGGCGGCGGGCGCCGCGGTCAGGGGTCGGCAAATTGACTGCTGGTCACTGGTCACGGACTGCACTTCAGCAAAACCTGCGGACACTGTCAATGGGTTTCGCTCACGACTTATTCACAGGCCACGCCACGGTGACGATTATCGCCAGCGAAAGAACGTACAGGGAGGCCAGAATTATTCGTCCTTTTATTGGCAGCGCAATGTCGCAGGCCATCAGCGCGACCATGCCTGCCAGGATTGTTCCGAGTATGGCGATTCTCTTCATTTCGTCTCCTTTCGTTCCAGCGTTGGGGACGCCATCTTCGTTTCCACCAACCCTTCAGTCAGGGTTTCCATGGCATCGTTGAGTGCCTTGCCTTTGGCACCAGTGATCTCTCCCAGCGCTCGTTTGAGGTTCGTCTTTACAACGCTGACCGCGCTCAGGAACTGGGCCGGTGTGCCGCCCAGCGCCGCGAACCGATCGAAGACGCCTTGCGGGTCGGTGATCGTGTCACGTTTGCTGCCCGGCCGCAGCTTCCAGCCGGCGACCGCTTCGGGATCCTTTTCCAGCTCATCCTTGCACGCGTCTACGCACTCGTCGAGCCAGCGTTGAGCGGTGGCTCGCATCTCGCAGAACTGACCGCGTTGTTCGGGCGTCCAGAGCGCCACCGGCACGTCGAGGACACTGAGCATACCCGGAACCATGCCGCCAGCCCATGCCTGATACGGAGCGCAGTTTCGCTTTGCCAGACAGAACTTGCACTGCTGTTCGCCCGGATGTCGCTGTGAGTTGGGGTTATTGGACGCGACGACGCGCGCGAACATTTCCTGCGCGGCACGGGTGATGGCGCCTTCGTCATACATGCACAGCACCGGCTGGTGTGTGACGTGCGGCTGGATTACGACAACCCCGATCTCTTTTACCAGCAGTTTCCCCCGGGCCAATACCGCCTGGTCGCGTAGCTGCAGGTTCTCGGGCGATTCCGGAACGTCTCCGAAGAGCGTTTTGTATTCGATGATGAGCGCCTTGGGGCCGGCGCGCATGACGACGTCAGGCTGGCCGCTGTGCTCGCAAATGACAGAGTTGCCCCCGACGACCGGGATCTGCACCCAGAAACGTTCCTCCCGGAAAACTTTGGGCACCATCCTCCCTGATTCAGTTCCGAAGAACTGGCCCACGACCTTCTCTTCGATTCGTTGGCAGGCTTCTTTGGTTTCGATCTGTTCAGGGGTGAGCTTCACCTCCTTGCCGGACAGGGCTTCGTGAACCGCCCTGCCGGATTCAGAGTCCTGACTCACCCGCTCCGGCATCCCGCGTTGTGCGAGGTGCCGGCCTGGACATGCGGCGTCTGCGGCCGCGTTACTGGCGCTTGTAGCGCCCCTTCGTGGGTCATTCATGTCATGCCTTTTCGAAAGGCGAGGGAGTGAACTCCTGCTCGCGGATTTTACTGACAATGTCGGGCCACTGTTCGAGGACCATTGTCAGCACGTCTGGTTTCAGTTCGGACAGGTCCTTGATGTTGTCGGCCACACCGATCTCGTTCAGGAACACGATCAGATGCCGATCGTCGATCTTGTCGATTTTGCAAAGTTGCTGGATTGAGGCCAGTCCATCTACATCGACCTTGTCTTCCTTCATTTCCGCAGTCGTCTCCACGACGGCGTCCTTGGGTTCCTTTTCTTTGAAGAGCGGAGTCGCGACCCGCATGGTTGGCTCTTTCTCCACTTCCTCTCTCAGATAGAGCCCGCCGAGAACGGTCGGGAATGCCGAGCGCATGCCGTCGGCTTCCGCGCACTTTACGATCATGCCGGCCGAGTCGTCCAGCCACACGCCGAAGTTCTTTTGAAACCGTTTCAGTCGTATCCGGCGATAGACCGGGTGAGTGCGGTTCTTCAGGTGAACCTTCGCCCAGCCGCCGAGCACGGTCTGGGTTTCGTCGTAGAAGTCGCCCTCGATCTCCACAACCGCCCCATCCTGATTTTTGACGATGAGTCCAGACTGCATTCCGTCGTAGTGCTCGTTCACCTCCGCGCGTTTCAAGAACGCCTGGTGCGCGGTAATGAGGCTGAACTGTGGACCTTCCCGGCCGTCGTAACCAATCAGGAAGGCGTCCCCCTCGAACGGGTTCAGGCGCCGGGCCCGGCACATCATCATGA
>Ga0307473_10000302_pt1 | contig 10541 bp, 9 predicted proteins | sample atmos_gasesAM5C__FD_203744 | JGI IMG/M metagenome (GOLD analysis project Ga0307473, IMG submission 203744) | Hardwood forest soil microbial communities from Morgan-Monroe State Forest, Indiana, United States - atmos_gasesAM5C_515 | ecosystem: Environmental > Terrestrial > Soil > Temperate forest...
CCAGCCGTGTTTGGAGCGCATCAAGGCGCGCTCGCAGTTGCGCGACCGCCACAGCGCCCCGCTCGCCTGCGCCGGTCAACTCAGCGATTTGCGCAATCGAGTCCAGCATCCCGCTGACGGTGTGCGGATCGCTTGTGTAAACGGCAATGCTGAGCCGCCGCAGCGCGTCCACCGTCTCGCGGCGGTTGATCGAGGTCGTCGCCAGAACGAAATCTGGGTGCAACGCCACGATGGCCTCGAGGTTCGGGCTGATCGGCGTGCCCACGTGCGGCTTCGTCTTCGCTGCCGGCGGCGTGTCGCACATCTCCGTGTCGCCCGCGAGCCGCTCATCCAGCCCGAGCGCATAAATCGTTTCCGTCAGGTCCGGCGCAAGCGTCACGATGCGCTTCACCTCCGCCGGAACCATCACGCGGCGACCCGTTTCATCGGTGACAATTCTCCCCACGGCGCTCTTCACCGCGCTCTGTCCGCGGAGTTGCGCGTCACAAAGCAGCAGCGCGCCGATGCCGGCCGCAGCAGAAATCAGCAGGCGCCATGGTTGACGCAATCGCAATCCGTCCTCCGAATTCGGGCAACAAAAAAGCCTCGCGAATGGAGCGAGGCTCATGCCCACACCCTCTCTCGCGAAGAGTGTCAGCTTCCACCAGCCCGGGGACGTTCCTGACTTTCGGCTCGTTGCCGCCCCATAGGCGACGCAAGCCAATCACAGTGGCGGGACCGTGGCCGATTTTCACGGCCTTCCAATCTGCCCGTGCCAGTTGAATTGTTCACGCAGAGTGTAAGCCGCGCGTTCCTCGGAGTCAAATCATTGCCTGCGCCCCGCCTTATTAAGACCCACCTCGTCTGGCCTTCCCCGGAGCAGGCAACTTTCTTCCGAATTCCATAGAATGTCTCCTAGCTCTACACAGGATTTTGTTGTCCTGTTCTGTGCAAAGGTTTGCCTAGCACTCTCTCGGTCAACAATGGAGAGACTCCTGACGCAAAGCTCTATTGTGTCGTAAGAAATTGATAATACTGGCTTTGTATTTTTCAGTCCCACAATCGTTGTGTACGAGGCCGATTGGCATCGAGAGTGCTATTCTCTCGTCGGGTGTCCTACGAGTGTCCTAGGCGAGGCTACTCCCAGGAGAACAGAATGTACAGAAAGCTAATCTTTGCTTCGATTTTCGTAGCGGTTTTGGCACTGGCCAGCGCGCCTGTGCAGGCCGACACACTCACTGTTAATGATGTCCTATTTACAGCGACTGTGACGCCTGGGACCGTGACTTTGACAGTTCAATGTACGGACATGTCCGTTTGCGGTGGCTATTTCCTAGGGGATGTTGGCCTCAAGGGATTCACCTTTACGGGCCTCCCTTCGAATATTACGGAGCCGCCTAACTACGCCGTCCAAAACGGCGGTACCAACAATGGCACCGGCGGCTGTAACAGTACTCAACTTAACATGGCCGTTTGTTGGGCTTTGACGTTGCCGGCGCCGGCAGGCGACCAGCTAAGTAACGGCACCCTCACCTTCGAGGCCGGTATCGCTAATGGACTTGTTGGCACTGACGGGCTTCACCTCCAGGTGACGGCATGGGATGACCCGCACGAGACCCCCGGCACTAGAGTGTTCGCGATTTCGAACGCCCTGAATGGTGGAAACATCACTGTTCCGGAACCAGGCACGATGGCTCTACTGGGCGCTGGTCTTCTCAGCTTGGTGGGATTCGGTCGGCGTAAGATCACTTCGTAGTCTTTTCCGCTCGATCGCTCGCTTGCGTTCTGTCTCCTAAAAATGGACCTCCCAAACGGGAGGTCCATTTTTTTTAGGCTATCAACGCTTGGTGAGCGCTGTTCCGCCCCCACCCCTTCTATCTCTTCAGTCGAAAGATGCTTTGATGGTACTGAAAGAGCAGCAGGCAACTGCAACTTCAACTGCCAGGTTTGTTATCGGTTCTTCCACTTCGGCGCGCGCTTCTCGACCAGTGCGCGCAAGCCTTCCTGCGAATCCTCGACGTCGGCAAGCTCGTTCAGGAAAACTTTCATCGAATTGCGCACACCTTCGCGCAGCGGCAGTCCCATGCTGCCGATGATGGCTTTCTTCGCCATCGTCAGCACTGGTCCCGACTGCGCTGTCACCTTGGCGGCGACCTCGTCCACTTTTTTCTGCAATTCGGATTCAGGCACCAGCCAGTTGACCAGCCCCAGTTCGTGCGCGCGTTCCGCTGTCATCGTTTCGCCCGTCAGCACTTGTTCGAGCGCAAGCTTCGGCCCGAGGATGTAAGGCAAGATCGCGGCCGCGAGCGGGGGGAAAACTCCCAGCCTGATTTCCGGCTGCGCAAAACGCGCCTTCGGCGTGGCGATCACCAGGTCGCCCAGAGCGGCAAGTTCTGCTCCTCCCCCAAACGCTGGCCCATTCACCACCACCAGAAGCGGCTTCGACGTATCCAGCATCGCTGAAAACGCCACGTGAAACGCGTCGAGTAATTGAAACACGCGGCGCTGGGTGTACTCGCCCACCTCGATGCCCCCGCAAAACGCTTTCGCCGCCGAATCCAGGATGATGAGCTTCACATCGCTTTGCTCGCCTGCCGCGTTGATTCCCGCGGCCAATTCCGCCAGCATCCGCTCGTTCAGCAGGTTATGTTCGGGACGGTCGAGGGTCAGGTGGACCACCTCGCCCTCCACCCGGTATTTCACGAACTGAAACTCTTCCGGCTTCGGCAGCGGCGTCGCCAGCGTCCCAAGCACGTCCACTCCGCGTCGCTCTCTGGTTATTTGCATCGAATTTGCTCCCTGTGGCCTTGAGCAATCGAGCTTAGCCTGTTTCCACTCCAACGGTCACGCGCATTGCCGCCCAGTGCGCACAATCCGGCAAGACCCATTCAAAAGGTTCCCGACTGTCCCGCCGGCCAGGTGTCATCTGCATGATTTGGCGGACGGTTTGCGCGGCGACGACGGGATGTCGCACTCCAACACCCGGATCGTCCCTTCTCAGTCTGCGCACTTTCCGGTATTCTCAATCGCCTATGCTCGACCTGGGATACGTGCGGGAGCACCTCGATGCAATCGAACAGATGGCGCGTGACCGCGGGATCACGCTCGACTTGGCGCCTTTTCGCACAATTGACACGGAGAGGCGGCAGCTCATTCGAGTAGTCGAAGTGCTCAAAGCCACGCGCAACAAGGAAAGCCATGCCATCGGAATCTTGATGGGAGCGGCTGAAGCGATGGGCGATAGTCCAGATGCGAAGGAGCAGAAGGCGCAGGCGATAGCAAAAATCCAAAGCATGAAGGGCATCTCGGACGAGATCAAGCGCACCGACGAACGAATCGGGGAGCTCGACGAGCAGCTAAAACAATTTCTCCTTATCGTGCCCAATATCCCGCACCCGAGCGTACCGCGCGGCAAGAGCGCTGCGGACAATGTGGAAGTGCGGCGCTGGGGCACACCGCCGAAATTTGATTTTGCTCCCCGTCCTCACTGGGAAATCGGCGAAGGCGCTGGAATTCTCGATTTCGAAGCGGCGGTCAGAATGACCGGGGCGCGTTTCGCCGTTTACAAAGGCCTTGGTGCGCGGCTCGAGCGCGCGCTCGCGAATTTTTTCCTCGATGTCCACACGCGCGAACACGACTACACAGAAATCTTGCCGCCTTTCCTCGTCAACACCGCTTCGCTCACAGGTGTCGGCCAACTCCCAAAATTCGCGAATGAAATGTTTCACGTCGAGGGCACTGATTTTTGGCTCACGCCTACGAGCGAGGTCGAACTGACCAGTCTGCATCGTGAGGAGACACTCGATGCCGACTCGCTTCCGATCAAAGTCTGTGCGTGGACTGCTTGCTTCCGCTCAGAAGCCGGCGCTGCCGGGAAAGATACGCGCGGCATAAAACGGCAGCACCAGTTTCAGAAAGTCGAGATGTTCAAGTTCGCGCGCCCGGAGCAGAGCTACGATGAATTGGAATCGCTCGTGCGCAACGCCGAAGCGGTGCTGCAGCGGCTGGGGCTTTCCTATCGCGTGATGCAGCTCTGCACCGCAGACATGGGCTTCGCTTCGGCCAAAACATACGACATCGAAGTGTGGCTGCCTTCCGCGAACGAGTTCATGGAGATTTCTTCCTGCTCGAATTGCGAAGCCTTCCAAGCACGCCGCGCAGGTATTCGTTTCAAGCCGAAGAGCGGCGCGAAAGCGCAAAAATCCGAATTCGTGCATACGCTCAACGGGTCAGGACTCGCTGTGGGGCGAACGTGGATCGCGATTGTGGAAAATTATCAGCAACCGGACGGTTCCGTCATTATTCCCGAGGCGCTTCGTCCCTACATGGGCACGGATCGCATCCCCGCAAGCTCAAAATAAATCTGCAACAGAGCCACATGGAACTGCGAGCCATTTAGATACGGCAAAATGGCGATTCCCATTTTCCAATTTCCCTTTTCTATTTTCTTTTTTCCGTCCGCTAGGAAACGGGACCAACCAAAACCATGGGGCCAGTGGGAGCGGCCGTTCCACCGGCGGGCTCCAGCGTGATGGCAAACGCCTTGACCGGGATGCCTTCGGGAACTTTCGTCAACCAGTGAGCTGAGTCGCTGGTAGCCGGGTTGAAGACTCCCGCGCTGATAGGACTGCCTTGCTTCGGGACCACCCAGAGTTGGTAGCTTTTGTCACCGGGCGGCGGATCAATCCACCCGTCGTACATCAGCACGCCCATTTTTTCGTTGTACATCACTTTGGCGGCGCCGTTGGCCATGCCCGGCATGGGCGCCAGTGACACGGAGATGGTGTCTCTTGCCTCGAGGAGATGCGCCACAACACGCGCGTAATCGAGTTGCTTTCGCTGGTCCTGCATGGTGGCGCGCAAGTCCTCAACTTGGCGGTCGAGCCGCGCATTTTCAGTCCACAGAAAAAGGGCGGCGAGCGCAAGTGCCACCGCCACGGGCGCAAGCACGACTGCCCACCATTGCTCGAAAAATCCTCTAGCACGTTGGGGCTCGACGGGCGCTAATCTTACGGCGCGGCCTTCAGCTGCCGAGCGGACCTTGTTCATCAGCCGCTCTTTTGCACTCGGAGACGGCTCGACTAGCGGCGTACCCAGGGCGAGTAGAGCGATACGACCCTGCGCTTCGGCAAGCCTGCGCGAGCATGCCGCGCAGTGCGCCACGTGCGACTCGATCGCCTGGCGCTCCTCGCCCTCGAGCGCGCCGAGCGCGTAGAGATCGAAATCTTCCTTCCGAGTTGGATGTCCGTTCATGCCGTTTCCAGTTGCAGATTCTGCCTTAACGATTCAAGCGCCGACCGTAAGCGCGTCTTCACCGTGCCGAGAGGATCGCCCGTGCAGCGGGCGATCTCGCTGTGCGTCATGCCCTGAAAATATGCCAATTCCACCGCGGTTCTTTGGTCTTTCGGCAGGCCTTCCAGCGCGCCCTTCACACGTCCGAGCAATTGCCCCTGCGCCAGCGTGCTCTCCAGATTAAACGGCAGCACCACCGTGTTCTCCAGCAACTCTTCTCCCTGGCTCGGAATGTGTCGGCGCAAGAGTGAAATCGCGCGGTTCCGTCCGATCACCACTAGCCAGCCTGGCACAGAGCCGCGCGAAGCATCGAATTGTGCTGCGGTACGCCAGAGTTGGTAGAAAATGTCCTGCAAAATCTCCTCAGCCGCCTGTTTATCGCGCAGGATGCGGTTTAGCACGGACGACAGCATTCCCGCATAGCGGTCATAGAGCGCCGCTAGTGCCGTCTCATCCCTCGCCACAATTCTCTCGATGAGAGCTGCGTCGGACGCCCTCATCTCTGTTCCCGTCCCTGGACTCACTTGGTTTGGGCAGCTCCATTAATTAGATACGCGCGGCGGCAGTTTCCGGATTGCATTGAGGGCCGGAAAGGCCTTCCGTGCGTTGCATTTGCTTCGTGACGCGTGCAGCCTAACTTGCTCACCCTCATGTGGTCAACGAGCTTATCTTGTAAACCCAGCCTGCCCGTTGCGTCGCGCCTAGGTTTCATCGAGTTCTCATAAGCTCTCAACTGTAAGTTTTTTATTTTCAGTGACATAGTAGGAATTTATCGACCCGAGCCGGCCCCAAATGCGTCCGGCCTGCCTCCCGCATTTTCCACTCCGTCGGTGGTTTTCATTGACATCCTTGGCGGCTTGGCTAAACTTCGACTCGCGCTAGACTTACGAGGCACTAGCATCTCCCGAAAATAATTTCGGCAGGCGAAGGCAGCGCAGTTCTCGCCACGTCAGGAGGAAGGACAGATGGCCACCGTTGCCAAAGCGGCTCCCGCGCCCATACCGCGCATCGCGCCGCGTGAGGATCTGAATCCCTACCGCATCTCCCAAATCCAGTTCGATATCGCCGCCGAATATCTAAAGCTCGATCCCGGCCTGCGCCAGATCCTGCGCACCCCCAAGCGCATTTTTGAAGTGTCCGTCCCCACAAAGATGGACAACGGGCAAATCAAAGTTTTCACCGGCTACCGCGTGCAGCACAATATCGCGCGCGGCCCCGCAAAGGGCGGCATCCGCTACCATCCCGCTGTCACGCTCGACGAAGTGAAAGCGCTGGCGGCCTGGATGACTTGGAAGACCGCCACCGTGAACATACCGTACGGCGGCGGCAAGGGCGGGGTCATCTGCGATCCGAAGCGCATGAGCAAGCCGGAGCTCGAGCGCATGACCCGGCGCTACGCGTCGGAAATTTTCCCCATCATCGGGCCCGAGCAGGATATTCCTGCGCCGGACGTGTACACCGATTCGCAGACCATGGCATGGATCATGGACACCTACTCCATGACCAAGGGATATTCCTCGCTGGGCGTCGTCACCGGGAAACCGGTTTCGATTGGGGGCTCGCTGGGCCGCAACGAGGCGACGGCGCGCGGCTGCCTCTTTGTGACGGAAGAGGCCTGCCGAGTGAAGAAAATGTCGCTGCGCGGATCGAGCGTCGCAATTCAGGGGTTTGGAAATGCGGGTGCGATTGCTGCGCGTCTGTTCGCGGAGAAAAAGGCGCGTGTTGTCGCCATCAGCGATTCCCGCGGCGGCGTCTTCAATTCGCGGGGGATTGATCCGCTCAAAGCCGCACGTTACAAGGAGCGCTCAGGGACCGTTGTCGGCATGCCGGGAACCTCGCGGATCTCGAACGACGATCTGCTGACCATGAAGTGCGACATCCTGATCCCTGCAGCGCTCGAAAACGTGATTACGCTGAATAACGCCGATCAAATCAAGGCGAAAATTGTTGCCGAAGCTGCGAATGGCCCGACGACACCTCACGCGGACGAAGTGCTAGCCCGCAAGGGCATCATGGTGCTGCCGGATATTCTTGCAAATTCCGGCGGCGTCACAGTCAGCTATTTCGAGTGGGCGCAGGATTTGCAGGGCTTTTTCTGGTCGGAATCGGAAGTAAACGCTAGGTTGGAAAGCATCATGAAGCGGGCGTTCCTGGAAGTCCACGAAACCGCGCGCAAGCATCGCACCCACATGCGCACCGGTGCGTACTGCCTGGCTGTCGGGCGCGTGGCCGATGCCACTCTCGTCCGCGGCCTCTTCCCGTAGCCACTCAATCGGCACAGTCCGCCCGAGGGGAAAGAATCTTGAAGCGCCACTTCCTCGCCATCCGGCCGATTCTCTCCGCAATTTTTTGCGCGCTAGCTGCCATAACTCTGCCAGTTCCAATTTCTGGAAGCTCCGCCAAGCCGCCGCAAAATTCCCCAGGAAGCTATCTCGAACTGAATGGCGCGAAGCTGCATTATGAAGAATGCGGCACCGGGCCTGAAGCCCTGGTTCTGATCCATGACGGGATCGCTCACTCAGCAGTCTGGGATGACGTTTGGGGCACATTCTGCAAGGAGTTCCACACCATTCGATATGACCGCCCGGGCTACGGGCTCTCGGCGCCTGCCACTAAGTGGCACACCGAGACGGATGATCTCTTCGCGCTGCTGCGCCATCTCAAAATCAAGCGCACTATGCTTGTGGGCAGCTCTCACGGTGGAGCAATCGCAATCGATTTCACCCTGGAGCATCCCGCGCTCGCGGAGGAACTGGTGCTGGTAGGCGCGGTCGTTGATGGCTACGGCTTCTCGGATCACTTTCTAGATCGGACGGTGGCAAACCAAAAGCCCATGGAGAAAAACGACGTCGCCGGCCTAGTCGACAACTGGGCCAACGACAAATACGTGCTCGCGCCGGATCATCCGGCGGCTCGAAAAAAACTTCACGACCTTCTCACCGCCAGCCCACAGGACCTGACCCATCAGGATCTCGCGAGAGACATGCCCTCTGCGCTGCCACGCCTCCATGAGATTCGCGTCCCTGTTTTGATTCTCGTCGGGGATGCAGACATTCCGGATGTGCATGCGCACGCGGGCGTGATTGAAACAGGAATTCCAAACTCGCGGCGGGTGGTCATCCGTGATGCGGGGCATCTCATGTATCTCGAAAAGCCAGAAGAGTTCAGCCGCGTCGTGATCCGTTTCCTCCAGGAAAACAGGAACTGAGATTCATTCCGCGCCTTCGTTCGCTTAAAATTATTGTTGCGTTGCGATGCAGAACGCGCGTACATTTTTATTTGCCGGCGTGCCACGCGGAATGGGTGGCGCCGGCTTAGTTGTCTGCAGGGCCTTGCGCGGAGGGCGTTGAAAGTTGGGCGAACACACGAACCACACACCACCGATTCTTCTGACCATTGCCGGATTTGATCCGTCGTGCGGCGCGGGTGTGGCCGCGGATTTGAAAACTTTTGCGGCCCACAATTGCTACGGCGTCGCCGCCATCACCGCGCTCACCGTGCAGTCCACGCAGGGCGTGAAATCCGTGCACGCCACTCCTGCGGCGCAGTTGCGCGCGCAGCTCGATGAGTTGGCGGCCGACGTTTCAATCGCCGCAGTGAAAATCGGCATGCTCGCGAATCGCGGTAATGCCGTCGCCGTCACGGAATTTCTCGACAAGCATAAATTCGAGCACGTGGTTCTTGATCCGGTTTTCCGCCCCACCGCCGGTAACGAAGAATTAATCGATACGGCTGGACTGAAATTCGTGCGCGACGAACTCTTGAAGCGCGTCCGCGTGATCACTCCCAACATGCCTGAAGCGGAATTCCTCACCGGCCTGGATGTCAAAGATCTGAACGGCATGAAAGCAGCCGGACAGAAATTGGTGGAGATGGGCGCGCGCGCCGTAGTTGTCACCGGCGGCCATCTTGAGAAACCGATCGACGTGCTATGTGAAGGCAGCGAAGTTGAAACTTTCGGCGGTGATCACGTGAAGAGCCCGAACACGCATGGCTCTGGATGCACATTTTCGTCCGCCATCGCCGCGCAGCTCGCATCCGGACTGCAGCTTCGTGAGGCCGTGATTCTTGCCAAGGCTTACGTCACCAAGGCCATTGAAAAATCCTACCAGATCGGCAAGGGCGCTGGGCCGCTCAATCAGCTTTATCGCTTCCACCAAGAACAGCCCGCCCGCGGCGTCCACGAAGTTCCGCAGCACGGCATGCATCCCGCCGCCGAGCCCGCCGCCCACTAAATTTTAGAGCCTGAAATGGAACGCAGCGCCATTACACCGTGATTCATTTCCTGTCCACTCTTTTGATGGGATAGACTTAGCCGGCTAACCCACATGCCGCTCTCTGCAGGCCATAAGCTCGGTCCTTACGAGATACTTGCGCCCATAGGCGCGGGCGGAATGGGTGAAGTGTATCGCGCCAGAGACGCGCGTTTGAATCGGGACGTCGCGATAAAGGTTTCCGCCGCTCAATTCAGCGAACGTTTCGAGCGTGAAGCCAAAGCCGTCGCGGCCCTGAACCATCCCAACATCTGCCAGATTTACGATATCGGCCCAAATTATCTGGTCATGGAGTTCGTTGACGGGCCGCCGATTGTTTTCCGTGAGGAGCGGCCTCTCCCAGTCCCTGAGGCTTTGCGGCTCGCCAAGCAAATCGCCGCTGCGCTCGAAGCCGCGCACGCCAAAGGAATCATTCACCGCGACCTCAAACCAGCGAACATCCTCGTCACTACTGGCGGTTCCGTAAAGCTGCTGGATTTCGGACTCGCGAAGCACAGCGCCAGTGCTGGCAAGCAAAGTGAGGAGACCCAAACGATAAGCGTCACCCAGGTTGGCACAATCGTAGGCACTCCGGCATACATGTCGCCAGAGCAGGCCGAGGGAAAGCCGGCCGATGCGCGCTCCGATATTTTCTCGTTCGGAGCGGTGCTTTACGAAATGCTCGCCGGGCAGCGCGCCTTCTCCGGAGGCTCGGCTTCCGCGACCATGGGCGCAATCATTCACAAGAATCCGGAGCCGCTCAAAGTCCCTGCCGCGCTCGAAGCGATTGTGTTCAAATGCCTGTCGAAATCTCCGGACGGCCGTTTTCGGACGGCGACCGATCTCCGACAGGCCCTCGAAAAGGCCTTAACAGGCGGTGATTCAGCCGTCGTTCATCGAATAAAACCGCGCACGCTCGCTTTGGCTATTGCCGCCAGTCTGCTCGTGATCGGTGCCGCCGGCCTCGCCATTTATCTGAAAACGCCCAGAGCAAACCGGATTAATTCCATCGCCGTT
>Ga0307473_10000304_pt1 | contig 10516 bp, 7 predicted proteins | sample atmos_gasesAM5C__FD_203744 | JGI IMG/M metagenome (GOLD analysis project Ga0307473, IMG submission 203744) | Hardwood forest soil microbial communities from Morgan-Monroe State Forest, Indiana, United States - atmos_gasesAM5C_515 | ecosystem: Environmental > Terrestrial > Soil > Temperate forest...
GACCGACTCCTTGCAGTTTGGCGTGCCAAACGCTGACTTCTTGAAGCCTGGCATCCAAACAAGTGCACTGGCCGCTGACGGCATTCAGGCGCCGTTCAACGCCAGAGTCTTCGCCCGCATCGAATTCTAACGGGCGAACAATCTAACGAGGGGGAGCGCCTTGCGCTCCCCCTTTTTTCCTTCATAATCTGCCCATCCGCTTCACGAGGTGCCTATGAGTAAATTCGTGCACTGGTTCCCGCCCATTGCTCTACTTGTATTCTTATTGATCCCCGGACCCGTTTTTGCGCAGCGCGTCGGGAACCCCAAACCTTTCACGAGCGCGCGCATTCAGGTTCAAGTGCGGTTCCCAGACGGGACTGCAGCTCCCAATGGTGTCTTTGTCGAGTTGGAATTCCAGAATACCCAGATGGTCATGCAGGACCAAACCGACAGTTCTGGAAAATGCATTTTCATTCCCCCAGCTCCGGCAATTTATATCGTTCGTGCCAAGCAGCCAGGCTACTACGACGCCACGCAAATGCTTGACCTCCAAAATAACCCGACTGGAATGGCAAACCTGACATTGAGACCAAAGCCTGGAGAGGCGCCCCCAGAGCCACCGAAGGGTGCCGACAACACTGTGTCGGCGATTGATCTTTCAGTTCCAGAAGCTGCCCGTAAGGAATTCGATCTGGGCCAGCACGCGCTGGAAGGTCGCGATTTGGATGGCGGCATTGTTCACCTCAAGAGAGCCATCGAGCTCCACAATCCGTATCCTCAGGCCTGTACCCTGCTCGGAATGGCCTACAACGAGCAGAAAAAATGGAAAGATGCACAGGGCGTGCTTGAAAAGGCTATCCAGCAGGATCCTAAGGCTGCAGAAGCGCACATCCAACTGGGTATCGCGTTACTCCAACAGAAGGATTACGCGGGCTCAGAAAAGACTCTGAATGAGGGACTCCAACTCAATCCCGATGCACAAAGCTCACCCATGGCCCACTACAGCCTGGCAACAGCGTACTTCACCGGGGGACAGTGGAGGGATGCGGAGCCCCACGCAGCAAAGACCATCGCCGCGACGCCGGACTTCGCTCTGGCTCACTGGTTGATGGCTCAGATTATGCTCAAGAAGGGCGATGGCCAGGGAGCGATCAACGAATTTCAGACCTACCTGAAGCTGGACCCGAACGGCTCGTTTGCTCCATCCGTTCGCGCCGTGATCCCGAAGATCGAAGCTGCGATACAGAAGAAGTAGCTGTAGCTGGACACGCGTGAGGTTCCACCCCCGTAGAGTAGGGTCCTGCCTCAGCCTGCAGTGCCGAATCGCTCCTCTGCCTCTGGTGTAGACAGTAAAGAACCAGCTCCACACGATTGGAAATCCCCAACTTTTCGAACACTCGAAATAAATAGTTCCGCACGATTCGGGCAGCACGGTTCTTGGATTCTCGCTCGCTTTTCTCGCCCTCGATTCTTTTCGCGCCGGCGCTTCCACAAATTCTCTTGCGATCTTTCCAATTATCTTCCCCGCCCTTCCACTTCTCGATGCGGCGTTCGCCGTCCTGCGGCGCCTCCGCAACCGTAGCTCACCTCTCGCGGGCGATCGTTTTCATTTTTACGACTCGCTCTTAGCCCGAGGTTGGCCGCAACGGAAAGTTGCGCTTACTTGTTACTCCCTCACGGGCGCGCTCGTCGTCGCCGGATGGTGGAGCGTGCGTGTCGGGTTCACAGAGGCAGTAATGATTTCGGCGATTTGTTTCGGAGCGCTCCTCGCGGCGGGAGTCCGGCTGGGATCACTCAATTTGAGCATGGCGAATTTGAAGCAGCAGGAAGAAAAAACGGCGGCACTTTCAGGAAAAGTGTTGCCGTCCGCCAAAGGTTTTATCTTTTACAGAAAGTAAAACTTTTTTGAGGGGGTGTGAAAAAATTATCGTGGTACGTGGTGAAAAATCACGTTTGGGACGTGAAAAACGTGCGTGTGGTGCGTTTGCTTCGCTCTTTTGAAGTGGTTTGCCTCTGCACATTGCCCAATTGCACCAGCAATTTGCGCAGTTTCGCGCGCTCTTCGAGATCGATGTCCACCACCTCAAACGCGCGTGCCTGAGTATTCGCGTCGCGCACGATTGTCTGCGCTTTTACAGGCTTTTGCGCGGGATTCAAACGCAGCCCGACAATGCTGCCGGGATGCAAACTCTGCTCGCACACTGCGATACCACCGCCCAGCGTCATTTCCGGAATTTCCATGCGGCAGTTATCCTTCAGATTTGTCGTCGTCGCAGACAATGAGTGCTCCAGCCGCAGGCGCGGATAACGGCGCTGCCTTATGGCGGAAGATTCCGGATCGGCATCCAGCGGTTCGATTGAAAATTCCGCAAGGTTCAGCCCGCTGTGAGGCATGAAACTGCGCACCCATTCCGGATCAATTTTTTCCATCGCCTGTGCCGCTACTACTCTCAACTCACTCTGGTGAGCCCAGCGGAATGTCTTGCGCGCTTCGGCCAGTTTGCGCAACACCGCTTCGGCGCCTGATGTGCGCAGACGCCCCAGCGCTTCAATCGCTTTCAGGCGAAGATATTCTGTCCCATCTTTCGGCAAATCTCCTTCGGCCAAGCGCAGCAAGCGCATGTCGGCAGACTGTTCGCCGCTCATGCCGATTTCATCCACGGCTAGCGGCCGGATCATCGCGTCGAGATAGTCGAACAGTTCAAGCAACAGTTGCCCACGTTCCGGAGCGCCGCTCGATGAAATCTGGCGAACCACGCGATCGTGCGCCGTGCGCTTCCATTGCTTCATGCGCTCCGGCAGCACTTGCTCGAGCGTCTTGAGGTCCACTCTCGCCAGCATCCCCACGGCATCAATGGCTTCAGTTGTGGAGCCGCGGCGAAGTTGTTCGCGCAGGTGCTCAAGACCCGCAGGCCCGAGCGCCTCCATCATCGAAACCAGATGCTGGCAATCTTCGCGGAATCCGCTGCGGCTGAAACGCGCGGCAAGATATTCCGAGGCGGGCTGAGGCATCCGCCGCAGCAAATCCGCCAAACCGCCGGGGACTTCACCCGTTTTGAGCGATTCTTCGATGAATTCCGGCAGATGATTTTCGACCCCAATTCTCGGGCGCAGATTTTTCCCGAGGCCGGGACGCTCGCCGTCCACATAATCCATCAACTCGACAGCGCGTTGCACCGCGGGATAGGCGCGTTTGTTGGTGGCTTCCTGGGAGAGGCGCACAAACGCCGCGCCGACCATGCTCTGCATTTCCGAATCGCGTTCTTCGGCAAGCTGCACTCCCACCTGGCGGATCACTTCGATGAAAAAACGTTCGTCGCACTTGGCATAAAGCGAGGCAAGTTCGGCAAGACCTGTGGCCGCCTGGCGGCGTGGCTCGTTGGACTTGTTCGTGATACAACTTGCGTAGTTGTGCAGAATTTTTTCTGCGCCTTCCGTTTCGCCCTTTGCCTGCAGGCTTTCGACGTACTCGCGCACCTTTGACGGCGGCACGCACCACGCATCGGCGGATTCGAGCACAGCCTTTTTCTTTTCTTCGCCCACCTCCGTCCAGAATTGTTGCGCCAACAAATCCACGTGCGATTTCACTTCGATGCCCGCACGGGCCATCTTGTCTTCGTACACACCGAGGATTTTGCGCAGGCCGTCGAGCTCGATGTTCATTTCGTCCAGCAGTTGGCGCACTGAATTCACTTCAACATCGCCGCGCTCGTAGCTTTCCAGCGCGAATCGTATGGCAATGTGCTCGGCTAACTTCAGCAGCGTCGGCCGGTCAGATGATTCCGAGGGTGCCTGCGCCGCCAGCGCCGAGAGCGCCTGGCTGATGGTGAATCGCGCGCGCCGCGGCAGCGTGGAGAGGCGCGATTGAAAGGCATTCGGATCCAGCTTGTCTTTCGATGAGTCGCCCGTGCGCGCAATCTGCGCCAGCACCTGAAGAATTCCTTGTAACTCATCCTCCTGCAGCGTCATCAACCCGGTTTCCACCGCCATCGAACCGGGTCCAGTGCGGGCTGCACGGCTGCCGCGAATGCCGGCTGTTGCGTTGCCCCAGCGGCTGGGCGTGCCTGCCTCACCTTCATTGCCAGCAGTCTCCGGAACTCTCCAGATGCGTTTGTTCGAACCACCGCCAGTGCCAGAGCCGGTGCCATCGCCGAAGCCGGTGCCGCTACCTGCGCCAGAGCCGGTACCTGTGCCGATGCCCGCTCCGCCGCCCGCGATACCGCTGATTGGAATGCCGCCTGGTGTGGTGCTGCCCGGCCCCGCGGACTCACCTTTGTTGAACCAGAAGCCGCCGGCGTTGGGATCGAGCGGAGCGCCATCGCCACTCCCGCCGACAATGTTCCATGTGCCTGAGCCGTCTGCGGCACCAGCTCCCGATCCGGCTGAAGAGAAACTGGGCGCAGACCCTAGCGGCAGGCCGCCCTTGAACCCGCCAGAGCCACCCGGACCAGCGTGCCCACTCGGGCCAATCTCTCCAACGGAGCCGGCCGGGCCGCCTACTCCGGAGCCGGATCCAGAACTTTCCCCTTGGTTGAACCAGAAGCCTCCCGCATTTGGATCGAGGGGCGTTCCGCCACCGCTGCCGCCGACGATATTCCACGTACTTGTGCCAGGGGCCCCAGGAGAACCTGATCCGCTCACGGGGCTGACACCGCCCTCTACAGCGTGGCCTCCACCGCCTGCATAAAATCCTGTACCCCCGCCGCTGGTCCCATCTCCACCTTGACCATGGCCTGCGCCGCCCGGTCCACCGCTGCCGGGGCCACCACCACCAGGACCGTAGCCGCCGCCTCCCGGTCCACCACCGCCAGGGCCACCACCACCAGGACCATAGCCGCCGCCTCCCGGTCCGCCACCGCCGGGGCCGCCGTGCCCTTTTGATGTTCCCTCCGCGGCGACAATGAGCTGCAGGAGTTTTTCTGGGTCGTTGAATAGCTCGTTGGCTGCTGCGGAATCCATCCCAAGCGTGCGCGCTGTTATGTGCGCCGCCACCGAAGATTTCGCGATCGAGGAATCAGCCGGAACATAGCAAACTTCATTCACGTGAATGCAGGGATCGCCTTGCAACGCGGCCTTCAATTGCTCCACCAATTGCTGAGGCTTTGCGCCCGTCCCAGTGGGAAATCCGCGGACAAAACGCGCCAAACTGGCCTGCGCGACGTTCGGTGCAAAGTGAATGCTGGCGATGCCGGCAGCCGAAAGCATACGCGCGAAACTCTTTTCAGCGGCGGCCGATTCGAGAGCCACACCATCAAGGAGGAGCTGGTCGCCGGAGACAGAAAGCAGCAATCCGGCCTCATTGTCGCCGAGCGCGATGCGCAATTCGCTCCAGGCGGTTTCATATTGTTTGGCCGTGCGCGGGTGTCCGAAATCATACATCCGCGCGAACTTGAGCAGGATATTCAGGCTGCGCACGAAGGCGCGAGCCGCCGCTGTTCGCGGGTTGGTATTCACAGCCATAGATTGGGGCGGATGCCCCGCCTCATCATGCAAATATGGGGTTTATCAAGGTAGGGAACAATGGTACTGGTGTCCTTTTCAGTACTACCAGATGGTCCTATAGGCGGGCGGACCAGAGGTGCTGGCGCTTCGGGCTGGGGGTGGGCGGCGGGCAAGCCATCTCTCTAACTCGCTGATTTCACCAAGGATTGCCATCGCTCCGAGCTTCCGGAGTCGCATACCACGCTGGCGCCGCTCCTCACTCCGGCGGCGAAGGACGCCGACAAATGGGATCCTTGCCGATCGAGCCGCGAGGGCGTCATCCACATTGTCTCCTACATAGAGAGCCCGAGCGCGGTCCCGGCCCGCGAGAATCTTAAGAAGCCCTTCGGGATTGGGCTTGGGATGCTCGACATTTTCGACTGTAACGATCTGTTGGAAGTATTCTCGAGCCTTCCAACCGTCGAGAGTGTAATCGAGCTCACGGCGGATGCGGCCAGTGAAAATCGCCAGCTCCGCCATTTTCGCGAGACGCCGCAGAGTGGCGCCCGGCAGCAGCCATTTTTCACGAGATGCATTGCCGCGGCCATTCTGGCCCCAGTACAGCTCGACGAACTTGCGCTTCACTACTTCGTATTCGAAATTCCCGCCAAGAGAGCGTATCCAAGCATGCGAAAGCTTCCAATCGTCATTGAAGCCGGGACGATTTTTCCAGCGGTGCAATTCAGTGCGGGTGACGCGCTTTCCCGTGAACAACCGCACCGTCTCAAGCGTGGTGCGCTGAAAAGACTCGCGCGTGTCCACTAGTACACCGTCAACATCAAAAATAATCAGGGCGGGCCGCTGGGTCATTGGATCTTCTTGTTGCCAGACAAAGAATCGCAGCTGGGAAAAAAGAGAGGCGCCAGGATTAGGATCCTTCCTGCTCGCTGGAAGTTTCTGCCGCGCCATTTTCTACTTCGGAGCGCTCGGTACCGTCTCCGTCTTCGAGCGACTCGGAGGACCATGCTTCGCCCGGTGTCGCGGCGGGCGAATTTGCTGCCCCACTCGCTTCTGAGGATGGCATCGTGGGCGGCTGCAAAGAACCGGAGGAACTGTTGGATGATCCGGCGGCAGCAGATTGGCTGGCGGCCGTGGATGCGGCGCGCTCGGGCTGAGCAGCTGCCGTGCCAGCTGCCTTCAGCGTCTCAAGGCGCTTTTCCAGAACGTCGGCGAGAAGATCCACGAGAAGTCTTGCAGCAGTTCTATCGGGATCTTTCGTGGGATTGTAGGCGGTGATCTCCAATGCGGCGAGATGCTTCTGTTGTACGAAAACGATCAGCGCCTCGCGAACTTCCTCGAGGCTCAGGCCTCCTGAGCCGGGATAGTTGGTAGCCTGGAAATCTGAAATTACATCTACGTCGAAATGGAGGACAAACTCGTGGGAGCTGCTGTGAATTCGGTCAACTGCTGCTTGCGCTGCGGCGGCCGCCCCCATGCGCTGCACATCTTGGGCGAGATAGCGGCGCAAAGGCGACTGGCGAAGAACTTCCTCCTCGGGCGGGTCGAGCCGGTCCACACCGAAGAGCGCGAGGTCCGGCTCCCTCACCAGCGGAGGCTCACCCCAGAACCGCACCAGCTCAGCGGCGCCGCGCCCACTGAGATGCGAAACCACCATGCCGTCCACGCAGCCTGAGGTGGTAGTGGCGGGGGTATTCAAATCGGCGTCGCGGTCCATGAAAATCATCCCGACATTCCGGAAGTACCGGCGAACACCGGCGACGGTGGCGAGCGCAACGGAACAATCGCCGGCCAGAATCAGCGGCAGTGCAGAGGATTTTACGGCTTGCTCGACGCGCGGCTTCAGGGCTTCAATGGCAGCAAGCACTCGAGGCAGGTTTCGGGCGCGCGGTGTTTCTTCGTCAGGCTGAAAAAGCTGAGGTGGATCGTCGCCAAGGTCGGCGACTTCATAGCCGATGGAGCGAAGCCGGTCAGCAAGCCCGGCAGCGCGCAAAGCTGCGGGGGCTTTTTCATGGCCGGCCGAGAGTGCGGCCGCGCTTGTGGGCGCGCCCAGCAGCGCAATCTTATTGGGCTGGCGGACGATTTTCACCGCCACGCATGGGCTCCTTGGAATACTTTCGGTTCCGCCGAATTAGATTCACGTTAGTGCGCGGCGCCTCCCTGCCGCGCCGCAAGTTCCGGCGGCAAGGTGAAGCGCACGTCCTCACGAATCAAATCCAGATCGCGATGGTTCGTAAATCCAAAGCTAGAAAGGCGCTGGCTCACTTGCTCGACCAAAATTTCCGGCGCCGACGCGCCCGCCGTCAGCCCCAGCGTCTTTATACCAGCGAGCCAAGATGAATCAATGTCGTTCGAGTCTTCGATCAGCCTTGCCGCGACGCCCGCGCGCTTGGCGACTTCGACTAGACGATTGGAATTCGAGCTGTTCGCCGAGCCGACGACGAGGATCAACTCAACTTCACGCGTGAGGGCTTCGACTGCTTCCTGCCGGTTTTGCGTTGCATAACAAATGTCGTCCGATGCGGGGCCAACGATAGTCGGGAAGCGCTGCCGCAGCCGCGTCACGATTTCCTGGGTGTCGTAAAGCGAGAGAGTGGTCTGGGTGAGAAATGCGAGCCGGTTGGGGTCGGGCACTTCAAGTGAGTCCACCTCTTCCACGCTTCCGACGACGACGGTCTGATCAGGCGCTTCGCCGGATGTGCCCACTATTTCCTGATGATCGCGATGCCCGATCAGAATGAGCGTGCGGCCTTCGCGAGCAAACTTCAGCGCCTCAAGATGAACCTTGGTGACGAGAGGGCAGGTGGCGTCAATCACCCGCAGTTGGCGGTCCTGCGCTTCCTGGCGTACGCGCGGGGGAACACCATGCGCGCTGAAAACCAGGACAGCGCCCTCCGGCACTTCTTCGATGGCCTCGACGAAGATGGCGCCGCGCCGGCGCAACTGGTCTACCACGTAGCGGTTGTGAACGATTTCGTGATGGACATAGACGGGGCGCCCATAAGCCTCCAGCGCCAGCTCGACGATATCAACGGCGCGCACTACCCCGGCGCAAAACCCGCGCGGGCGCACCCGCACCAGCGTTTTTGCGCCGTTGTTCATTCCTTGAATATTCGTAAGGGTCAATTCGCTCTCCACAAACCAATCTATTTTACCTGAACGGCCGCCTTTCCCGCCACTTTGTTCGGTCTTTGCGTTTCGTCTCATGTCCTGAATCTCCCGCGCGCAATTCTTAATATTTATGATGCGAAATTTGGAGAGGCCAAAGAGGGAAAAAGCAGATGGTGTTGAAGTTACAAATGGCGATCGTGACGGGCAGGGGCCGCGGAGCCGAACGGGAGATCGAGAGAGTACTCGGGGCGAGGGAAGTGGCGAAGGTGATAGGCGCGCGACGCGCTCAGAACGGGCGCGCGGCTCGTTTCGGGTGTCCGATTAGCTGAGTGCGATTACTGTGCAGACTCTGAACGTGGAAGGCGCAAGGACTTTCTGGTGAGATCTTCCAGGCCGTTGTAGCCACGGCGCGTCGCATCCGAAACCACGCGGATTCCCACTTCAGCAAAAGCCAGGCCGCGCTCGCCGAGTGCGCCCGCCAGATAGATAATCGCGCCGATTGCGAACAATGCGCCGAACGCGAGACCGAAGAGCAATTCCGCGGCGAGTAACTCACGGACGAAATAGAGCTGTAGAACGAAAAGAATTGCGAGGATCGAGATCATCCCTTTGCGAAGCTTCGCCTTTTCCACGACGGAGGCGACAACTGCTCTGACTTCTCCCAACGCCTTTTTCATGTCCTTACCTGACCTCATAGTTATAGATGCACGGGGGAGGCCAAAGGACAGGCAGCTAAGTCATTGAAAGGTCAGGAGTCTGCGAGATTCCAGAAGTGGGAGTTTTCAAAAAAGGGAAAACTGTTTCCTTGATGAAGGCAAGTTGGTTGTTCGCCGCAGTAGATTTACGATGACGAATTTCGGCGCCACTTTTCGGCTGCGCCCTTCACGTGCTTGTCTTTTTTTTCGCCTGTGCCTCGCGGCTCAGCGTCCCTCGAATGGGTAACGATGCTGCGCGAGTACAGCATCGGCGACGCGGCGACGTAGGGTGATCGTGTCGAGCGGACTGTGTTTTGCGAAGCGGCGGAGAACGGCGAGTTGCGTGAGCAGCGCGTCGCCATCTGCAGTCGCTGCGAGCGCAGTTCGCGCTTCTTTTTCCACGCGGTCCAGCGCATCGTAGATGAACGCGCGGGCAGCGTCTCCCATTACGCCGGCTGCTTCGCCGCGGGCGGCTGCGGCTTTCTTGGCGCGGCGCAGCGAAGATTCCATGGCGTAGACATCCATCACGATGTTGGCGAGCGCAGCAACGATTTCCTGCTGCTCGGCGAGTTGTTCGCGGAATTTCTGCACCGCTGTGCCCGAAGCCAGCAGGAAGATTTTCTTTGCCTGAGCGAGAGACCGCTCTTCTTCGGCGAATGCGCCGGTAGGCGCTTCTTCGAAGGAAGGCCCGGCCAGGACTTCTTCCGCCAGCTTAGTGGCCGCAGGGATCAGAGGCAGGATGCCCGCCATGGCGCGTTTCATCAGCATCTGAATGATGAGCATGCGGTTGATTTCGTTGGTGCCTTCGAAGATGCGGTTGATGCGGCTATCGCGGTAAGCGCGCGCGACGGGATAATCCTCGTGGAATCCGTAGCCGCCGAAGATTTGAACGGCTTCGTCAGCGCAATAGTCCACCGTTTCGCTGCCGGCCACTTTGCTGATGGAGCTTTCGATGGCGTATTCCTCGAGCACTTGCATGGCTTGCTGCGATTTGTCGGCGCCGGCAGCAGGAGATCCCACGCCTGCTTCCACCATTCCGGCAGAGCGGTAAATCATGGACTCCACCGCATAGATGCGGACGGCCATTTCGCCGAGCTTGGTTTTGATCAGCCCGAACTCGCAGAGCGACTTGCCGAAGGCAGTGCGCTCCTTCGAATATTTGGAAGAAGCGGCCAGCACTTCTTTCGCACCGCCCAAGCAGTAGGCACCGAGCGAGAAGCGGCCGACGTTGAGGGTGTTGAAAGCGACGATGTGTCCGCGGCCGATTTCGTGCAACAGATTTTCTTTTG
>Ga0307473_10000305_pt1 | contig 10513 bp, 11 predicted proteins | sample atmos_gasesAM5C__FD_203744 | JGI IMG/M metagenome (GOLD analysis project Ga0307473, IMG submission 203744) | Hardwood forest soil microbial communities from Morgan-Monroe State Forest, Indiana, United States - atmos_gasesAM5C_515 | ecosystem: Environmental > Terrestrial > Soil > Temperate...
AAAACCACCCATCGATTAGACGCCTGGAAAACGAGGAAGGTTTCCCCGAATCAAGGCTTACCGTGAATTCAGTTTACGCCGATACACCATTCCCATCCAGTGAGATAGCTCACCCGCCGGTCAGGCTCTGCCACACCAGGGCCGCCGTAAGGCCAATCACCAGAACCGTGGTCGCCCACGCAACCACGTTAAAGAAGCGGGAGTTTACGTAATCGCCCATCAACTCCTTGCGGTTGATCAGCAGCAGCATGAAGATCAGCACAAATGGCAGAACTGCCCCGTTGACTACCTGCGACAGGATAGTGATTTTTACCAGGGGCAGGTTCGGCGTGAGGATCACGCCTGCGCCGGCGACAATCAGGATGGTGTAGAGCCAGTAGAAGACGGGAGCCTCGCCGAATTTCCGGCCCACGCCCGATTCAAATCCCAGGCCTTCGCACACCGTGTAGGCGGTCGAAAGCGGCAGGATCGAGGCAGCAAATAAAGACGCATTGAACAGCCCCATGGCAAACAGGATGTAGGCATAGTCTCCCGCCAATGGCCGCAGCGCCTGGGCCGCATCCTTCGCATCCTGCACGTTCCGGTATCCGTGGACGTAAAGCGTGGCGGCGCATGCGACGATAATGAACCAGGCCACTACGTCCGTGAAAATGCAACCGGTGATGACATCCAGCTGCGAGGCCTTGAACTGGCGCCGGGTAATCCCCTTCTCCACAATCGACGACTGCAGGTAGAACTGCATCCAGGGCGCAATCGTCGTGCCCACCAATCCAATCACCATGTACACGTAGCCTTGCTGAAGCCAGTCGGAGCGCGCCGGCGGCTTGATGGTCGCAATGGTGGCTTCGATCCAGGCCGGCTTCGCCAGAACTCCGGCAACGATGTAGGTAATGTAGAAAAATGACGCCGCCAGAAATACCTTTTCGACCGACTTGTACTGCCCCTTCACCACGATCAGCCACACGATCACCGCGCAAACCGGCACTGTGTAGTACTTGGAGAGCCCGAACAGCTCCAGGCTGCCGGCAATGCCGGCAAACTCCGCCACCACGTTGCCGAAATTGGTAATCAGGATTCCGATCATCATGAAGAAGGTGATGCGGAATCCGAATTCCTCGCGGATCAGATCGCTGAGGCCTTTGCCCGTGACCGCCCCCATGCGCGCAGTCATTTCCTGGACCACGATCAGCGCGATCGTGATTGGAATCATCGTCCATAGCAGCTTGTAACCGAAGGTTGCGCCCGCAGACGAGTAGGTCCAGATGCCGCCGGCATCGTTATCGACGTTCGCGGTGATAAAGCCCGGGCCGACCACTGCAAAGAACAGCAGGATCCGGGTCTGCCAGCGTCTCAAGAACTTCATGGGCACATTTCAAAAACATGGGCAGAGCCAACGACCAGACAGAATAAATGGGGTTGCGAAATCTGGATAGGTCAAATCTTTGAATTCAGCTCTTTGATTCCAACGCACGAGCGCGCGCGTCTACAGCTTTTCGCGCAGCAAGCTGATGACGTCGTCCGACGTGATGACACCCGTCAATTTGTTCTGGTCGTCCACCACCGGAAGCGTCAGGAGATTGTACTTATCGAACAGTTCGGCCACATCCCGATCCGATGCGTCGGCGTGGCAGGAGATGAGCGGCTCCTGGGTGAGGGCCAGCAGCGGCGTAGTCGGAGATGCCAGCACCAACTTTGACAGCGGAACCATGCCGGCCAAGGTCTGGCGGGAGTCGACCAGGAAAATCGTGCTCACAGATTCAATGCCACCCTCATAGTGCCGTAGCGCCTCCACGGCGTCGTGGGCGGTGGCCGTCACTGGAAGCGCAATGAACTCGGTGTTCATTCGGCCCGCGGCTGAGTCTTCCTTGAACTCGAGCAGCCCGGAAACTTCCTGCGCTTCTTCGGGCCCCATCTCCTCGAGAATCTTTTCTGTTCTCTCCTCGGGCAGGTCAGCCAGCAGGTCGGCGGCCGCGTCGGGTTCCATTTCTTCGACGATCTCGGCCACGCGGTCCGAGTCCAGCGACTCGACGATGGCTTTCTGTACCTTGGGCTCGACTTCCTCGAGAGCTTCGGCAGCCACGCCTTCGTCAAGGGTCTCAAACACGGCCTCGCGCTCGTCGGGCGCCAGGTCCTCGACGATGTCCGCGATGTCGGCGGGGTGCAGCTTCGCCAGCCGCTCGTGCGAAATCTTCAGCTTCACGCGGCGGGCAGGATCGGTTTCGATCAGGTCCACAAAGTCCCAGGGGATGGAGCGCGGCGGGATCTGGTTCAGGAGCAAGTGAAGCGCCGCGAGCGGGACCACTCCTTTGAGCAGGCGGCGGATCGCCCCACGAGCGCCCACATCCACCGAAGCCACTTTCAGGATGGAGCGGTTGCCGACCGATTCCTGGTGCAGGTCGACGTCGTTCACGCGCACTACCTTGCGCCCGTGTACGTCGATGACCTGCTGGTCGAGCAGGTCGCGTTCGAGCAGGAACAGCCCTTCCGTGCCGTTGGGAAGCGCCCAGTCGGCAGCCAGGGTAGAAGCGCGAACACCGCCATTGATCGACGTTACGGATTGCAGGGGCAGAACCCGGTCCCCGGTCTTCGTCTTGATGATGAGCAGCGAAATGCGAATCCGGTCTTCTTGCGGCGTGAGGGCCACTTCACGCACCCGGCCGCTGGAATGGCCGGTTGAGTCGATCACCGGCGCGCCCAGCAGTTCCGTGAGTGCAAGAGCAGACATGCCAGCCGAGAATACTCAACTTTCGCGCCAGAAATCCAGACGCTTGCCGGACTTTTTTCATGGAGGCGTTCCTTCTCAGGACCTGAGTCGCTCTGAAGTTTCAAGCTACTGCAGGAATCAGGCTTGGGAAGCCGGCGCAGGAGCGTCGGGGCAGACGCCCTCGTCTGCCCAGCCGAGCGAAGCTCGGCCTCAGCTACAGCCAATGGCTAAAAGCTAAAAGCCAAAAGCCAAAAGCTGCTTTCCCCCCGCGTTGACAATTCTCCACACTAAAGGCAAACTACCGGATTCATTAATCCGCCGCTTCCCTTCTAACATCTGGGGATAGGCCGACGAAGGGGTTCGAGTCCTCAGGGTCCACCGCTGAGCCGTTATCATGAGCGCACACCGGGTCTCGTACACGCTGGATTCGACGCTGGACACAGTTAACAGCGCCGAGGAAGCCGCCAGCCAGATTGCCACCGAGGCCGGCTTCGGCGACGAAGACGTCATGAAAATCGCCATGGCGGTGCGGGAAGCGGCAGTAAACGCGGTCCTGCATGGCAACGCCTATGATCCGGGCAAGAAGGTCACGGTCGATTTCGAACGTACCGCCCAGGACCTGGTCATCACGATCCGCGACCAGGGAAAAGGGCTGGATCTGGCGAAGGTTCCCGACCCGCTGGCGCCCGAAAATTTGTTGAAGACTTCGGGTCGCGGCATATTTCTTATCCGCTCGTTCATGGACGAGGTTGAAATCAACCCGTCCACCTCGGGCACCGAAATCAAACTTATCAAGCACGTCCACGGCACTGCTGCGGACGGCGAGGAGGCTTCCCAATGAGCATGAAGACCAGCAATCGGCAGGTGGATGGGGTCACGATTGTGGATTGCAGTGGCCGCATCACCCTTGGCGAAGGCAGCGTGATCCTGCGCGACAGTGTGCGCGAGCTGCTGGGCAAGGGCAACAAGAAGATCCTGCTCAACCTTGGCGACGTCAACTACATCGACAGCTCGGGCATCGGCGAACTGGTCAGCGCCTACACCACCGTCAAGAACCAGGGCGGCGAACTCAAGCTGCTGAACCTCACCAAGAAAGTCCACGACCTGCTGCAGATCACCAAGCTGTACACGGTATTCGACGTGAAGGACGACGAAGCCGCGGCCGTAAAGTCCTTCAGCCACTAGATTCAGTTCTGGGTGCCCCACCCAAGCTCCGCTTGGGTGGGTTTACGAGAAGGCTTTTTCTGCCGGATAAGAGCTCGGCGCGAGTCGTCGGCCTCATTCCTCTAGCCGATTCCCATCCAGGGAAGTTGGGGTCCAAATCTCTTCACATGCTCGTTGGATTCGCGGCCGACCCTCCTAAAATAGGGATGCCCCCCAACGAATGCATGCTTTCCGCGGAACTTTCGTTCTCCTGATGCTGATCTTTGCGGACTCCCTCCCGGCGGCCGCCGCCTCGTCGTGTGTTCCTTTTGCCGACGCCCAGAAGCACATTGGCGCCAACCGCTGCATCACCGGGAAAGTTCTGCAGGTGAAACTGGGCAACGGCGGCGTACATTTCTTCGACTTCTGCGAAGACTTCCGCGTTTGCCCGTTCACCGTCGTCGTGTTTCCGAGCGATCTGAAGCGTGTCGGCGACGTCCGCCAGTTGCAAGGAAAGCAAATCGAAATTGAGGGCGAGGTTAAAGGATACGACGGCCGCGCCGAGATCATACTGCAACGCCCCGGGCAACTGCGCGGAGACGCCGCCCACATTCCTCCCCTGCCCAGGGAGTACGACGTGGAACGCCACGGAAAATTCAGCCCAGGCCGATTCAGCCGTCCGAAGGCAGCAAAAACATCCTCAAGCCACAAGAAGCAGTCTGCGCCAGTGAGCCTGGAAGATCCCAGCCTGCCGATGTCGCCTACGGATTAGTCGTCGGTCGTCGGTCGACGGCAAAACGGAGTCGTTGGTCGTTAGCTTAAACCCATTCCCCCGCGAAAGTTCGGAAATGGAGCGACGGGCGTCCTCGCCCGTCGTGCCGGTAGCAGGCATTCCGGTTTCGAGTTGCCAAGCTCTCGATTTTTCAACAAGTTATCTTCTAGATATTCTGTTTTCAGTCCAGAAAAGATGAGGTTGCGCTCTCAATGTAACTTGCGACGCCCTCTGGAATGCCCATTCCAAGCGTTTAGAACGCTTGTACGCGTAGTTTGAGGGTCAGGTCATGGTTTGGTCGTCCAAAGCCCGGCAAACGATCCTGGGCCCTCTTATCGCAAAACTAAGCTTAAAGAAAATGATATTAGGTTTCAAGATCAGTCTTGATTTGAATGCCGTTGCTGGAACGGCAATCCCACAGCCTGCGGCTTTGCCAACGACCAACGACGGATTCATTCACACCACCCCTTTACGCAACTCCTCCAGCGGATACTTCGTCCCCCGCCAGGTCACACCATCATTGCGCAAGGTCAGAACCATGGAACGAATCAGCGTGTACTCGAACATCATTGTGCTGATGGGGTGCAGCAGGAAGTAATATGGCGGGATTGATGACTTGAACGACATTCCGAGATAGATCAGAAACATCGACCCCAACGCCACCACGTAAGGCACCCGTGCCCACCCGTGAGCCAGCCAGATACCGAGAAATGGGCCCAGGTTCAAAAAGAACAGGCCGAACACCGAGGCAACCGTCCGCCACCACTGAAACGACAGCACCGCAAAAAAATTCTTGGTCAAATTGTCGACCACGCCCATGGCGCCCTTTGCCCAGCGCACCGAGATCAGGTCGTCCCCAAAGACGTTGCGCTGGCGGAAGCGCGCATTCTTGAGAACTTTGCCAAGCTTCATGTCATCGAGCACTTCCATGCGCAGCGCCTTATAGGTGCCCACGGCTTCGTAGGCCGTACGGCGCACCAGGTTGAAGGCACCGACTCCCATGTGATCCTTGGTGTCGGGATCGGCGACTCGCCACGGCCGGTGGCCAAAGGTAAACAGCGTCTGGAAGAAGGCGATCATCATTTTTTCGCCAGGCCGCTTCATGACGATGCGCGGGAAGACCACGACGTGATCCGCGTTCTCCGATTCGGCATAGGCCAGCGCGCGCCGGAGCACTTCCGGCTTGAAGAGCACGTCGGCGTCGGTAAATAGCAGCCAGTCGCCGCCCGCTTGCTGCCCGGCGCTCCACATGGCGTGCGTTTTGCCCAGCCAGCCGGGAGGAAGCTCATTGACGTGCACAACTCGCAGGCGGCCGTGCGCCGCCGGACTCTCCGCCACTCGGTCCATGATCTCGCCGGTGCGGTCGGTGGAACGATCGTTGACGGCGATCACTTCGTAATTGTCGTAGTCGAGCGCCAGCAGACCGCTCAAGCCCTGCTCAATATCTTCTTCTTCGTTGCATGCCGGCACGATGATGCTGACGCGTGGATGATTGCTGAGCTGACGGTCCCAGTGCGGCTTGGAAATGTCCGCAATACTGGGCACACCCAACGCCGCTTCCGCAATGCGCGAGAACCAGGCTAAGGCCAGAATGCAGCCGGCAATCCACAGCAGGTAACCCATTCCTAATGGGCTCCCACAGGAGTTGCAGCGTTCGGAGCACTAACGGGTGGGGCAAACTTCATACCGTAAAACAGTATGGCAGAAGAGAGGCAGATCGCGATCACGGGAGCGACGAAGGCTAGGCGCAGTGAATAATGGTCCGACATCCAGCCAATCAGGTAAGCCGAAGGAACGTCGCCCAGCAAGTGGAAGATGAAGATGTTGACCGCAAGCGCCATGGCGCGCACGTGCGGACCGACAGAATTGATGACCGCCGCGTTCAAAGGGCCGGTATTCAGGAGCAGCAGGAATTCCGCGGCAAACATTCCGGCGATCATCAGCTTGCCGCTGGCGAATAGGGCCAGGCACATGGCCGGGATACCCAGGCAGAGGCTGACTGCGGATACGAGATAATGTGCCGCCTTCGTCCGCTTCAGCAGCCAGTCCGACAAATATCCGCCCAGCACCGACGCGGTCAGGCCACACGCGATCACGCTGGCTCCGAAGAGAATGCTCGCGTCGCGCAGGCTGTAGTTGTGGACGCGATGCAGAAACGTAGGCATCCACACCTGCAGGCCGCCCAGCGCAAAGGTCATCATGGCCATGCCGAGGGTCGCGGTCAAAAACGCCGGATTGCGAAGCAAGCTCTTCAGTGTGTCACGTTCGGGCGCCTTGTGCATCGCATCGTCGAATTGTCCCAGCGGCGGTTCCGGAATAAGCAGCAGCAACAATGCCAGCACGACACCGGGCGCCGCGCCGACATAGAACGGATACCGCCAGCCATGTTTCGAGCCCAGCACTCCACCAATGAGGTATCCCAAGGCACTGCCGACCGGGATGGCAAGATAGAAAATACCCATCACGCGACCGCGCATGCGTTCGGGGAACATGTCGGCCACAAACGTGGGAGAGAGAATCACGAAGCTGGCCTCGCCCACGCCCACCAGTGTGTGCCGCAGCAGAAGCTCGTCGAAGTTCTTGGTGACAGCCGTCAGCAACGTGGCCCCGCTCCAGATCAACGCGCCCACGATGATCACGGCCTTGCGTGAATACTTCACCGACAGCGGCCCCATGAAGGGCGCGGCGATCATGTAGAAAATGAAAAAGACGCTGGTCAGGAAACCGAAGGCGGCGTCGCTGCGATGGAACTCTGCCTTCACCATATCCTGCACCGCATAGAGCACATTGCGGTCGATATAGTTCAGCAGGTTCAGCGCCGTCAGCAGCGCGAGCGCAGTTTTCGGATAGAGCTTTTTCGCTGGCACGGGTTTGGCGAGACTAACACGGGAACGCCTGTTGCACCACAGAGTCACAGAGGGAACTTTTTGAGTTCGTGCATTCCTCGTCTCTCTGTGAATCTCAGGTAAAAAATCTCGTGCCTCCTGCATCACGGTCGAATATTTCGCAGTCGCGGAGCAAGCGTCAACGAATGATGTGATTTAACGGTTGACATTATTAACGCTCTTCGTTATGCTGGAGTCGTGATCAAGAGTTTCGCCAATAAACTTACGGCGGAAATCTGGAAAAGTGGGAAGACGAAGGGAGGACCTCCGGCCAGTGTTACCCGACGGAAGTTGGCTATGCTTGATGCAGCCACGAAACTCGAAGATCTACGAATACCTCCAGGAAACCGCCTGGAAAAATTGGCTGGCGATCGACATGGGCAGCACAGCATCCGCATCAATGATCAATATCGGATTTGCTTTGTGTGGCGTGGCAACGACGCATTCGATGTCGAGATCACGGATTATCACTAGAGGCTAGAAACATGAGCATTGCGCGTAAAGGGACACCCAACTACCGGGTTCATCCGGGAGAAGTGTTGCGAGAAGAGTTTCTGAAACCGCTGAACCTATCAGCCTATCAACTGGCGAAACACCTGCGCGTGCCTCCACCTCGGGTCAACGATATCGTTCTGGAACGACGCGGTATCAGCGCTGATACCGCCGTGCGATTGGCCCGCTTCTTCGGCACCTCGGAGCAGTTCTGGCTGAACCTGCAGGCCAATTACGAAATCAGCCTGGTGAAAGCCGAGCACGCTGTCGAGATAGCACTGATCGAGCCAAGAGCCGTGGCGCGTTGAGACTCGCTGGGCACTCCTGCTCCACTCTGTGATTGCACCTTGGCGAGAATCACCTCTTTCTTGCACCACAGAGTCACAGAGGCAAAGAGAAATTTGGGAATTGAATAACTTGGGGGAAATGCACGAGTCCATTCCGCGATTGCAGGCCTGAAAATTACCCGATTACACAATTACCAAATTACTCTCTGTGCCTCTGTGGTGAATAATTTGCGAGAATTACCTGCGGCCATCCCGCGGCCACTTCGCGATCACCACCGTCGAAATCCCGCCCCGCGGCCGGAAGTCCCCCTTCACCTCCGCCCACACCGGCTTCGCCCAGCGCACAACATCCTCGAGCACCTGGTTCACGATGTTTTCCTGAAAAATCCCCAGGTTCCGGTAGCTTTGCAGATACTCCTTCAGGGACTTCAATTCGAGGCACAATTTCCGGGGCATGTAGCGGATGGTGATCTGGCCAAAATCCGGCAGTCCGGTCTTGGGGCACACCGAGGTGAACTCCGGATCGTCGATCACGATCTCGTATCCGGGGAACTGGTTCGCCCACGTTTCAATTTCGGGAAATTTCGTGTCCAGTCCGGCGGAGGCGTGCTCAGCCGTGTAGCGGGGCTGCTTCGGCATGCACAATATTGTAACGGGTGGTCGAGGGCGGACATCCAAAATGAAGGGCTCGGGTCAGCCTGTTGCGGCCAAGCTGCATCTAACCGTCCCATACGCAAGCTCAATAGCTATCCCCGGTATCGCGTCCGGGTGTAAATTGTTGCTTGTAAAACTCTCTTCATGGCATTGAATGCTAAGGACAATTCTGGCTATTTCAGCCGGCACCGCTGGCTGGTCATCACTCTGGGCGCAGCCCTCGCGGTGATTCTCCTGGCTTCGTTCGCGTCCATGCGCGACGAGGTGATTCCCATCCGCACCGCCACTGTACAGCGCGGATCCATTCGCAGCGTCATTTCCACCAACGGCAAAATCGAGCCGGCTCAGAATTTTGAAGCGCACTCGCCTGCGAACACCACGGTGCGCCGTCTCTATGTGAAGGAAGGCGACCACGTCAAGAAAGGTCAGTTGCTGTTGCAGCTTGACGATGCCGAGGCGCGCAGTCAGGCTGCCCACGCACAGGCACAGCTGAAGGGCGCGCAATCGGACGTACAGGCCGTCAAGCACGGCGGATCGCAGGAAGAGCTCCTCACCCTGCAGTCGCAGATCGTCAAAGCCCGTACCGCCCGTGACACGGCGCAACGCAACCTCGATGCATTCAGGCGTCTGCAGGAGAAAGGCGCGGCTTCCGCGGGGGAAGTCAAGGAAGCCGAGAACGCACTGCAGCGCGCGCAGGCCGACTACGACCTCCTCGTGCAAAAGCAGAAAGATCGCTACTCCAAGCCCGAGGTGGAGCACGTCACCGCGCAGCAACAGGACGCGCAGGAGGCATACCTCGCCGCCGAAGACGTGCTTCACAAATCGAACATCGTGGCTCCGTTCGACGGCGTCGTGTACGTGCTTCCGGTGAAGCAGGGCGGCTACGTGCAGGCTGGCGAATTGCTGCTTCAGGAAGCCGACCTCTCTAAAGTTCTGGTCCGCGCTTACGTCGACGAACCCGATATCGGCCGCCTGGTCCCCGGACAAAAAACGGAAGTCACCTGGGATGCCCTGCCGGGCCGCATCTGGACCGGCGCGGTGACCGCCCTTCCCTCCACCGTTAAGCTGCGGGGCACGCGCAATGTCGGCGAGATGGTGAGTGTTCTCGATAATCATGACTTCCGTCTGCTGCCCAACACGAATGTGAATGTGACCATCGTTCTGGCTGAGCATGACAACGTGCTCACCTTGCCGCGCGAAGCATTGCGGCTGGACGATTCGAAGCCATACGTCTATGAGATCGTCGACAATAAGTTAAAGCGACGCGATGTGACGGTAGCGGCATCTAATCTGACTAAAGTCGAGATCAGCGCAGGCCTCAGCGATAAAACGCAAGTCGCGCTGAATACAACTGCAGCGAACAAATCTCTGCGCGACGGAGTTACCGTGAAGGTGGTGCAGTAACAATGAAGTGGACCACGAAGCTTCTTGCCATGGCGGCGCTTATTTTGCCGGCAATCGCGGCTGCCGCCGACTCTCCCTCGGACTTGCTGGCCGCCGGCCGTGTTGACGATGCGATCACGACGCTGAATGGCACGTTGAACATCAAGCCCAATGATGCGGCGTCCTACAACTT
>Ga0307473_10000306_pt1 | contig 10501 bp, 11 predicted proteins | sample atmos_gasesAM5C__FD_203744 | JGI IMG/M metagenome (GOLD analysis project Ga0307473, IMG submission 203744) | Hardwood forest soil microbial communities from Morgan-Monroe State Forest, Indiana, United States - atmos_gasesAM5C_515 | ecosystem: Environmental > Terrestrial > Soil > Temperate...
GCCGGTATCACCCACCATCTGTGCCGTAAACACCATCCGTTGCACGGCAAGAAACCGGTCACCGCGGCGCACATCCAGGAACAATACCACCTGTACCTGGGGAAACAACGCGGGAAAGGGTGAGGAAAGGTTGACTCGCACGCATGGCCGTAATGACACCGTGGTTTTGACCATGTCGGTCATGAGCCAGCACGCACCATACCCGCATGAACTAGCTGAATTTGTCACACAGCTCTCCTACCGGGAACCCGAAGGCTGGAAAATCTGGCTGGAAGACCTGCTCGAACGGGACCCGGGCAGCAAAGGGCTGACACTAGTCGTGCAACGGTGCGGCCCCGACTCATACAAACCGGACCGGATCCTGCGGGTCAACCACTACTTCCCGGTACCCCCGGCGACCTACGACCGCAGGTCGTGGCAGTGGTGGCTGTTCGAGATGATCGGCAAGGTCGAGCTGCACGAGCGGATGGAAAACTTCATCATCGTTCATAAGGTACCCGGCGGGTATGTCACGGCCACGGGTGAGCACGTCGACGAACGGCGAGAACGCCCCTACGCGCCGGCGCACGGCCCCGGGAACGACCCGTACCTGGTGCTGGACTACGGTACGGAAATCGACCGGCGTACCTCGTTCCGGGGCGAGCTGAACCCCGATGGCTAACGTCAAAGCGATCCGGGCTGCGCTCGCTACCCAGCTATCCACCACCGGGCTGAATGTCCACGCCACCGCACCCGGCCAGGTAGTACCGCCTATCGGAGTGATAATCCCGAACCGGCCAGCTATCCTCTACGGGCAGACCATGGACGGTGAAACCCAGGTCAACCTGCTCGCCGTCGTCCTGGTATCCGCCGCGAATGACTTGACCGGCCAAGACCTCATCGACGACTACGTGGCGTCGTCAGGAACTAAGAGCATCTGCGCTGCGGTGCAAGCCGACTCGACCCTCGCCGGGGCGGTGGAATTCGCGATCGTCTTGCAGGTTAGCTCATACGGTTTGGTGGAATACAGCGGGCAACAATACATGGGCTGCTCATTTCTAGTTCAGTGTGGTGCGCACCTATAAGCGTACGCACCACACTGATTTATCCATTCCTAACCCTGCCACGACACGCCGGGCCAGTTCCCCGCCTAGCCCAACCGAGCCAATCCATTGCCAACCTAAATAATACCACACCTAAAGGTTAGGGTGATACTTCCGTGCGGATTCTAGTGGTGCATCCCGGGCCCAATTTTTCTGTGGCTGATGTGCATGATGGTTGGGTTGAGGCACTACGTGGTCTTGGGTGTGAAGTTGCCAGTTTCAATAGTGATGACCGTATTCAGTTTTACGGTCATGCTTTGATTTCCACGGGCGACGTGGACGAAACGGGACACCCGCTGGTCCGCCGGGCGATGAACGACGAGGATGCGCTCCGCGCCGCGATGCAGGGACTATCACATGCGGCACTGGCAATGTGGCCTGATGTTATTCTGTTCATTTCAGGGTTCTTCGTGACTCCTGGAATTATGGGGCTAATCCAGTCCCGGCGGATGAAAGTAGTATTGCTCGGCACAGAATCGCCTTATCAGGAGAAGATGCAACTGGAGCGGGCGCAGTGCGCCGACCTGGTCCTGCTGAATGACCCCGTAAACATCGAACAGTACCGGGACCTGGGAGTCACCGCCGAATACGCGCCACACGCCTACAGGCCATCCGTACACTACCCCCGGACCGGCCCCGTCAACACCGAACTCGCAGCGGACCTAGCATTCATCGGAACGGGGTTTGCGTCCCGCATCGATTTTTTCGAGCGAATGAAATTGGCCGACTTGGACGTTTTGCTGGGTGGCTGCTGGCCCCTCGCGCAGCACTCGCCGCTACGGCAGTTCATGGGCCATGACATTGAGGAATGCGTCCCGAACTACGAGGCAGCCGAGGTATACCGCAACGCGAAGTGCGGTATCAACTTTTACCGCCGCGAATACGACGATGCTGATGTCGATACCCAAGCCGTCCCATGGGCGATGGGTCCGCGGGAGGTGGAACAGTCGGCGTGCGGCTTGTTCTATCTGCGTGACCCGCGCGCGGAGGGGGACGAGCTGCTGGACATGCTGCCTACGTTTTCCGGGCCGGAAGACGCCGGGGAGCAGATCCGCTGGTGGCTCGCTCATGATGCTGAGCGGGACGAGGCGGCGCATAAAGCACGGGAGGCGATCGCCGACCGCACGTTCACCAGCAACGCGAAGCGGCTGCTGGAACTACTGGAAGACTAAGCCGCCTCGTCCAGCTCATCCTCCTGCTCGTCCTCCCATCCACCGAGGTACGGTATCGGGACAGGCCACGGACGACGCTTACGGACGATAACGGGTCCCCGCCCGTCGGGATCTTCGTACACCTCCCAGTCATCCTCTCGTGGGATCGGCATCAGGCCACCTCCTCGAACAGGGAAAGCTGCGTGAAGGGCACCGGCGGTACGAGCACTTCCAGCTCGCGCCGAATACGTCCACTGCACCAGTCACCCGGCCGCCATACCTCGCAGCTATACCCGGCGGTGCGGAGGGCGTGGAACCACCTGCGCTGATGCCACCGCAGATCCCCCTGCTGGGGTTTGAGTTCGCGGAAGATTATCGACTTGCCTGCTATCAGCAGGTCGGGGAAGCCAGGGTCACTGCCCTGGCTGTTGACCGTGTGGTAGGCGACCAGACCCAGCCGATCACACTCCTGACGGATGTGGCCCAGCATGCTGGCCTCCGATGAAACCGCGGACGGAGCCGCCCGAAGGGGCGTGGCCGTAGCCGGTAGAGAGGGTGTATGTGTCTCCATGTGCCAAATATGCTCCAGGTCCGATCTGGCCGCAGAATTCCGCAGGACTCCGCCGAAATGCGCTGGAGAGGACGGCGTCGGTGACGGTGACGCCGTCGCCGGGGTGTTCGGTTACACCCGTAAGCACGATCTGTACTCAGGGCAACCTGATCTGAGATGTGCACTGGAGACTTACACGCGGGCCATGGGCAAGGCCAACAGGTATGACATGGATCGCGTCAGGAAAGTCAAGGAAGTCCTGACTCAGATCGCGTACGACGAATGGAAACGTAGTCGAGCGCAGCTTGGATGATCACGGGGTCGTCCCGCAGGTTCCCGATCGCGATGTTACACCGAGAGCACAGGATCCCGCGCGTGCACTTCCCGCAGCTCCGCTTCCGCGTGTTGCAGCAGGAGTGATTGTGGTCCACATGCCAGCCCTGACCCCCAGGTGAGCCAGTGCGGCAGATCGCACACCGGCCGCCCTGCGCGGCCAGCATCGTATCGAACTGCTCTGGCGTCAGGCCGTACCGGCGCAGATTGAGCATCCGAGTGTAGATGGGGTCCTGCTTACCGTGGGCTGATCGTCGCTCACGCTCGTATTCGGTGGCGCAAGGCCGACAGTACGTTGCCGTAGGGCCACCGAACGCCTCGCGCGGTTTTTCCTGCTTACACCGTGCGCAAATCCTCAGCTCCAGTAGTGCCTTGCGGGCCTTCTGTCGCTGGGCAGAAGCCTTCCAGGCGTGCTTCGGAGTGCAGTACACCTGGTGGGCGCCCGCTTTGATCTCGTACTCAAACGGGTGGTTACCAACTGGGCATACGCCCTTAGCTGTAGGCATAAAACCTAGTATACACCCACACAGAAGGGCGTGGAACCTACTATGAGTCGAATTCATGGCCGCAACGGGATCGTCTACATCGGCGTCACGGGTCCCGGTGGGGGCCTCGCAACTGGTACTGCAATCGCGTCACCAATGGCCTTCCTGACAGATTGGAGTATCAACTTTGTCGTGAACAAGGTCGACGTGACCGCGATGGGCGATCCTAACTTGATCTGGGTCGCTGGTCTTCCGGACGCTTCGGGGGACTTCTCGGGGTTTTATGACACTGCCACGGCGCAGACGTATGTCGCTGCCACAGACGGTCTGTCTCGGAACATGTACCTATACCCGTCGACGGTCGGTGTTCAGGGTACGGGCCCTGGCCAGTACTTCTTCGGCGCGGTCCTGCCGGACTACTCGGTTTCCGGTGGTGTCTCGGCGGCTGTGTCGCTCAAGAGCACCTGGAATGCTGCGACGCCGATCATACGCTACCCGGCCTCCGGTATCGCTGGTACCTGAGCAAACGCTTCTCAAAGCTTTCTGGAACTGGTATCGTCTTCTGTATGGCGAAAGAGACGATACCGTTCCGGACGGCTCCCCGCGCGGAATGCATGTGCTCCGTCGCTGGCTGTCCGCGTACGTTCATGGCGAAGAAATTGTGCGGCTTTCACTACCAGCGGTCGCGGCTTAAGGGTGACCCGTTCGACGGGGGCCATCCGAGTAATGGCGGTGATACGCCGCACGGTGATATTCCGCCGCCGGTGGAGCTTTACTGTTCCGTCGATGGCTGTGATCTTGACATGCATGCGCGGGGCTGGTGTTTCTACCACCATGCGCGCTGGCGTGATTACGGCGATCCTGAGGCTCCGCTGCGCCGGGCTCGTTCCGGTACAGGCTGGCGCGGGCTCAACAATCAGGGCTACGTGGTGTTCAAGTTGCGCGGCACGGTTGTGCTGGAGCACCGGCAGGTGATGGAGGAGGAGCTGGGCCGCCCGCTGCTGCCGTTCGAGAACGTGCATCACAAGAACGGTATCAAGACGGATAACCGCCCGGAGAATCTGGAGTTGTTTGTGAAGGTGCAGCCGTGTGGTCAGCGTCTGGAGGATCTGATCGCTTTTGTGACGGAGCATTACCCCGATCAGGTGCGGGCTGCTCTGGCAGCGAAGCTGTAACCGGCAGCGCCCCTGCATGGGGGCGCTGCCGGGTCGCTGGGGGACGGCACCACTCATGCTACAAGTAAAGGAGTTCGTATCCCGGTGGACTATGACGTCGAGATGGGCGACGCGGCCGAACGTGCCGCGATCGAGATTCAGACCGCAGCAGACCCGGAACTTTCCGGTGAAGTCATCTCCCCGGCCAGGGTTGTCACGCTGGCTGGGGAGGATTTTCGTGTCGCGGAGAAGGTCGGGTTGATGCCGTTGCTGAAGTTCAGTCATGCGGCGGATCTGCGTACCGATGATGAGCGGGCGTATTCGGCTTTGTATGAGATTCTTCGGGACGTGATCTTGGAGGCGGATGAGCCGTGCGGGGAGTGTCCTGGCTGTAAGACGGCGGGTACCGGTGCGACTGCGCGGGATTGCGTGTTCGCCGATGAGGGGGACTGGGAGCGGTTCCAGGATCACGCGGTTCGGTGTAAGGCTGACGCGGATGAGTTGATGGATGTCGTGGCGCAGGCGATCAAGGTGATCGCGGCGCGCCCTACCGGGTCGCCCTCCGGCTCCTCCACTGGACGGCGGGACACTTCGCGGAATTCGACGGCGGTCAGATCTACAAGACAGGCCGGGGTATCAAGGCGCTCACCCCGCGGGAAGCGTGCAACCTAGCGCTGGCGTGTATCACCGAGTCGCTTGATGCGGAGCAGCGGGAGGAATTCATGGCTGAGCTGTATGCGGAGCGGGGTTCCGAGTCGACGGCGAAGGAGCAGCTGCGGGAACATCTGGCGGCTCAGGGTATTCAGTGGGACGGGGAGATCTATGGCTAAGGTCCGGTTCAGTGAGGCTGAGATCCGCGCTTTCCTGAATGACCCGGCGGGTCCTGTCGCGCATCTGATGGCGGAGCTGGCCGCCCGGGGTGCGGCTAACGCGCGGGGTAACGTGCGGAAGCGGGTGGTGGGGTCGCCTGGTAAGAGCGGCAGGCCGGGCACGTCAACCCCGCCGGGTGGCACGGCAGCGTCGATCGAGTCGTTTCTGCGAGCGACGGGTGCCGACACGCCATGGTCGGGTATTTCAGCGGCGGGTGCGGCGATTTTCCTGGAGAAGGGCACTAAGCCGCATGTCATCGAATCGTTGGGCCCGTGGTCCCTGTCGAACTATGCAACCGGGTATTTCGGTCCTGTCGTGAAACATCCGGGGGCGCGGCCGTTTCCGTTCCTGATGGAGTCCCTGTGGGCTCTCCAGGGTCAGGTGTGATGTGGCTGGCCGCCGCATAGGTGAGGTATTCGTCGCGGTCGAAGCGGACACGTCGATGTTCCGCGCCCAGGCGTTCGCCGGGGTGAAGAAGGCCCTAGCCGGGATCGACGGGAAGATCCCGATCACAGCGGACACGGCGCAGGCGCGGACGCAGATCGCTGCGCTGAAGGCCCGGATGACGGACTTGTCTCGTCAGCTCGCCGAGATCAAGATCGGGGCGAACAGCAAACCAGCCGAGGCGACGATACGCAAGTTGCAGCTGCAACTGAAGGAACTGGCCGACGTAGTCGCGCATATAACTATGGAAGCGGACACTGCCAAGCTGGACGCGGCGATCGCGCGGGAGCGGGCGAATCTCGCTAAATTGCGGGAGGAAGCCTCAGGGATAAAAATCGACGCGGACGCGAAGCAGGCGTTGTTCGAGATAGCCCGGTTGGAACAGCGGGCGTTTCATCTACGTGCCGCGCTGGGTGACCCTGACGGGTTGCAACTCGATGTTGACCGGGCGAAAGCCGATGCGGAACTCGACGCTGTCCTCGCGAAGATCGAGGTTTTGCAGGCATACGCGCGGAAGGTCGTGGTCGGCGCTGATATACGGAGGTTGATCACGGCGATCGCCGTGTCGGAGTCGGCGATTGACCAGCTGAAACGTGATGCTGCTGACCTGAAGATCGGCGGGAAGGTTGACCTGAAGGGGCGGCTGCTCGGTTTGGAAGAGGCGGCGAAACGACTGAACCCTGAGATCGGCGTGACGACCGCGAAGCTGATCCAGGGGGCGGGGGCGTTCGGCCGGTTCGGGTTGGGGGCGCTGACCGCACGGGTTGCGTTGTTCGGCGGGTTGCGTTTCGTTTCCGGCTGGCACATTGCCCTGGACACAGTGATCGAGTCGCTGGCCGTGATCATCCCAGCGTTGCTGACCGCCGCGGCCGGGCTAGCCGCGTTCGGTATCGCCGGGTCCGACGCGGCCCGCGCTGTGTACCAGCGGTTGCAGAATATTCACACGGTTTCGGACGCTTTGAATACGACGATCCCGCCGATGACGGGGAACCTGGAGAAGCTGCACGCTACGGTTCGCCCCCAGGTGTGGCAGTTGTACGGCGACGCGATCGCGATCGCGCATACGCAGACGGGACTGTTCGGTGAACTAGCCGTCAAAACGGGCGCGGTGATCGACCGTTTCGCCGCGAAGATAACTGTCCTCGCCACGTCTGGCGGCAATGGCCTGTCGAACTTCTTCAAGGTGGGCGCGCGGGATTTGCAAGCGTTCGGCAGGATCGCTTCGTCGCTGGGAGACGCATTCGGGAAGCTAATCCGGGTTACGCAGGAGACGCACATCGCGGAGATCCTGCTGAACATTGTCGGGGCAGCGGCGAAGCTGTTCGACATGTTCACGAAGGTCCCGCTGCCGATCCTGGCGACGGTCGTCGCGTTGCACGGTATCTACTTGTGGTCGGGGCTGGCCGCTTCGGCGATGACGGCGCTTCTGCGCCCGTTCGGCCGGATGGCCGCGGCGGCGGCCGGGACGAAAGCAGCCGGGACCGCGGTGGCGGACCTGGCCGCGGCGGGTAGCTCGACCCGGTTTCAGCGTCTGGGCGCGGTATTCTCCGACCTGGGTACGAACCTGAAGGCGCTGCCGGGCAGGGTTGTTTCGCTGACGAAGGCGTTCGGCGCGTTGTTCTTGAACCCGTGGACGTGGGCAGTGATCGGCGCGGTCGCGATCGTCGGTATAGCGGTCGCGATCGCGCATACCAGGGATGCGACACACCGGCTGATCGACTCGATTAGTCAGCTATCGGCGAGCGCGACCGTCTTTACCGCGATCAACGTTATCGGCGAGCAGCTAACCCTGACAAATAAGGGGCTAGCGGACGCTAATAAGAAGGTCGCTAATTCGTCTGACGCAGCGGCACGGTCAACGACGGTTTTCGCGGGCCGGGCCGGGCAGCTCCGTGACGGGGTAGCGGGCGCGGCGGAATCGGTAAACGCACTGACCGGTAAGCATAAAGAACTGGTCGGGACGTTGACCGTGACGACAAGTCACCTTGCGCAGGTCGCTCAGGAGTTCGGAACTCAAGGGCTGGCCGGCGCGGAGGCGCTGGCGGCGGTCGCTGGTGTGAAAGTCGCGGACCTTGAGTCCAAAAACAATAAGGTATGGGCAGTGGCCGTCCAGCAGATCGCCGGGGTGGTCCAGGGTTACGCGAACATGGGGCAGGGCGCCACCCAGCTCGCCAATGACATCAACGTGTTGACCATCGCACAGTCCGACCAGTTGAAGAACGTGCAGACGCTGAACTCGGCGTTCGATCAGTTCACTAAGATCGTGGCGGGGCCGGTCAGTGGGTTCTTGACGTTTGCGAACACGCTGAAGCGGTTCGGTAACGACGCGAGCGTGGCGGGTGCGCGGATGACCGGGCTGGGCACCGGGTTCGCCACCGTGTCGAGGAAGATGACCGACGCGTCGCTGCAACTGCAAACCGACTTCCAGGACACGTTCAACGCCGCGACACAGATGGCCGACGCGATGCGGCTAACCGGGACCGCCTCGGATAAGCAGGTCTCCGCGATCAAGAATGTCGTGCAAGTGATGATCCCGATGGCGGGTTCTAACAAGGCGGCCGCGGCGGAGATTTCCGCGCTGGCACAGGAAGCCGGCGGCCCTGCTACGACGAACCTGAAAGAACTGGCGAAATGGGCGGGGAAGACCGCGGATCCGCTGGGTGCGGCGCAGAAGGCCGCGGGTGACGCGGCAGTTTCGTTCTCGAATATGAGCCTGGACGCGCAGAAGCTTGGCACCACCCTGTCGCAGGACCTGACGAAGGACATGTCGCTGGCGGTGCAGAACGCGGTCGGGTTGCAGGGCGCGATGAACCAGTTCGCGTTGGATGTGAAGAACGCGGACACGACCACCGCGCAGGGGCACAGGGACCGGCAGACATTGCTGGACGACCTGAAGATCCTCAACATTACCGGGCCGCAAGCTTCGGCTATTCTCAACGCGATCACCGGGCAGCTCGATCTGAACGGCCGCGAGGCGCTAGCCACGCATGCGGCCCGGCAGTCGATCAACAATGACATCCAGACGCTCATCAACAGGGGTCCGGTCGCGAGGAACGGCCTGATCGGCTTGACTACGGCGATCGTGGATCATGGTATAAAGTCGGACGCGGAGAAGGGCGCTCGGCAGAAGCTCATCAACGATCTGGTCTCTACGGGATTGTCCTCGAAGACCGCGACGGGGCTGGTAGACGGTCTGATCCGGAAGCTGCAATCTGTCCCGGCGAAAGTCGCCACGGACATCGAGGTGCATGCGGGCGGTTCCGGTTCGGTGGTTATCACCGGGACCGGGACTGCCGCGGGTCAGGGTAACGTCCGGTTCACCGCCGGGCCCGCCGCGCGGGGCATGTATGTCGCTGCCGGTTCCACTCCGACCGCTGACGACGTGATCGCCCGGGTGTCCAAGGGTGAGCTGATCGTCCCGACCCAAATGGTCCAGGCCGGGATGGTGGATCATCTGCGCGGCCGGATCCCCGGTTTCGCATCCGGTGGTTTTATCGGGCTAGACAAGGGAATCGGCGCCGGTCCCGGCGCGGTAGCACGGTTCGCGGAGGTTTTCTCCGCCAAGGCGATGCTCGCCGACGTGAACAAGTCGATCGCAGCGGCGAAGGCCGCATCGGCGAAGGCCGCCGCGGCCGTCGGTGCGGGTTCACCAGGACCCGGCGGTGGCGCCCCGTCCGCAAACGCTGCGCTAGCCCGGAAACTGATGCCCGCCTGGGGTTCCGGGGCGGAGTGGACTGCGTGGAACGCGCTGGAAATGCAGGAGGCCGGGTGGAACCAGTTCGCCCGGAACCCCAGCTCAGGGGCTTACGGCATCCCACAGGCGCTACCCCCATCGAAGATGGGCGCCGCGGCGAACCCACCTCAGTCCAACCCGACCGCGCAGATCCGGTGGATGATCGGCTACATCCAGTCGGTTTACGGTGACCCGATCCGGGCCGAGCAGCATGAACTGGCGAACCACTGGTACGCCAGGGGTGGCCTGGTTCCCGGTTACGCGTCCGGTGGGACGGCTGGTTTGCGGTCAACTCTTTCGGCGGAACAGACGCGGGAACGCGTCAAATACTTCGGGCTGGTGAACAGTTTCGCGACCGGCCCGGCTAAATACCGCACGAAAACGGTTATCGGTGAACTGGTTACCCTGGCGAAACGGCAAGCCGCCGAGGAGGCCGCATACGCGGCATTGTCCGGTGCGGGGCTGACCACTACCGCGCTGCATCACCTTGGCGCGACCGCGCGATCCGAGATCAGGACTGCCTCAGATCAGGGGCTCAACAAGCTACCGGGCGGGCACCCGGGTTTCGCCGGGGACTTGCGGAAGTACCTAGGGCAGATAAGCACGACCGGTTCCGGTGTAGTTCCCGGAACGTCCGGGCCGGGCGGGTCGACGGTGCCACCGACAGCGGCGGGAGCAGCAGCGCTGCGCAGACAGCTG
>Ga0307473_10000308_pt1 | contig 10471 bp, 13 predicted proteins | sample atmos_gasesAM5C__FD_203744 | JGI IMG/M metagenome (GOLD analysis project Ga0307473, IMG submission 203744) | Hardwood forest soil microbial communities from Morgan-Monroe State Forest, Indiana, United States - atmos_gasesAM5C_515 | ecosystem: Environmental > Terrestrial > Soil > Temperate...
CAATAACTATGGGCAGGTTCTTGCGCAGATGGATGGGCTGAGCCGCAAACGTGATACCGCGTTCCAGCAAGAATCCGCGAATCTCATTGATCAGGACGCTGCGACGCCGCATTAGCCGATCCCGTACCCGGTGCATGGACTGCCAGTGGAGTTGCTCCTGCGTCTTGAACTGCGCAAAGCGCATGTTCTGCTTGGTCACGGCCTCGGCGATGGTCTCGGCATCGATAAAGTCGTTCTTGTTCGACTTCCGATACGGTTGACGAACTGCGCCGGGATCAGCCGCGCCTGGTGACCTTGTTCTCGCAGTGCGGTTCCCAAAAAGTGCGCTCCAGCACACGCCTCAAGCCCGACGAAAGAGGCCGGCAGGTTCGCGGTGTAGGGCAGCAGTTGCGGGCGAGAGAACTTCTTACGCAGCAGAACCTTGTTGCGTTCTCCCAAAGCAACCAGGTGAAAGGTGGTCTTGCCCAAATCGATGCCGATGGATGCGATGTGCATGTGATGATCCTCCTGACTGCCGAGCCAAATCCTACTCGGCGGCGGACCATCTCATTAATCCCCATTTCACAAGTAATCGGCATGCCAAGAAGTTTTCCTCACCAGAAACCAAAAATGATTCGGGTGGACTTGGGTTCGTTTTGGGTTCGATAACGGTTACTCAGTGTTCCTAAACGTTCTCGAACAGTGCTATGCGTACCGCAAAATAAACTACTTGGCAGCGCCGTATTTGCTGCTAACGGGTGATTGCAGATTTCGTGAACAAGGTGACTGAGAGCCACTCGGACTCGTACAGGTCGGTCGCGACAAAGCCGCGATCCGAAAGTCGCCCCACCAGCCAGGCCCGGAACTCATCGTCATGTCGCGCCATCAGAACGAATCGGGAAGACGGCTCGAGAATGCTAGAGGTCACGTTCTCCATGTAGCTCAGATTGACCTGCTTGAGCCGGAATGGCAGCAGTATGGGCCGGCCCGGCACGGGATATCGGGAAAGCGGGCATAGCAGTGGATTGTCGGGGTCGACATTGGTGTTCCAGCGAATGGTGGTCGTTTCGATCAGGCCGCTCCGAAACAGCACGGGCGTATCTTTGTCGATGCCCGCCTGTTTGACAGAAGAGGCTGCGGCCCGCCAATCGTCGGGAAAGGGAGAGACCCGAAAATGGAAGCCCGCGAAGCTTGCCATGGCGCCTAAAACCACGCACGCGCCCACCCATACCCTCGCTCTGGGAGGCGCCAGGCTCCGAATCCCCCAGCCAATCAGAAGGGCAAGGGCAGGGAACATCGGGAGGTAGTAGCGCGGGACGAAGATCTTGAAGGCAGTGAAACGTGCGAGCGAGAAGAGCAGGAGGACAGGCAGGATCAGCCAACTGGATAGAAGAACCGCTGTCGCGGAGCGCATTCCGGCCGTCGGTTTTGCGGTCATGCCCGGAATTAAGAGACTTATCACCCAACCGAGAAAAACGCACGAGGCAAGGACGGGTGGCAGGAAAGCAGTGAGCAAGCGTTCTGAATCGGGTGTGCCTCCGACCGACGATTGAACAGATACTCCCTTCACCTGCAAGGTATTCCAGACCAAAGGCGAAAGCAGAAGACCAACAAGCAGAGCGCCCAGGACTAAGTTTCGCCAGGGGATTCGCAGTGTTCCGGCGCGGTATTCGGTGAACACGTACAAGGCGTGGACCGGGTAGATAATTGCAAAAAGCAGATGGAAATAAACAATAGCGGCTGCAGTCGGAACGTAAGCGAGCAGATAGGCGGTAGTACCTGTCCGCAGATAACGCACCAAAAGCAGGGTGCTTCCCACGACCAGCAGCAACGCGATGGCATAAGGCCGGGCGTTGGCCGCGGTGCGCATCATCTCGTCCGATGAAACGAAAACTAGCGTTGCCAAGACGCCCGTCTCTTTGTCGAAGAGGTCGGTTCCAAGCCGGAAAAGCAGCCAGGCGGTGGCGATCGCAGCGAGAAGCGACGGTAAGCGGAGGACAATCTCGCTGGGTCCAGCCAAACGAATCATCAATGCCGCGAGCATGGTATAGACCATGTTCTGCCCAGGCCAGAATTGGCTCCGAGTGATGGCAGCGGCGATTCCTTTGTACGCGCTCCAGTAGGTAACGGTCTCATCGAGCCCAAGACTGGCTTGCATCGGCATGACCCAAAGGCGGATCACGGCTGCCGCAATGAGCAACCAATAGACTTTGAGATGACGCGAAGAGTTGTCAGCGGGAGGAAGGGTGGTCAGGGACATATTCATTCGGCCCTCTCAGCGTAACGCGTCCGCTATTTTTCCGTTAGCAATCACGTCCGAGATGCGCGCAAAGTCCAGGTACATCGCGCGATCCCTGTCGAGAGCGGACGATACTGCCCGAATCGCCGCATGTGCCTTCTGCAAGCGTCTCGAGGTCTTCAAGGGCGTCAGCAGGTCAAGCGCCTGGGCCGCCGCCATGGCTTCGATGGCTAGTGTGTGGCGAGTGTTTTCGACGATCTTCTTCAGCTTGATGGCCGCCGTCATTCCCATGGAAACGTAATCTTCGTTGTTGCCCGAGGTTGTGATCGAATCCCCCGACGCCGGATACGCCAGCACTTTATTTTCGCTGACCAGCGTCGCCGCCGTCACTAGCGGCGGCGGGCAACTTACATATCTATTCAATTTCTTGACGTCTTCATCAGAGGCTGTTTCGCCGAGACGATAACTCCACAGCAGCTTTCCGGCTGTGAGGTCGGCAGCTTCGATCATGTGCGTCTCACCGTCACCCGGCTGGGCGCGGCGGAAAGATGCTAGAAGAAACCGTCATAGAGTACTCCTTTTTGCGCGAGTGCATAGAGACAATAGATTCTGGACATAGGTGACCGGCATTTGCGGCGCATTCGTGAGCGCTACGAGCAGTTCGGTTATTTCGGCTTGTTGGATCGTCGGCGCGGCCCGCCCTCGTCCCAAGCGAGTGCCGGGCTACTGTGGAGAAGGTGCTGGCCTTGTATCGGGAGAAGTATTTCGATTTGAACGTGCGGCATTTTCACGAGACGTTACGCCCACGACGAGCGTCCTCGAACAGAATTATCTGATGACGCAAGCGGCTTGAGTCGGCGATCATGCCTGAAGCCCGAAGAAGGAGACCATTACACCCGCTGATCCCACTGAGTACCGCCAGAATCCAACACAAGAGTTGACTGGGGCAATGCCAATCGGGAGTGATCGAGGACGTGATCAGGTTATTCGTCGCTCAAACGCGGCCGCGTCATCTTGCGCGGGCTCGCAGTGGATCTGCGGACCACCAACTCGGGTTCGATCGCAATTTCCGGAACATACTTCACCCGACCCTCAATTCGATCTAACAGGGTCTGGGCTGCGATCTCGCCCATCTTTTTCAGAGGCTGTCTCACAGTCGTAAGGGGTGGATGAATATAAGCGGCGCTCTGAATGTCATCGAAGCCGATCACCGAAATATCGTCTGGCACTCGCAGACCCGCCTCTTGAAAAGCGCATATCGAACCAATTGCCGAAATGTCATTGTAGGCAAACAGGGGCGTAAACGGGTGCTTGCGCGCGAGCAATTGCTTGGCGAATGGGTAACCTAAATTCGGGGAGGGATCATCTCCCTTGAGCTCGATGATCAATTCGGGCCATATGCGAATGCCCAAGCTGGCGGCCACTTGGCAGATCGCGTTCCAGCGGTCCTCCGAATCAGCGCTTAATTTCGAACCCTTCATGAATGCGATTTGTTCGTGACCCAGATCGAGCAGATGTGTAAGCGCGAGGGCTGCCGCCTGGCGGTGATCGAGAACAACGTTCGTGACCCCCCTTGATCTTGCGATGACCAGCAACGGAAACTGTCGGTAGAGCAGGTTCTTCCGTCAGTAAAGTGTCCACCGTGAGAAACCCCTCGACTCCTCTTTCCCGAAGGACAGTCGAGTACGATGCCAGTAATGCCTTGTCATGGCGGTGAGCCACAGTCAGGAAGAAGACATTTTGTTCTCGCAAATAGCGTTCAATGCCGCTGACGACCAGCGAACCGTAGGCATCCCCAATCTCCTCCAGGATCACTCCGATTATATTAGTGCGCTTAACCCGTAGGGACCGCGCGAAGAAATTCGGCGGATAGTCAAGGGCGCGAGCCGCGGCCAAAATTCGTTTCTTCGTGTGCTTCGGAACGGAATGCGAAGCCGAGGAGTTGTTCAGAACAGCTGAAACCGTTCCGGGCGTAAGCCCGACCAGTTCTGCCACCGACCTCAAGCATTCCCGATCCCACGAACACGCCTATGGTCCCGGGAACGAATGGCATCGCAAGCAACGACAGAAAAGATCCGGAATCGTCCGACGGATAGTAGTCAGACATCACTCCCTCAACCTCCGAGGGGCTTCCAATCAGGCCAGTGCCTCAGGCTGTCTTCTGCTGCTTTCTCCACTTTGCCCATCTAGCTTTCTGAGCGGCACGGATACGAGCAATCGCCGCCGCAGACATCTTGCGTTTCGGTCGGCTACTGATGGGCACAACCTTCGCTCCTCTGGCTTTGGCCCACCGAGCGCGTTGCGCTGCTGCAATTCGAGCACTGCCGGCGGCGGAGATACTGCGTTTCCGACCTGAGTTAGCGCTTGATCCCAGCGCTGAGAGGGCTGAGCCGATGCGTTCGAGCTGAGCGGAAATAGTCTTGCGCTCCTGTTCCAGTTGATCGAGCAATGATTTGAGATTAGCCATGCGGACAATTGTACTTGGATTGGCCTCGAAGTCACGGTTGTAAGCCGAGCGACGGGCGTCCGGGCCTGTTCGAACGTATCCAAGCGATTAATGCAAATGGAATCATTACAAACAGCGAAGCGTGGAACACGCGGCGAGAATGTTCGAGATCATCCAAGAATGGCCGCTAGCGTCCGTCAACACAGGAGGGCGCCGCGTGGCCCCGAAAGCAGGAATCGGAGAAAAGATCTTCAACCCTAGGTTGGTGAGTTGAGTAGACGGATCGGCCCTAAACCCCCCGTCCGCCCCGGCAGGTCGTCGGCAGTGATCGTGCGACGGCATCATCCTCACAAAACAGTGCAGATGCAAGTTACCGTAGCCCGATTCGCCGTCGGGTGACACCGGGCAGCGGCAATCTTGGGAGTCCCGATCTGTCTGGTGCCAATGCCGGACGAATGGTCAGGATCTTGGCCGAGATGTATCATCTCCAGTCGTATCTAGCGATTCATCCCCACCAACGAAGCATAGGCAGACGCAACATGCCCACTGACCTAGCTCTTGACCGCCGAAGAAGCACCCGTGTTCGCCTCAACGTTGCGATCGAGGCTCAGGGAGTTGTTGAACCTCTGAAATGCGAGGGCGAGACTGCGGTTGTCAATCTGCACGGGGCATTTATCTCGACTGCAATCCCACTGCGAGTTGGCATGATTGTCGATATTTTCGTCGTGGTGACGGGTAAATGCGCGAGGGCTACGGTAGTCTACGTCAATCGTGAGCAGCCTCGGTTCTGTGGTGTCGCTTTGGAACAGTCACAGAATGTTTGGGGCATTACGTTACCTCCGGAAGACTGGCCTGTAACCGATCCGGAAGGCGCTTCTGAGTAAAATCTAAGTGCTTCATCCGCCGTCGCTTAGGAGCCAGAAAGCCACTCTTTTTCACGCCTCAAATTGTAGCCGGAGACTATCAGCTCACGCCGGGCTTGAGCGACCGGATGAACGGAGAGAGTGGAGGTTTCCGGTTGCCTGCCATCAGTTCCCTGCGGAAGGGTCCGCCGTTTGCGATGTTGAGATGCAACAGGAATTACAACTTCAACCAGAGTGCCGGGATTCGCATTGCTCACTCGCAAGTCTCCACCAAAATGTCTGGCGCGTTCTCGCATGCCACCGAGGCCGACTCCGATCCGATCGGGTCGTAATTCAGCAGTCTCCTCCGCCAGTCCTTTGCCATTGTCACGCACCATGGCGACAACGCGGTTTTCCTCGCGACTGAGAACCACCCAACTGCTGGTAGCGCCCGAATGCCGGAAAACGTTGGTGAGCGCTTCTTGGACAATACGAAAGATTGCGGTCTCGACCTCCGCATCCAGGCGAGGAAAGTTCTGTGGCTGAACATCAAGAAACGTCTTAATCCCGCTGCGTTTGTTTACTCCATCGAGATACATTCGCAGCGCTGAGGCCAAGCCCGCCTCGTCCAGCAAGGGGGGATGCAGGAGATAAGAGATGGTGCGAACTTGCTGAATGGCGCTGTCGAGGATTTCGATTCCGTTGGTAGCGAGGTGATCTTTCAAACTGGCTGAGTCTTCGACGATCCGGGCGAATATCAGTTTGGCGGCGGCAAGGTCCTGCACTAGTCCGTCGTGAAGTTCGCGTGCAACACGGCGTCGTTCGTCGTCTTGCAGCGTCATCAAGCGGCTGGACATCTGCCGCAACTGAGCATTCAGTTCCTCTGCCTGCTTTGCTTTTCGGTGCAACTCGACGAATACGCTCACCTTTGAACGCAGGAGTTGCGGGACTACTGGTACGGAGATGTAGTCCGCGGCCCCGAGAGTGTACCCTTTCAGTCGATCCAGATCGGTGAGATTTACGGCGGAAACGAAGATGATCGCAGTCTTGTCAAAACGCGGATGCTGCCGAATCATCTGTGCAAGTTCAAACCCGTCGATTTCAGGCATGCTTACATCCAAGAGCACGACGGCGACTTCGTTTTTAAGTAGAACCGTCAGCGCTTCTTTTCCCGAATTGGCCTTGATGAGGTTCTCGTCCAATTCGTGGAGCATGGCCTCGTAAGTAAGCAGCTTGCCAGGCTGGTCATCCACCAGCAAGATGTTGACCTTTTCTTTCGCGCTCATAGGCTCCCGGCGTGCAACGGTTGGTTCAGTTAACGGAAAGTCGATGCTATTCGGAAGAAGTGACTGGGTGTGTTGCCGGGACTCGTGTTGGTCGCCATCGTTCGGCCGTGCCATTGCTCCCCCCCAGAGAATAGCGAATGGACCCGTGAACCGTACGTCCGTCCAAGGCTAAATAGAATACAGTACTTTTTGTAAGGGCTTCATAGTGACATTGTACTTTTTGATCGTAGCCCATAGGCATCGCCACAGCTTGGCGAGTAGGCCTTCAGGTGTCGAAGTAGAAGTTCGCAACCTAACTGCGGCTTTCCCAAAAGCGTCGGTCATTTTTGTGAATCGGCGATCCCGCCAGGAGGCCCGCCAATGGCATCCGATTCCCGACGCGCAAAATTGGTCGCCGAAATCGCAGAATTGCAAACAAGGCAAACAAAGTCTATCGCTGCCACGACTCTTTGCAGCTGGACGCATGAACAAGAGGTCGCACACGACAAACGAGCTGACTGAAACGGGGAGTCATGAACCCTCAAGATCAAGCCCGGAAACTGTGTCAACGAGCTCGGCCTGTCGGGATCCCGATGAACTGGCTGAGATCCTGGTTGAGCTGCGCGGGCTGATGCGACAGCACTTCGCTCACATCGAAGAACTGACTGAGGAGCGCCGTCAGCGAGCAAACCGCGGAAAAGCTGGGCAAGAGCGCGTGAAAACTGGCCTGATTGAAACCAAGGCTAATGAGCTTTAGTAGCTCAAATACTACGAAGCCTGTATTGCGAATACAACACCGTACCATACAGTCGGAAAACAGAGATCCTCAGTGGCAAAGCGCATCCTCATAGCTGATGACCACAAGTCGATGTTGCGCGCTGTCCGCGTAATGCTCGAATCGCACCCTGGGTGGGAAGTGTGCGGCGACGCTGTAAGCGGGCGTGAGGCGGTCGGGAAGGCTATCGAACTAAAACCCGACTTGATAGTCCTGGATTTCGCAATGCCCGAGTGGAACGGACTGAAAGCGGCCGACGAGATTAGCAAGGTCCTACCGGGAGTGAAGATCGTGCTGCACACAATTTACTGGTCGGCCGTAGGTCTGGAAGCTAAGAAACACGGAATCTGTCGAGTGGTCGAGAAGGCGAAAACGGGTGCTCTCGTCTCTACGATTGACGAATTGATCGGCGCGAACGCGCCTGAACAACCGGGAGAAAAGGCACAACATTCTCGAATCGTAGGGCCTTTATTGCCCTCAGACAGACCGTCCTGAACTGTCAGTCGTGGAGACTGGCCTCCCTGCCTCTTCCAACAATTCCCGAAGTCGTTGGGTTATTAGGACACCCTCGTCCGGCCGTTCCTTGCCGATGCGCTTCCGAAGCAGCCTAAGCAGGAGTTTGTAGATTTTCGCTCGTACCCTCATGTGGGTGAAGTTGATCGATCACGCTGTTCTTAGCGGGAGGGTCAGACGATCGTCGATACATGATGTACCTGAGCTCACGAGAGGAAAAGAAAGTACCCGCGTTCGGAGGCTCGACGTCACCGACAGTTTGAAAAGCGCGCCGATGAACTTGGCTCATAGGATGCGAGTGCGGTTCAGTAGTGACGAGGTTTGGACTCCGCTAAGCCGCGTCGCTATTAATTACCTACTAAGACTCTATTGCCGCTCTCAAGCGGAGAACCTTTGGCAGCTGAGGAGCGCACGCAAATCGTCAAGGCCAGCATAGCATTGTGCAACTCAGGTGATTGTAAGCCGTTCGTAATCGCAGTCCTGTGTAGTTGGCGAAACCAGGCGAGGTTGTTGAAAAACCTATCTTGGAGTCGTGTTGACGTCGCTCAAGGTTTGGTCGTTGGTGATGCGCTCTTCGATCCTAGACACGAACTTCGGCGCGCGGCCCTTCACCATTTGCCGAATGCCGGGCCCAAACTCGTGCAGGAGGTTAATGCCCACGTCGCTGCCAATCGTCGAGCCAAAAGTTTTGAAGGTCGCCGAAGTGGAGCGCGTCCAATATGGACGGTAAGCGGTAGAGATCGCGACCGAAGTCAGCACCCCGAGGAAATACGACGTGTTCAGTGTAGTCTTCCCGGAGTCGTTCCGCGTGATTAAGACGCGTGAAGCTGCGTATGTAACGCGGCCGAAAAAGCTCCGGCTGCTTGCAGGGTAATAGCGCGGGTCCTGGTTGAGGAGTGCCGGATACAAGTACTTACTAAAAAAGGCACTGGATTCTTTTTGAATGAGCACTCCTTTATACAGAGCGGTCAGGCTGGCTGTGCGTCCGGAACTGAGGCGTGCCAGTTCGGTTTCGCGCATTATGCCCGCGTTGACGCCAGCCGCTCCAAATGTCAAAGGTGAGCGTGCTTCATCGACGAAGGTGCGAAATTTGTCCGCTTGAGTCGGAGACTGTGCTGACGGGGCATCGGGAAGGGATTTCCACGTACGCAGCTCCTGGCGCTGCACTTCGTGTGAGTCGGGGCCATCAAACTGTAATCCTTGAAGCAAGTCAGCGGAAGGAAGTTCACTCTGGCACAACGCCGCGCAAGTAGCCAAGAGCAAAAAAGATATGAGCCGTATTGGTGTAATTCGCTTCACAGTGGCTCGGTCCGGCAAAGAGTGGGCAACCGATTTCTGGGCTGCTAGGCAATTCGGCTGCAAGTACACCTTAGCCCTGCACTCCACATGCCATTCGTCTGAGCAAGAGTGGTATTGCCTTCATCAGAAGTCGGGCAGGCAATAAGCAGAAAGTCTTGGCTACAGGCTCAATGTTCCGCCACATTCCCCTGCTTCAATGGGTTGATGGTAGGGGAGAAATGGCAGTTGCGTGAGCGCACTTGGAAATCGCGCTTACGAAGGAAGTTAATTTCTTACCCAGAGAATACCCGAACCGCTGTAGAGCGATTCTGCTCTGTGACCCGAAATTCTTCCATCCCCCGCGTGAATGCTGTGAGAAGTGCTAAAGTACGTGCCCCGCCCCGACTGTATGTTGCCGCTCTAAAGTTTAAGCTTGTTCTTGCACATGGATAGGTCTCCTATCGACGTACTCACTCGTGATGGTGAATCCTCGGCGTTGGCAGTAATCGCGTAGCTCTCGAAGCTGAACCTCAGGGTCTTGGCCGTGGTTCAGAGTGCTGATCCTCGCGTAAAGGGCTGCGCGGATGACTGGCTTGATAAGGGGTTGTTTCGACGGCGTCATGCTCATTCTCCGATTGAGATGAGCATCAGGTGTGACCGAAACAGAAAAACCGCCGGAGAAAAACATTGTCCAACAAAAATGCAAAAGAAGGAGTGACAATTTCCGGAAACACGGTGGGCAATACTCAATTTGGGATCGCGTTTGTCTCGGATCCGACTTTCGGCCCTGCCGATGGCGGTACCGTAACGGGCAACAAGGTCGCTGCAACTCATATCTTCGATGGAATTGAGCTTTGTGGTAGTTCGAATACGGTACAAAGCAACAGGATCAACGGCCGCGACGAATCCGCGATTCACGTGGACAGCAGTTGCGGGCCGGTGAACAACAATGTCATAAGCGGTAACACTATTAATGAAGCTTGCGCGGGCATCCTGGTCGGAACTGCGGCTGGCTCCAACAGCATTGGTTCAAACACGTTCTTCAACGCGCGAAACACGGTTTTGACAGCAGACAGCTGCACGCCTCCGCTGATCGCAGCGCGTCCAGCCAATACTTCGTCCGTGAATACTTCG
>Ga0307473_10000310_pt1 | contig 10451 bp, 8 predicted proteins | sample atmos_gasesAM5C__FD_203744 | JGI IMG/M metagenome (GOLD analysis project Ga0307473, IMG submission 203744) | Hardwood forest soil microbial communities from Morgan-Monroe State Forest, Indiana, United States - atmos_gasesAM5C_515 | ecosystem: Environmental > Terrestrial > Soil > Temperate forest...
GGGATGGATCCAGGTACCGCGGGTCTGGATTGCGCACGACATCGGGCGCGCGCTGAACCCGACGCTCGTGCGCGGGCAGGTCGAAGGCAGCGTCTACATGGGTCTCGGCGAAGCGCTGATGGAAGAGCAGGCGTTCAGGCGGCTGCCGGCGCGCCTGTCGAACGCGCTCGTCCACAAGTTCCCGTCCATCCTCGAATACAAGAGCCCGACGACGCTCGACATGCCGGAGATTTTCACGGAGCTCATCGAGCATCCGGATGCGGCGGGGCCGTTTGGCGCGAAGGAGGTCGGGCAGGGACCGCTGCTGCCGATCATGCCGGCGGTCGCCAACGCCGTCTACGACGCCGTGGGCGTGCGCATCGACGAGGTTCCGATCACGCCGCAGAAGATCGTCAAGGCGCTCCAGGCGAAATCCGCTGGACGCGACGCCCGTTACGGGCCCGCGTCGTTTCCACACATCCGGTGGCCGGAACCGCTGCTCGTCGCGCCTCCGTGGGAAGGGGGCGACGGCCGTGCCAGCAACGAGCCGGCCCGCAAGAAGCGGAAGGCGGACGCGGGCGTCGAAGCCACCGCGGGCGTGCGCTCATGATGCGGCTGCCGCGCTTCCGTTTCGTCGCGCCGCGGACGGTCGAGGAAGCTGCCGCGGCGCTTGCGGAAGCTCCCCTCGACACGATGCTCCTCGCCGGCGGGACCGACCTGCTGCCGAACATGAAACGCCGTCAGCAGGTCCCGCGGACGCTCGTCAGCCTGCGGCACGTGGATTCCCTCCGAGCCCTTGCCCCGAGCGAGCATAACGGCCACGGCCTCGACGTTGGCGCGGGCGTCACGTTGACCGATCTCGTTCGGAGCGACCTCGTCAGGCGCACCTGCGCGGGACTCTGGCAGGCCGCCGCGCAGGTGGCGACGCCGCACCTCCGCAACATGGGAACCATCGGCGGCAACCTGTGCCTCGACACCAGGTGCACCTACTACGACCAGACCTACGAGTGGCGGCAGGCGATCGGCTTCTGCATGAAGAAGGCGGGCGATATCTGCTGGGTGGCGACGTCGAGCCCGCGCTGCCTGGCGGTGTCGTCCACGGATACCGCGCCGATGCTGCAGGCGCTTGGAGCGACGGTGCGGCTCGTCAGCGCGGCGGGCGAGCGCAGCAGCGCCGTCGCCGATCTGTTCGCCAACGACGGCATGAACTACCTGACGCGCCGGCCCGACGAGGTCCTGACGCAGGTTCACGTGCCCGATCAGACCGGCTGGCGCAGCAGCTACTGGAAGCTTCGGCGGCGCGGCTCGTTCGACTTCCCGGTCGCGTCGGCCGCCGTGGCGGCGCGCGTCGACGGCCATCGCGTGCTCGAGGCGCGCGTGGTGCTGGGTGCGGTCGCATCGCGGCCGCTCACGTCTTCAGCCGCGGAAGCCATCCTTCGCGACGTGGACCTGACCGACGCCGTCATCGCGTCGGCGGCGGGCGCGGCGTTTGAAATCGCCAAGCCGATGGACAACACGGACTTCGAGCTGGTGTGGCGCAAACGGATGGTCCGGACGCTCGTGACGTGCGCGCTGCGCGAGCTGCGCGGCGACGATGTGACCGCGCTTCGCCTCAGCCTCGCTCGGCAGACACTGCTTCAGCCCGTCGCCGGTTGAGTGGTGGGCGTGAACACCGCCAGTTGAGCCGGCGCCGTCCTGGCGTCCGGCTATCGACTACGCGTGGCTGGCTACCAGTTCCGGCCCGTCCGCCGCGTCACCCTCGGCCGTCATGCGCGGCAGCGTGACCACGAACAGCGCGCCTTGATTGGGGCCGTTGCTGTACGCCTCGATGTAGCCCCGATGCAGCCGCACGAGGTCGCGCACGATCGCCAGACCCATCCCGAGGCCGCTGTGCGAGCGCGTCGTCGACGAATCGGCCTGGCGGAACCGGTCGAAGACGTAGGGCAGGAAGTCGGGCGAAATGCCGACGCCCGTGTCGTGGACGAAGATCTTGACGGTCTCCGGGTCTGCCTCGATGTTCACCCAGACGGCGCCGCCGGCGGGCGTGAACTTCACGCCGTTCGACACGAGGTTCGTGATGATCTGCGCGAAGCGTCCGGGGTCGGCATCGATCATCGGGTCCTCGCCCTTGGCGGCCTCCACGCCGTGCAGCGTCACGCCCTTCTCGTCCGCGTCGGGCCGCAGCGAATCGACGGCCGCGATCGTCGCCGCCACCACGGACAGCGGCCGCTTCTCCAGCCGCATCTTGCCCATCATGATGCGCGACATCTCGAGCAGATCGTCGATGAGCTGCGCCTGCGACCGCGCGTTCCGCTCGACGATGTCGAGCGCGTGCGCGCGGCGATCCTCGCGGACGCTGCCGTTGCGGAGCATCTGCAGCCAGCCGAGCATCGCGTTCAGCGGCGTCCGCAGTTCGTGTGAGAGGACGGCGAGGAACTCGTCCTTGGCGCGATCGGTCGCGTGCAGTTCGGCCGCGTGCATCTCGGCGGTGTGCCAGGCGCGCACCTGCGCGCGCATCAGCGCGAAGAGCAGCAGCGAGAGCAGCCCGCCGGCAAAGAGAATGCGTTGCGCCTCGGGCGGCAGCATGGGACTCTGCGCCTGCGCGCTCGCGACGACGAGCCATTCCCGGCCGCCGATGAGGACGCCGGCGGTCGACCGGCGCGTGGCGGGCGGCTCGCCCGAAGAGACCAGCATCGCGTCGGCCGACGTCGTGCTGTCGTAAATCGCAATCGCGAGCGCACGCGAGGCCGCGGCCGCCATGCTCTCAGCGAACATCGTCTCGGGGCTGAGGCGGCTGAAGACGAATCCAATCAGCGCGCGCCGCCGCTGCTCGAGCGTCACGACCGGCGCGCCGCGCCGGTACACCGGCAGGTACAGGATCAGTTCGCGCCGGGCATCGCCGAAGAGCGGCGCCGTTTCGAGCAGGCCGGTGATCGCGGCCGCGTTGCCATCGCGCGCGAGGTCCATGGCGGCCTGCTGCTCGGGGTCCGACGCCAGGTCGAACCCGACGGCCGACGCGTTGCTGTTGCTGCGCGGGTCCATCAGCAGTACGGGGTAGTAGACGCCGCGCGGCCCCTCGGGCCGGACCGCGAGGTCGACGCCGTCGAGCGAGGCGGTGCGGACGAACTCCTGGAGACCGCGGCGCTCGATGCGCGGCGCGAAGCCGATGCCGTTCAGGCCCGGGTAGCGCGTCGGCAGCTGGAGCTCGGAGACGAAGGCCCGGAACTCGACGAAGTTGATCTCGGGGCTGGCCGCAATCAGCGCCGACGCCGCGTGCGTCACGCCGACCATCGCGTCGAACTGCGCCTGGACGAGCCGCTGCACCGCGAGGGTGTCCGCCCGGAACGTGCCGGCGGCGACCGCCTCCTCGCGAGCCGTGATGCTGACGACCGCCGCGGCGGTCAACGCGCCGCCGAGCAGAAGCACCGCGAACGGCACCCACCGGTGTTGACGCGCAAGACGACGGACAGGAGTACGAACACTGAACTTCATAGCTGAGCTACCCGGCGGGACTTCAGGGGGGTGTACGGGGTTATCGGTCCCTGGCGGGACATACGATACCCGAGCTCAGCGATAACGTCTGCACGACAAAACGGCGGCGCGCGGGGACGCACTCGTTCGGAGGCCGGCGCGCGGGTCCGCACCGCGCGCTCGAGTGCCTGATGGACTCCGAGCGCGAGAGGCGCCGTAACGTCTGCGCTCGCCGCACGCCGCATCCGAGCTCGTGGTGCGCGCGTCGCTTGCGCGTGCGTACACGTTCTCCGTCGCGGTCCGCGGACGGTTTGGCGAACCGGTCATCACGATCAACGATCACATGCCCGGCGGCTCGGTGGGTGAGTGCTCGCGCGAATCTTGTAATTACACATTTGAGGGGGAACGGCGCGCAGGGAGTTGGTCCAGAATGCGCATACGTCGAATTCTGATGTCGCGATCACAGGTTTATCGCGACACGGTGTGAGGGAGACCGTTCCGGCTCGGAGAAAAGTCTCCCGCGCGCGGCATTTCGCCATGCACAAGATCAACTGGAAGCTGATCGCGTTCTGGGCCGTGCTCTGGTGGTTCATCTACTCCGCGCCGACGGAGGGATGGCTGTCCGAGGTGCTCGTGTCCAACTCGAACACCGCAAGCCAGGCCGACACGTTCTAGCGAGTCGGACCGCCGACGCGGCGCGAGCCGCGGGGGTGTGCGCCCCGCGGCCCTGCGCGTTCCCGTCTCAGAGCGTGCTCGCGCTCTTCACGTACTTCTTCAGCGTCTCCGTGCTCACTTCGGCGCCGTAGACGTTGCCGCGGCCGTCGATGGCGACGCCTTCGACGCCGGCGTTGTTGTTTTTCTCGGCGTCGGGCTCGACAAACGGGATGAGCGCCGTCACCTTGCCGTCCCTGGCGCTGCCGACGCGGATGCCGCGCGTGTAGCCCGGGTTCTGCTTCGCGTTCGACTGCGAATCGGCGACGATCATGTTGTCGTTGCGATCGATGTAGATGCCGCTCGGCCGTCCGAACTGCTTCCACTGGTCGAGGAACTTCCCGTTCTGATCGAAGATCTGGACGCGGCTGTTGCTGCGGTCGGCGACGAAGACGCGGCCGCGCGAGTCGATGGCGATGCTGTGCGGCGTGTCGAACTCACCGGGGCCCGACCCGCGCTTGCCCCACGCGGTGATGAACTTCCCATCCTTCGAGAACTTCATGATGCGGTTCACGGGCGTGTCGGCGATGTGACCGTCGGCCACGAAGATGTCGCCGTTGCTCGCGATGGCGACGTCGCACGGCCCGCTGAAGACGTCGGTGCCCGCGCCGGCGACGCCGGCCTTGCCGAGCGTCATCAGAAGCTTCCCGTCAGGGCTGAACTTCAGGACCTGGTTCCCCTTGCCGTCCTTGATCTGCGCATCGGTCACCCAGACGTTGCCGTCGCGGTCGATGGTCATGCCGTGCGCCTGCACGATCATCCCCTGCCCGAAGCTCTTGACGACCTTCCCCGACGGATCGAACCGCAGAATCGGCGGGTCGGATCGATGGAAGACCCACATGTCGCCGTTCGACGCGGGGTCGACCGAGATCACGCCGGCCCATTTCACGCCGGCAGGGAGCTTCCCCCAGTTCGCGTCCTCGCGATACGGGTTCGGCACGCTCTGGGCGGCGATGGTGGCAACGGTGAGCGCGACCAGGGCGACGACGCCGAAGGCCGGCTTCACCGGACGTACATGTGTCATACGGTCCTCCTGGCAAATATGTGCGCGATTGTAGCCCCGGCGGTCCGCGCGTGGCGACCAACAGCTGCCCGGATGCTGCGATCCTCGCTGCCAGTGGCGCTTCCGCCCCTGCGAGCCAATAGCCCTGCTCGGTGCGAAAAACGTGCGAAAAACGACTCATTGACGACGGCCGCGCGACGATGCCATCGTCGTCGTCGAGATCGGGCTGGAGCATGCGGAATGAGGTCGCGAGACGCGGGTGCCATGGCCGATGACCGCTTCGAGCTGCGGCTCGCTCAGGAATCCAGCGCGATCCGGCAGGAAATCTCTGCACTCCGCTCGGAAGTGGCGACGCGTGCCGAGACCGACGCGCTGCGCAAGGAGATGGCCACCTTGCGGCAGGACATGAACGCTGGATTCGCGAAACTCGAACGCCAGGTCTCTGAATCGCGGGTCGAAATGATCAAATGGTCGTTCCTGTTCTGGACCGGCCAGTGTTTCGTGATTATCGGATTCCTGCTCGTCTTCCTGCGAAATCGATAGCGCCCGGCCGAAGCGTTCGCTGAAAGGGGGGTCGAACCTGAATCAGGCCTTATGGACGGCGGTGACGACGCCGACGAGGAAATCGAGGCGAATCCGCTCGCCCTCCTGCAGTCCCGGCCCGAGCGCCTCGCTGCCGACACGCGCGACGCGCCTCTGCCCCTCCGGGTCGTCCGCGAACTCGTAGTGCACGTCGTACGACAGCTGGCCGTGGATGCTGATTGGCTGCAGCTTGTGCAGGATCCCCTCGCGCGACCCCTTCAGCATGAGGCGTATAGGTTACAGGGTCGGCGCCTCGAAAGGGAGTCGAGGCTGCGGATTTTCCGGCGGCGTGAACGGCGTTTCCGACAGATTGTGCACGCTCACGCCGAGCAGCCTGACGGGGCGTCTCCCCGCGTCGGTCCGATCGAGCAGCGCCACGGCGCGGCCGACGATGTCGTGCTCGTCGCGGGTCGCCTCCTCGGTATGACTGCGCGTGATGGTGGTGAAGTCGTGGTACCGCACCTTGATCGTCACCGTCCGCGCGTAGAGCGCATGCCTGGTCAGCCACGACGCGGCGTCGCGCGCCATCGCGGCGATCTCGTCGCGGATGTCGGTGAGGTCGGTGAGGTCGTGCGCGAACGTGTTCTCGCTGCCCGACGACTTCGGTTCATGCTCGGCGACGACCGCCCGGTCGTCTTCGCCGCGCGCGAGCTGCTGCAGCCATTCCGCCAGCGAGCCGACGGCCTCGCGCAGCCGCGCCGGATCGGCCGCGCGGACGTCGATCAGCTTTTCGATGCCCTGCGCGCGCAGCTTCTTCGCGGTCACCGGGCCGACGCCCCAGAGCGCGTCGACCGGCAAGCCCTGAAGGAACGACTCCACGCGCTCGGGTGCAATCACGGTGAGCCCATCGGGCTTCTTCCAGCCCGACGCGATCTTGGCGAGGAACTTGTTCGGCGCGACGCCTGCCGACGCCGTGAGCCCGGTGGCCGCGCGAATCTCGTCCTTCAGCCGCCGCGCGACGGTCATCCCGAGCGGCTCCTGCCACGCGTTCTCCGTCACGTCGAGGTACGCCTCATCCAGCGACATCGGCTCGACCAGCGGCGTGATCGATCGGAAGATCGCGAACACCTGCTGCGACACCGTGCGGTACTTGTCGAAGTCCGGATGCACGATGACGAGCGACGGGCACAGGCGAACCGCCCTCGACATCGGCACGGCCGAGCGCACGCCGAAGGCTCTCGCCTCGTAGCTCGCCGCCGCGACCACGCCGCGCTTGTCGGGGTCGCCGCCAACCGCAACGGGGAGGCCGCGGAGCGACGGGTTGTCGCGCTGCTCGACCGACGCGTAAAACGCATCCATATCCACGTGGAGAATACGGCGCAGGCCAAACCCTGGCGGCGGCATGGACGTCTCAAGAATAGCTGGCAGCGGACAGCCGGCAGCAGGCAGTCACCGCGGTTCGAGTGCGTGCGAACCGCGGCGTGCTGCCGGCCGCCGGCTGCCCGCTGCCGGCTGACTAGACACCAGTGGCGCCGAAGCCGCCGCGGGTGACCTCGCGGAGGTCAGTGACTTCCTGCCAGCTCACGCGAGGCGCGGGGAGGACGATGCCTTGGGCCAGGCGATCGCCCCGCTTCACCTGCACTTCGGCGCCACTGATGTTGAGCACCTGGATCCTGACCTCGTCATTTGGGCCGCAATAGTCGGGATCCAGCACGCCGACCCCATTGGCGACCATCAATCCGCGCTTGAGCGGGGTGCTGCTTCGGGCAAAAATGGCGAGGAAAAATCCCGACGGCACCTCGATGACGAGGCCTGTCGGAACGAGCGCGATCTGCCCGGGTGCCAGCCTCACGTCCTGTGACGCGGCCAGGTCGAAGCCGGCCGCTTCCGCGGTTGCGTACGTTGGGAGGGAAAGAGTGGAGTCCAGCCGTCTGATCTTGAGGCGCATCGTGCGTGCAGCATACGCGATCGCGCTCCTGCTGTTGGTCGCCGCCGCGCCGGCCTCGCCGCAATCGACGCAGTCGATGTCGGCGAAGCTGCCGCTCACCCCGGCCGTCCACGTCGGCAAGCTGCCGAACGGGATCACGTACCTGCTGCGCCACAACGACCGGCCCGCCAAGCGCGTCTCGCTGCGCATGGCGGTGAAGGCCGGCTCGATCGACGAAGCGGACGACCAGCGCGGGCTCGCGCACATGCTCGAGCACATGGCGTTCAACGGCACGACGCACTTCAAGCCGGGCGAGCTGGTCGCGTACTTCGAATCGGTCGGCGTCGGGTTCGGCCCGCATGTCAACGCGTATACGAGCTACGACGAAACGGTCTACATGCTGGACGTGCCGACCGATCGCGCCGGCGCGCTCGATCACGGCCTGCAGGCGCTGGCGGACTTCGCCGGCGGCATGAGCCTCGAGGACAAGGAAATCGACAAGGAACGCGGCGTCGTGCTCGAGGAGTGGCGCCAGCGCCTGGGCGTCGCGTCGCGGCTGCAGGGCATCACCGATCGCGCCGTGTACGGCGCGTCGAAGTACGCCGAGCGCCTGCCGATTGGCCTGCCCGAGACGATTCAGAAGGCGCCGTACCAGCGCGTCCGCGATTTCTACCGGCAGAACTACACGCCGGACCGGATTGGCGTCGTCGTCGTCGGCGACCTGGACGTCGCGGCCGCGGAGCGGCTGGTCCGTCAGTACTTCGGCGTGATCCCGGCGAGGAAATCGGCGAAGCGGCCGATCTACCCGGTGCCCCCGCACAAGGACACGCGCGTGGCGGTCGCCACCGATCCGGAGGCGCAGTCCTCGTCGGCGTCGGTCTTTCACACGCGGCCGCTGCGGAAGTCGCAGACGGTCGGCGACTATCGGCGCGACCTGGTGCGGAGCCTCTTCGAGGCGATGCTCAACGCGCGGCTGGCCGAGATTGCGCGGCGTCCCGACGCGCCGTTCCTCGGCGCCTCCGCGGGCGACGACACGCTGGGCCAAACGGTGGAAGCCTTCGGCGCGTCCGCGCGCGTGAACGAAGGCGGCATCCCGAGGGGGATCGAGGCGCTCGAGGAGGAGCTGGCGCGGGTGCGGCAGTTCGGCTTCGGCGACGCGGAGCTCGATCGCGTGAAGAAGTCGACGCTCGCGGCGTACGAACGCTCGTACAACGAGCGCGACACGTCCGAGAGCCCCGGCTTTGCCTCCGAGCTCGTGGCGCTCTATCTCAACGACGTCCCGGCCCCGGGTATCGCCGTCGAGTACGACCTCGCGAAGCGGTTCGTGCCGACCATCACGACGACGGAAACCGCGGCGCTTGCGCGCGAGCTCGTCACCGAAACGAACCGGGTGGTGATTGCCGTCGCGCCCGAGAAGAAAGGCGTGATGCCGCCCACCGAGGCCGCCGTGCGCGACGCGCTGCGGTCGGGCGCGGCCGCGACGCTCACCGCGTGGCGCGACGAGTCGAACGGCAAGGTCCTCATGCCAACCAGGCCGGCACCCGGCACGATCACCGCGCGGCGGCAGATCGCCGAGATCGGGGTCACGATTCTCACGCTGTCCAACGGCGTCGAGGTCTGGTTGAAGCCGACCGACTTCAAGAACGATCAGATTGTCTTCACCGCGTACGCCAAGGGCGGCACGGCGAACGTGCCCGAGGCCGAGTACCGCAACGCCTCGCTGATGACCGGCCTGGTCGGGATTTCAGGCGTCGGCGGGCTGTCGCCGGTCGATCTCGGCAAGATGCTCTCGGGCCAGATCGCCAACGCGTCGCTCTCGATGGGGTCGTTTACGCACGGCCTGTCGGGCGGCGGCACGCCGAAGGATCTCGAGACGGCGCTGCAGCTGATGTACCTGTCGTTCACCGCCGCCAATCACGATCCGTCCGCCTTCGAGCTGATGAAACGGCGGCTGCGCGCCAACCTCGAGAACCAGGCGCAGAGCCCGGGCGCGGTGTTCGGCGAGCGCGTGCGCCTGGTCAACACCTCCAACAGCTATCTCTCGCGGTCGATGAAGATGGCGGACGTGGACGCGCTCGACCAGGCGAAGATGGAGGCGTTCTACAAGTCGGAGTTCGCCAATGCCGCCGATTTCACGTTCTTCTTCGTCGGCGCGTTCGACGTCAAGACGATAGAGCCGCTGCTCGAGAACTACATCGGCGCGCTGCCGTCGCAGGGGAAGCCCTCGTCGACCTACGGCAACACGCGGCTGGAGTTCCCGACGGGCGTGAAGAAGGAGGTCGTCAACAAGGGGCAGGAGCCGAAGGCGCAGACCGTCATGACCTTCTATGCGGACACCGCGCTGAACGAGCTCGAGATGCACCGGCTGCGCGCCGCCACCGCCATCCTCGAGCGCCACCTGCGCGATCAGCTCCGGGAGGAGCTGGGCGGCACCTATAGCGTGGGCGTCGACTACTCCAACACGCTGCCCCAGCCCGGCTACGGCACGACGAGCGTCGCCTTCGGCAGCGCGCCGGACCGGGTCGACAGCCTCGTGTCCACCGTGATGACCGAGCTCGATCGCATGCGCCGTGAAGGGCCGAGCGCCGACGACGTGCAGAAGGTGAAGGAGACCGAGAAGGAAGGACTCGAGACGTCGTTCAAGCAGAACGGCTTCTGGATCGGCGCGCTGCAGACGGCGCAGATGCTCGGCTGGGATCCGGTCAGCATCGCTCACCGCACCGAGCGCACCGACACGCTCACGGCCGAGAACATCCACGAGGCGTTCCGCAAGTACTTTCCGGCGGACCGGTATACGCAGCTGACGCTGCTGCCCGAGAAGACGGCGTCATCGCAGTA
>Ga0307473_10000311_pt1 | contig 10428 bp, 10 predicted proteins | sample atmos_gasesAM5C__FD_203744 | JGI IMG/M metagenome (GOLD analysis project Ga0307473, IMG submission 203744) | Hardwood forest soil microbial communities from Morgan-Monroe State Forest, Indiana, United States - atmos_gasesAM5C_515 | ecosystem: Environmental > Terrestrial > Soil > Temperate...
CGACATCCATTCAACGGCCGACGGCGTCGCCGTACACGACCTGGCGGCGGCGGACATCGATCTGATCGAGGACTCGGCGCCCCAGAAGATTGAAACGCTCACGCACGCGGCCGATCCCGCGCGCGCGTTTGTCGTCTTCCTCGACACCCCGCACATGCGCTTCGAAGGCGCGCGCGACGTGCGCGTGGCGCTGGTGCGCTTCCTCGATCGGCTGCTCGACGAAGACGACGTGGTGGGCGTGATGACGCCGGAAATCACGCCGGGCGACATCAAGTTCGGTCCGAAGGACGCGATCATCCCCGCCATCATGCAGGACGAGACTTTCTGGGAGCGCGCGCGCGTCGGGTCGCGCGATCCGAAGGAGGATCGCTACGCGCAGTGCTTCCCGGCCAACGAGTACCGCGACGTCGCAAGCGAGATGCAGGAGCGGCACCGCGAGCAGGCGACGCTCGACGCGTTCTCGCGGCTGATCGATTTCCTCTCGACGCGCGACACGCGGACCGCGGTCATCACGCTGACCGACGGCTGGCGGCTGTTCGGGCCGAGCGCCCGCTTGAGCAGCAACATCAGCAGCAGCCGCCCCGGCGGCTTCGGCGGGTTCGGCGGCGGCGGACGGGGCCGCGGCGGCCGCGGCGGGTTCCCCGGCGGCGGCGGATTCCCGCGCGGCGGCGGGCAGGGGGGCACGGCGAATCCGCCGCAGGGTGGCGACGGCGACGGCCGGGACGTGAGTGGCGTGTCGCGGACCGAGTGCGAGGCGGACCGGCTTGCGCTGGCCGGACTGGACGACTCGCTGCGGCTCGATCGCATCGCCGATGCGGCCAATCGCGCGATGACCTCGTTCTACACGATCTATGCGCGAGCGATTGCCGCCGAGCAGACACCGACCGGCAAGCCGCCGGCGGTGGTTGCCAACCAGGAGCAGGACCCGGCGTCCAGGATGGACGCCATGCGGCAGCTCGCGGTGAACACCGACGGCATGGCGGTCATGACGAGCCCCGCGCTCGACGGCGCCATCACTCGAATCGCGGCCGACATGACCGGCTACGACGTCCTCACGTACCGGTCCACGAACAACCGGCTCGACGGAAAGTTCAGGACGATCACGGTCCGGTCGGTGCGGCCCGGAGTCGTCATCCGTACGCGTCGCGGCTACCGCGGCGCGAGCGTGGACGATGTGCTGAACGGCGGCTCGTCGGCGGCGGTCGATTCCGCGTTCGGCTCCGTGGCCGCCGTCAGCCCGCGCGCGAACTTCAGGGTGCGCACCGCGATGGCGCGCGCCGGAGAGGCGACGGACGCGACGCTGTGGGTCATCGGAGAGCTCGATTACCGCGCGCGCCGCGAGGTGACGTGGACCGCGGGCGCGGTCGCCGACATCACCGTGGTCGGGGCCGACGGCCAGGAGATCCTCGCAAAGAGCGTGGACGTCGCCGCCAACGCCTTGTCGTTCACCATGCGCGCGCCCGAGACGGGCGGCCTCGCACCCGGCGAGTACGCGGTCCGCGTGCGGCTTCGTCCGAACAACCAGGATGGCCTGCCGGTTGCCGACACCGCCCGTGTCGTCGTGCCGAGGACGCTGCCAGGGCTCGGCGACAGCCTGCTGTGGCGGCGCGGTACGTCAACGGGGCCGCAGTACGTCATCACGGCCGACCCGCGATTCCAGCACAGCGACCGCATTCGCGTGGAGATTCCGACGCGCGTGGCAGGCACGCCGGCTGCGCGGATGCTCGATCGATTCGGCAAGCCGAACCAGGTCCCGGTCACGGCGACGGAACGGCCGGATGCGACGAGCGAGTTCCGATGGATTGTCGCGGAAGCGGTGCTGGCGCCGCTGGCGCCGGGCGACTACGCGATTGAGGTCACGCTCGGCGACGCGAAGCAGGTCACCGCTTTTCAGCTGGTTCCCTAGCCAGGCGGACCCGCCTTCCTCAATTCGATCCGACCGAGAAGGTGACGCTCCACGGCTTGATCGGCGCACCGTCGAACGTCTTCACGCCTTCGAGCAGTTCCAGCTTCACCGTCCGGAATGCCGCGAGCGGCTTTGACAGCCGCAGCACGACGGCGTGCGTGCCGACGTCATAGGTGGCCTGCACGTCCACGGTTCCTTCGGGCGGCGCGCCCCCAACGTAGCTGAAACGAAAACGTCCGTTCAGTGAGGGCGGGTCGATGCCGCGCGAGAACTGCACGCGGATCGGCGACGTCGGCGAGACGTTGGTTTCACCGTCGCTCGGCGAGCTGAAGACGATCTCGCCGGGCTCCTTGGGCGGCGGCGGGGCCTGCTCGACGACCACGCGCGTCGCGGGCGCCTGGGCCGTGACGATCGTTTTCGCCTGGAGCAGCACCAGGCCGCGCTCCCGCTTGACGACGCCGCTCACCTGGAGCCACTGGCTCGTGTCCACCCGTGCGTCGACGTTCAGGTCGAACCCTTTCCCCTTCGGCCGCATGCCCGTGACCCACACGCCACCCTCGGTGTTGCGCAGCACGAAGTCGTACTTGTCCTTGGCCGGCGCCGCGGGCACGTCGCCGAACAGGTTGCGGCCGCCGAACTGGCCGGTGATCGACACCGACTGACCGTCGAACTTCCACGGCTCGAGCGCGATCAGGCGAAGCGTCGGCGTCGATTCCGGTCCGGCCATGGTGACGCTGGTGATGTTGAGGACCAGCTCTTCACCCGGCTGCGGCCAGTGATCGGCGTCGGGCTTGTTCTCGTAGCGCCCGAGCCGCGGGTCGGATGCCGTCAGGCGGCCGACGTCGTAGAGCTGCGCGCGCACTTCGACCGGACCGTCGACCGTGTTGACGTCGGTCAGCATCACCTGCATCTCGCTGTCACCGCCGCGCAGCGACACGCGGCGGCCGTTTTCGACGAACTCGCCGCGCAGCACGATGTTCTGCAGGTGGAAGTAGCCGGGGAAGCGCCGGAGGGCGTCTATCGTCGTGAGATGACGGCCCGAGCTTTGTGCCAGAAGCGGGGAAAACCACGAAGGTGCGACGATCGCGAAGGTTACGACAACCCAAAAGGCTCTTCGCGTCCATCGCGCCTTCGTGGTTTCCCTCACACCATCATTCTACTTTGCGCATCGCCGTACGGCCGACGACGACGGCGAGCGCCAGGAACAGGAGCGCGGTGGCCAACTGGCCCGATACTCCGTCGGAGTGAAGCGCGGCAAACGGGGCGCCCACCGTCTGGAATATCCCGATGGTGTTGGTGCCCACCAGGACGGCGAACAGGATGCCGGCCAGCGAGCCGCCGGCTATGAGCCCCGAACTGAACAGCGTGCCGGCACTCAGCTCGGATTCCTCCGCCTTGCCCGTCGTCCGCTCCACCCACGCACGCACCAGGCCGCCGGCGAAAATCGGCGCAGTGGTCGCAATGGGCAGGTAGGAGCCGACCGCAAACGAGAGCGACCGGATGCCGCACAGTTCGAGGGCCAGGGACAGGAACACACCGATCAGGACCAACCCCCACGGCAGGTTCTGGTTCAGCAATCCCTTGATGATGGTCGCCATCAGCGTGGCCTGCGGCGCGGCCAGGTTCTCCGAACCGATGCCGCCGAGGTTGTTGTGCAGGTAGAGCAGCGTGATCCCGATCACTGACGCCGACGCGATGACGCCGATGACCAGTCCAATCTGCTGATAGAGCGGCGTCGCGCCGACGATGTAGCCGGTCTTCAGGTCCTGCGAGGTGTTGCCGGCGTTCGCGGCGGCAATGCAGACGATGGCGCCGACGCCTATGGCGATCGGGGAATACATGTCGCCAGTCCATCCGAGCGCCACGAAGAGCAGGCACGTCAGGATCAGCGTGGCGATGGTCATGCCGGAAATCGGGTTCGACGAGGTGCCGATCAGGCCGGTGATGCGCGACGAGACGGTCGCGAAGAAGAAGCCGAAGATCAGAATCAGGATCGCGGCGAGCGGGTTGCCAAAGGTCGGCAGGCCCGGGACGACCGCCAGGAAAATCCCCAGCAGCAGCGATCCGCCGATGACCACGGTCATCGGGATGTCACGTTCGGTGCGTACCCGGGCGGCACCGCCGGCGCCGGCGGCGAAGTCGCGCATCCCTTCACGCGCCGACGAAATGATGGTTGGAATCGTTCGGCCGAGCGTAATCAATCCTGACGCGAGCACGGCGCCCGCCCCGATGTAGCGGATATAGGCGCTCCACAGTTGCGTCGGGCTCATCTCCGAGATCAGGAACGGCTGGCCGGTCGCCGGATTGTTCGCGTAGTTCGGGTGGATCGGTGGAAACGGAACGGTGATGAAGGAGCCCAGAATCGACAGCAGCGGCAGCAACACGAGCCACGAGAGCACCCCGCCCGCGAACATGGTTCCCGCGATGCGCGGGCCGATGACATAGCCGACACCGAGGTACTCGGGCGAGACGTCGACGTTGATCGTGGCGTTGGGGAACTGACTGGTCCGCGGCATGGAGTAGCCCATGTCGGTGCGGAAGACATTGAAGATCCACGAGAGCGACTTCCACAGCGCGCCCACGCCGACGCCGCCGAACACCAGCGAGGCCAGCTTGCCGCCTCGCTCGCCCGCGACCAGTACCTCGGCGCACGCGGTCCCTTCGGGGTAGGGCAGCACGCCGTGTTCCTTCACGATGAGCGCACGCCGTAACGGCACCATCATCAGCACGCCGAGAATGCCGCCGGCGAACGTCAGCATCGTGATCTGCACGTAGTTGAAATAGCGCGGGCCATCGGGGGTGAGGAAGATCAGCGCGGGCACGGTGAAGACGACGCCGCCGGCGATCGACTCACCGGCCGATCCAATCGTCTGGACGATGTTGTTTTCGAGAATGGTCGATCCGCCAAGCTTCTTCAGCACCGAAATCGCGAGCACGGCGATCGGGATCGACGCGGCGACCGTCAGTCCGGCGCGGAGGCCCAGGTACACCGTCGACGCCCCGAACAGCAGACCGAACAGCGAGCCGAGAATCACCGCGCGCGCGGTGAACTCCGCGGGCGACTGCGACGCGCTCACGTACGGTTGAAATGTCGCGCGCGCAGGTTCGGACGCGGGCGGTTTCACGTGCGGATGTGCCATGGCGCGTGATGGTAGCATTGAACCTTGTGAATCGGCCGAACAAGAGGAGGCAAACGCCCGATCAAGTCTCCGAGCTCACGACGAACCGCTTGTCGATCTACCTCCGCTGTCTCAACGAACTCGACGCAAGCGGCGTGCAAACGATTTCCTCGCAGGGGCTCGCCGAGCAGTTCCATCTCAACGCCGCGCAGATTCGAAAAGACCTCGCGTACTTCGGCGAGTTCGGCGTTCGCGGCGTCGGCTACTACGTCAAGGAGCTGCGGCGCCACCTGCGGCAGATCCTCGGGCTCGACCGCCGGCTGCGCGTGGCGATCGTCGGCGCGGGCAATCTCGGCCTCGCGCTGGCGGACTATCCCGGCTTTCGCCAGGAGGGCTTCGAGATTGCCGCACTCTTCGACGCGGCAAGCGAGAAGATTGGCCACGAGTCGCGCGGCGGCGTTCCGATCTACGACATCAAGGAGCTGAAGCGCATCGCGCGGCGCGAACGGCTCGACATCGCCGTCATCGCGGTGCCGGCTCCGCACGCGCAGGCGGTCGTCGACCAGGTCGTCACGGCCGGCATCAAGGGCATTCTCAACTTCTCGCCGGGCGCGCTGCACGTGCCCGGCGACGTGAAGCTGAAGAGCGTGGACTTCACGGTCTCGCTCGAGAGCCTGTCGTTCTATCTGGCTCAGGGGGAGAACGGTGGCTAGACGAGGTCACACGACAGGACGGCGGCCGCAGTTGTCGCACGTCGACGAGCAGGGCCGCGTGAAGATGGTCGACGTCGGCGCCAAGCCGGTCACCGCCCGCGAAGCCGTCGCCCGCGGATCGATCACGATGAGCGCCGGGGCGCTGCAGCTGATCCGCCGCGGCGAGGTGGCCAAGGGCGATCCGCTGCAGACCGCGCGGCTCGCGGGGATCCTCGCCGCGAAGCAGACCTCCTCGCTGATTCCGCTCTGCCATCCGCTGCCGCTGACGCACGTCGGCATCGATCTCACGCCGACGAAGCATGGCTACGACATCGAGGCACGCGTCCGCACGACCGCGCAGACCGGCGTGGAGATGGAGGCGCTGACGGCGGTGTCGGTCGCGGCGCTGACCATCTACGACATGGTCAAGGCGGTCGACAAGGACATGGTGATCGGCGAGATCCGGCTCATGGAGAAGAGCGGCGGGAGCAGCGGCCACTACAAGCGGAAAAGCGGAACCGCGCCACGTGTGACGTGAACGTCCTGATCGCGATTCACCACCGCGTCGATGCGTGGTCGATCCCGCTCACCCGCGTCGAGGAACTGCGCACCCGCTTTCCGCACATCACCTTTCTTCACTCGACAACCCGCGAGACCGACCTCGAGCTGGCGCCAGGGGCCGACGCGGCCTTCGCGATCGCGCTCGGCAGGGAAGCGATCGCGCGCGCCACGCGCCTGCGGTGGCTGCACTGTTCCGGCCACGCCGTCGGCCACTTTCCGCTGGCCGATCTCGCGGCGCGCGGCGTCGCCGTCACCAACTCGCGCGGCATCCAGTCGGTGCCGATCGCCGAGCACGTGATGGCGTGCCTGCTGGCGCTCGCCCGCCGGCTGCCGCAGACGCTGCGCGATCAGCAGGCACGCGCCTGGCGGCCGAATGCGCTGACCGGCGAAGCCTCGCCGTGGCTGCTGGCGGGGCGGACCATCGGCATCATCGGCATGGGGACCCTCGGCCGGGCCATTGCCGTTCGCGCGAAGGCGTTCGGGATGCGGGTCGTCGGCATGCGCCGCCACCCGGAGCGCGGCGCGCCGGCGGAGGTCGATGACGTGGTCGGGCCGTCGGATCGCGATCGATTCCTCTCGGAAGCCGATGTCGTCGTCATCGCGGCGCCCTTGACGCCGGAGACCGACCGGCTGCTCGATGCCCGCGCGATTGCGCGCATGAAGGCCGGCGCGGTCGTCATCAACATCGCGCGCGGTCAGTTGGTCGACGAGGCGGCGCTGGCCGAGGCGCTCGAATCGGGCCGGCTGGGCGGCGCGGCACTCGACGTCTTCACGACCGAACCGCTCCCGCCCGACAGCCCGTTCTGGTCCCTGCCGAGCGTCGTCGTGACGCCGCACAATTCGGGCTTCCGCGCCGAACACTTCGACGCGGTCGTCGATCTGTTCGCCGAGAACCTGACGCGCTTCGAGCGCGGCGTCGAGCTGCTAAACGTTGTGGATCTGCAGACTGGCTACTAGCCGGTCGCGGCGCGTGCGCCGCGCGCGGTAGCGTCCCCACGCCATCTTCGCCCCCACCAGCGTCAGCACGCCGCCAATGGCGTAGTCGAGCGCGCGTTCGGGCATGTAGCGGCTCACCACCGAGCGGGGTGTCAGGTCGTGCGCCTTGCGCTGGAGCTGGCTGATCTTGTAGTCCAGCTCGGCGCGCGTCTGGCTCATTTCCGAACGGATGACAGCCGCTTCGCTATCCATTCCGAGTTCTCCTTGAGCGTGGTGACGGTTTCTTCCGGCACCGCGTGGACGGCGGCAAGCTGCTTCCGTCCGGATGAGAGGGTGAAATAGCCGCCACCGCACAGGAGCAGCGCGACAATCAGGAAGCCGGTCCACGCGGGCCAGCCGAGAAGGTTGGCGATTCCCAGCGCGATCGCCACCAGCAGGAACGTGGCGCCGAATGCCAGCGCGGCCGCAGCGATGCCGAAGCTCATCGCAGCCGTCTTGGCGCGCCCCGCCTGCTCGCGAATCTCGACGCGCGCCAGCGCGACTTCCTCGCGGATGAGCGTCCGGACATCGGTGAGGATGCCGCGGATCAGGCTACCGATCGACTCTTGAACGAAATCCCCATTCGCCATACACGGGTATGCAGCAATACGGATGCCCGTGTAAATCCCAAATCCCACATCCCAAGCTCCAAATCCCGAGGAAATCCCAACCCTTCAACTGCGCTTACGGTTTGGGATCTGGGCTTTGGGCTTTGGGATTTCCCTTTGCCCATGCGGAGGCTCGATGTGGATAACCACGTCCACCACCTCCGGGAACCGGGCCATCAGCTTGTCCTTGACGACGTGCGACAGCGCATGGGCTTGGCCGAGCGGCGTCCGCCCGTCGATCCACAGGTGGAGATCGACGAACACGTTGTCGGCCGAGCCGCGCGTCCGGATCTTCTCGCAGCCGATGACGCCCGGCACCGACTCGACCACCGGCCGGATGTCGTCTTCCGCCAGGACGACCTGGTCCGCGAGCACGCCCGACGCCTCGCGCGCAATCTGCCAGCACGCGTAGCCGATGAATCCCGACACGACGAGCCCCGCGATCGGATCGAGCACCGGAAAGCCGAGCCCCACCCCGACCAGCGCCACCAGCACGGCGAGCGTCGTCCAGACGTCGCTCTTCGTGTGCTTCGCGTCGGCGCCGAGCACCTCGCTGCGCAGGCGGCGGCCCGCCCGCGATTCGTAGCGCACGACGAACAGGTTGACGACGAGCGTGGCCACCATCGTCGCGAGGCCGAGCGGCAGGACCGCCGGCGTGCCGGGCGCGCGCAGGCGCGCAATCGCGTTGCGTGCGACCTCGCTGAGCACGAGCAGCATGAACATGAGGATGCCGACCGACGCCATCGTTTCGTACTTGCGATGCCCGTACGGATGGTCCGCGTCGGCGGGACGCCGCGCCGCGGAGACGCCGACGAGCGCGACGACGTTCGAAGAGGCGTCGGCGAGCGAATGGAAGCCGTCGGACAGAATCGAGACGGCGCCCGAGAAATACCCAAGCGCAATCTTCGCGAACGCGACGATCAGATTGAGAACGAGAACGCGGCGGAGGACGCGGACGACGGACTGGTAGCGATCGGAATTATCGCTGCGCTTCAGAACACGTGCGCGGTCGGGATCGGCCACCAGCGCAGCTGTACCTTGCCGATGATGTACTTCTTCGGCACGAAGCCCCAGTGACGGCTGTCGGAACTGTTGTTCCGATGGTCGCCCATGACGAAGTAGTAGCCTTCGGGCACGACCGTCGGGCCGAAGTCGTCGTGGCTCCGGAACTCGGGCGCGACGAACCGGTCGTCCATCGGGACGTCGTTGACGTAGACCCGTCCGTCGACGATGCGGACGGTGTCGCCTTCTTCGGCAATCACGCGCTTGACGAACGACTTGTCCGGGTTGAGCGGGTAGTAGAGCATCACGATGTCGCCGCGGCGCGGCGCGCTCACCCGGTAGACGAACTTGTTGACGATCAGGCGGTCCTGGTCCTCGAGCGTCGGCGCCATGCTCAGGCCTTCGACGCGCGCGACCTGGAAGCCGAAGGTGACGATCAGCGTCGCGTAGATCGCGGCGGAGAACAGCGTCTTGAACCACGCGACCAGCTCGTCGCGCCAGACGCTGATCTGCTGCATCATCCGCGTGCTGCGGTCGTCGAGCTCGAGCCGCATCTCGGGCGTCGCGGCCGCTTCGAACGACGGCGCCGCCAGCACCGGGTCCACCGGCGACAGCTGCAGATCGTCCAGCGCGGGCGTGTCCAGCGACGGAACGCTCGCCCCGGCCATGATGGGCTCGGCTACAGCTTCAGGTATTCCCGCAGCCGCTTGGTCTGCGAGCGGCTCACGGGAATCTCCGTGCTCTTGGCGTCCTTCATCCTGAGGATGTAATTCCGGCTGAACCAGGGGACTATCTCCTTGATCTTGTTGATGTTGACCAGATGCGACCGGTGGACTCTCCAGAACACCTCGGGGTCGAGCCGTGCCTGCAGGTCGTCCAGCGTCCGGTAGTTCGAGCTGCCGGTCACATGGCCCGTTACTATGTTAATCGACTCGTCCGCCAGCGAGGCATAGATGATGTCGTCGGCCTGGACCAGGAGAAATTTTTCCCCAACTTTCACAGCCACCTGGTCCCGCCGGACCTGGCGCCCGGACATCATCTTTACGATTCGTTCGAGCTGATCGTTCAGCGGGGCGCTGCCGCCGGGGCGTTCCGAGCTGAGCCGCCGGCGGGCCCGCTGCAGCGCCTGCTCCAGACGGCCGGCATCCACCGGTTTGAGCAGGTAATCGACCGCATTCACCTCGAACGCCTCGATGGCGTGGTGGTCGAAGGCGGTGACAAATATGAGTGCCGGAGACTCATCATCGCGCTCGAGCAGGCGCCGGGCGACCTCGAAACCGGTGAGGCCGGGCATCTGGACGTCGAGGAAGACGAGATCCGGTTCGTGCCGCTCGACCGCTGCAATCGCCTCGAGGCCGTTCCCGACCTGGGCGACCACTTCCAACGCCCCGAGTTGTCCGAGGTGGTAACACAGCTCCTCGCGCGCGAGCTGCTCGTCATCGACGACAACGACCTTCATGCCGTGATTTGCTCCGCCACCGTGAGCTCGGGAATCTCGATGCGCGCGCAGGTTCCTTTGCCCGGTTCACTTTCCAACGTGAGCTGGTAGGCCGCGCCGTAGATCA
>Ga0307473_10000312_pt1 | contig 10416 bp, 9 predicted proteins | sample atmos_gasesAM5C__FD_203744 | JGI IMG/M metagenome (GOLD analysis project Ga0307473, IMG submission 203744) | Hardwood forest soil microbial communities from Morgan-Monroe State Forest, Indiana, United States - atmos_gasesAM5C_515 | ecosystem: Environmental > Terrestrial > Soil > Temperate forest...
GAAGCTGGACACATGGATCCACTAGTCGCGAAGATGTGTGCGCGTTATTGCAAGGAATCGCTGATCATTACCCGGAACGATGAGTCGCGCACGATCCTGCGGGAACTGGGTGTGCCGACTGAACTGGGGACGGACACGGCGTGGACGTTTGAGCCTTTGCCGGCCGAATACGGAGAGAGCGTGCTGCGCGAGGTCGGCTGGGATGGAAGAACTCGCGTGTTGGTGGTGTGCCCGATTAATCCCTTCGAGTGGCCGGTGAAAGCTTCAGTTGGAAAACTGGCGGCCCGCAAGGTGACTGGAGCTTACAAGGACAGTCATTACCGGTCCGTTTACTTCCATAATTCGGGGCCGGAAGCCGATCGTGCGTACGAGCAGTATCTCACTGGGATTGCGAACGCGGTGGCGGCGTTTCGCCAACGACGGAACGTGTTTGTGGTTCTGGTTGCGACCGAGCGGCTAGATGCGCGGCCGGCGCGCAGGATTTCGGAAAAACTGGGCGGAGTGCCCGTGCTCAGCTCCGACGACTACAACATGTACCAGGTAGTCAGCATTCTGCGCGCCTGTCACATGATGGCCTCCTCCCGCTATCACGGAATCGTGACCTCGATGCCCGGGCTTGTTCCGTCTGCCGGGATCACGATGGATGAACGCATCCGCAACCTGATGCGCGAACGCGGACACCATGATCTGTTAATGAACGTGGACGACGCGGATCTTGAGGAGCGCCTGCTAGCCGCCTTGGAGCGACTCTACAGCGACGGTGAGTCCGTAGCCGCGGCGATTGCGAAAACTGTAGTCCGGAACCTGAAACTGATGGCGAGGATGGGCGTGCATTTCGAGGAAGAAGTGCAACGCCGCTATCCCGATTTCCCCACGCGCACCGGGCAATGGAGCTGGGAAGATTACTTGCCGCCCATGCATGCAGGCTTGCGCGAGCTGGTGGAGGAGTTTGAGTCGGCCGAGACTCGCAAGTCATCGGTGACGAGCTGATTGCTGCGGCCTCGGAAGACCCAGAATGAGTTTTCTAGATGACATCTTCGCGAGACTGGAAGCGCACGCGGATCAGGCGGTGCTCGCGGAGATCCGTGATGGCCGGATCACCGCGGTTACAGGCAGGGAACTGCTGGAACAGATCCGGCGGGCGCGCGGGTTTCTCAGCAGGCAAAGGCTCAGCAAGGGGGAGCGTTGCGCTCTCTACGCAAACAACGGCGTGCGCTGGGTCGCGATGGACCTGGCCGTGATGGCCGAAGGTCTGATCGTTGTGCCTTTGTACGCCCGGCAGGCTCCGGCAGAACTCGCCGCCATGATGAAGGACTGCTCTCCGGCTTTCGTGTGCTGTGGGGACGTGGCGTTGCGCGATGCGCTTGTTCACGAGTGGCCGAGTGCGCCGCCACAATATTTGTTCGAGGAAGTCTTTGCAGCTTCGCCGGGCGCGGAGCAAAAGCCGTCGCTCGCGGATGCCGATCCGGTCACGATCATCTACACCTCGGGAACTTCGGGCGAAGCCAAGGGTGTCGTTCTGAACGCAGGAAACATTGCGCACATGCTGAAGTGCATCAATGGGAGGCTTGATCTCTTGATGCAGGGCAGCCAGCAACAGGACCACGTGTTTCACTATCTCCCCTTCGTTTTTGCCGGGTCCTGGATGCTTTTGCTGACTTCATTGTTGCGCGGAAGCCGGCTTACCCTGAATACCGATCTGAGCAAGATCGCCCAAGATATGCGGACGGTGGCGCCGGATTATTTTCTCAACGTGCCCGCCCTGCTCGAGCGCATGCGCCGCGCGGTCGATGAACAACTCTGGCAGGCGGGCGGTTTTGTGCAAGGTATTTACAGTCGAGCGAAGGCGGCCTGGATTCGGCAGCAGGAAGGGAAGTTCAGTGTGCTCGACCGCATCTGGTTGTCGCTCGCCAACACGGCAATCTTCCCGACCATCCGTAAGAAGATGATTGGACGGAATCTGCGGGCGCTAATTTGCGGATCTGCGCCGCTGGCGATCGAGACGCAACTGTTCTTTATGATGCTGGGCATCCCGGTGCTGCAGAGTTACGGATTGACCGAGACCACCGCGATCTGCACGCTTGATGATCCGAATCACTACGAGGCGGGCCGCGTCGGTCCGGCGATTCCCGGGGTTGAGATGAAGCTGGGAGAGAATGAAGAAATCATTGTGCGTGGGCCAAACATCTTCCCCGGCTACTGGAACCGTTTGGAAGAAACCGCCAAGGCATTGCGCGACGGCTGGTTTCATACCGGCGACCAGGGTGAAGTGGATGCCAGCGGCAACTGGCGTATCGTGGGGCGCATCAAGAATCTCATCATTCTAGGTTCCGGGCACAACATCGCCCCGGAACCGATCGAAGAGAAAATTCTTCAGCAATTAGCGGGCGCGGCGCAGGTGGTGCTGGTTGGAAATGGCAGGGGCTATTTGTCCGCGATCATCACGGGCAATGTCACCCGTGAAAAAGCGCAGGCTGCCATCGATGTGGTGAACCCGCAGTTTCCGCACTACAAACAGGTGCGCGCGTTTCACATCCGGCCCGAAGCGTTCACCATCGACAACGGGCTGTTGACGGCGAACGGGAAGCTCAAGCGCGATCTGATTGCGCGGGAAATGCATGACGAGATCGACGAACTGTATCGCGTGAAGGTCGCGGTGTAGGAGCGGGCAAATTCTCCATGGATCAGTTCCGCGGCAAAGCACTTTCGTGGGAGGTTTCGGCAGGCGTCATTGAACTGGCTCTGCACCGCGAGCCTTGCAATGAGATTGGCTCGCTGGCGCTCGACGAGCTGGAAAAATTCGCGGATGCGCTTAGCGGCATGGCGCGGCAGGCCCATGCGCTTATCGTTCACAGCACTTTGAAAGCGGGCTTCTGTGCGGGTGCGGATCTTCGGGAACTCTATCAGCGCTCGCATGAGATGCAGAAGGCGCAGGCGGTGGCCGGGGTGCGCGACTTTCTGGAACGCATTCACCGCGTGCTGAACACGATCGACGGCGCGCCTTTGACCACGATTGCGGCCGTGCATGGAGTGACCTTCGGTGGAGGTTTCGAGCTGGCGCTGGTGTGCGATCTCATCATCGCCGACAAGATGGCGCGCTTCTGTTTTCCGGAACTGCGCTTGGGACTGATCCCCGGATTCGGCGGAATCCCGCGCCTGAAGCGCGATCTGGGCAATGGTGTTGTTCGCGACCTGCTGCTCACGGGGCGGAGCTTCAACGCCACCCGGGCACATGCAGTTGGGCTGGTGAGCCAGTTGGTCGCCGAAGGTGAGGCGCTGCGAGCGGCCCGTGCCACGGCAGTACAACTCGGGAAGTTCGACCGGAGAACCGCCATCGCCGCGAAAAAGTTCATCAAGCCGATACCGCACCACGAGCTGAAACAGGAAATCGATCTGTTCTGCCAGTTGTTCGTGGAACCCGCGGTAGAGGCTGGGCTTCGGAAATTTGTGGAGAGCACGGAGTTGCAACCGTACTTGCCTTGAATCAGGCTGAAGCCAGGTTAGATCCAAAGAGCAAAAATGATGACGACGGAAGAACAAACGCTGAACGAAATCCTGACTCTCGCGGCGCAGCACTTCAAAGTGTCGCGCGACAAGCTGAAGCCCGACGAGGACTTCTTCAAGACCCTGAACATCGACAGCCTGCAGGCGCTCGATCTGCTTACGCGGCTGGAGAATCACTTTCACGTCGAGATGCCCGACTACGAACTGCAGGGCGTTACGGATTTCCGCACGCTCGCCAGCCGGATTCAGGCGAGGTTGTAAGATGCTGGCCGGAAGGTAATGACTTGAGCAACAGCCGTTTTCTTCTTGCGCTTCCTTCCTGTGTGATGAAATAGCCTGTTCATGTTGGACCTGCGCCAATATCCGTCATTAGGGGCCGCTCTGCGCGATGCGCTGGAGCATTGGCCCAACGAGACATGCCTCATTGAGGCCGACCGTGACAAGGAGAAGACGCGTCTTACCTACTCCGATTTCAAGGAGCTGGCGCGCCCGCTCACACGCGCGCTGCAGGACGCCGATTTTCGAGAAGGCGATCGCGCGGCCATCATCATGAGCAACCAGTCCAAGTGGCTGGTGTCGGCGTATGCCGTCTTTTTCTGCGGAGGGGTGCTGGTTCCGCTGGACTTCAAGTTGACGGCCGCCGAGCACCTCCAGTTGCTGGCGCACAGCAAAGCGAAGTTTCTGATTGTCGAGTACTACCTCTGGCGAGCGATCATGCAATCGCCTGAGTTCAAAAAGCATGGCGTGAAAACGGTGCTGGTGACGGAGGCTCCGCTGCGCGCAGATCTCGGCGGGGCTTACCGCTGGGAGGATTTTCACCGCAAGGGCGATCCTATTTTCATCGATCGCCAGCGGGAAGATGTGGCCTGCATTGTGTATTCGTCCGGCACCGGGGGAAGCCCGAAGGGATGTGTGCTCACGCATGAGAATTATCTGGAGCAATGCACGTCGCTGACGGCCTGGTATCCGTTCTGGCCGGGCGTGCGCTACCTGAGCATCCTGCCCACGAATCACGCAATTGATTTCATGGTGGGCTTTATCGGGCCGTTCGTTTGCGGAGCTTGCGTGGTACATCTGCGCACGCTGAGGCCGGAGTATGTGCGCGACGCCTTCGTCCGCTACCGCATCAGCTACATGAGCCTGGTGCCGATGGTTTTGAAGAATCTGGAGCGCGGACTCCGAGCCAAATTTGATGAGTTGCCGGGCCGCAAACGGTTCATGCTGAATCGCCTGATCGCACTGAACAAAATGCTTACCCGCCGGCGTCCGAACGTGAAGCTGAGCCGCCGGTTGCTGGGGCAAGTGCATAAGGCGTTCGGGGGACAACTGCTCGCGCTCTTTACCGGAGGAGCTTTCATGGAGCCTTCGACATTGCAGTTTTTCTACGATCTTGGAATTCCGGTCGCCAATGGATATGGGCTTACGGAAGCGGGAACGGCGCTCACGCTGAACGATTTCAAACCGTTTCGCGCGGATACGGTGGGCCGTCCATTGCCGGGCGTAGAGCTGCGCGTGCTAAGTCCCGATTCGGAAGGTGTCGGGGAAGTGGCCGTCCACAGCAAGACCGTGATGTCGCACTATCTGGATGATCCCGAGCTGACCGCAGAAACAATTGTGGATGGATGGCTGCTCACGGGAGACCTGGGCCGCTTCGATTTCACCGGTCATCTGCAGCTGTTTGGGCGCAAGAAAAACATGATTGTGACCGAGGGCGGCAAGAACGTTTATCCCGAGGATATTGAGACGGTTTTCGAGGGCGTAGCGGTGAAGGAGTACTGCGTCTTCGCAGCGAACTACGTGTGGCCGCTCAAGCAACTGGGAAACGAATTGCTGTTCATCGTGCTGCGACTTGAAACCAACCAGCAGTTGGATGCCGCACTGCTCGAGGATTTGACGACCCGCAACCGGCGGCTGCCCGACTTCAAACGCGTGGGCGGATATCTGGTCTGGCCAAAGGATTTTCCTCGGACGGCTTCTTTGAAAATCAAGCGCGCGACCTTGGCCGAGGAAATCGGCAAAACTACGGATCGCGCGGCCATCATCCAATTGTGAACGACACGTTTGTGGTGGTGGTCAATCCTGCGGCCGGAGGCGGACGCTCCCGCAAATTGGTGGGCCCGGCGCTCGAGCGCTTGCGAGCCGGCGGCCTGAAGCTGGAGGTCGTGGAGACAGCGCGGCCGGGCGATGCGACGCAGCTTGCCGGCAAGTATTACGAGCGCGGGTACCGCCGGTTTATTGCCGTCGGTGGAGACGGCACTTCCTACGAAATTGTGAACGGGCTTTTTCCGCAGGCGGAGAGTGCGGATCCTCCGCAATTGGGGTTTCTTCCACTGGGGACGGGCAATTCCTTTCTGCGGGATTTTACAAAGCAGGGAGTGGAAGGCGCGATGGAAGCGCTGCTCGGGCGTCGCGAGCACGCGTGCGACGTGATGCGCATGCGTCACAGGACGGGTGTGATTCACTACATCAATCTGCTCAGCGTGGGCTTTGCTGCCGACGTCAACGCAACGCGATCACGAAGCTTTGCAGGTTGGGGCGAGCCTGGCTATTTCCTTTCCATTTTTCTGCGCCTGGCGCAGCTTCGGCGCAGGCCCTTTCCCTTGCGGGTGGACGGGGAACCGAACGCCGATATGCGGCGCTGCTTGTTTCTCACCTTCAACAACAGCAAGTACACGGGCGGCACGATGATGATCGGGCCCAATGCGGAGGTGGATGACGGTCTGATTGAATATGTACGTTGGGGACCGATCGGGCGTATCGGACTGATTCGCAATCTGCCTACTCTCTATGACGGCACCCACGTGAAGCATCCACTGGCCGAACGGCGACCTGCGCGGCGCATTGAATTTGAACTCGATGGTCCGGTCGATGTGATGGTGGATGGGGAGGCTCTAACATTGCACCTGGAGGCGCTCGATGTGCTGCCGTCGGCTCTGCGGGTCGTGGTATAAGAACTTTTATGTCTCAGCTACGGAAAGAGCGTCAGCAAGCGCGCGTACAACAGCCGGAACGGGATCCGGCATTTCTACGCAAGGTGATCATTGCGGGGGTGATCGTGGCGGCCCTGGGGGTCACGTACTACGTCGGGTATCGCCACCGCATGCACCGTTATGACAATTTCGCCCGCTGTCTCTCGCAGCGGAATGTGAAGATGTATGGGGCGTGGTGGTGTCCGCATTGCGTCGAACAGAAAAAATGGTTCGGCGACTCTTTCGAGTATGCGCCTTATATCGAGTGCGGCGTGCCCGGCGATACTACGCAGGTACTGCAGGTCTGCAGGGATGCCGGCATCAAGCACTTTCCTACCTGGCAATTTCCACCGACCGGTGAACGCGTGGAGGGAGAGATGCCGCTTGAGGATCTGAGTATGCGCACGGGATGTCCGCTGAATGAGTAACACCGCTCGCCGACTATCGTTGGCCGTTGCGCTGCTTGCGGTGCTCGGTGTTGCGGTGTCCTCGGTGTCGCTCGACCACCATTTCCGGAAATCGAAAACCTCCTATTGCGACTTTGGCGAGTCTTTCAATTGTGACCTCGTGAACCGCAGCGAATACTCGACGGTTGCCGGTGTGCCGGTGGCTTTGATTGGAATTCTGGGATACGCCGGGCTGCTGGCTTTCGCCACGTTTTATCGTGCGAAGGCGGAGACGCCGGCAATCCTGGTATTGGCCTCCGTCGGTGGTTTGGGATTTGCACTTTACCTGACGTACGTGGAGAAATTCATTCTGTCCGCTTGGTGCATACTCTGCCTGAGTTCGCTGGTAGTGATCTTCTCGATCACGATTCTGTCCGTGTTCCTGCTCGTCCATTCCATGCGGCCAAGCGCCGGCTGAGCGGAGCGCATCAACTTGCCTATGGAAGAACCCTCCCAACTGAATTTGTCGAGTGCGGCTGTTGACACCAGTTCCGTAGTAGGCGATTTGCGTTTGCACGAATTTTCCAGCCGCGTATTTCACAACAAACGGCTCCTGCGGGTGTGGCTGCCGCCCGGCTACGACCTGCCGGAAAATTCGGGACAACACTATCCGGTGTTTTATCTCAACGACGGGCAAAACCTGTTTGAGCGGGCGGCTTCCTTCGCGGGAATCGAATGGCAAGTGGATGAAACCGCCGATCGCCTGATTCGCGAAGGCGTGATTCCTCCAACGATCTTTGTCGGCATCGACCATGCGAGGCAGGAGCGCTTGAAAGAGTTCTTCCCGTACCGCTCGGTGAATCCGGTAGTGTTGCGTCCGCAGGGAAGCAGGTATCCGAAATTCCTGGTGGAAGAAGTCCAGCAGTTTGTAAGTCAGAATTACCGGGTGGCGAAGGGAGCGCAACATACGTCGCTGGGCGGATCGTCGTTGGGTGGATTGATTTCTCTGTATACCGTCATGGCAGCTCCGGGAGTGTTTGGTCGCGTGTTGCTCGAAAGCCCTTCGCTGTGGGTGGCGAACTGCCGGATTCTACGGGATGCGCGCCGGTTCCGGCAATGGCCGGAGAAGGTTTTCCTGGCGGTTGGTACCCGCGAGGCCGGCCGGGAGGACAAAGATCGGCAGACGGTAGGGAACGTTCGCGAGCTGGAACGAATTTTCAGACGGGCGGGGCTGGATGATCGACGGCTACGCGTAGAAGTCGCTGAAGGCGGCACGCACAGTGAGACGGCATGGGCGGCGCGCTTTCCGGATGCTCTGAGATTCTTATTCGCCCGGTAGCACGCCCTTTTAAACGCGATCGAAACGAGTATCTCAGCAGGCTGCTAAACCTCGGCAGCGATTGCGTCCGATACTGCTTCACTTTGGGACTCAGTAGCTCGAAAGATCATCCACAGAATTGCTGCCATCGCGGGCACAGAGAGCTGCAGGTGCGTCCAGATGGACAAGGGGCCGAAGAGCGGAAGCGCGTAGCCGAGATAGAGCAACACTCCGAGACTCCGAGCCGAAGCTCGTCCATCGGCCACAATCCGATCGGCCAACAACAAGTATGCGGGCGCCAGGATCACCAGATCGTAAACGGTCAGATGCGGCGACACGAGCACGGTGGCAATCAGGAGGGCTGCAAATCTCAAATTCAGCGAGGCGCGTGTTCTCCAGCAGTAGAGGGTCATCGCGAGTACCGCGACTGCGGTGATGACATACAGGGCGAAGGCCAGATGCGACCCAGGAACGAGCATCGCCCAGAAAGATCGCAGGGAATGCATCTGGTACGGTCGCGGTTCCAGTTGAGAAAACACGCTGCGCACATGTACGAGGTGGTGGAAGTAATCCCGCATTACGGACGTTCCGTAGTAGAGCCATCCCACCGAGAGTTGTGCGAGTGCGGCGAGCAGCGCGCCCAACAGGATCATCCATTCGCCTGTCCCAAGGATTACAAAGGCGGTTGCAAGCCCGAGTTGAGGCTTGAAAACCAGACAGCCCAGAGCGAGTCCTGCCAGGAAACAGCGCTGCGAGCGCAACGCGAGGTAGGCAGCCGTGAAGCAAGCCAGCGCGAGCCCAGAGGTCTGCCCCCAGGCGATGACGTGGAAGAACCCCGGGTAGGCCAGGGCCAAAATAAATACCAGCATGCTCTCGGACTGCAGGTTCGGGCACTTTTTCCAGAGCGCATAACAGCAGAGGGCATAAATCGCGGCATTCAGAAGCAACCAGACGAGGAGCGCCTGCGAATACGGAAGCATGGACAGGGGCGCGAAGAACAACGAGACCTGTGGTCCATAGAGCGGAACAAACCGAACGCGCCCGACCTGGGGCACGCGCTCCTGGGTCAGAGTCGACTGCGCCTCCATGTCATAGAGTTGGGCGCTCCGGTGTTCGCGGGCCAGGCATCCGAGCGTGTAGAAGTGAAGAAAATCCGCGCCTTTGACGATCCGATTGCGATCCAGCAGTCCTGGAGAACTCAGAATCCACGCATAGGTGGACCAAAGGCAGATCGCGAGAATCAGTCCGTGGACGCGGAGGCGGCGGGACGTCAGCCATGCTGGATGTGCTGTGGTGTGACCGTCCATGATTCAGGACATGATCTGTCCCGCCGAATCGTATTCCCTACCGGAGGAACAGGATCTTATTGCTTGCGGCCCTCCGCAGGTGGAACATGGCTGTCGGACGGCAGAATGCCGCGATATTTGAGCATGGGCTCGATCGATGGTTCGCGCCCTGCCCAGGCCGCGTACATCTTCGCAAGGTCTTCGGTGTTACCGCGCGAGAGCACCATCTTGCGGAAGCGATCGCCGTTGGAGCGTGTCAATCCACCGTGCTCTTCGAACCACGCAAATGCGTCGTGATCCACCATCTCGCTCCACAGGTAGGCATAGTATCCCGCGGAGTAGCCGCCTCCCCAGATATGCGCGAAGTAGCTCGAGCGATAACGCGGCGGCACATAGCTGAGGGCGAGATGCGTTTCCTGGAGCGCCTTAGTCTCGAACTGATCCGGTTTCTGCAGGGGCGTGCCCGGAGGAAGGGTGTGCCACTTCATATCAAGTTCAGCGGCGGCTACCACTTCGGTGAGCGCGTAACCCTGGTTGAAGACTCGTGTTTCCTTGATCTTGGAAGCGAGATCCGCGGGCATCGGGGCTCCCGTCTGATAGTGCCTTGCATAGTGGTTAAAGATGGCGGGGTAAAGCGCCCAATGCTCGTTGAACTGCGAAGGGAACTCCACGAAATCACGCGGCACTGCGGTACCGGAGAGCGTGGGGTACATGGTATCGGCGAACATGCCATGCAGTGCGTGGCCGAACTCGTGGAACATCGTGGTCACGTCAGTGAAGCTGATGAGCGCAGGCTGCCCGGGCGCGGGTTTCGGGAAGTTGGCGACATTGAATACCACCGGCAGCGTTCCGAGAAGCTTTGATTGCCCGACGAGGCTGTCCATCCAGGCGCCACCGTTCTTATTGTCGCGCTTGAAGTAGTCGCAGTAAAACAACGCCATCGGCTTGCCATC
>Ga0307473_10000313_pt1 | contig 10397 bp, 8 predicted proteins | sample atmos_gasesAM5C__FD_203744 | JGI IMG/M metagenome (GOLD analysis project Ga0307473, IMG submission 203744) | Hardwood forest soil microbial communities from Morgan-Monroe State Forest, Indiana, United States - atmos_gasesAM5C_515 | ecosystem: Environmental > Terrestrial > Soil > Temperate forest...
CGCCGGCCTTTGCCATGCGGAAGAGCGTCAGCAGCGCGCGATCTCCCGGTCCGTAGACGACGCCGGGTCGCAGCGCCACCCACGTCAGGCCCGCTGTGCCGCGCAGGACGTGCTCGCCCGCGAGCTTGCTGCGCCCGTACGGCGTCACCGGGCCCGGAGGATCGCCCTCCGACCGCGGAGCAGACGCGGGCGCCGGACCCGCAGCCGCGAGGCTCGAGATGTGGACGAGCCGGACGCCGGCCGCGCGCGCGGCTTCCGCGATCGTGCGCGTCCCCTCGACGTTCGCATCGAAGTACTCGCGCTCGCGCACGGTCGACACGACGCCCGCGAGGTGCACGACCGCGCCGACGCTCCGGAACGTCTTCTCGAGCGCGGCCGCGTCGAACGGACGGCGAATCGCCACGACGTCGGCGCCGCGCGCCGTCAGATCGGCGACGACATGCCGTCCGATGAAGCCCGAGGCGCCGGTGACGGCGATCCTCACGCGAGCGTCTTCTGGTAGATGCGGTAGGTCTTGTATCGCCGCGCGCCGGCCATCTCGGCGGGCTGATTGACGTCGCGATTGTCCTCGAGCACCCACGAGAACTCCGCGGCCGTGTACTGCGATCCGCGGACCTGCCGGTGCCACTCGACCATCAGCAGCGGATAGAGGCCGAAGGCGCGGTACCGCGCGTCGACGCCGAGCAGCAGCAGCCGCAGCTGCGTGATGTACCGCTTGCGCAGGAGCAGGCGCGGCAGCGCGAGGCCGAGCAGCCGTCCGCTCGTCCCCTTCAGCGCCTGGTTGATGTCGGGCACCGACACGAGGCACGCGACCATTTCGCCGCCGACTTCGGCGACGACGGCGCCGCGCGGATCGAAGATCGGCTTGAGCTCGGTCGCCAACCGCCGAAATTCGGCCGCGGTCGGCGGGACGAAGCCCCAGTTGCGGTGCCACGCGGCGCAATAGATCGCGCGCAGGCGCTCCACCTCGCGCGTGAACTCCGTCAGATTCAGCTGACGGACCGCGATGCCGTGCTTGTCGCGCAGCCGCGTCGCGAGCTTGACGATCGCGGGCGGCGCATCGGCCTGCAACGGATACGTCCACGCGAAGAGATCCTTGATCTTCGAGTAGCCGGCCGACTCGATGTGCGCGGCGTACTCGCGCGGGTTGTGCGGCATCATCAGCACGGGATCGGTATCGAAGCCGTCGACCAGCAGTCCGGCGCTTTCGTTGAGCGACGGGTTGATCGGCCCGCGCACCGCCGACCGCCCGCGCGCTCGCGACCACGTCTCCACCGCGGCGAGCAGCGCATGCGCCGCGTCCTCGTCCTGCGCCTCGAAGAAGCCGAACATCGCGAGGTTGTCGCGATGCAGCTGGTTGTGGAGGCGATCGTCGATCGCGGCGATGCGTCCGACGATCCGGCCGCCGCGCCAGGCGAGCAGCAGATCGACGTCGGCGTGCTCGAAGAAGGGATTCTTCGACGGCGTGAGCCGCTCGTGTTCCGAGAGGCGCAGCGGCGGCACCCAGTGCGGGTCGGCCGCGTTGCGCTCGTAGGCGTAATCGATGAAGCTGCGAAAGTCGCGTCGGCCGGCGACGCGGCGGATGTCGGTCAAGGCAGCGGTATACGTTAGCATCACGTGAGACTCGTCGCGTGCGCGCCTCGGAATCGCTTCAACTCGTGTACTTCGCGGCGTGCGCAGCGCTCGCGTGCGTGCGCCCGCTGCCGGCGGCGCGGCGGCTCCAGATTGCCGCGATCAGCGTGCCGATGGCGGCGACGGTCATCTGTCTCGCGCGGCACGGCGCCGGCGGCGTTCGCGACTGGGCGCCCGGCGCCGGCATCCTCGCCGGCTACTACGTATCCGGACGATTCTTCGTCAATCCGTCGGCGCGCGTCGAGGCGTGGCTGATCGGATGGGATCGACGCCTGCTCGGCGATCCCGCGACGCGCTTCGCGCCCTGGCCCCGCGCGCTGCTCGCGTATCTCGAGATCGTCTACATGGGATGCTTCCTGCTCGTGCCGGCAGGATTCGGCATGCTCGCGCTCGCCGGTCGAGCCGATCTTGCCGACCGCTACTGGACGATCGTCGCGGCCGCCGAGCTCGGCGCGTTCGCGCCGCTGACGGTGATCCAGACGCGGCCGCCGTGGCTGGTCGAGCGCAAGGCGGTGCTCGCCGATCGCGCGGTGCACCGCGCCGCGTCGCAGATGGTCGAGCGCTTCACGATCCACGCGAACACGTTTCCGAGCGGGCACGTCGCCGGCTCGCTTGCCGTCGCGTTCGCGCTCCTCGATCCGCTTCCGTGGGTGGGCGGCGCCGTGCTCCTCCTGGCGCTCACCATCTCGGTTGCGACCGTGGTCGGACGTTATCATTACATCGTCGACGGCATCGCCGGCGCACTGCTCGCCGCTGCCGTGTGGACGATCGTTGCGCTCGCCGGCGTTTGAGGACTCGACTTCCATGCGGCGCGGCGCCGCTGAGGCGATGCTTGAGGCCCTCACCGGAGCGTCCGCCAGCGCGGCAGCGTGCGCTGGACACCTTCGCCGAGGCGGGCCACAATAGATCTTTTCCTGCTAGATGCTTCGAACTTTCGGTCTTCTTCTCACGGCGCTGCTGGCGACGGCGCCGGCCTTCGGGCAGGCGCGGCCGGCCGCGCCGGGCGTCATCGACGGCTTCGTCACGACTCAGCAGAAAACGATTCCGCTTGGCGGCGCGCAGGTCGTGGTGCGGAATGCGCTCAACGACGTGATCGCGACCGTGCTCAGCGAAGGCGACGGGCACTTCCGCATCGTCGCCGTCCCCGACGGCCGGTATCGCGTCACCGCAACGCTCGCAGGATTTGAAACGACGGTCGTCGCGGCAACGGTCACAGCCGGCACAACGGCTGACGTCTCGGTCGACATGCCGATCGCGGCCATCTCACAGACGGTCGAGGTCGTCGGCTCGGCTCAGGTCGCGACCGGCACGACCATCTCGCGCAGCGACACGGTCGGCGGGCGAGACATCGAGCAGTACGCGAGCGGCGGATTTCAGGCAACCCTGCGGCTCCTCGCGAGCATCATCGAAGTGCCGGGCGGCGTCAGCATCAAGGGCGGCCGCCCGAGCCAGGCGGGCCTGCAGATCGGCTCCGGGACGCTCGTCGATCCATCGACCGGCCTCTCGCTGATGTCGTTGCCCGACGATGCGATCGATTCGGTGGCCGTGCTGCCGAATCCGTACGCCGTCGAGTACGGCCGCTTCTCGTCGGGTCTCGTCGTGATTCAGACGCGTCGCGCCGGCGATCAGTGGAAGACGCGCCTGAACAACCTCGATCCGACGTTCCGCACGGCGCGCGGCACGATGTTCAACATCAAAGGCGTCGGCGCGTTCGCGCCGCGCCTCGAGACGGGCGGCCCGATCGTCAAGGAGCGGCTGTTCGTCGAGCAGACGGCGCAGTTCCGCTACGGCACGACCGACGTGCCCAGCCGATCGGAGGACGAGCTGAAGACGACGAAGTGGTTCAGCTCGTTCACGCGCGTCGACGCCAACATTTCGCCGCGGCACTCGATGGTCGGCACCGCCGGTCTCTTTCCGAGCGCGGAGGCGCAGGCGACGCTGGGCACCTTCACGCCGCCAGAGGCGACGGCTGACATTCACGCGCGCGTGACGCACGGCGGCGTCACCGAGCGCGCGCTCTGGAGCGACGCGGTGTTCAGCGAGACCACCGTGCAGGTGCACGAGGCGCGCACCGATGTCCTGCCGCAGGGCGTGCTGCCGATGGAACTGCTGCCGGAGACGACGCTCGGCAACTTCTACAACACGCAGCACCGCAGCACGGCGACGTATCAGATCGTCGAGGCGGTGTCCGGCACGCGCGACGCCGGCGGGCTGCATCTGTTCAAGGCCGGCTTCGATCTGCTCTACAGCCAGTACGAGGGCACGAGCGCGAGCCGGCCCATCCTGATCGATCGGTCCGACGGCACCTTGGCTCGGCGACTCGATTTCAGCGGGCCGTCGGCGCAGTCGGTCAACAGCACCGACCTCGCGCTGTTCGTGCAGGACCGCTATCAGCCCACCACCCGCTGGTATCTCGAGTTCGGCGGCCGCGTCGATCGCGACGGGGTCCTCGATCGCTTCAACGTGACGCCGCGCATCGGCACCGCCGTCCTTCTCGACGATGCCGGCCGCTCGACGATCCGCGGCGGCTACGGTCTGTTCTACGAGCGCACACCGTCGACCGTCGCCGCCTTCCGGCAGTTCGAGAGCGCGCTCGACGCGCGCTACGCGGCCGACGGCACGACGCTGCTGGCGCCCGCGACGCGGTTCGTGCACGCGACCGCCGGCGGCCTCGAGACGCCGCGCAGCCGCACGTGGGACGTCGGTATCGAGCACCGCCTCGACGATCGCTGGTCGATTCACGGCGGGGTGATCGATCGCAGCGGCGATCACGAGCTGATCGTCGATCCGGTGCGCAGCGGCACGAACGGCACGCTGCTGCTGTCGAGCGCCGGACGATCGAAGTACCGCGAAGCGGAGGTCGGCATCCGCTTCACACACGGTCCGGCGGCGGAGGTGAACGCGTCGTACGTCCACTCGACGGCGCGCGGCGACCTCAACTCGCTCACGTATTACTACGACGCCGTGATGTGGCCGATCGTCGGCCAGAACGCGTACGCACCGCTCTACGGGGACGTCCCGCATCGACTGCTGGCGCGCGGCCGGTTGATGCCGACCTCGAGGTGGCTGCTGCTCGGCATCCTCGACTGGCGCAGCGGGATGCCGTGGTCGGCCATGAACGAGTATCTCGACTTCGTCGGCCCGCGGAACGAGACGTTCCGGTTTCCGACCTACGTGCGCACCGAGATCGGAATCGAGCACCGCTTCAAGATCTTCGGGCTGCAGCCGTGGATCGGCGTGCGCGCCTACAACGCGTTCGACGCGTTCCTGCCGACCGACGTGCAGGCGAACCTCAACTCGCCGCTCTTCGGCACCTTCTACAACTCCGAGTACCGCCAGCTCCGGCTGCAGTTCCGTTTCGAACGCTGAGCGTGCAGGGGTTCGCGCGCGCCGGGCTCGTGATCGTCGCGCTGGCGTGCGCGTCGGCGCTGCTCGCGGGACGCGAGATCGACGCGCTCGAGCAGGCGGTCGCTGCCGACCCGGAGAACGTGAAGCTCGCCGCCGACTATCGCCAGCTCGCGATCGCCGAGCGCGCGTTCGACCGCTCGATCGATCTCTTCGAGAAGCTCGCGAGGCGGAAGGACAGCGGACCCGGCGTCCAGATCAGCCTGGCGTTCGCGTACGTCGACAAGGTGCCGACCTCGGGCGACATCCGCCGTCTGTATCTCGGCCGCGACGCGATGAGCGCGCTGACGCGATCGATCGCGCAGCATCCGACCGTGCTCGCCTACTACGTCCGCGGCGTGATCAACCTGTTCTACAACTCGTTCATCTTTCATCGCACCGACAAGGGCGTCGCCGACCTGACGACGGCGCTCGGGATGGTGACATCCGAGACGCCGGCGCCGCTCGTGCTGCGGGTGTACACCGCGCTCGGCGACGGCTACGTGCGGCTCCAGAACGTCCCCAAGGCGCGCGCGGTCTGGACGACCGGGCTCGCGAAGTTTCCCGGCGATCGCGGCTTGGGAAGCCGCCTCGATGCCGAGGGCGTCGCGCTCGAGGACATCGTCACGACCGCGCTGACCGCCAGCCGCCGCCTGGACACGTCGCTGAACGGTCTCCTGCCGTTCACGCCGTGATCCGTCGATTCGTTTTCGTCCACAGCAGCCAATCCACGTACGTCCGCTTCGCGTCGAAGTAGACGCGGGTGCCGTCGACGACGAGATGATGCAGGCCGTCGGGATACGGCCAGTCGCGCTGCGGCTCGAGGCGCAGCGCCACGCGCTCGCGGAAGTCGGTCGGCGTCAGCGCCAGCAGCTCCATCACGTGCAGCGCGCCGCCGTAGGTGGCGCTGCAGTCCTGCGCCGGCCGGTAGACGCGATCCCGAATGGCGAACGGCCGGCCGCCGGGACGCGCCGATGCGACGTCGCGCTTGATCGGGTTGCCCGCGTGCGGCGTCCACGGCCCGTCGAGCGCCTCCGCGTAATACGCGTTGAGCACGCTCGTGTGCGACGGCGGCGGCTCGGCGCCGAACAGCCACCAGCGACGGTCGAAGCGAAATATCGTCGGATCGACGACGCGCGTGCCGCGGAGGATGTGCAGCGCCGGCGTCCACTCGCCGTCGCCGCCGAGCGCGTAGATCGCGCATCCGTCTTCCTGGCTCATCTCGGGCGCGCAGTAGGTGCGATCGCCGTCGCTGAACGTGCACGGGTACGACACGTGATGCGCGCGGACGATCGCCGGCGACGCGGTCGTCGCGGATATGGCGTCGTCGGGATCGAGACGCACGATGCGCCCGCGAACGCCTCTCGGATGGCCGTACGATTCGGCGAGCAGCCAGTCGTGCCCGTCGTGCCGGTAGGGAAACGGATCGGCGAGCAGATGCAGCGGCGGCTGCGCCGGCAGCCAGCGGACGTTCGCGAGCGACGCGAGATCGCCGACGTCCTCGAGCGGGCGGTCGAGCGTCGCGATGCCGATGTTCCAGATGTCGTACCGCGCCCACGATGGCACGGCCGCGCGAAATGACCTAAGCTTCACGATGTGGTCGTGATCACGGCGGCATCATCCAACCACGCGGGCCCGCTGCGATACATGCTCGAGTCGCTGCGCCGGCTGAACGCGCGCGTCGAGTGCTACGACCTCGGGCTGACCGGCGCGGAAGCCCGCGCGCTGCCGCGATGGGCGGGGCTCTTCTACCACAGGTTCGATTATGCGGCGTATCCGCCGCATCTCGACGTCGCGGTCGCCGCCGGACAGTACGCGTGGAAGCCGGCGATCGTCGCCGAGGTCGTCGATCGACTGCGCGCGCGCGGCGAGCACGAGGACGTCCTATGGTCCGACGCCGGCTCGTACTTCGACGCGATCGATCCGATCGCCGATCGCGTGCGCGCGAGCGACGGGTTGTGGGTGCGGCCGTCGAGCGGCACGATGCGCCAGTGGACGCACCCGTCGATGTTCGAGCGTCTCGGCGCCGAGCCGCGCGATTACGCCGATCGACGTAATGCCGACGCGACGCTGATCGGCTTCGCGACGGGAGTCGCCGCGACGGCAACGCGCGACCGGCTGTACGAGTCGGTCATCGCGCCGTGGAAGGCGTGCGCGCTCGATCGCGACTGCATCGCGCCCGCCGGGTCGTCGCGGAAGAATCACCGCCAGGATCAGGCGGTGCTCTCGTATCTCGTCCACAAGGCCGGCTACGCCTTCGCCGCCGACACGCGCGAGCGCCTCGGCGTCCGCTGCAAGTGCGATCGGTGGTTTTACGACTACATCGGGTTCCATCTTCCCGCGCCGCTCTACGCGCGCTGCTGCCTCTATTGATTCAGATTTCCCTGGCGACGCATGCCGAGCTGTATCACGACTGGCGCAAGGCGCTGGCGTTCTGCCGCACGCTGCCCGACGTCGAGCCGCGCGAGCCGGTCACGTTCCATTTCTTCTGGCGCGAGCGCCGCGGCCGCTTCTGGCCGCGCGTGCGCCGGTTCGGCCGCAAGCAGGCGTTGCCGGTGAAGGCGTTCTTCGCCAGCCAGGATCCGTCGACCTGCTCGCTGACGCTCTGGTCGGATCAGGATCTGTCGGCCAACGAGTGGCTGCAGCCGTTTCTGCCGCGGCTGACGCTGCGCATCTACGATCCCGCCGTCGAGGCGCGCGGCACGCCGCTCGAGGCGCACCCGAGCCTCTATCGACGGCGCGACGCGCGCGTCTATCGCGACGGCGACCTCTTCCGCATCCTCGTCCTGCACAACTACGGCGGCGTCTATGCCGACATGGACACGGTGCTGCTGCGCAGCCTCGGCGTCTTCCTGGACCAGGAGTTCGTCTACCAGTGGGACGCGTTCGACGATCGCTACGCGCCCGCGCTGATGCGCCTTCGAAAGGGCAGCGCGTTCGCGCGCGCGCTCCTCGACGGCGTCATCGCCATCCGGCCGGGCAAATACAACTGGGGACGCGAGAACGTGAAGCGCGCGATCGGCCGCGGCCATCCGATCGCCGTCTTCCCGTCGCCGTTCTTCAACACCGAATGGCAGGCGGACCCGTCGTTCGAGCCGTTCCGGAACACGCCGGCGAGCGGCGAACTGTACGACGGCGCGTTCGCCTGGCACTGGCACAACAGGTGGGACGATCCGATCGAGCCGGGATGCAAGTTCGAACGGCTCGAGCGGATCGTGGACGCGAAGCTGACGGCGCTCGGCATCCAGCCGGCCGACGCCGTGGCGCGGCTGTCATCGTGAGCGAGAACCGTCGCGACGCGCCGTCGATGACGCGGCAGATCCGCCGCGTGCTCGCGCTCGTCTGGGCCGAGCGCCGGCTGTACGCGCCCGGGTGTGTGTGCATCGCGTTCAGCATCCTGACCGGCTTGAGCTACCCGTTGGTGATCCGCTGGATCATCGACGACGGCATCCAGGGCGGCCGGGTCGATCGCCTCAACCAGCTGGCGCTGCTGCTGGTCGGCATCCTCGTCGGCGAAGCGCTGTCGACCTACGCGCGCGACTACTGCTTCAACCTCGGCGCCGAGCGCGTGGCCGCGCGCCTCCGCCGCGCCGCCGTGCGGACCCTGCTCGTGCAGGACATCGAGTTCTTCGATCGCCGCGACGCGGGCGAGATGACGACGCGGCTCTCGGGCGACGTGCCGCCGCTGCAGTTCGTCCTCGGTGAGGAGTTCGCGGACGCGCTGCGCTTTGCGGCGATTGCGATCGCGGGAACAGGCCTGCTGTTCTACACGTCGCCGCCGCTGACGCTGCTGACGCTCCTTGCGGTGCCGCCGATCGTGATCGGCGTGTCGGTGTTGGGCCGCCGCGTCCGCACGCTGTCGGCGGCCATGCAGCAGGCGCACGCCGACGCGGGCGCGCGCGCCGCCGAAATCGTCGGCGGCATCCGCACCGTACGCGCCTTCTCGCGCGAGGACGCCGAAATCGCGCGATACGACGGCCACCTCGCGCGCGCGCTGGCGATCGCGCGCCGGAAGATCGTCGCGACCTCGGCGCTCGGCGGCGTCTCGTTCGTCGCCGGAGAGTGCGCGGCGCTGCTCGCCATCTGGGTCGGCGGCAACCTGATCGTCCGCGGCCGGCTCACCACGGGTGCGCTGATCTCCTTCGTGCTGTACGCGCTCCTCGTCGCGCGCGGCTTCCGCAACGCGACGCGGTTCTCGACCGAGTCGCTCCGCGCGATCGGCGCGACGCAGTGGATCTTCGATCTCCTCGATCGGCCGGCGTCGGTTCGGATCTCGAGCCGCGCGGCCGGTGGCGCCGGGGCGGATGCGAACCTGCCGTCGACGCTGCCGGCGTCGATCACGTTCGACAACGTCGGCTTCCGGTATCCGACGCGCCCCGACGTCGCCGCGCTCGCCGGCGTCGATCTCCACATCGAGCCCGGCGAAGTGGTGGCCATCGTGGGCCGATCCGGCGCGGGGAAGTCGACGCTCGTCAACCTCCTGCTGCGCTTCTACGACGCCGACCGCGGCCGCGTGCTGGTCGGCGGCGTCGACGTCCGCGCGCTCGATCCCGTGCGCCTGCGCGCCGACATCGCGACGGTGCTGCAGGATCCGATGCTGTTCTCGCGAAGCGTCGGCGAGAACATCGGCTTCGCGCGCGCCGGCGCGACCGACGCGGAGATCGCCGACGCCGCGGCCACGTCGTGGGCCGCCGAGTTCATCGGACGGCTGCCGGACGGCTTCGAGACGCCGATCGGCGACCGCGGCGTGCAGCTCTCCGGCGGCCAGCGTCAGCGGATCGCCATCGCGCGCGCGGTGCTGCGGCGGCCAAGGATCCTCATTCTGGACGAGGCGACCAGCGCGCTCGACTCCGAGCTCGAGTCGGTGGTGCAGGAGTCGCTGCGCGCGCTCGACTATCGGCCGACGACCGTGATCATCGCGCACCGGCTGTCCACCGTCGCGAGCGTCGACCGCGTCGTCGTCCTCGATCGGGGCCGCATCGTCGACGCCGGCCGTCACGACGAGCTCGTGCACACGTCCGCCTTCTACCGTCAGCTCGTGCAGACCCAGATCGCCCCGCAATGAGGCCGCTGCCCGAGTGGTACAGGTCCGCTGCGTCGCCCGCGCCCGACGGGATCGTGCGGCCGTCGCTCAGCCGCGCCGTCCGCAACTGGCTGCGTGCGCGGCTGCCCGATCCGGACGTGCGCGACAGGACGGTCGTCCTCTACGCCCGCCAGGGCCTGCGGAAGAAAACGGCGTGGGCCGGGATGTTCTCGGAGTTTCACGCAGTCCTCGGCGCGCTCGCGTACGCCGAGCGCCGCGGCGCTGCAGGCGTTCGCGTCGACTTTCGCAGCGCGCTGTACGTCGATCCCGCCCACGGGCCGAACTGGTGGACCCATTT
>Ga0307473_10000315_pt1 | contig 10377 bp, 11 predicted proteins | sample atmos_gasesAM5C__FD_203744 | JGI IMG/M metagenome (GOLD analysis project Ga0307473, IMG submission 203744) | Hardwood forest soil microbial communities from Morgan-Monroe State Forest, Indiana, United States - atmos_gasesAM5C_515 | ecosystem: Environmental > Terrestrial > Soil > Temperate...
TGCGAACATGCAAATCCACTCCGATGTACACTCTCATCTGCGCCTCCTGATTCAACCGATGCCAAACGGTTCCGGGCGAGGGTATCAACCCTCGCCCCAGGAGGCGCGTGTCTCATGACATCAGTTTGAACCCACGCGGCAGGATCGTGGTGCCCGCTGCCGTGATCTCAGGAGGCAAGAATGAAAGCATCTATGTTTTATCGAATCGCTGCTGTTCTTCTGCTGCTTTTTGACGCCGGACACACATCTGGTTTTCCCTGGTCCGACCCCGCGTGGGGAGTGGATCTTGCGTCCGTGCGGTCAACTCACTTTTACATTATGGGGTTTAGCCGGACTTACTGGCATTTTTATGTTGGGTTCGGACTCTTTGTCAGCGTGTTTATGCTACTCGCGGTGGTATTGGCGTGGCAGCTAGGCGGCCTTCCACCAGAGTCTTTGGCGCTCATGCGCGGCACTGCGTGGGCGTTCGCCCTTTGCTTTGCCGGCATCACGGTTTTGAGCTGGAAATACTTTTTTATTATTCCCATCGTTTTCTCAATCGTGATTGCGTTATGTTTGACCGCGGCGGCATGGCTTTCAGCGAAGCAGGTTTCCATGCCTCCATTGCGGCAGTAGGCTGAGAGGATTCAAACTGCACCGCTACCGAACTTCGGTACTATCCCAATTTGATCTTGTTCGAGTTTTCAGGGTCCAAGAAAACGCACCGCCTGCTTCGAGTTCCGGGCATCTCTTAGGAGGCGCAAATGATTTCCGGCGCTCACGTAGTTCTCTACAGCAAGAACGCCGAGGCGGACCGCGCCTTTTTCCGCGACGTCCTCGGGTTCAAATCCGTGGATGCGGGTCATGGCTGGCTGATCTTCGCCCTGCCGCCGGCAGAAGCCGCATTCCATCCCTCCGAGGAGGATGGTCACGAACTCTATTTCATGTGCGACGATCTGAAAGCCGAGATGGCTTCGCTCGCGAAGAAGGGCGTTGAGTGCTCTAAAGGTGAGGAGGCACGATGGGGTTCCATTACAAAGATGCAGCTTCCCGGTGGAGGCAACGTTGGCCTATATCAGCCAAAGTACCCCACGGCCTTAGACTTGAAATGAAGTGCCGCCAAATTAGGACGCCACCCGGATAAAATGAGGGGTTCCGTATCTGTTGAGCTGTACTACCCGCGCAAGGCTTTTCTCTCGCCACTAGCCACTAATGCTAGATTTTGGTCATAACGATTTTTGACAAGCACTCTTAAAGGCCGTCTTCAACCTGGGTACGCGCGGGCGGAACGACACCTCCGCCACCCCGATGTCGGGCCTGTTTAGGGGCGGAATCTCTTAGGACTTCGCTTTCTTCGAGGGTTTCGACTTGCCAGAACTGTTGAGTGCGGCCGCCTGGCGAAGGAGCGCCTTGAAGGCGGACGCGTCAATTTCTTCTCCTTCGTGGATGTCGATCGCGCGGCGTGTGTTTCCGTCGAGACTCGAGTTGAAGAGACAGGCCGGATCCTTCAAAGACGCGCCCTTGGCGAAGGTAAGCTTCACGATACTCTTGTAGGATTCGCCAGTGCAGATAATGCCGTCGTGCGACCAAACCGGAGTGCCCATCCACTTCCACTCCTCGACGGCGTCCGGGTCTGCTTCCTTGATGAGCTTGCGCATTCTGCTGAGGGTTTCCCCGCGCCAGTCCCCGAGTTCGGCGATTCTTTTCGAGATGAGCTCCGATGCCGACTGGCCTTGGCTCGCGCCCGAGTCTTTCATGTTCTCATCCTAGGCGGAATTTCCATTTTGAACTCCCGTGCGACCGATAATTTATATCTGGCTGTTTCAGTTTTCAACCCTCCAGCCAAGTTCTCGACTGCATAGCCTTTTCGACGGTTACCTGAAAATCCCAAGGCCTCAAATTGGGCTTCTCGAACCCGTTTCTCACGCACGTTTTCTTCTCCAGTCTGGATTGGCGCCGAAATCTGTTTCGGTCTGCGGTTCATCTATCCTGCTGGTGATGGCAGCGCCGCGATCCTCGCCGCCGGCGCTCTAACCCTGGGAGTCGGCTTGCTCCGCTCGCTCTAGTCCCGCCTCTCCGATTCTGCACTCCGGACAATAATAAGTGGATTTCCTACCATTTGCGCTGAGCCACTCGCGCAATCTCTCGCGCCACGTCCCCCGCGCCTCATCACTCGTCACTTATCACTCGCCACTGCCTTTTTTCGCGCTACAATCTGCGCCCATGAGCGACGACGATGCTTTGATTGCCGCTGCAAAACAGGCGCGCGAAAATGCGCACGCGCCGTTTTCAAATTTCCGGGTGGGCGCAGCGGTGCGCGCAAAATCCGGAAGAATTTTTTCCGGCTGCAATGTGGAAAACGCGACGCTCGGACTCACCTGTTGCGCCGAGCGCGTCGCAATTTTCAAAGCGGTCTCCGAAGGCGAGCGCGGATTTGATTCCATCGCCGTCGCCGCCGACACCGACACGCTCACTCCTCCTTGCGGGGCGTGCCGGCAGATCATCTGGGAATTTTGCGGCGACGTTCCCGTGATCCTCACGAACCTGAAAGGAAAAATCGAGCGCACAACTTCTGGAAATTTATTGCCGCGCCCCTTCGATTCGTCGTTTCTCTAAAAGTCGCAACCATAGATGAACACAAATAATCACAGGTAGGAAAAAATCAAGGCGGACATCAAAAGCTGGAGTGGCATATCGAGCGGAAAAAATCGGCACCTTTGTGCGATGGTACGGCAAATTTGAGCCGTCATACGAAATCTGGAAAGTAAGATCAATTTTTGGCGGTATGGAATTTAAATCGAGGTACGTCCCCGAAATCGCTTAATTTATGCCCTGGAATCCCTCGAAAAGGACCAAAATCATGCCGAAACGCGCGCCACTAGAATTTCCAAGTTCAAACGCGAAAAACGCCCGTATTTTGGGACTTTTTATGCATGCTGCGTTCCTTTTTTTCGCGCTTGTCGCTGCTTGCTTCGCCCCCGCCGCAATCGCAAAAGAAAAAGCAGACCTGATCGTCAGCTGCGGCACAGTTGTCACCATGGACGCGCAGCGCCTCGTGATTGCCGACGGCGCGGTGGCGGTGCGAGCGGATTCGATCGTCGCTGTCGGCTCGAGCACTGAAATTGAATCGCGCTACGAAGCCGCAAAAAATATCGATGCGCGCGGCGCGATCGTGGTGCCCGGCCTGATCAACGGGCACGCGCACGCTGCGATGAGTTTATTCCGCGGCATCGCCGACGATCTCTCGCTCGATGATTGGTTGCGCAAATTTATTTTTCCGGCGGAGGCGCGTAACGTCAATGAAGACTTCGTCTTATGGGGGACGCGACTCGGCATTCTCGAAATGCTGCGCGGCGGAATCACCACCTATGCCGACATGTATTACTTCGAGGATGTGGTCGCGCGCGTCACGAAAGAAGCGGGGATGCGCGGCGTGCTGGGCGAAACCATTATTGATTTTCCCGCGCCCGACAATAAAACGCTCGCCGATGCCTACGCCTACACGCAGAAATTTCTCGATCACTGGAAAGGCGATCCTCTGATCACTGCGGCCGCAGCGCCGCATTCGATTTATACGTGTTCGGGAAAAACGCTCCAGGATAGCGCGGCGCTCGCGCGGAGGAATGGCGCGCCGATTCTAATTCACATCGCCGAAGCTCCGTTTGAGTTGGAGCAAAGCCTTGCGAAACATGGAGTTACGCCAGTTGCATACCTCGAGCGCGCGGGCATCCTTGGCCCCGATGTTGTGGGCGCGCACTGCATCTGGGTGGATGCGGGCGATATTTCGATCCTTGCGCACTTCAATGTAGGCTGCATCCACAATCCGTCGAGCAACATGAAAACGGCGGCGGGTGTGATGCCCGTGGTGGACATGCTCGCGGCCGGCGAAGCGATTGGCCTCGCGACGGATGGTGCCGCGAGCAACAACAATCTGGATCTTTTCGAAGAAATGAATCTGGCTGCGAAGCTGCAGAAAATCGCGCGGCGCGATCCGCGGGCGCTGCCTGCCCAGCAAGTGGTTGAAATGGCGACGATTACGGGGGCGCGCGCGTTGCATCTAGAAAAGCAAATCGGCTCGCTCGAAGCGGGCAAGAAAGCCGACCTGATCATTGTCGATACCAGCGCGCCGCATGCCGTGCCGATGTACAACGCCTATTCGGAAATTGTGTATGCGCTGAAAGCATCCGATGTGCGCACCGTCGTGATCGCCGGAAAAATCGTGATGGAAGACCGCCGCATGATGACCCTCGATGAAAAAGAAATCCTCGCCAAGGCCCAGGAGTACAAGAAAAAAATCGAAGCATCGATGGCAGCGCCGGCTACAAAATAAAAACGAGCCGCGCATCATATGCGTCCCCAGCAAGCCGAGGTGGAGCAGGGGGCGGCTAAGCGCCGCACTATAGATAGCTGAGCCGACAGGAGTTAGTCAGGAGCCGAGAATTTTTCTGGAACGCTGCAGCTTGACGGCAGCGTTGCGGAGCGTGTCGGGAATATTCTTGTTGGAGGCAAGATTTCGAAGATCGGTGGCATTGAGGCGCGGCAAGATGTGCAGTGTAATATCCAGGGGTGTCTTGGGATTTTTGGCCAGATTTCTGACGATGGCGTAGCTCTTGATGAAAACACGGTTCAGCGAAATGATCCGTAAGACGTCGGCAGTAACGTTGGCCATGGAAGCAAATGCTTCCACTTCCGATTCCGTAAGGCGCGGAGACTGCAGGACCGCCCGCTGGACCACTTTGTTGCGGTCGCGGATCAGGAGCATGCGCTCCTCGCGCGCGCCTTTCAGAGCTAGGACCATGCGCTCGACCACGTTCATGTGGGTCAGCTTCTGCATCAGCGTCTCGCGCTTCACCGGGTCGGGCTCCGTCTCGGCGGCGGCTTCCGCGACTTCTTTCACGTCCAGCGCTTCATTCCTTTGAATTTCGCGAATCAGTTCCTGCTGTTCGACGGAGGCGGCCTGGGATTGGGCCAGAGCGGCAATGAGATGTTGATCGGAGGTGAGGCGGTGGAGATTGTCTAGCAGCGCTTGAATCCCGGCAGCGGTTAGGAAGCGGGCCGCGCGCGTGACAGCCGCGGTAGGGCAAGCGGGGTTTTTCGCCAGCGAATCTGCGATTCCTGGTTTTTCTGCAGTGTTATCGGCGCAATAGGCGAACAATCGCGCGTCCGCATCCGGCCGGGCGAGGGCGAGGAGGAAAGAGTCAACAGGTTGCGTGAGAAGAACGCTCTGGGCGCGCTGGGCAATGGCCTCGTCTGCGTCGGTCGATAGTATGGCAAGAAGTTCAGCGCGCATTTCCGGCGCGAGAGAGGCGCCGCCCGAGCAAATCGCCAACTTTCGTTCAGGCCGCGCATGCCCGGAGCGGATTTCTTCGCGCAGTTCCGCGCTAATGGGATCCTCCCGCGGCGGACTTCAAATCTTCTTGCGTGAGTTTAATGCTTCCGGCTTGTCCGGGAAGACCGATAGGCGCGACGGTCTGCCCGTTAAGTTCGAGCAGAAGAGCGCTCGATTCGCTGGTGGAGATTTCAAGCGAATCTCTGGCGTCGAAGCGCATGACGTTACCCGGCTCCACGTGGCCATCGTAAACAGGTCGGCCGTCGGAAACAACTTTCAAATCGGCAGGTTTTCCGGCTTCGATTTTCAATTCGAGCGCAGCATGCGCCGAAGGTCCAGCAGCCGAGGCCGGATCCCTGATTGCGGGAACTGTGCGCGCGGCGGGAGCAGCTTCAGGAGTGCGTGCCGCGGCTATGGCGGGAGATGCGGGCGGAGCGGCGGCTGAAGCTGCCGAAGCAGAATGCGTTTTGTGGAGACGCGCAGCGATCTGCGCGCCGTAATGGGTGTAGATAACCCATCCGCCAGAGACGATGGCGGCCAACAGTCCGAATGCGACAATCGCCGGCCCCCAGTTGCGCCGCATCTCCATCGGGGGATCAGGAATCACGCCCCCGTTAGTGCGGTTCCTGGTTTCGAGCGCGTATTCGGCCACCAGGCTATCTTCGTCGAGCCCCAGAAATCGCGCAACGGAGCGGATGAAGCCGCGATTGAAAACGCCGCCAGGGAGTTCGTCCCAGTGGTCGTTCTCAAGCGCTTCGAGAAAGCGCGTGCTGATGCGCGTGGCGGCGGAGATTTCTTCGAGCGAAACGCCGCGCATTTCCCGCTCGCGTTTCAAGTGTTCGCCGAATGGTGCTGTTGACATTCGAAGTGTTCCGTAGCTCAGGAAAAAATATAGGCGTCGGTGCGGGGAGTGTCAATGACAGTCGTCGCGGCGCAGGGTTGCCAGGAGGGCGATGTCACCGATAAGCCTTACGGCAATCGAGCCGCGAAGTTCATTGCGGTAGGTGAAAATGGTTCACTATAATGCGAATGTTGCCCGAGGAGAGCCGAGACCCGAAAGTGCTTGTCCCGACGGAACCGGTGCGGAGAGCGAGCGACACCAAACTCTTCGACGGCGTCGAGCGCCGCCGGAGTTCGCGCGTCAATGTGGAAGTACCGGAATCGAGCGAAGTCACCGTTTTCCACGAACTTGGCAAAGCCCTCACTTCTTCACTGCAATTGGACCAGGTGCTGCGCACCATCATGGAGAAAATCAACGAGGTGTTGCGTCCGGACACCTGGTCACTGCTGCTGATGGATGTGGATAAGGGCGAGCTGTATTTTCAGATTGCCACGGGCAAAGGCGCCGAGGCGCTGAAGGACGTGCGCATCAAGCTGGGGCAGGGACTGGCCGGATGGGTGGCGCAGACGGGTGAAGTGGTGGTGGTGCCGGACACTAGCAAGGATTCGCGGTTTTTTGCGCAGGTGGATGCGCGGACGAAAATGGAGACGCGCTCGATCGTGGCCGTCCCGGTGCGTTTCCGCGATCATTGCCTGGGAGTGATCGAGCTGATCAATTGCATCGGCCCGGAAGGATTCAGCCCGCGCGACCTGGCGCTGCTGGAGGCGCTGGCCGACTATGCGGCAATCGCCATCGAGAATGCGCGCCACGTGCAGCGCATTCACGAGCTGACCATCACGGACGATTGCACCAGCCTCTACAACGCCCGGCATTTGAATTTCATGCTGGACACGGAACTTTACCGCTCGCACCGCTATGCCTTCGAATTTTCACTGATTTTCATCGACCTGGACCATTTCAAACAGGTGAACGATACTTACGGGCACTTGATGGGATCGAAATTGCTGGCCGAGATCGGCGAGGCAATCAAAGATAAATGCCGTTTGATTGATCTGGCATTCCGCTACGGCGGGGATGAATTCGTACTACTGCTCCCGCAGACATCGAAAGAGAATGCGCTAAGTGTGGCGCGGCGCCTGCATAAGCTGATCCGCGAAGCCGTGTGGTTGAAAGAACCCGGGCTGAACGTACACATCACCGCAAGCGTTGGCGTTGCTTCGTATCCTTCGGACTCGCGCACCAAAGCAGAGCTCTTGCATCTCGCAGACGAAGCCATGTACCTGGTAAAGAATTCGACGCGAGATAGCGTGGCGGCCGCGAGCCTCGGGGTCCTCCCGCAGGCGTAATCCTGAAATCAAAAAAGTGTTGCGCACGAGAGTTGGGGAAGCGTGCGGCTAGTTCAGTATGTTAGCGTGAGGCCCGCGGCAGCGAAGGCGGCGGTGCCCTATTGGCTGATGCCGTGAGCCGCGACGAGGATTCTCATTCCTGATGGGCGCTGCGAGCGCGTTCGAGTGGGGCGGGGAGAGGCGCGTGACGCTTCATCAACAGTTCGCGCGAGAGTGGAACAGTAGTAAGCACGCGCACGATTTTTTCGGAGGCAAAACCGTCTCCGTAAGGATTTGTCATGCCGACGAGAGAGCGTCGGAATTCACCGCTGCGCGCATTTCGCACGGCATCCTGAATGGAGCGGAGGTCTGCGTCTGCGTCCACGATGTTGCGCGCGCGTTCGCGGCCCTGTTGTCGTAATCCGATGTTGACTGTGGGCAAGGCGAAGGAAGCAGTTTCCATGATTCCGCTGCTGGAATTTCCGAGTAGCAGATCCACTTGTGCAAGCAGGCTCCAGTAGGTGAGCGCGTCGAGGTTGATGAACACGCGGCCGCGCTGACGCGAGGCGAGGAAGGAGCGGGTGCGCTCGATCAGGGCGCGGCTTCCGGCGTCGGCATCGGGGTAGCAGAACAGAAGCTGCTCCGGAAGAGTTTCGAGGGCTGCAAACAACGCATCCGTCTCCTCGAGCGTGTCGCGGGCGATGGTCACCGGGTGGTAGGCGACGAGAATTGTTGGCTGGCTCAAGTCGAGCTCGAGGCGCGACTCGAGCTGCTTGCGGGTGAAAAGCGTTTGCCGGCGGAGATGATCGAGCGAAGGCGCGCCGGCTCGGTGAACACGCCATTCTTCTTCGCCCATGGAGATGATGCGATCGCGAGCGCCGAATGTGGAAGTGAAATGGATATGGCTCATCATCGTGAGCGCGTTTCGGACGGCATCATCAATGGCGCCTTCGCTGATTTCTCCGCCTTCGATATGCGCGATAGGGATGCGCAACGCGAGCGCAACTGACGCGGGAGCGAGAATTTCGTAGCGGTCGGCGATCAGCAAGAGCAGATCGGGGCGCATCTCACCGAGCAGGTCGCTGAGACTGAGCGCGGCGAGACCGATGGTCTTGGCCATGCCCACGTCTGTGTCGGAACTCAACAAGCATTCAATGCGGCCGTCAATTTTGAAACCATCTTTCTCGATTTCCTGGATGGTGTGGCCGAATTCGGGGGAGAGATGCGAGCCGAGGGCGATGATGCGCAGGTCAACATCGTCATGGGTGGACAGATCGCGCAGGGGCCAGTACAGGTGACCGTAGTCGGCGCGAGAGGTGGTGATGACGGCGATCTTGCGTTTCATATTCTCGCAGCCCGCGCGCGATCGAATTGTGACAACACTGCTTCGGACGGCACAAATTCGGGTACCAGGCGGCAGAGTGTTTTGAGGAGCGAGGCGACGTCGTGCGCGCCCACATCAACGGCCAGCTGCGCGATCGTGGCGTCGAACTGCGAGGGCGCAATCGCAGGGCTGCCGACCGCGCGCAGCCTACCGTCGAGAGTGGGTTCCACGGTTTCCGAGGGAGAGACGAGTTCTTCGCTCAGCTTGTCGCCGGGACGAAGGCCGGTGAATACGATGGGAATGTCCTGTTCTGGTTCGCGGCGAGCGCGACGGATCAATTGATAGGCAAGTTCGAGGATTTTGATTGGCTCGCCAAGCTGGGGGACGAAAATGCAATTGGGATCGTCGAGTTCCGCAACCGCAAGAATGAGACTGACTGCTTCGTTGAGAGTGAGGAAATATCTGCTCACCTCGGGATCAGCAACGGTCACAGGCCCTCCGCGGGAGATCTGCTCGAGGAAGAGCGGGACGACACTGCCGTAGGAGCCGAGCACATTCCCGAGGCGCACCGCTTTCATTTCACAGCCGATGCCGCGCCACCGTTCCAGCGCGAGTTCTGCAACGCGCTTCGAGGCTCCCATCACGCTGCGCGGATTCACGGCTTTGTCCGTTGAAATCATGATGAGCTTCGCGCCTTCGTGTTCGACGGCGGTCCTGGCCAAACGGGCCGTACCGATGGCGTTGTTTCGCGCGGCCGCAACTGGATTCGCCTCCATGAGCGGGACATGCTTGAAAGCCGCGGCGTGATAGACGATTTGCGGGCGATTCTTTTCGAAGATTTCAGCGAGCAGCGCGCGATCAGAGACGTCGCCGAGGATGGCGACATGCGGCGCGCAATTCGGGATGGCCGCCAGCTCGGTGTGAAGCTGATGAAGGTTGCGCTCGGAGTGATCCAGAAGAATCAGGCGCCGAGGCGCAGAGGCCACCAGGGATTTCGCGAGCGCGGAGCCAATCCATCCGCCCGCGCCGGTCAGCAATATTGTCTTTCCTGAATTCACGGCCGTCATCGCGGGGTCCTCTTTCCGGCGCAGATTATAGGGAGCAAACGCGCGCGTGTCTCTTATCTTTGCTGGTACGCGGGACGGCCGGGAAGTCCAGCGCAAAGATTGTAAACCGGGCGGCGGCCAAGCGGGGGAGCAAGATTTCCACAGGAGAACTGCCGCTGCTTGCTTCACCTCGATGGGCGTGTTAGTCTGCGCACGATTTCTGATTCTCTGTCCACGGCACAATACAGGATCGCAGAGGCGAGCGAGGACGCATGGCCAATGAAGCGCTAGGAATGATCGAGACCAAAGGACTGGTGGGCTCGATTGAAGCAGCAGATGCCATGGTGAAAGCCGCCAACGTGATTTTGATCGGCAAGGAATACATTGGCGCGGGCTACGTAACCGTGATGGTGCGCGGCGACGTGGGCGCGGTGAAGGCCGCGACAGATGCCGGCGCAGCGGCGGCGCGGCGCGTGGGCGAGCTGGTGGCAGTGCATGTGATCCCGCGGCCACATGAGCTGGTGGAAGAGATT
>Ga0307473_10000316_pt1 | contig 10349 bp, 6 predicted proteins | sample atmos_gasesAM5C__FD_203744 | JGI IMG/M metagenome (GOLD analysis project Ga0307473, IMG submission 203744) | Hardwood forest soil microbial communities from Morgan-Monroe State Forest, Indiana, United States - atmos_gasesAM5C_515 | ecosystem: Environmental > Terrestrial > Soil > Temperate forest...
CATTCAGATCAACTCAGCCTGATGGCGAGTACTTTCCCGTCGTTCTCGACACTCTGATGGAGGCGTCAATGCGTGTTCGGGTTGTGCTGATTCTTGCGGTCCTCGCATCAACGGGAGTCCGCCTCGCAGCGCACGACTTCTGGCTGGCGGCGACTCCGTGGCAACCCGAGTCCCTCGTCACGATCACTGCGAACATCGGCGAGACCTTTCCTGTTCCGACCGACAACGTGACACCGGCGGGCGTGGAGCGCTGGCGGCTGTACGGGCCCGGCGGAGAAATAACAGGCGAGCACGAATTCCGGCGGGACGGCCGCACGCTCGCAGCCGATGTGGTCCTGCCCCTCGCTGGCGCATACCTGGCCACCGTGACGACAGCGGCGAGTGTCGAACACATGAAGGGACCGTGGTTCAACAGTTATCTGACTGAAGAAGGCTTGGACTGGGTGGTGACGGCACGCCGCGCCGCTGGCGTCTCAGAAGAGCCTGCCACGGAGCGATTCGCGCGCTACGCGAAGATCGTCGTGAGAAACGGCTTCGGAAGTGGTGCTCACCTGACGCGGCCGGTCGGCCTGCGCGCCGAGTTCGTTCCGATGACGGACCCCACGATTCTTCGGGCCGGACACTTGCTGACGTTGCAACTTCTTTCGGATGGAAAGCCGGTGCCGGGGGCCGTGGTCACGGCGCGAGCGAGCGTCGGCGGACACCCGATCGTGGGCCGCACGGATGCGACCGGCCATGTCACGTTGCCGATCGACCGCGATGGCGCATGGCTGGTCCGCACCGTCCACATGATTCCAGGCGCGCAGGCGAGTCTGCCTGGCGTGGAGTGGGAGTCCTACTGGGCGAGTCTCGCGTTCCATACTGCCCCGCACTGACGTGGGACGCCGTGGGCGACGGTCACCGGTCAGATCGGCATTCACGAGTACCGGCCGAAGACCGATGATGACTGGGACCGCGTGATCGCGGCATTGACCCCGCGAGCGGAGACGCCGAACCTGGTCATGATGGCGGGCCGCAAGCGCGGCGTCCGCGGTGCCCGTACGTGAGCTGACCATCCCGGCCGATGTGAAGCCGGCGAGCATCCTCACCCACTGACGTTCCACAAAACGGTCTGGAACGACCGTTTACCAGGGGAACGCGCGCGGTACGCGATTTGACTCTCGGCGCATTGGGGGTTCCTCAATGCGCCGAGTGTTTTCGTGGATACTGCTGACCTCGCTGCTCGCTGCCGCGCCCGCGGCGGCCCAGATCCAGAGCCGGCCCACCGACATGCCGATTGTCACCGCGGAGAACGAGTCGTGGTATGTCAACGGCGAACCGATTCAGTTCGCCGGCGACCTGTACTATCCAGCCGGCGCGGATGTCTTCTTCAACGGCAACGCGATGGTGCGCTCCGGTCACTTCAACGGCGTCCCGTTGTACACGGACACCACGCTCGAGCCGTACAGCGTCGTCTATGTGCCGATCGGACGCGGCATGATGCAGCCGTACGAGCGCCCGCGGCAGGGAAGCCTCGCGGGCACGACCGGCAGCCGCACGCCCTCGTTCCCGGTCCAGGCGACGGCCTCGAGCGGCACGTTGCCGCAGGCGGCCGTTGCGCCGACGGCGCCTCCCGCAACCATTGGCGCGATCGGCGCGTATACGCCGGAGTCGGCGGTCGGCACATCCGGGACGGCCGTGCCGTCGCCGGTCGGCACGTCGGGTCTCGTTCCAGCCGCGCCGCGCGCGATGCCGAATCGCCAGACATTGGTGAGCATCGGACGTCCGACGAGCAACGACGGCATCTGGATCCGGTATCTCGGGGAAAAGTGGGTGAGTGCGGGAGCGGCGGTCCCGCTGACCGCGGAAGGATTCCGCATCGTCGGCGACTACGAGGGGTTTCCGGTCTTCGCGCGCACCAACTCGTCGGAGCAGGTCATCTACGTCCCATCGCGCGCGGGTCTGGCCGCGCCGTACCGGCTAAAGCAGTAGCGACGGAACGACGACGGGGGCCTGCACGGCGGCGTCGCGCGCATCCCCGTCGTAGTAGACACGTTCGAGAAACAGGCCGGAGGCCGGAGCGGTCAACCGCGCCGGCAGCTCCGAGCGTTCGACGAGCATGGCCGCGGCGGTGTCAGCGGTGAGACCGCCGCGGCCGACCTCAACCAGCACGCCGACCAGGCGGCGAACCATTTTCCAGATGAAGTGCGAGCCCTCGATGTGAATCAGGATCAGGTCCCCGTCTTCGTGGATGTCGAGCGCATCGACGAGGACCTGCGTCGACTTCTCCTCGGGATCGTCGTCCGAGAATGACTGGAAGTCGTGAAACCCGACGAAACGTGCGGCGGCCTCGCGCATCCGATCGACGTCCAGGTCCTCCTTCACCCACCAGACGAACGGCTTGGCGAACGCGGTTCGACGGCGCGCGATGTTGTAGATGTAGCTGCGCGCCTTCGCGTCGCGCCGCGCGTGAAACCGGTGGCGCACCTTTTCGGCGCGCAGGATGTTGATGTCCGATGGAAGCGCGTCGTTGATGCGCCGGCGCAGCGCCTCCGGCGGCGTCGTGACATCGATGTCGAGGTGTGCGACCTGCGCGGAGGCGTGCACGCCGGCATCCGTGCGTCCCGAGCCGTAGAGCTCGAAGTCGCGCACGCCGGCGGCTTCGCCAACGGCGCGCTCGATTTCCCCCTGCACCGTGCGCGCATTCTTCTGGATCTGCCACCCGCTGTACCTCGTGCCGGCGTACTCGATTGTCAGCTTCAGTCGCACGTCCGGCATTATCTCTGCACGGCCCGGGCTGACGGGCTTGCGCGGACTCAACGGATGAGCGACTTACCTCGACGATACGCCGCCGGCGCGGAAACGCAGCCGGACGGTTCGACCCACTTTCGAGTGTGGGCGCCCCAACCTCGGCAGATCGAATTGCAGATCGAAGGCAACGGTCGTGGGCCGTACCACGTCGCGCTCGAGAAAGAAGACGACGGCTACTACTCGGTCCTCGTTGACGGTGCCGGTTCGGGCACGAGGTATCGGTACGTGGTCGACGGCGATGCGTTACCCGATCCCGCATCCCGCTACCAGCCGGAAGGACCGTTCGGCCCGTCGGAGGTCGTGGATCCGGCAGCATTTCAGTGGGAACACTCGCTGCCGGCGGGGATCCAGCTCGCCGGCCAGGTGATCTACGAGATGCACGTCGGCACCTTCTCGTCCGGCGGCACATGGCGTTCGGCCATCGAGAAGCTGCCCCTGCTGGTGGACTCCGGCATCACCACGCTGGAACTGATGCCCGTGTCCGATTTTCCGGGCCGATTCGGATGGGGGTACGACGGCGTGTTTCCCTACGCGCCGGCACATCAGTACGGGGGGCCGGACGACTTCCGCGCGTTCATCGACGCGGCGCACGGCGTGGGCCTGGGCGTCATCCTCGACGTCGTCTACAACCATCTCGGGCCGGATGGTTGTGTCTTCGGCCGCTACGCGACCGCGTACTACTCGAGCTCGTATTCCAACGAGTGGGGCGATGCCCTGAACTTCGACGGTCCGGACGCACGGCCCGTGCGCGACTACTTCGCCTCCAATGCGGCGTACTGGATAGACGAGTTTCAGCTTGACGGACTCCGGCTCGATGCGACGCAGACCATCCACGATCGATCGCGGCGGCACATCATCGGCGAGATCGGATGCCGCGCTCGTGCGGCCGCGCGCGGCCGCATGATCCTTCTCGTTGCGGAGAGCGAAACGCAGACCGTCAGGCTCGTGAGGCCGATCGATGCCGGCGGCGACGGCCTGGACGCCCTCTGGAACGACGACTTTCACCACAGCGCCATTGTCGCCTTGACGGGGAAGCGCGAAGCGTACTTCTCCGATCACTACGGCACGCCGCAGGAGCTGATTTCGGCGGCCAAGCGCGGGTACCTGTTTCAGGGGCAGCGCTACGCCTGGCAGATGCAGCGCAGGGGTACGCGGGCCGACGGCGTGCCGGCGCCCGCCTTCGTCACATACCTCGAGAACCACGACCAGGTGGCCAACGTCGGCGACGGCTCACGCGTCAGGTTCTACACCTCGCCGGGGCGCTATCGCGCGATGACTGCGCTGATGCTGCTGATGCCCGGGACCCCGATGCTGTTCCAGGGGCAGGAATTCGGCGCCGCCTCGCCGTTTCTGTACTTCGCCGATCACAACCCGGAGCTGTCCAGGGCCGTGCAGAAGGGACGCGCCGAGTTCATGACGCAGTTTCCGAGCCTCACGTCCGGGGCGTCGCAGGCTCGCCTGCCCGCACCGCACGACCCGCAGACGTTCGAGCGATGCAAGCTGAATTGGGACGAACGTGCGGCCAATGCGCACTTCGTCGCGCTGCATCGAGACCTGCTCGCCATGCGGCGCGACGACGCGGCGTTTCGCGCGCAGGACGCGGCCGTGATGGACGGCGCCGTGCTGGGCGCCGAGTTGTTCGTTTTGCGATTCGGCGCCGCACGCCCGGAGGACGAGCGCCTCCTGTGGGTGAACCTGGGGCTGGACGTCGATCGCGGCTCGTTTGCCGAGCCGCTCGTTGCGCCCCCTGATGGATATGCATGGGACGTGCGCTGGTCGAGCGGCGACCCGGCGTACGGCGGCTTCGGCACGCCACCGGTCGTCACCGACACCGGATGGCGCATCCCGGGACACGCGGCGGTCGTGCTGCGGCCGGTTCCGGACAAGAGGTCAGCGTGATGGCTGGAAGCAGCGGAACGATCGATGCGGCGGCGGTCGCGGGGCACGCGACCAATCTCGTGCGCAACATTCAATGGAGCGAGACCGAAGACGGCCGGCGGTCGCTCGCCGAGAAAGAGTGGATCGTCACCAACGGGCTGGGCGGCTATGCGTCGGGCACGCTGTCGGGCGCGCTGACGCGCCGCTTTCACGCCTACCTCGTCGCGGCGCTGCCGACGCCGTTCGGCCGAACGGTGATGCTGAACTACATCTGGGAGCGCATCCGCTATCCGGACGGGCGCGTCGTCTCGCTGCACAACATGATCGACACGGAGGGGGGCAAGGAATTCGACGCGGCGCGGTGGCTCTCGTCGTTTCGTCTCGAGGCGGGGCTGCCGGTCTGGACCTTCGACGTCGAGGACGTCCGCATCGAGAAGCGGGTGCTGATGCCGCACCTGCAGAACACGACGCACATCGCGTATCGCCTGTTGTCGAAGGAGCCGGTCCGCCTCGAGCTGCGACCGCTCGTGGCTTTCCGTCTGCACGAGGCGCCGGTCAATCACCCGGTGCAGGCGCCGTACGGGCTCTACGCGCTCGGCGACCGGTTCGAGCTGGCGCCCGGCGGCGATCTGCCGCCGCTGCGCATGTTCCTCTACGGCGCGGAAAAGGCCTTCACGGTGACGCCGGAGCACTTCGACCAGGCGGTGTACATGCTCGAGCAGAACCGCGGCTATGAATGCTGCGGCGATCTCTGGACGCCGGGGTACTTCCGGTGCCAGCTGATGCCGGACAACCCTGGCACGCTGGTGGCGTCGACGGAATCATGGGAAACCATCGGCGCCCTCGACCCGATAGAGCTCCCGACGGCGGAACAGCAGCGCCGCACGCGGCTGATCGCCAACGCGCACCGGGCGGCCTCCGGCGGTTTTGCCTCGGAGATGGTGCTCGCCGCCGATCAGTTCGTCATCACGCCCGCCGGACGAGGCGAGGAAGCGGCGCGTGCGCGCGCGGCCGGCGACGAAGTGCGCACCGTGATTGCCGGCTATCACTGGTTCACCGACTGGGGACGCGACACGATGATCAGCCTCGAGGGGCTGACGATCTGCACGGGCCGCCAGCGCGAGGCCGGATACATCCTGCGGACCTTCGGGCACTACGTGCGCGACGGCCTCATCCCGAACATGTTCCCCGAGGGCACGAAGGATGGCCTGTACCACACGGCGGACGCCACGTTGTGGTTCTTCCACGCGATCCAGCGCTACCTCGTGGCGACCAACGATCGCGCGACACTGCGCCAGCTGATGCCGAAGCTGAAGTCGATCTTCGAGCACCACATGAAGGGCACGCGGTTCGGCATAGGCGTCGATCCCTCCGACGGCCTCCTGCGGCAGGGAGAAGAGGGCTACCAGCTGACGTGGATGGACGCGAAGGTGGACGGCTGGGTCGTGACGCCGCGCCGGGGCAAGGCGGTGGAGATCAACGCGCTCTGGTACAACGCGCTGTCGCTCTTCGCCGAATGGCTGCGCGAGGAGGGCGACCCGCTGGCGCCGGACGTAGACGAGGCGGCCGCCCGCGCGCGGGAGTCGTTCAACGCGCGGTTCTGGTATGCCGACGGCGGCCACCTGTACGACGTCGTCGAGGGGGAGCACGGAGACGACCCGGCGTGCCGGCCGAATCAGATCTTCGCGATCTCGCTGGATCACCCGGTGCTCGAGGAGGCGCGCTGGCGGCAGGTGTTCGACGTCGTTCGCGAGCGTCTCGTCACACCCGTCGGCCTTCGCTCCCTGGCGCCCGGGCATCGTGACTACAAGGCGCAGTACTACGGCGACCTGCGTGCGCGCGACGCCGCGTATCACCAGGGGACCGTCTGGGCGTGGCTCGTCGGGCCGTACGTCGACGCCTACCTGCGCGTCTATCCTGGCGACCGGGCCGGCGCGCGCGAGTGCCTCGCCGGATTCGCGCACCACCAGGTCGAGGCGGGCATCGGGACGATCAGCGAGATCTTCGATGCCGAAGAGCCGTTCACGCCGCGCGGCTGCGTCGCCCAGGCGTGGAGCGTCGCGGAAGTCCTGCGCGCCTGGCTGAAAACCGAGGGCGGGTAAGGCGAGTAGGCGGGTAGCGCCTACCGTTGTTTCATTCGGTCGAGCGCCTGGCCGAGCGCTTTGATCTCCTCGCCGTACCTGGCCCAGTCACCGGCGCGTTGCGCCTCGACCGCGCGCTGGTAGTGGGCCTGCGCTTCGTCGGCGAGCTCCGCAAGCTGCGGAGCGGCCGACGGCGACGGTGACGCGGCTGGAGCGGGCGCCGCGGTGGTCGTCGCCTCGGGTGCCTGCGGCCGCGCAGGCGCCGCGCCGCTGAACAATCGCGCGAGCGCTCCCTCGAAGGTCTGCTCCATCACGATCTGGTCCTGATAGACGACGACCACGCGGGTCAGCTCGGGGATGCGGCCGCCCGCGCCGCGCAGGTACAGCGGGCGCACGTAGATCAGCGATTCCTCGATGGGAATCACCATCAGCGTGCCCCAGGTGACCTGCGAGCCCTGCTGGTTCCAGAGCGTAATCTGCGGCGAAATCATCTGATCCTGGTTGATCCGCGCGACGACCTGACGCGGGCCGAAGACCACTTTCTGCTTCGGGAACTGGAAGACGCGGACGTCGCCGTAGTGCGCCGCATCGCTCCTCGCGACGAGCCACGCGGCCAGGTTGTCCTTGCGCCGCGGCGTGAAGGGGAGCATCTGGATGAATTCCGCGTCGGCCTCTCCCGGCAGCCGCATGATGGTGTAGTACGGCTGCATCGCGGCCTCTGCCTGGCCCGTGTCGTCGATGGTCGGCACCTCCCACTGGTCTTCGCGGTTGTAAAAGACGGCCGGCTCGGTCATGTGGTAGGTCGCGAAGACCGACGCCTGGATGGCGAAGATGTCTTCCGGGTAGCGAATGTGCGCGCGCAGCGCCGCGGGCATTTCGCCGAGCGGCTTGAACACTCCGGGGAACACGTTTGCGTACGTCGCGAGCACCGGGTCTTTTGCATCCGCGGTGTAGAAGGTCGTCGTCCCGTTGTACGCGTCGACGACGACCTTCACCGAGTTGCGGATGTAGTTGAGCCCCGGTCCCGCCGGCGTGGCGTAGGGGTAGCGATCGCTCGTGGTGTACGCGTCGGACATCCAGAACAATCGTCCGTCCGCCAGCACGAGATAGGGATCGCGATCGAAGGTCAGAAACGGGGTGATCTCGCGGAGGCGTTCCGCGATATTGCGGTGGAACAGGATGCGGCTCTCCCCGGTGATGTCGTCGTTGAAGGCAATCTGGTACGCGCCGAAGCGGAGCGCGAACATTATGCGCCGGCCCAGCGACTCCAGCGCCAGCCCGCCCGTGCCTGAATACTGCGTGAACACGTTCTCGTCGCCGCGCGGGTAGTGGAATTCGCGCGTGCGCGTCCGTACGATGACGTAGTCGTTGGAGAGCTCGCCGAAGTAGAGGCTTGGCTCCTGGAGGGGCAGGTCGCTCACCGTCTCGGTCGGCAGGTTGCGCACCAGCAGGACGGGCAGCCCCTCGCTCGTCACCTGGTTCACGGGTCCCAGCGTCAGCCCGTAGCCGTGCGTGAACGTCAGGCGCTCGTTGACCCACGTCCGGTTCGGCAGGCTGTTCGAGTTCAGCTCGCGCGCCGACAGCATCACCTGCCGCGGCCGGCCGTTCAGCGTGTAGCGGTCGTTGTCGACCGACACGAAGTCGTAGTACGTACGGATCTCCTGGAGCTGCCCGAACGTGTCGAGCAGCGGCTGGTGGTCCCAGAGCCGGACGTTTTCGAGCGTCGACGCGTTGCGCGCGATGTCGTCCCGCGTCAGCGTCGCGTCGCCGGTCAGCGCGCGCTCCTCGACGCCGTCGAGCGCGAACGCGCGGCGGGTCGCATCGATGTTGTACTGGATGAACGGCGATTCGCGCACCTGCTCGTTGGGCGTCACCACGAAACGCTGCAGGACCGTCGCGTAGCCCTCGCCGCCGATGCTCACCATCAGATAGAGCGCAATCGCGACCGGGATGGGCCAGTTGCGCCGGCCGAGGCCGTGGAGCACCGCGAGCGCGGCGCCGAGCATCGACACCGCCGCCAGCGCAAGCGCCACCGGTATCCGGGCGTAGATGTCGGCGTACGACGCGCCGTAGATGACGCCCGCCGGGTGGACCAGCAGCTCGAAGCGGCCCAGCCACGCGCCGAGGGCGAGCAGCACGAAGAAGACGGCGGCCAGCATCGACAGATGACGCCGCACGCCGGCGGTCATCGAGATGAGCGAGGTCGGCCGCGACATGAGGCTGCCCGACACCAGATAGAGCGCGCCGGCGCCGACCGCCGCCATGATCACCAGCGTCTGCGCGATGCCGCGCACCAGCTGCACGAACGGGATGGTGAACATGTAGAACGCGATATCCCGCCCGAGAACGGGGTCCTGCTGCCCGAAGGGCACCGCCTTCTGCCACGTCAGCCACGTTTCCCACTGCGCCGATGCGAAGAGCCCGATCAGGGCGCTCAGCACCATCGCCACGGCCGACGTGATCGTACGCAGCTGCTGCCGCCCGGGCAGCGCCACTTCGATCCCCTGTTGCGTCGTGAAGATCGGACGCCCCTCGCCCCGGATCGAGCCGAGCGCCAGGCGGAGGTTGACGACGAGCCAGATGACCGACACGACGAACGCGATGGTGAACAGCGAGGCCTCGCTGCGAACGATCGTCGTGAAGACCTGCTGATAGCCCACTTCGCCGAACCAGAGCCAGTCGGTGTAGAAGCGCAGGACCGACGGCCCGCCGAAGAAGATCAGCGCGAGAATGACGAGGACGGCGAGGCGAAGGGGGTGGCGCATGTTACGCGTCCGATGCGGGGGGCGCGACGCGCGCGCGCCGGGGTGCATATTGGGCGCTCGCGTTGGTCAAGTCGGTACGGATGTCGGCCTCGAGCGCGGGCGGCGCCAGCACCCGCGCGGATGCGCCCCAGCCGAGAATCCAGCTGCGCAGCGCCAGGTCGTTGGACACCTCGAGCGTCAGCACGACGCCGCCCCCCGGCGCCTCGCGCAGCGACTGCGACGGATGCCAGACCCGGGCGCGCACGAACGGAGCCGCGCGCTTGTCGAACGCGATCTCGACGTGCGAGGGCGGCGCCGTGTTGACGCCAAGCGAGTTGGCGAACACGTCGTCGGGAATGGTCCGCGTCGGCGTGAACGTCTGCTTGTCGAGCGAAACGGACGCCACCCGTTCGATGGCGAAGGTGCGCACGTCCTTGTACTCGGGCACGTAGGCCAGAAGATACAACCCGCCCTGCGCGAATGCCAGCCGATACGGATGGACGACGTACTCCTTCATCCGCCCGCTCGCCACGGAGTCGTATTTCATGTGCGCCACGCGGTAGTGCAGCATCGCTTCGAGCAGGCGGGCGACGATGTCGGGGGAGGCGTCGGAACCGCGCGGCCGGGGCCCCGGCTTGGCCACCAGCAGCTGCGGCAGGCGATCCAGGAACTGCCGCATCCGCGGCGACAGCATCTTCTCGAGGCGCTTGAAGGCCACCATCAGGTCGCGCTGGAACGGCGTGCCCGCCACGGCCTCGAGGATGTTGCGACTCAAATAGAGCGCGCACAGCTCGGCCAGCGTGAAGCCGGTCTCCAGGCCCTTCAGGACCTGTCCATCGAGCCGCCAGTGCGCGCG
>Ga0307473_10000318_pt1 | contig 10343 bp, 8 predicted proteins | sample atmos_gasesAM5C__FD_203744 | JGI IMG/M metagenome (GOLD analysis project Ga0307473, IMG submission 203744) | Hardwood forest soil microbial communities from Morgan-Monroe State Forest, Indiana, United States - atmos_gasesAM5C_515 | ecosystem: Environmental > Terrestrial > Soil > Temperate forest...
CATGTCAAGGGTAGGTAAGGTTTTTCGCGTTGCATCGAATTGAACCACATCATCCACCGCTTGTGCGGGCCCCCGTCAATTCCTTTGAGTTTTAATCTTGCGACCGTACTCCCCAGGCGGGCAACTTCACGCGTTAGCTGCGTTACTAAAGGAGTTCATCCTCCAACAACTAGTTGCCATCGTTTAGGGCGTGGACTACCAGGGTATCTAATCCTGTTTGCTCCCCACGCTTTCGTGTATGAGCGTCAGTGCTAACCCAGGGGGCTGCCTTCGCCATCGGTGTTCCTCCAGATCTCTACGCATTTCACTGCTACACCTGGAATTCCACCCCCCTCTGCCGCACTCTAGCCTCGTAGTTTCCAACGCAGTTCCCAGGTTAAGCCCGGGGATTTCACATCGGACTTTCGAAACCGCCTGCACACGCTTTACGCCCAGTAATTCCGATTAACGCTTGGACCCTACGTATTACCGCGGCTGCTGGCACGTAGTTAGCCGGTCCTTCTTCTTCCGGTACCGTCATCGACGCGGGATGTTACCCCGCGCCATTTCGTCCCGGCCGAAAGAGCTTTACAACCCGAAGGCCTTCTTCACTCACGCGGCATGGCTGGATCAGGCTTTCGCCCATTGTCCAAAATTCCCCACTGCTGCCTCCCGTAGGAGTCTGGGCCGTGTCTCAGTCCCAGTGTGGCTGGTCGTTCTCTCAAACCAGCTACGGATCGTCGCCTTGGTAGGCCGTTACCCCACCAACTAGCTAATCCGGCATCGGCCACTCCTATAGTGTGGGGCCTTGCGGTCCCCCACTTTCATCCGTAGATCGTATGCGGTATTAGCCTCGATTTCTCGAGGTTGTCCCCCGCTACAGGAAATGTTCCGATGTATTGCTCACCCGTTCGCCACTCTACTCGGGGTTGCCCCCTTTCGCGTTCGACTTGCATGTGTAAGGCATGCCGCCAGCGTTCAATCTGAGCCAGGATCAAACTCTTCAATTCAATCCTTGGCAATCGCATATGCGATTGTTGCGAACCAATGTGACTTGATCCGCAGCTCACTCAAAGTCATTGCAAAGGTAAATAAAAACCTTGCTAGACCTGGTGTGAGCTCTGTTTAAAGCTTTGTGACGCCCAAAAGCAGCGCCACTGGCTTCACCCAGCGCCCACACCTATCGGCTGTTCGAATTTTTAAAGAGCGAACCCCTGGACGCTCGACTTAGCCCCAAGGGAAGGTTGGTTGCGGGGATAGGATTTGAACCTATGACCTTCGGGTTATGAGCCCGACGAGCTGCCAGACTGCTCCACCCCGCGCCCGGTCAAACACAACAGAAAATTATAGCGGTTGCGGCGAGAAACTGTCAAACCTTTTCGCACTGCAACATGAGCTCGCTCACACGCGTTCGGTCTCGCTCGAACGCGGCTGCCACACCATCAGGCGCCTTTCCACGATTCCCACGGCCCAGTCGAGGATCAGCGCGAAAGCGGTCAGCAAAAGCACGCCCGCGACCACCGTGTTCATGTCGAAAACGCCCTCGGCCTGCAAGATCAGGTAGCCAACACCCTTCGCCGAGCCGAGGTATTCGCCCACGACCGCGCCGACGAACGCCAAGCCGACCGAGTTGTGCAGGCTCGCGAACACCCAGCTCATCGCGCTGGGCAAATACACGTGTCGCAACAGCTGCCTGGGCGAGGCTCCGAGCATGCGCACGTTGGCCAGCACAACAGGGCTGACTTCCCTCACGCCCTGGTAAACGTTGAAAAACACGATGAAAAAAACCAGCGTCACGCCGAGCGCCACTTTCGAGGCGATGCCCAGGCCGAACCAGATGAAAAAGATCGGCGCGAGGATCACTCGCGGCATGGCGTTGATCGCGGTGATGTACGGGTCGAAGATCGCGGACGCGGTAGGAGACAGCGCCAGCCACATCCCGAAGATCACGCCGAGCACGGTCCCGATCAGGAACGCGAGCAGCGTCTCGACCAGAGTCACCCACAGGTGAATGTAGATCTCGCCCGACGCGAACCATTTCCACAGCCGTATCGCGACTTCCACGGGCTCCCCGAAATTGAACGCAGCCTGCTTCGGATCGGAGAAATAAAAGGGCGGCAGCAGCGTCGGACTGGTGAGCACGTACCAGAGAAGAACGAGCGCGAGGAGCAGCGCCACTTGATAGACGCGCAGGCGTCCTTCAGTGCTTCTGCTGTTGCGCATAACCTTTCAGCACTTCCTCTTTCATCGCGCGCCAGATGCGCGTGTGCAGCTCGATGAACCGCGGCGTGAGGCGCACGTCGGCGACGTCGCGCGGGCGCGGCAGGTCGACGTTGAAATCGCCGATCGGCTTCGACTCCGGCCCCGCGGACAGCACGACGACGCGGTCCGCGAGCGAGATCGCCTCCTCCAGGTCGTGGGTGATGAAGACCACCGACTTGCGGTTCGCCGACCAAAGCTCGAGCAGCTCGTTCTCCATCAGCTGGCGCGTCTGGATGTCGAGCGCCGAGAACGGCTCGTCCATGAGCATGATCTGCGGATCGAGTATCAGCATCTGCGCCAGCGCAACGCGCTTGCGCATGCCGCCCGAGAGCTGGTGCGGATAGCGGTCGCCGAAACCTGCAAGCCCGACGCGCTTGAGCCAGTCGCGGCCGCGCGCCTCGGCTTCGCCGCGCTCGACGCCGCGGAATTCCAGCCCGGCGGTCACGTTCGCGAGCGTGTTGCGCCAGGGCATCAGCGCCTCGGTCTGGAACATGTAGCCGGCCTTCGCGTTCACGCCGGCGAGCGGCCGCCCGAGCACCTCCACCGCGCCCGATGACGGCGCGAGCAGCCCGGCGGCGACGTTGAGCAGCGTCGACTTGCCGCAGCCCGTGGGCCCGACGACGGAGACGAACTCGCCCGCGCCGACGACCAGCGTGGTGTCGCGCACGGCAGTGTAGCGCTGCGACGGATCGTCGCGCGAGACGAACGTGCAGGTGATGTTCTCGAGCGCGAGCGCGGGGGTCATGGGTCCCGCGCGATCATCTGTATTTCGCGTTCGCCTTCTTGACGAAGTCGTTGGTGTAGGTGAGCTCGAGCTTGATCTCGCTCGCCTTCACCTCGGGGTTGAAGGTCGGGATGACCTTGAGGGCGGTCTTCGCGCCTTCGGGAGAGATGAAGCCGTCGGGCGAGATCGCCTCCTTCACCTTGGTGAAGGAAGCCTCGTACAGGGCCTTGTCGCCGAGCGAGTACGACTCGGGCACGGTGCGCAGCACGTCCTGTGGCGAAGCCGAATGGATCCACTTGTCCGCGCGCACGATCGCGTTGGTCAGCGCCTGGATCGTGTTCGGGTTCTTGCGGATGAACTCGACCGGCGCGTACAGGCAGCCCGCCGGCATCGGGCCGCCCAGCACCTGCTCCGTGCCTTTGAGCGTGCGCGTGTCGGCGATGATCCGGACGTCGCCGTCCTGCTCCAGCTTGGTCATCACGGGATCGGTGTTGGACACGGCATCGATCTGGCCCGTCTTGAGCGCCGTGACCGCGGCGGCGCTGAGGCCGACGCCGATGATCGAGACGTCGGACGGCTTCAGGCCGTCGGTCGAGAGCAGGTGATTGAGGATCATGTGCGTGCTCGAGCCGGGTGCGGACACGCCGATCTTCAGCCCCTTGAGGTCCTTCGGCGAGCTATAGGCCTTCGCCTTGGCGATGCCGATCGCGATCTGCGGCGCACGCCCTTGCTGGACGAAGCACTGCAGGTAATGGCCTTTCGGCTGCATGTTCAAGGTGTGCTCGTAGGCGCCCGACACCACGTCGGCGCTCCCGCCGACGACCGCCCTCAGGGCCTGCGAGCCCCCCGCGAAGTCGCTGATGTTCACGCTCAAGCCCTCGTCCCTGAAATAGCCGAGCTGCTCGGCGATGGTGAGGGGAAGGTAGTAAAGCGACGTCTTCCCGCCGACCGCGATGTGGACTTCTTTTTTCTCCAGTGCCTGGGCGCTCGCGAGGAGCGGCCATGCGGCCAGCGCGAAGGCCGCCAGGTATCGTAGAAATAACATTAGAAGTCTCCTTTATATATTTGATTATAGGTGTAAAAACATCGAACAGCAAGGCGGCAACAGAGCGCAAGATGCTCACACGCCCGGATGAGGCTGTCAATGCGTATCAGAACAAAGCTCCTTGAGGGGCCTGCGGCCGCCGGAACTTGCCCGCGTCCAGCCGGAAGCGCTTGTCCGCATTGAGGCCCAGGCGCTTGCAGGCGACGCGAAAGCGCTCGCGCAGCAGCTCCGCGTACTGCCCCTCGCCTTTCATGCGGCTGCCGAACTCGGGATCGTTCTCGCGGCCGCCGCGCATGTCGCGGATGCGCGCCATGATGCGCGCGGCCTTGAGCGGAGCGTGCTGCTCGAGCCAGTTCTTGAACAGCCCCTTCACCTCCCATGGGAGCCGCAGCAGCGTATAGCCCGCCATCTTAGCGCCGGCATCCGCCACGGCCTCGAGAACCGTCTCCATGTCCTTGTCGTTCAGAAAGGGAATCACCGGGGCAACCAGCACGCCGCAGGGCACACCGCGAGCGGAGACGCGGCGCACCGTTTCTAAGCGGCGATACGGCGCCGCGGCGCGCGGCTCGAGCGTGCGCGCAATCTCGCCGTCGAGCGTTCCGATCGAGACGAACACCTGCGCGAGGCCTTCGCGCGCCATCGGCTCGAGCAGGTCGAGATCGCGCTCGATCAGCGAGCCCTTGGTGACGATCCCGACCGGATGGCGGAATTCCCAGAGCACCTCGAGAATGCTCCTCGTGATGCGCTGCTTGCGCTCGGCCGGCTGGTACGGATCGGTGTTCGCCCCCAACGAAATGAGCTCGCACACGTAGTCGGGGCGCGACAGCTCCTTGCGCAGCAGCGCTGCCGCGTTTTCCTTCGCAAAGATGCGCGTCTCGAAATCCAGCCCGGGCGAGAGCCCGAGGTAGGCGTGGCTCGGCCTGGCGTAGCAGTAGATGCAGCCGTGCTCGCAGCCCTGATACGGATTGATCGACTGGTTGAACGGGAGGTCCGGGGAATCGTTGCGCGAGATGATCGAGCGGGCCCGCTGCAGCGTGATCACCGTACCGGGCGCCGGCTCTATGCTCTCGTCGTCGTCGCGGACGCGAGCGAGCTTCTCGAACCGTTCCCGCGGATTGCCCGAGGCGCCGCGTCCCTTGATCGCCGTCCGCGGTTTTTCCATCGCGGCTAGACCGCCTTGCGCGCCCTGAGCTCGGCGATCTCGGCCCGGCCGTAGCCGTGAGCGGCGAGCACCGCCTCGGTGTGCTCACCGAGCGCCGGTCCGACCCAATCGATGTCTCCGGGCGTCTCCGAGAGCCTAGGCACGATGCCCGGAACCTTGAGCCGCGTGCCGTCGGCAAGGCGCACTTGCCGGATCATGTCGCGCGCCAGATACTGCGCGTCGCTCGCGATGTCGGCCATGCTGTAGATCTTGCCGCTCGGAACCTGCGCCTCGCTCAAGGCCTTCAATACTTCCGCGGCGTCGCGCTTTGCTGTCCAATCACCGATCGCGGAGTCGAGCTCGTCGGCTCGCTCGCTGCGCCCGGCATTGTCAGCAAGCGTCGGGTCTTCGGCGAGATCGCTGCGGCCGATCACCTGCATCAGCCGCTTGAATATGCTGTCGGCGTTGGCGCCGATCACGACGTGCTGCCGGTCGCGTGTCAGATACGTATTCGACGGAACGATCCCCGTGAGATTGGTGCCCGTGCGCTCACGCGTTTCGTTGAAGAGATCGTATTCAGGGAGCGCTCCCTCCATCATGTTGAACACCGCCTCGTAGAGCGCGACGTCCACGATCTGCCCCCTGCCTCCGTTCGCATCGCGGTGGCGTAGCGCCATCAGCGCGCCTATCACCCCGTGCAGCGAGGCGAGCGCGTCGCCGATGGAGAGGTTCGGGCGCACCGGCGGCCGGTCCGGAAATCCCGTTACGTAGCGCAGGCCGCCCATGGATTCGGCGATAGCACCGAAGCCGGTCTGATCGCGGTAAGGCCCGGACTGGCCGAATCCCGAAAGCCGCAGCATGACGAGGCCCGGATTGCCCGCGGCGAGCCCGTCGTAGCCCAACCCCCATTTCTCGAGTGTCCCGGGGCGGAAGTTCTCGATGAGAACGTCGGCGCCCTTCGCGATCCTGCGCACGATCTCCCGTCCTTCGGGCAACCGCAGATCCGCGGTCACGGACTTCTTGTTCCGGTTCTGCACGTACCACCACAGCGAGGTCCCCTGATGGAGCTTTCTCCACTTGCGCAGCGGATCGCCTCCCGGCGGCTCGATCTTGATCACCTCGGCGCCGAAGTCGGCGAAGAATTTTCCGGCGAACGGTCCAGCGATCAGCTGGCCCAGCTCGACGACCTTCAAGCCGACGAGGGGCTTGCTCATACCGGCCTGCGCTCGACCATGGCCTGCGCCAGGGTCCCCGTGTCCACGTACTCCAGCTCGCCGCCGACCGGAACGCCGCGCGCGATGCGCGTGACGCGCAGTCCGCGGTCTTTGAGCATCTCGCCGATGTAGTGCGCGGTCGCCTCGCCTTCGTTGGTGAAATTGGTCGCGACGATGACTTCCTTGACCTCGCCTCCTGCCACGCGCCTTTGCATCACATCCAGGCCTATTTCCTTGGGTCCGATCCCGTCGAGCGGCGAGAGGCGCCCCATGAGCACGAAATACAGGCCGTTGTAGGCGAGGGTCTGCTCCATCATCAGCAGGTCCCCGGGCGTTTCGACTACGCACAACTGAGAAGGATCCCTCTTGGGGGAAGCGCACAGCGCGCACAGTTCCTCCTCGGCGAAGGTGTTGCACTTGGCGCAGCGCCGGATGCTGCGAAGCGCCTTGCCCAGAGACTCGGCGAGCTTCGCCGCGCCCTCCTTGTCGTACTGCAGCAGATGGTAGGCCGTGCGCTGCGCCGACTTCGGCCCTATGCCGGGAATGCAGCGCAGCGCCTCGATCAGATCCTCGAGAGCGCCGGGTGACTTCATGGTTGAGCGCTCTAGAAGGGCAGCTTGAATCCCGGAGGGAGGCCCAGGCCGCCGGTGAGCCCGCCCATTTTCTCCTGCACCGCGGCTTCGACCTTGCGCCCGGCGTCGTTCATCGCCGCTGCGACCAGATCCTCGAGCATCCCCTTGTCGTCGGCGAGGAGGGCCGGATCGATCTTCACTCGCTTTACGTCGTGCCTGCAGGTCATCGTCACCTTGACCAAGCCCGCGCCCGACTGGCCCTCGACTTCCATGGCGGCGAGCTCTTCCTGCACCTTGCGCATGTTCTCCTGCATCTGCTGCGCCTGTCTCATCAGCCCCGCGAGTTGCTCTTTTATCACTCCCAGCCTCCGCTATCTCGTTTACTGCGCCGGCTTGATTGACGATTCGACGATGGTCGCATCGAAGTTCTCGACCAGGTCGCGTACGAAGGCGTCCTGGCTGATCGCCGCCGCCGCGCGGTCGCGCGCAGTGTTGCCGCCGGTCTCGCCGACCCTTACCGTCAGGCGCACCGGCTTGCCGAAATGCTCTTGCAGGGCCCCGCGAAGCTTGTCCTGGAAGCTCTTCTCGGCGAGGTGCTTCGCCGCCGGCGGCACGCACAGCTCGAGCGATTCGCCGTCGAAACGCTGCAGCTCGCTGGCCTGCGCGAGCTGCTTGGCGACGCCGCCTAGGTTGAGCGCGCCGGCGAGCTTGGGCCAGTCTCCATCGAATCCCGGTCGAGCCAGCCCGTCGCCCGAGACCGTCGCCACCGCCTGGGCGCGCGTGTCGCCTTCGGCCCGCTCGCCCGTCGCGAAAGCCAGCATGCGCAGCAGCGCCATCGTGAATCCGGCGAATTCGTCCGGCGCGAACGGCAGATCCTGGCGGCCGTGGATCGCGATCTGATAGTAGAGCTGGACGTCTTCGGGATCGAGCGCCTTGGCGAGAGCCGACAGGCGCTCGCGCAGGCTCCCGACCGCGTCGGCCGCGTCCGGCGCGGCCTGCGCGAGGGCGATCCGGTGCAGGAGCGAACCGAGCTCCTGAAGCGCATTGTCGAACGCCACGCTGCGCGAGCGCATTTCCTCGACGACCGTGAGCAGCGAGCGCGCGTCGCGCTTCGCTATGCTTTCGAGGATCGAGTACAGATAGCCGTCGTCGATCGCGCCGAGCATCGCGCGCACGCCCTCCTCGGCGACCTTTCCGCCGCCGTGGGCGATCGCCTGATCGAGCAGCGACAAGGCGTCGCGCATGCTTCCGCGCGCGCAGGCCGCGAGCAGCTGAAGCGCCGCCTCCTCGGCGGAGATCTTTTCCTCGGCAAGGATTCGCTTCAGATGCGCGGCGATCGCGGGCACAGGCATCTGCTTCAAGTTGAATTGCAGGCAGCGCGACAGCACCGTCACCGGGATTTTCTGCGGATCGGTGGTGGCCAGAATGAACTTGATGTGCTCGGGCGGCTCCTCGAGCGTCTTCAGCATAGCGTTGAACGCGGAGGTCGAGAGCATGTGGACTTCGTCGATGACGTAGACCTTGAACCTTCCGCGCGTGGGCGCGTAGGCCGAGTTCTCGAGGAGCTGGCGCATCTCGTCCACCTTGGTGTTGGTCGCGGCGTCGACCTCGATCAGGTCGATGTACCGGCCCGCGTCGATCTCGACGCAGGCGGAGCACTTCCCGCACGGTCGCGAGCTGATTCCGGTCTCGCAATTCAAGGACTTGGCGAGGATGCGCGCCAGGGTGGTCTTGCCGACGCCGCGCGTTCCGGAGAACAGATAGGCGTGATGCAGCCGCTTCTCGTCGAGCGCGTGGCGCAGCGCCTTGACGACGTGCTCCTGGCCCACCAGAGACTCGAAGTTGCGCGGGCGCCACTTGCGCGCGAGGACTTGGTAGGACATGCCGCGATTTTACCAGCCGGACCGGACCTGTAAGGGTTTCCCGGACTGGCGCTTTTTCGGTTTAGGTGTAGAGTCTGTCCAGGATATGGCGATGTCATGCCACCGGCCCGGCTAACAATCACAACACCGCCGGGCGTAGCGACCAGACGGGGGGCAGAGATGTCGCAGGGTACGCAGACCAAAGCTCTGCCGGTGTTCTCGGGCAGGCGGCAGGGGCTGAAAGGACGGCTCGGCGTGCTCGACTTGCGCTCGGCGCTGCTCGTCGCCATCGCCTACTACCTGAGCGCCAAGCTCGGCTTTGCGTTCACCTTCCAGCCGCATCCGATCTCCACCCTGTGGCTTCCCAACTCGCTGCTGCTCGCTGCCCTGCTGCTCTCCCCGGTGTCGTCGTGGTGGATGTTGCTCGCCGCCGCTTTGCCTGCCCATCTCGCGGCCGAATTGCAGAGCGGAGTTCCCCTGGCGATGGTCCTGGGATGGTTCGCGAGCAATTGCACCGAAGCGCTGATCGGCGCCGTCTGCATCCGCCGCTTCTGCGCGATACCGCTGCGGTTCGACTCCTTCAGGGACGTCGGCGTCTTTCTGATCTTCGGCGCGTTCCTCGCGCCCCTTCTCTCCTCGTTTCTCGATGCGGCCCTGGTCACGCTGATCGGCTGGGGAGAGGGACGCTACTGGGAGCTCGTGCGCCTGCGCTGCCTGTCGAACATCCTCGCCGCGCTGATCGTGGTCCCCTTCCTCATGACCTGGGCAGCGGGCGGATTGGCGGCCGTCCGCGGCGCGCCGGCGCGGAGCTGGGCCGAGGGCGCCACGCTCGTTGCCTGTCTGCTCGCGGTCGGTGTCCTCATCTTCGAAGGGGAAGAGGCCGGGCTCAGCGCGATTCCGGCCCTTCTGTACGCGCCGCTGCCTTTTCTCCTCTGGGCCGCGGTGCGCTTCGGGCCGAGAGGAACCAGCACGGCGATCCTCGTGCTCGTCGTGCTCGCCATCTGGGGCGCCACGCACGGACAAGGTCCCTTCGTCACGGGTTCGTCCGAGGAGAACGCGCGATCGATCCAGTTCTTTCTGATCGCGATGTCGGTTCCCGTGATGCTGCTCGCCGCGGCCGTAGAGGAGCGCCGCAAGGCGAGAGAGGCGCTCGAATTGTCGGAGGAGCAGCTCACTCACCTCACCCGGGTGACCTTGCTCGACCAGCTCTCGGGCGCGCTCGCCCACGAGCTGAACCAGCCGCTCACGGCCATCCTCAGCAATGCGCAGGCCGCGCTGCATTTCCTCGCCGCCGACCGGATCGATCCGGTAGAGCTGCGCGAGATCCTCGGCGACATCGTCGCGGAAGACCAGCGTGCGAGCGAAGTCATCCGGCGGCTGCACGCCCTGTTCAAGCGCGGCGAGACTCATTTTCAGCTTCTCGACGCCAACGACCTGGTGCGCGAAGCGCTAGCCCTCGCGCACGGCGACCTGATCGCGCGCGACATCGACGTCGACACGGACCTCGCGTCCCGGATTCCCGCCGTGAGCGCGGACCGGGTCCA
>Ga0307473_10000320_pt1 | contig 10307 bp, 6 predicted proteins | sample atmos_gasesAM5C__FD_203744 | JGI IMG/M metagenome (GOLD analysis project Ga0307473, IMG submission 203744) | Hardwood forest soil microbial communities from Morgan-Monroe State Forest, Indiana, United States - atmos_gasesAM5C_515 | ecosystem: Environmental > Terrestrial > Soil > Temperate forest...
CCTCGATCGCTTGCTGATATCTCCCACCCGCGGCGAGGGCAGAAGCGAAAAAGAAATGTGCCAGCGGGAAGACGGGATCCATATCGATGGTGCGCTGGAATTGTTGAAATGACTTTTCGAAGTCGCCTGCTAGAAGGAATGCCATTCCCAGATAGTTGTTCAACGGCGAGGAGAGCGGGTCGAGATCCAAGGCTTTATTCACCTCCGCGATGGCTTCCTGGTGCCGGCCCATCGGAGTGAGATAGCCGCCGGAGTAGAAGAGGTGGGCGTTGGCGTAGTTGGGATTGAGTTCGATGGCTTTCAGAAACTCTCTTTCTGCAGCCGGGAAATCGAACTCATAATGCGACTTTACGAGCCCGAGAGCCGTGTGAGCTTCCGCGAGCAAAGGGTCTAACACTAAAGCTTTTGTGGCTGCTGCTCTAGCTTCCGGCGAGCTTTCCTTGGGTGTCAAAACTGCCAGGATGTTGCTCATGTTAAAGGCATCGGCAAGACCGGCATAGGCCAGCGCAAAGTTCGGATCTTTCTCAGTTGCCCGCTGGAATAATTCGATGCTCTTCTTGATGCCAGGCCCGGTTCTCTGGTTCCAGTAATAGCGGCCCTCCAAGTAGAGCCGATAGGCTTCGGAGTTATCCGTTGGGCGCTTGGCCAATCGGGCTTTATGCACCGTGTTCAGACGTAGCCGCAGCTTGTCCGAAACCGCCGTCGCCAGCTCGTCCTGCGATCGTGAGAGGTCGGAAACTGAATAGCGGAACTGTCGGCCCCAGATTCGGCTGCCATCGCTCACATTCACAAGCTCCGCCCAGATCGTACAGGCATCAGCTTGTCTCGCGATTCGCCCCGTCAGTACCGCCTCCACATTCAATTCTTTTCCCACTGCTTGCGCGTCGGCTTCTTTTCCCTTGAATCTGAAAACTGAATTGCGCGACATGATTCTTAAATCGGGAATTTCTGAAAGCTTGTCGATCACGCCTTCTGTGATTCCATCGGTAATGTATTCGCTTGACGCATCCTTTGAATCGTCAACAAAAGGCAGCACAGCGATCGAGCGGACGGCCTGCGAATGGCCTCGCACAAAATACAAGCTGCCTACAACCACAGCCGCCAGTACCAAGAAAATGGCGGCTGCAATTTTTACTTTTCTTCCGGAGAGCGATTTGGTCGTCGCGGCAGTTTCGCCTGATGATTCTGCTCCTCCCCCTTCTATCTGGCGCTTCAATCGGCGCAAATCACTTCGCAGCTCAGCTGCCGACTGGTATCGCATCTCGCGATCCTTCTCGAGCGCCTTGGAAATGATCCGTTCAAGCTCAGCCGGCAAATCGGGATTTAATCGCACTGGCGCCACGGGCGTGCGGTTCAGAATCTCATCCGTGAGTACAGCCGAGGTGTTGCCCCGGAACGGCATCGTGCCCGTGGTCATCTCGTAGAGCACTGCGCCGAAACTAAAGATGTCAGTGCGTGCATCCAGCTCGCGTCCTCGCGCCTGCTCTGGCGACATGTACGCCAATGTTCCGACCGTCGAGCCGGCCTGCGTCAGCGTCACGCTTGCCATGTCCCGGGTCACCGATTCCCCCGCAGCTTCAGCCCGTGTCATCTTAGCGAGGCCAAAATCCAAAATCTTGGCCTGGCCGCGCGCGGTCAAGAAAATATTCGCCGGCTTGATGTCCCGGTGAATGATCGCCTTAGCGTGCGCCGCATCGAGCCCGTCCGCGATCTGAATCCCAGCCTCCAACACCTGGTCGATCTCCATGGGCTTGCCCGCGATGCGGTCCTTCAGTGTCACGCCTTCGAGAAACTCCATGACCAGGAAGGGCCTCCCATCTTGCTGTCCAATCTCGTGGATTGTGCTGATGTTGGGATGATTCAGGGCCGAGGCAGACCGAGCCTCGCGCTGAAAGCGTTCGAGGGCTTGGCGGTCCTGCGCCATGTCTTCCGGGAGGAATTTCAGAGCTACGAACCGGCCAAGTGTGGTGTCCTCTGCCTTGTACACCACACCCATCCCCCCGCCGCCGAGTTTCTCAAGGATGCGATAGTGCGCGATGGTTTCGCCAATCATTGCTAGAGAACAGTCTTTGGCGAGGCATGTTAGGCTGCACCCAAAGGCAAGTCAATGCGACAACCGACCCTGGCGAAACCATTTCATTTCGGACCGTGGGCGAGGCTACGCGAAAAGTACGGCGATTGCATGACTTTGAGGCTGCCATAAGGAGTGATGAAACGATTCCCGCGCGCCAGCAAGAACTTCGTGTCCGAGGCAAAGCGCCACAAAATCCTGGTGCTAGTTTGGTGTCAGTTTCGGTGCAGTTTGAAGCAGCACCGCACGGCTTCAACTTCAACAGGCTGTCCTAGTTTCCAGTTATTTACAGGTCGCTGCAGCGTAGTGCAGAAGCGCTCAGACGGATCATGAGTACGCTGCCTTGATCACGAGCTACCCCGTTGACAAACATTCAGCGATCGACGCCGGATCGATCCGTTGGTTCCGTTCCACCTAAAATCTGTAAAGCGCGTCGGAACAAGGGCTTCGAACTATGCGCTGATCGCGACGCTTGCCCTTGTGGCGTAGTTGTGCCTCTGGAGGAGCCTTCGACGACTCTCTGTAACGGGCATCTCCGCTGGCCGACTCGTAGGCTTTTCCCAGATCTGTTCCATCCGTTCCACTGTAGCGCGCTTGCAGGCGGGAGAGAGGTGGGCGTTGGTGCAAATATAAACCCTGGTAGGTCAGAGTGCCCGAAGAATTCTCTTTTCCTGGTCCCGCCAGTTGAGTGGCACGCTGTGTAGGATTTCCTTGAGCGTGAGGTTGGGCCGATGTTTGCCCGTTAACAGAGCCTCGATGATCTGCGGCGATAGGTTTGCGCACGGTAAGATCCGCCACACATATCGTGGGGTCAGACCTGATTTCTGTGCGAGTTGACCGATCGTGGTGACCTCGACGGCAACGATTCGTTCGTACCAACCGTGGGCACGTGCAACGGCTTTTACCAAAGAGGGAACTGGAGCTCCTTCGGAACAGGAGCTCTTTGGTGCCACCAGGCGAAGTTCGCTTCCTCGGCGAAAAACCTGGAAGTCGCCGGTGAGTTTTATCATGTCAAATTTGCCTGTTCGCGAAGGAGGGGAGGTGTTGGACTTCTTCCCCAGTAAGGTTGCGAGCAGCTTGCTTTTGTCAATTTCGATCCACACTGTTGTCTGACCGACTGTTACCCGTCTCAGTATGTTCCTGAGGAACTCATGTTGCTTCGAGATCTCAAGGCTCGACCACTTCCCGGCCAAATCCTTGGCACGCACTGCAACTGCATCTTTGCTTGGATTGTCTTCCATTCCGGTTATGAACTTGTCTGGCGCCTGGAGCAAGCAATGTACCTGCGACTTGACGAATTTTTCCAGTTCTTGGGCCGGAAACCGAGTAATTACTGGCCTGCTGCCGGCCTGCCGGATCACGGTCTGTGAAGTGTAGTAGCGGTACCGCTTCGCGTTTTTGACAGCATGTGTTGGCGTGAACCGTGCACCCTTGACATCAAACAACCTGCCGCTGAGCAAACTTGTCGTCGAATGGGACTTTCCCATCCGGTGCGCCTGATTGTTTTCTTGCAGGCGGGCTGCGACTTGGTTCCAAAGCCCTTGGGGCACGATTCGTCGGTGTTGGCCTGGATAGACCAGGCCCCTATGGACAATTTCCCCGATATAGATGCGGTTGTTGAGCAGATGATAGAGGGCGCCCCGAGAATACGCTTGACCGCCGGACGTGCGCCCCGCGATGCTCTTGCGAACTTTGCTGCGGATCTGTTCGTGATCCAAGAAATCTTTGAGTTTACTGACATACCCCAGCCGAAAGTAATGACGAAAGATTCTGCGTATAGTCCCTGCTTCGACCTGATTGACAACGAGTCGACGCTCGACGCAGTCATACCCTAAAGGAACAAAGCCTCCCATCCACATACCCTTCTTTTTTGAAGCTGCAAATTTATCCCGAATCCTTTCCCCCGTGATTTCGCGCTCGAATTGGGCGAACGACAGCGGCACGTTCAGAGTGAGCCGCCCCATCGAGGTCGTTGTGTTGAACTGCTGGGTGACAGACACGAAGCTGACGCCATGCGAATCGAACACTTCGATGATCTTGGCAAAATCGGTGAGAGAACGGCTCAAACGATCAACTTTGTAGACGACGACAGTGTCGACGTTGCCGGCTAGAACGTCGTCCATTACTTGCTTCAGTGCGGGACGCTCCATTGTGCCGCCGGAGTACCCCCCATCGTCATATCGGTTGTTCAGTGCGGCCCAGCCTTCGTGCTTCTGGCTGAGAACAAAGGCGCGGCAGGCCTCCCGCTGAGCCTCAAGGGAGTTGAAGGACTGCTCCAGCCCGTCTTCGGATGACTTGCGGGTGTAGATGGCGCACCGAACGTGTTTGCTAACCATTGCGGTGACCTCGAACAGAGCTGGCGCTGTTCAACCCGAAGAAAGCTGGGCCAGACCAGCGCGTATGCGTGATCTTGCGCGCAATCTCGGAAAGGCTGCGGTAGCTTGCCCCGCGATACTCATAGTGCAACTCGGTTACGAAGACCTCATGTATCTCTCCGTGCCAGCGCCGGAGAAGTCGGGACCCAGGCTTGATTCTGGGCCGGATTCTCAACTCAGTTGACACCGTAGATTTTTCGAAATCCCGGGCAATGCGACGGAGCTTCGCACGCGTGGCGGGTTTGAGGCCTCCGTGGGCATTCTCCTGAATTTTGTAAGCCAGGAACGGGACCATGATTTCTCGGCGAATTCCTAGTGGCGCGGCTTTCTTGTATAACTTCTGCCACACCTCCAGCAGTTGCTGCCGGGAGAAACCGCGCAACTGGGCGATCTGGCCTGCGATGTCTGTACCCATCTACACCTCCTAAACATCAGCACATTCCCGCTTGCCGGAGGGCGAACGGTCAAGCCAAACCGCGTTCTAGAAGCAGGGTGAGGGTTGAAGAAGGCGGGAATGACATCCCGGGAAAGGCTCAGAGCTGTTGAGACCGCATTGCCATCCACGGGCCGCTTCCCAGGTTTGATTGGGGCATATCTGCTCAATCGTTGTTGTAGAATTGCAAAGCCCTGACGGCGAATCGGGGCAGAATCAGGGAAACATCCAGGATGCAACAAGCAGGACGCCAAGCGCGTACTCCCAATCGTGTCATCGCGCGTGCTATCAAAGCAGTGCACGATAAGTTTGAAGACGCCCTCGTTGCAGAGTGGGATATCCGCACCGACTCCGCAAAGATCCGGAACGCGATGTACCCCCTGCCGAATCGTTGTCAGCAATGCGAGAAACCTGTTGCGGGTATCGGCGGTGATATTTGCGCATGCAAGACAAGAACAGGCACTGAGCGCTGCCTTTCGAACCCGCGGAATGCTCTCCGCGAAATGCTCCAGCAGCGGAGTCAAAGCGTATCGACTTCGGTGTCGCTGGCAAAATTCGTCGAGCAAATCACGGGTATTGGCGTTGCCAATGGTCGTGACCTGTACTGGGTAGAAGGTCAAATTCAGGGGCTTAGACCCTCGTTCTCGCGCGCATGTCGCAAGTGGATTGTTGGCGTATGCCCGCCTCCTTTCAACGACACTGGCCAGCTACCAGCGTGGTTGAAAGATGATGGAGTGATTTTAGACGCAGAATTACATAGAGCCCTCAGCAGTGACGACTCAGAAGCAGAGCTCGTCCTGATGGAGGCTCAGGTCGCGCCATACTTTGAGGAAGCGAAAAACGTAGCGCTCGATCAAGCGAGTATTCAAATGGCCCGGGTTGTTCGCCATGTTCCCGAGCACGCGCCACGCACGAGAGCACGTCAGGACGTCACTGCCGCACTGATCGCCAGGATTAAACGAGACCACCCCGGTTGGTCAATCGAGCGGATTTGCCAACAGCTGGACGTTAAGCGGTGCCCTTTGCGAGAGAGAGACAGACGTGCCGGTTTTTCAAGCTGGCATGCTATATGGATGCACCCGCAACACCGAAGCCGGATTAAGCGGTTCATCAGCGGCATACAACCCGCAGCAGCCGAGTAGAAGGTCTAGACAACCAGCAGCTGTTACGGTGTTACGAAGACAGACACCGTAAGATCCAATCCCAACGTGAGTTACGCCCCGCCGTTACGCAATCGCTGCGTCTAAGCAAGACACCTTTAGACTGATCTCGAGACACGAAGCCGGTGTCGTCTTGTAGGAATCCTAATCAGGAGCAGACATGAGTTCACGGAAACTCGCAATCGAATATCTCCCCGTTGCTTCTCTTCGACCTGACCCGAAGAATCCGCGCCAGCACGGCGACAGACAGGTCCGGCAGATCGCACGCAGCATCAAGACGTTCGGCCTCAACACTCCCCTGTTGGCCGATGCCGATTTGCAGCTGATCGCCGGCCATGGCCGTCTGCTGGCATGCAAGTTACTCGGGATCACTCAAGTGCCTGTCGTCCGTATAGAGCACTTGTCAGAGCATCAGAGGCGGGCGTTCATGATCGCCGACAATCGGCTCACCGAAAACTCCGAGTGGGATGACCGACTGTTAGGCGAACAGCTCAAAATTCTGTCAGAAGCCGAGTTGGATTTCAATTTGGAGGTTATTGGCTTCGAGGCGAGCGAAATAGATTTGTTCATTGAAAATTGCGCTCCGGCTACCGAGGCAGGAACGGACTCAGCTGACGTGATCCCTGACTCCGAAGCAAGCCCCCAGGTCACGCAAGGTGGTGACTGCTGGATCCTGGGCCGCCATCGGGTTTACTGCGGTGATGCCCGAAATGATTCTGCTTATTCCGTGCTGATGCAAGGGCGATGCGCGGAGATGGTCTTTACGGACCTGCCTTACAACGATCCCATCGACGGCTACGTCACTGGGTTCGGGAAGATTCACCATCCAGAATTCGCAGTGGCTTCCGATGAAATGAGCGCATCTGAATTTACTGGGTTCCTCGTGAAGGGCTTGGGACAACAAGCGCGCAATAGTCACGATGGAGCGTTGCATTTCGTCTGCATGGATTGGCGACATTCGGAAGAATTGCTTTCGGCCGCTCGTTCGGTCTACTCGGAATTCAAGAACCTCTGCGTCTGGGTAAAGGACAACGGCGGACAGGGCTCGCTCTACCGAAGCCAGCATGAATTGATCTTCGTCTTCAAAGTTGGCAAGAAACCCCACCGCAACAACATCCAGCTCGGCCAGTTTGGTCGTTACCGCACGAACGTGTGGAATTATCGGCTCGTGAATTCGCTATCTCGAAGCACAGACGAAGGATGCTTGTCCAATCTTCACCCGACGATAAAACCAGTCGAGCTGGTCGCTGACGCAATCCTCGATTGCACGGCACGCGGAGATGTCGTGTTAGACGCGTTCTTGGGAAGCGGCACGACGGTGATCGCTGCCGAGCGCACAGGCCGCGTCTGCTTCGGCATCGAGCTCGATCCACGCTACGCCGACACGATCGTGCGCCGGTGGCAAGCCTTCACCGGTCAAAGTGCCGTTCAGGAATCGACAGGTCGGACGTTCAATGACATTGAGGAGGAGATCAATGGGAAAGCGCAGTGAGGACGAGAAGCCGAAGTCTAGTAGCGCGGGCTACCGCAATCCGCCCGAACATACGCGCTTCAAAATAGGGCAGTCTGGGAATCCCCGAGGGCGTCCGAAGGGCACTCTCAACATGGCAACGGTGCTCGAACGGACACTGCGCGAGAAGGTGGTCATTAATGAGAACGGCAAACGAAAGACAATCAGCAAACTCGAAGCCTCAATTAAGCAGCTGACGAATAAAGCAGCTTCGGGAGAATTAAAGGCGCTCCAACTACTGGCAGCGTTGGTGCGCTCCGCTGAAGAACGCGCAATCCAGGCGGCCGCCCCGAGTTCGTCACTGGATGAGGTCGACGAGAGGGTCTTATTCGGGATTTTGAAACGTCTGGAATCTGAGACCAACGGAGGTGACACCGATGCAGATGAAGATGAATCTGGCTCCAAGTGACTACCGAGCGCTCCTGCGACGAGACTTTTACGCATTCACAGAGCGCTCTTTCTATGAGTTGAACCCAACAACAAAATTCATGCCGAACTGGCACATCGAGATGATCACTTCGAAACTTGAAGCCTGTCGGCGTGGAGAGATCAACCGCCTGATTATTAATCAGCCTCCACGCTCTCTCAAGTCGCACTGTGCATCGGTCGCCCTTCCCGCATTCCTCCTAGGTCATGACCCGACTGCCCAGATCATCTGCGCTAGCTACGGACAAGACCTAGCGAATAAACATGCATTAGACTGTCGGACCATTCTGGCCAGCTCCTGGTATCAAGCACTCTTCCCAGGCACCCGGCTGTCGTCCGAGCGGCAAGCCGTGCAGGAATTCATGACGACCCAACAGGGGTTTCGCCTGTCGACGTCCGTCGGTGGCATGCTGACAGGCAGGGGCGCGGATTTCATTATCATCGACGACCCGCTAAAACCCGATGAGGCTCTTTCTGACACCCAGCGGAAGGCCGTCAATGACTGGTTCGATCACACCTTGTACAGCCGCCTAAACGATAAGAGAAGCGGATGCATCATCCTCATCATGCAGAGACTGCACGAAGACGATCTTGTCGGTCATGTTCTTGGCATGGAACCTTGGCACGTAATCCGGTTTCCTGCTATCGCCGAAGAAGACGAGACCCATGCGATTCAAACGCCCTATGGAACTCGCAGTTTTGAGCGTCGTGCTGGCGAAGCTCTTCATCCGGAGCGTGAGCCGCTGGAGATACTGAATCATATTCGCGAAGCCCAAGGTGAGTACAAATTTGCCGGCCAATACCAACAGGCTCCGGCGCCGTTGGGCGGCGGATTGGTCAAAGCGGAGTGGTTTAAGGCCTACACCGAAGCGGACCGGCCTACGAAGTTCGAAATGGTTTTTCAAAGCTGGGATACGGCGAACAAGCCTACGGAATTGAGCGATTACAGCGTCTGTACCACCTGGGGAGTGAAAGAAAAACACATTTACCTACTTCATGTGTGTCGCAAGCGCCTTGGCTATCCGGAATTGAAGCGCGCTGTGCGAGAGCAAGCGGAGGCCTTCAGTCCGGCGACGATCTTGATCGAAGACAAGGCGTCGGGCACGCAACTGATCCAAGAGCTGATTAGCGAGGGAGAACACGCGGTCAAGAAATATGAGCCGACAATGGACAAGACCATGAGGATGCATTCAGTCACCAGCACGATTGAGAACGGTTTTGTCCATCTTCCGGACAGAGCAGGTTGGCTGGGAGAATATTTACACGAACTAACTACATTTCCCAGGGGGAAAAACGATGACCAAGCCGACTCAACATCTCAAGCCTTGGACTGGTTCAAGAACTACTCCACACGTGAGGAGTACGGGCTACTCGAGTACTGGAAGCAAGAAAAGGAAAGGATCAAGGCTGCCCAGCAGGCCGCGACCGTACCAGAGTCAAGGCCATGTTCAGGCTGCAACGGCGTGATGAGCCAGCGCATTCCCGGCGGCCTCAGGTGCGCGAACTGTGGGGCACAATGGCCGCTTCCAGGCACCCGGCCGCGTGTCCAGTACCCAACGCGCGCAGACATCTTGAACGGAGTGAAGTTCCGCTGATTGCGAGTAAGGCCAAGATTTTTCCGAAAACCTCAGAGGTGAGAGAGGGCATGTAGAGGGCCGAGGAACACGCCCCATCCACTGGGCCGTATGAAACGGTACCTCCGCGATGTAACGCTCAAACTGCTCCGACACAGGCAACGTGCGCGCTTGTAGATTCCGTCCGATGTGCACTCGCAGTAGGGTGTCTGAGGCAAAAAGTTGAGCTAATACCTTGTACTCGTCAATTGCGGCTGGCTTCGTCACCTTTTGGAGTGGTGAGGAGACACCCAGCAGAATTCTGTTTCGCGACCAGGATTTATTTCTGGCTCAAAAGATAAAGGTCGGCGTGGCCGCCGGGGCGCGCATAGACGATGGTGGAGAGGTCGCGTGAGAAGTCGTAGGCATTCCCCCCGTACGACTGAGGGAACACGAAGGGGAGCTTAAGTGCGACTTGCGCCGGTCCGGTAAGTTTGCCATTCTTCCACGGCTGCCGATAAATAATTGTTTCCCCGCTCGAGGCGGCTGTATACAGAAACGACTTGCCATCGCTAGAAAACCTTGCCTCGAATGTTGAGACGCCGGGGATGACCAGGCTGCATTTCCTGTCAGCAAAGGAGAACTGGTATATACCTCGTTTCTCTCCGAGGAAGTCTGTAAAAAGTAGATACTGTCCGTTCGGCGAACGGTCAGTAACCAAGCCGCAGCCCTCCACCAGTTTTTCTACATTCGTTCCGTCTGCGCTCGCTTTCCAGGTC
>Ga0307473_10000322_pt1 | contig 10285 bp, 9 predicted proteins | sample atmos_gasesAM5C__FD_203744 | JGI IMG/M metagenome (GOLD analysis project Ga0307473, IMG submission 203744) | Hardwood forest soil microbial communities from Morgan-Monroe State Forest, Indiana, United States - atmos_gasesAM5C_515 | ecosystem: Environmental > Terrestrial > Soil > Temperate forest...
GCCTGTCGAACGCGCTCGCGGGGCTCGGCGTCAAGCGCGGCGACCGCGTCGCGCTCATCCTGCCGCAGCGCCCGGAGACGGCGATCGCCTACATGGCGATCTTTCAGATGGGAGCGATCGCGCTGCCGCTGTCGCATCTGTTCGGCCCGGAGGCCCTGGAATATCGGCTCAATCATGCGCAGGCCTGCGTCGCCATCGTCGAGCCGACGACGCTCGCCAACCTGTGGGCGATCAAGGACCGCCTGGCGCACCTGCGACAGGTGATCGGCGTGGGAGGCGCGCGCGAGGCCGGGGTTCATTCATTCGAGGCTCTGCTCGAAAAGGCGAGTGGTCAATTCGATACCGTCGACACCGCGGCGAACGACCCGGCGCTGATCATCTACACCAGCGGAACGACCGGCGCGCCCAAGGGAGCGCTCGAGGCGCACCGGCTGCTGATCGGAAATCTGAGCGGATTCGTGCATTCGCACGACTTCTTTCCGCAGCCGGGCGACGTGTTCTGGTCGCCCGCGGACTGGGCCTGGGCGGGCGGGCTGTTCGACGCGCTGCTGCCCACCTGGGCGTTCGGCCTGCCGATCCTCGGCTATCGCGGCAAGTTCGACGCCGAGAAGGCTTATTGCCTGCTCGAGAAATACGGCATCCGCAATGCGTTTCTCTTTCCGACCGCGCTGAAACTGATGATGAAGGCCGTGCCCGAACCGAAACAGCGGTTTCGCCTGAACCTCAGATCGATCATGAGCGCGGGCGAAGCGGTCGGGGTGACGGTGATCGAGTGGGCCAAAGCGCAGCTCGGCGTCACGATCAACGAGATGTTCGGCCAGACCGAGATCAACTACGTGGTCGGCAACTGCCAGGCGGCCTGGCCGGTGAAGCCCGGATCGATCGGCCGGCCTTACCCGGGGCACCGGGTCGCCATCATCGACGAGCAGGGGCTGGAGCTGCCCAGGGGAGAGCTCGGCGAGATCGCCGTGAAGAAGGACCATGACCCGGTGTTTTTCCTCGAATACTGGAAAAATGCGAAAGCCACTAGGGAGAAATTCATCGGCGACTGGGCGCTCACCGGCGACCAGGGAAAAATGGACGCGGACGGCTACCTCTGGTACCAGGGCCGCTCCGACGACCTCATCAAGAGCGCCGGCTACCGCATCGGCCCCTCCGAGATCGAGAGCTGCCTGGTGAGGCATCCGGCGGTCGCCAACGCGGCGGTGATCGGCAAGCCCGACGCGACGCGCGGCGCCATCGTCAAGGCGTTCATCGTGCTGCAGCCCGGCCAGTCGCCGTCGCAGGCGCTGATCGACGATCTCCAGCAGCACGTGCGCGGCCGCCTGGCGCCTTACGAATACCCGCGCGAGATCGAGTTCATCGCTGCGCTGCCCATGACCACCACCGGCAAGGTGCAGCGCAAGGAACTGCGCAGGCTCGAAGAAGCCAAGCTCAAGACGGCGTGAAGCGCATCCTGCTCATCGGCGCCGGGCACGCGCACGCCGTGGTGCTGCGCTCCCTGGCGGAAAATGCCCTGTACGGCGCGCGCATCACGCTGGTCGCGCCTTACCCGCGCCAGATCTATTCGGCCATGCTGCCGGGGGTCATCGCCGGCCACTACGCGCAGCGCGAGGCCGTCATCGACGTCGCCCGCCTGGCCGAGCGCGCCTACGTGGAGTTCGTGCGCGGCGCGGTCGAGGAATTCGACGCCGCCGGGCGCAGGGTAACCCTGCGCGACGGCAAGCAGATCGGCTTCGATCTTGCGTCGCTCAACGTGGGCTCGCGGGTCGACTCGTCGGTCCCGGGCAGCACCCACCATGCGTTGGCGGTGAAGCCGTTCGAGCGCTTCATCGATTCGCTCAAGATTCCGGAGCGCGTCGCCATCGCCGGCGCCGGCGCGGCGGGCGCGGAACTCGCGATGGCGTTGCGCTACGCCGGCGCCGCGGTCACTCTGTATTCCGAGCAGTCCGGCTTTTCGCCTGCGCTCGAAAAGCGGGTCACCGGGGCCCTGCGGCGCGCCGGCGTCGACTTCCGGCCCGGCATGCCCGTCACCGCGGTCGAAAACGGCCCGACGGTGATCGCGGGCTCGGCGCGGCAGAGCTTCGATCTGCTCATCTGGGCGACCGGCGCTGCGCCCTGGCCGTGGCTGCGGGGAGCGGGGCTGACGCTGGATGAAAAAGGCTTCGTCCGCGTAAAAGAGACGCTGCGCAGCGTTTCGCACCCAGAGATCTTCGCGGTCGGCGATTGCGCAGCGCTGGATCCGAAGTCGGGCGTCTATTCGGTGCGGCAGGGCGCGGTGCTGGTGGAAAATCTGCGACACCTCGTCAGAAACGAAGGCCTGGAAGCCTATCAGCCGAATCCCCGCGCCCTGCTCCTGCTGAGCTGCGGCGCGCGCTACGCGATCGCGCAGCGCGGCGAGTGGACCGCGCAGGGCGGCTGGGTCTGGCGCTGGAAGGACTGGATCGACCGGCGCTGGGTCAGGAGCTTCGCGGCCGCGAACCGACCACGATCCTTGTAGTCGTGCACGCGGGCGCGTGTAGGTGCAAAGCGACACCCGGTCAATATCGCACGACGGTCCAAGTCCAAAGGGACCACAGATAAATCATTGCGCAGCGATATCTCATCGTCCGACGGCTGACTATGATGGCGTTGGCAGATGCGCAACGAAACGATCGCCATCCACGGCGGCTATGAAGTCGAACCCACGACGAAGGCCGTGGCGGTACCGATTTATCAGACGGTAGCCTATGCGTTCGACAGCGCCGAGCACGGCGCGGCGCTGTTCAATCTCGAGGTCGACGGATACCGCTATACCCGCATCAGCAATCCGACCAACGAAGTGCTCGAGAAGCGGGTCGCCGCGCTCGAAGGCGGAGTGGAAGCCCTCAGCGTCAGCTCCGGGCAGGCCGCGCTGCACTATGCGGTGCTCAATCTCGCCGAGAGCGGAAGGAACATCGTCTCCGTGCCGCAGCTCTACGGCACCACCTATACGCTGTTTGCTCACCTGCTGCCGGGGTTCGGCATCAATGTTCGCTTCGCCGAGAGCGACCATCCCGCGGCCATCGAGAAGCTCATCGACGCGGACACGAGGGCGGTGTTCTGCGAGAGCGTGGGAAATCCGGCGGGCAACATCTGCGATATCGAAGCGCTGGCGAAGGTCGCCCACCAGCACGGCGTTCCGCTGATCGTCGACAACACGGTCGCCACGCCGATTCTGCTGCGCCCGTTCGAGTACGGGGCCGACATCGCGCTGCACTCGCTGACGAAATTCATGGGCGGGCACGGCACGACGCTCGGCGGCATCATCGTCGACCGCGGCAAGTTCCCCTGGGAAAGGCACGCCGCGCGCTTTCCGATGTTCAGCGTGCCCGACGCGTCCTATCACGGCCTGGTCTACTCGAAGCATTTCGGGCCGGCCGCCTATATCGCGCGTTGTCGAAGCGTGTATCAAAGGACGATGGGCTCGGTGCTCTCGCCGCTGAGCGCGTTCCTGTTGCTCCAGGGCATCGAGACCGTCGCGGTCCGGATCGACCGTCACGTCGAGAACGGCAGGCGGGTGGCCGAGTTCCTGCGCGCTCACCCGGGGGTGGAATGGGTGAATTACGCCGGATTCCCGGACAACCCGTATCACGCGCTGGCGCAGAAATATCTGGGCGGCCGGGCGTGCTCGCTGATGACGTTCGGCATTCGCGGCGGCTTCGAAGGCGGAACGAGGTTCTACGACGCGCTGAAGCTGGTCAAGAGGCTGGTGAACCTGGGCGATGCCAAGTCGCTGGCCTGTCATCCAGCCTCGACCACGCACCGGCAGATGTCGGTCGAGGAGCAGCGCAAGGCGGGCGTCACTCCCGAGATGATCCGCCTGAGCATCGGCATCGAGCATGCGGACGATATCATCGCCGACCTCGACCAGGCGCTGCAGGCGGCAGCAGGCAGGCAGATGGAATCACTGTCGGCGGGCAGTCAGCGCCGCCTTTCCCGAGGCGGGTAATGCCGGCGCTTCGAGCTACCGCCCTCCCGCGGCATCGCCAGCAATCCAAGCGCGCCTCGGCGCTGTTTCCGCCGCGCGCAGACCGCCAGCGCTGGGACGATCTTCTGACACGCGAGCTGTTGCGCGCCAATGAGCGCATAGCGGAAGGCGCGGTCACGCCGACCCTCGACCTGGCCGGCTTGAGGAGCGAGCTCGCCGGCTTCGATTTCGCAGCGCCGCGCCCGCTCGATGACCTTCTGCCCTGGGCCATCGCGCAGATGGAGCACGGCGTCGTGCATATGACGCACCCGCGCTATTTCGGCCTGTTCAATCCGGCTCCCAGCTTTCCGGCGCAGTGCGCGGATCGAATTGCGGCGGCGTTCAATCCGCAGCTTGCGAGCTCGAGGACGTCCCCGGCCGCGGTCGAGATCGAGTCCCACGTCATCCGCTCCGTCGCCCGGCGCGCGGGCCTGCCGCCGGAGACCACCGGCCACTTCACGACCGGCGGATCGGAAGCGAACTACACGGCGCTGCTGTGCGCCCTGACCAAGTCGAATGCGGGATTTGCGTCGCAAGGCGCGCGCGCCTTTGGCGGCGCGCCAGTGTTCTACGTCTCAAGGGAGAGCCATCTTGCCTGGCTCAAGATCGCGCACCAGGCGGGTATCGGGCGCTCCGCGGCGCGCCTGGTGGCCACCGATGGATCCGGCCGCATGGATCCGGACGCCTTGAGCGACGCGTTGGCTGCCGACCTCGCGCAGGGCTGCGTGCCGGTGATGATCGCAGCCACCGCCGGGACGTCCAACGCCGGCATGATCGACCCTCTGGCGGCCTGTGCGGAGATCGCCCGCCACTCCGGGCTCTGGTACCACGTGGATGCCGCCTGGGGCGGGGCGCTGATCGCGTCCGACCGGCTGCGCGGCGTGCTCGCCGGCATCGAGCTGGCGGACTCGGTCACCATCGATGCGCACAAGTGGTTTGCGACGACGATGGGCTGCGGCATGTTCATGACCCGGCACGCGCCCGTGCTGTCGACCGCGTTTCAGGTCTCGGTCAGCTTCATGCCTTCCAATGTTCCCGGCGTCGACCCCTATGTGACGACGATGCAGTGGTCGCGGCGCTTTCTCGGGGTGCGCCTGTTCCTGTCTCTCGCGGCGGCCGGATGGCCCGGCTATGGCGAGCACGTGGAGCGGTCGATCGGGCTGATCGCGCTCGCCAGGGAGAAGCTGGTGGCTCGGGGATGGCGCATCGCCAATGACTCTTCCCTCGGCGTGCTGTGCGTCGAGCCTCCGGCAGGGTGCGGCGCAGTCCGCTCGATCGTCGAGCGGGTCCTCGCCTCGGGCCGCGCCTGGGTGGCGGCGGCAACCTTCGAGGGGCGCGAAACCATCCGGATCTGCGTGACCCACGGCGAGACGACGCCGGACGATATCAACCAGCTCGCGGATGTTCTTCAATGAGCGCCAGCGCCTTCGTGCGGGCATCTGACGATTCAGGAAGCGACGAGATACCCGGTGGAAGCACTGGCCTGCCGAGAGATCGATTGATCGAACTGGTCACGCAAATGCTGTCGAAGAACTCGATCACCCGAGCGCCGTTGATCCATGACCAGCTCAGCGAGGCCGGTCTGACGTCGCTCGACATGGTCAGCCTGATGATCGCAGTGGAAGCCGAATTCAACATCGCGATACCGGCGTCGGACATCACCCCTGCGAATTTCCGTTCCATCTCGACGATCGAAGCTCTGATCGTGAGGATCGCCACCAGGGGAATCCGATGACTATGCTTCACGCCAGCCGCAACGAGGCGCTCGCCCTTCATGCCAGGGCCGACAATCGCCCGGAGACCGGGCTTGAACCGGGAGACCTCAAGGCCCGCACGGAAGCCGCCGCCGCGGTCGCCGCAGCGAACGCCGCGCGGGTCGATCGCGACGCACGCTTTCCCGAAGAGGCCATGACGGCCGTTCGAACGCAACGCCTGCTGGGGATCATGGTTCCCCGGGATCTCGGTGGCGAGGGTGCCGGCCTGTCCGACGTGGTGGACGTGTGCTACGGGCTCGGCCGGGCATGCTCCTCCACGGCCATGATCTATGCGATGCATCAGATCATGGTCGCCTGCGTGCTGCGGCATAGAGGAAACAACGTCTGGCACGAGCGATTGCTGCGGCGCCTTTGCGCCGAGCAGCTGCTGCTTGCCTCTTCGACCACCGAAGGCAAGGGCGGCGGCAACGTGCGCTCGAGCGAGGCGCCGATCGAGCGCAGCGGATCTCGAATCAGCCTGGAGCGGCGCGCGACGGTCATCTCCTATGGCGCGAATGCGGACGCGATCGTGACGACCGCGCGCCGCACCGCCGAGGCCGCGGCTTCCGACCAGGTCCTCGTGGTGTTCCTGAAGAAGGACTATTCGCTCGAGCCGCTCATGGCATGGGACACGCTGGGGATGCGCGGTACCTGCAGCGCCGGCTTTACTCTCAGAGCCGGCGGCGACAGCGAGCAGATACTGCCGGACCCCTACGAGGTGATCCACGTCCAGACCATGACGCCGATCGCCCACCTGACGTGGGCCAGCGTGTGGGCCGGGGTCGCGGCCGGAGCTGTCGAGCGCGCGCAGTTCTTCATTCGCAATGCAGCACGCCAGGCGAGCGGCCAGCTCCCTCCTGGCGCCGCTCATTACACGAAAGCGACCTCCTCGCTGTTGACGCTGCGAGGGGTGGTGACTGCGTTGCTGCGGAAATTCGAGCAGACGTCGCACGATCAGGCGGCGCTCGCCTCGCTCGACTTCCAGACCACGGTCAACCTGACCAAGGTCGAGGCGTCGGAACTGGCGGTATCGACCGTGCTGAGCGCGCTGCGCGCATGCGGCCTGTCCGGCTACCGAAACGACGGCGAATTCAGCGTCGGCCGCTATCTGCGCGACGTCCTGTCCTCGCCCATCATGATCAACAACGATCGCATTCTCGCGAATGCCGCGGCCGCCTCGTTGATGAGCGCCGTGCCCGGTTCATTGAGCGGCTAGGACCGCAACGGGGCCGGGCAGCATGGACATCCGCAATACCGCCAGGGAAACCTCCGCGAAGGCGAGCGATCCGCTCGAAGCGCTGGCCGCGGCGCTGTTCCAGCCCATGGGCGTCGACGGCATCTACGCGCGAACTGCGCCTTATGAACAGGTCATCGAGCGCCTGTCCACTTTTATCTCGCGCCACCGCGAGCCCGCCACGGAAGTGCTGCGGTTTCCCCCGGTCATGAGCCGCCACCAGCTGGAGAAGTCGGGCTATCTGAAGAGCTTTCCCAATCTGCTCGGCTGCGTCTGCGCGCTGCATGGAACCGAAGCTGAAATCCGCAGGGCCGCCGACCGCCATGAGGCGGGCGGCGATTGGACCGCGTCGCTGGCTGCGGCCGATCTGGTTCTCTCCCCGGCCGCCTGCTACCCCGTGTACCCGCTGGCGGCAAGCCGCGGCCCGATCCCGCGCGGCGGGCTGCGGTTCGATGTGGCCTGCGACTGCTTCCGGCGGGAGCCTTCCCGGCATCTCGATCGTTTGCAGTCGTTCCGCATGCGCGAGTATGTCTATATCGGTCCTCCCCAGGAGGTGACGCGTTTCCGCGAGCGCTGGACCGGGCAGGCCCAGCGCCTGGCCGACGAGCTGGGGCTGCCCTACCGGGTCGCTCCCGCAAGCGACCCTTTCTTCGGCCGCACTGGCCAGGTGATGGCGATCAGCCAGCTCCAGCAATCGCTGAAATTCGAGTTGCTGGTCCCGGTGCATTCGGCCGAGCAGCCGACCGCCTGCATGAGCTTCAATTACCATCAAGACCATTTTGGAACGACCTGGGGCTTGCGCGACGAAAGCGGCGCGGTCGCGCACACCGGCTGCGTCGCGTTCGGCATGGATCGTCTCGCCGTCGCGCTGTTCTGGAAGCACGGCCTGGATGTGCAGAAGTGGCCTGCCGCGGTCCGCAACGCCCTGGCGATGCGCTAATCTCGCGTCGCGTACAAGATCGAGCCGAGCATGCCTCTTGATCCGCATATCCGGCGGATTCTGGACATGCTGGCGGCGGCGGGCGCCGCGGACGCGTCGCGCCTGAGCTTGAGCGAGCGGCGGGAGGCCTTCCGCAAGCTGATGAGCCTCTCCGAGAGCAACGTCGCGGTCGGCCGCGTGGAGGAGCGCGCGTTGCCGGGTCCGGACGGCCCGATCAATGTGCGCATCTATACGCCGATCGACACGCGCTCCGACCCGCTGCCCGGGCTGGTCTATTTCCACGGCGGCGGGCTGGTCGCGGGCAGCCTGGACACGCACGAAGGCATTTGCAGGGCGCTCGCCAACGCGACCGGCTGCCGGCTGGTATCGGTCGACTACCGGCTGGCGCCCGAGCACAAGTTCCCCGCCGCTATCATGGACGGCTACGTGGCCACGCTATGGGCCGTCGAGCACGCTGCCGAGCTGAGGATCGACCGGGACCGGATCGCGGTGGGGGGAGATTCTGCCGGCGGCACGCTGGCTGCCGTCGTTTGCCAGCTGGCCAGGCAGGCGCGGGGAGTCAGGCTCGCCGCCCAGCTGTTGTTGTGCCCGATCACCGACCTTGCCGCGGACACCGAATCGCGCTGCGCCTTCGCGGAAGGATATCTGCTGCACAAGGCGACGCTGGAGGGGGATGTCGAGCACTATGTCCCCGCCGGCCTGAACGCCGCCGATCCATGCGTATCGCCGCTTCGCGCCCTGGATTTCAGCGGTCTGCCCCCGGCATACATCCACACGGCGGAATTCGACCCGGTGCGCGACGAGGGCAGGGCCTACGCCGACAGGCTGGCGCAGGCAGGCGTCGAGGTGAGCTACACCTGCCACCCGGGCATGACTCATCTTTTCTACGGCATGACCAGCGTCGTTCCGTACGCGCGCAGCGCCATGAGGCATATCGGCGCTGAAATCAGGGCGGCATTCGACGGGGCGCTACGCCATGCCGGATAGGCTCGAAGTCGAGCGCCTGCTTCGAGAACTCTATGCCGCGCGACTGGGCGGCGACCTCGAAGCGCTTTGCCGGACCTTTGCAAAGGACTCCAGACTGGACATCGCTGGCACGAGCTACTCCAGCCCGATGGCGATCAGGGCGGCCGGCCTGGGTGAAATCCGCAGCTGGCTCGCACTGCTGGTCAAGACGTTCCAGCTCAGCGACCAGGAGATCCTGGCGATGATCATCGACGGCGAGGCGGCCGCCGTGCATTGGCGGGCCAGAATCCGCTCGAAGATCACGGGGGCGACGGTGCTGACCGAGCTGGTCGATGTCGTCCGGGTGCGCGCGGGCCGCATTGCATCCTATACGGAGTTTTTTGTGCCACGGGGAGGTTAGCGCGATGAGCGTGAGGTCCGAAGTCCTGTCGCAGTTCAAGCAGGTCGCCCAGGAGCAAAGCAAGAAACTGGCGCCTTTGTCCGATGATCTTCCTCTTTCGGAGTCGGGTCTCGACTCGCTGTGCTTCGCAATCATCGTCTCGCGTCTGGAGGACGCGCTGGGGGTCGATCCGTTTACTTCCACCGAGCAGACCGACTTCCCAGTGACCCTGGCCGACTTCATCCGGTTCTACGAGGATGCCGCAAAGTAATCAGGGCTCGCTTTGGAGCCGCTCGAGCACCGCGGGGCGGCTGTCGGAGCGCTTTCTCTGGGGAGCCGAGGGCAGCGTCGCCCTGGGCGACCTGGTGCAGGGCTCGAGCCTCGATGCTCCGCTCGAGGAGCTCGCCGGACGCTGCGTACTCGTCGCCACCGCGGACCAGCTCACTGCGGCGCTGGCGCTCATCGAGCTCGACGGCGTCGCGCGCAGACTGGTTCTTTCCCCTCCCGATCTGCCCAGGGAGCATGTCCCGTTCGTGATGGCGACCGCGGCGGTGGAGGCCACCGTGTCCGATCGCACGGCCCCGCAGGCCGGCACACCGGGTCCTGGCGCCTTCGTCACCTGCAGCCTGAAAATCGCGCCCTGCGCTGTCGAGCGGACCGAACGATACCGGACGGAATGGATCCTCCTCACCTCCGGTACGACGGGGCTGCCGAAGATGGTCGTGCACACGCTGTCGAGCCTGGCGGGCGCGATCCAGGCGGGCGGCGCGGCGCCGACGCAGGCGTTGTGGAGCACCTTCTACGACATCCGCCGTTACGGCGGCCTGCAGATTTTTCTGCGCGCGCTCCTCGGCGGCGGATCGATGGTGCTTTCGAGCGCCGATGAATCCGCCGGAGACTTCCTGATTCGAGCGGGCACCCACGGCGTGACGCACATCTCTGGAACCCCATCGCACTGGCGTCGCGCGCTCATGAGCCCGTCGGCTCATCGGATGGCGCCGCGATACGTTCGTCTGTCGGGAGA
>Ga0307473_10000323_pt1 | contig 10277 bp, 10 predicted proteins | sample atmos_gasesAM5C__FD_203744 | JGI IMG/M metagenome (GOLD analysis project Ga0307473, IMG submission 203744) | Hardwood forest soil microbial communities from Morgan-Monroe State Forest, Indiana, United States - atmos_gasesAM5C_515 | ecosystem: Environmental > Terrestrial > Soil > Temperate...
TCCCGGTGAGCGTCTCGCAAGGCAGCTCCGGAAAGCTCTACCGGGTGCGCGTCGGACCGGCGCACGATCGGGCGGCCGCCGGGGAGCTGGCGCAACAGCTGCGTGCGCACGGCCACAGCGGCCCGATCGTGCCGCAGTAGTGCCGGGTGCACTCGTGACGGGATCCTCAGGCGGCGCACACGATGCTCTTGTACAATCCGCGCCGCGCGGAATGGCCGCGCTCACGCCCGGCTGCGATGAACGCAACAGACTACCTGGTGATCGCCGCCATCATCATCTCCGCAACAATCGGCGCGGTGCGCGGCTTTCTGCGCGAATCGATAGCGTTTGGCGCCTGGCTGATCGCGCTGTTCCTCGCCTGGCATTTCACCGATCTGATCGCCCCACATCTCGGCGGGCTGATGTCGGACTCGGAAGTGCGCCCGTGGGCGGCGCGCATCATCATCGTGGCGCTGGTGCTGCTGCTCGGCGCCGGCCTCGGCGCGACCCTCGGGCACTTCGTGCGTCTCTCGATCTTCAGCGGCATGGACCGTCTGCTTGGTTTCGCCTTCGGCCTGCTACGCGGGTTCGTGCTGCTCGGTGTATTCGTGATACTGGGACAGCTGCTGCGACTGCAGGGCGAGCACTGGTGGCGGGGGTCGCTGCTCATTCCTTACGGGGAGTCGATCGCCAACGGCTTGCGCACGCTCGTCGGCGAGGAGCGCGTGCGTCAGGCGAGCGAAGAACACAAGCTGCGCGTCTGATGCGCCTCGCGGAGGGCTGACAACTCATGTGCGGCATCGTCGGCATCGTCGGTACCAGCGCGGTCAATCAGCGTCTCTACGATGCCCTCACGGTGCTGCAGCATCGCGGCCAGGATGCCGCCGGCATCGCGACCTCCTCGGGCGAGGGCGAGCTGTGCGTGCGCAAGGGCAGCGGCCTGGTGCGCGATGTGTTCCAGCAGCGCCACATGCTCGAGCTCAAGGGAACCGTCGGCATCGGTCACGTGCGCTACCCGACGGCAGGCTGCGACAGCGCGACCGAGGCGCAGCCGTTCTATGTCAATGCGCCTTATGGCATCTGCCTGGGCCACAACGGCAACCTCACCAACGCCGCCGAGCTCGCCGAGATCCTGATCCGCGAGGACCGGCGGCATCTGAACACCACCTCCGACTCGGAGGTGTTGCTGAACGTGTTCGCCTCCGAGCTGCAGCGCGTCGGCGCGGCGCGCATCACGCCCGCGGACGTGTTCGCGGCGCTCTCCGCGGTCTACCGCCGCTGCCGCGGCGGCTACGCGGTGGTCGCCATGATCATCGGCCACGGCATTCTCGGCTTCCGCGATCCACACGGCATCCGCCCGCTGGTGCTCGGCGAGCGGCGCACGCCGCGCGGCACCGAATGGATGCTCGCTTCCGAGAGCGTGGCGCTCGATGCGCTCTCCTTCCGCATGGTGCGCGATGTGGCGCCGGGCGAGGCCGTGTTCATCGATGAGCACGGACGGCTGCACACGCAGCAGTGCGTCGCCACCTCCCGTCACACTCCCTGCATCTTCGAGTATGTCTATTTCGCGCGGCCGGACTCGAAGATCGACAACATTTCCGTCTACCGTGCGCGCATGCGCATGGGCGATCGCCTGGCAGACAAGATCCTGCGCGAGCGGCCGAAGCACGACATCGATGTCGTGATCCCGATTCCGGACACGAGCCGCACCAGCGCCCTGCAGCTCGCACAGCGCCTCGGCGTCAAGTACCGCGAGGGCTTCATCAAGAACCGCTACATCGGCCGTACCTTCATCATGCCGGGGCAGCAGGAGCGCGAGAAATCGGTGCGCCGCAAGCTGAACGCGATCGACCTCGAGTTCCGGGGCAAGCGGGTGCTGCTGGTCGATGACTCGATCGTGCGCGGCACCACCTCCGCGCAGATCATCGAGCTTGCGCGCGAAGCCGGTGCTGCCAAGGTCTACTTCGCCTCCGCCGCACCGCCGGTGCGCTTCCCCAACGTGTACGGCATCGACATGCCGGCGGCGAGCGAGCTGGTGGCGAGCGGCCGCACGGAGGAAGAGGTGGCGCAGATCATCGGCGCGGACTGGCTCATCTACCAGAATCTCGATGACCTGATCGCCGCGTGCAAGCACGAGGATGCGCGCATCGAGGAGTTCGACACCTCGTGCTTCTCGGGTGTTTACGTGACCGGCGATGTGACCCCGGAATATCTCGAGCGACTGCGGATCGAGCGCTCGGACGCGGCGAAGCTCGCCCGCCGTGACGGCCGCGGCAAGCTCAAAGTGGTGCGCTAGGGCCACCCCGGCGCGCCACTTCCGGGAAATTGCGCCTGCTGCAAGCCGCCCGGTGAAGACGGTGGACGACTTCGATCCGCGCCGCACACTGCTACTGGAGCTGTTGCAGACGGGCCTTGCCCGTGTGCACGGCCGTCACTGCGTCGCGGCGGCGCTTGGTGGGGCACCGCCCGCCGTGCCGGTGTGGGTGGCGGCGATCGGCAAGGCGGCCACATCCATGGCGCTCGGGGCGCACGATGCGCTCGGTGGTGCCATCGAGCGCACGCTCATCGTCACACGCGAGCACGAGGACCTGAGCGGTTTCCCGGGGGGGCGGACACCCGAAGTGTGGCTCGGTTCACACCCGGTGCCCGATGAACGCTCGCTGGCGGCGGGCGCACGGCTGCTCGCGTGGGTGGATGAGCTCCCGGGCGGCGTGTGGCCGCTCTTTCTGATCTCCGGCGGCGCATCGAGCCTCGTGGAGGTTCCGGCCGAGGGCACCACGCTCGCAGACCTTGCGGCGCTCACGCGGCTGTCGTTCTCCTCCGGCATGCCCATCGGCGAGCTCAACGCGCGCCGGGCGGCGCTGTCGCGCATCAAGGGCGGACGGCTCGCGGCGCGTCTCTCCGGGCGTGCAGCGCGCGCGCTGTTCGTTTCGGATGTGCCGCAGGACGACCCGTCCGTCATCGGCTCGGGGCTCATGGGTCCGGCCGCGGGCGGCGACCGCGTCGAGCGGCAGGTCGTCGCGAGCGTCGATCACGCGCTGGCCGCGGTCGCCGCCCGCGGCGCGCAGCTCGGCCTCGCGGTGCACGCCGCGCCCGGGCGCTTTGCGGGCAGCGCCGAGCGGCTGGCGGCGCGCTTCGCGCACGAGCTGCATCTCGGGGAGGCGCAGCTGCGGGTGTGGGGCGGGGAATCGACGGTCGAGCTGCCACAATACCCGGGGCGCGGCGGCCGCAACCAGCACCTGGCGCTCGCCGCGGCACGGCTGATCGCCGGGCACGGCGAGCTGTTGCTGCTCGTGGCCGGTACCGACGGGAGCGATGGGGTGACCGACGATGCCGGCGCACTCATCGATGCGGACACCTGCGCGCGCATCAGCCTCGCGCAGCTCGATCCCGACGCATGCCTCGCGCAGGCGGACTCCGCCCGGGCGCTCGCCGCGAGCGGTGACCTGCTGCATACCGGTCCCACCGGCACCAATGTCGGGGACATCGTGATCGGACTCAAGCTGTCGGCGCGGGATGCCGGGATGCTCGCGCATCATCGTGACGCCCGCGCGCCACGCGTGTTGTAATCGCTCACGTGCGCCTGCTGTTGATCGAAGAAGACGCGCGCCGCTGTGCGCACATCCGCGAGCGGCTCGTCTCCTGGCGGCCGCACGCGGAGCTCGTCGTGCACCGGCCGGTGTCGCAGGGGGCGCTGGCACGCGAGTTCCTTGCGCAGGGATTCGACGCGGTGATGCTGGCGGATGAATGGCCGGGAGGTCGCGGACTCACCTGGGCGCGCGAGCTCTCCGGGCGCGCGGGGTTTGCGCCGATCGTGCTGCTGTGCCGGAGCAACGATGCGAGCGTGGTGCGCGAGGCAGGAGCGATCGGCGCGTTCACGGTGAGCGGCGAGGACCTCGAGCGCGAGACTTTTGCGCACGTGCTCGCGGCCGCCGAGCGGCGGCAGGCGCACGCGCGTGCCATCTGGCGCGAGAGTCGCGCGGGCCGCGAGACGCAGCGCTTCGGCGATGCGTTCATCCGCGGTTACCGCTGCATCCGCCGCCTCGCGGCCGGGGTGACCAGCGACCTGTACGTGGCCGAGAGCGAGCGTGCCGGTGCGCTCGTGGCGCTGAAGGTCGCGCGCGACCGCCAGGATGAGCAGCAGCCGGCCGATGCGTTTCGCCGCTTCCTGCAGGAGTACGAGATCGCGCAGCGCATCGCGAGCCCGGCGGTGGTGCGTCTGCACGATCTGGGGGTGAGCGACGAGCATGCCTGGCTCGTCATGGAGTACTTCGCACTCGGTGACCTGCGCCGCCGCATGCGCAGCACGCTCAGCCCCCGCCAGGCGCTGGGCTTTGCGGTGGCGATCGCCGAGGCGCTCACCGCCGTGCACCTCGCCGGAGTGCTGCACCGGGACCTGAAACCGGGCAACGTGATGCTGCGCGAAGACGGCACGATCGCGCTGATAGATTTCGGGCTCTCCAAGGATGCGGCGCTGGCGCTCGATGTGACCGATACCGGTATGATCTTCGGCACCCCGCACTACATGAGCCCCGAGCAGGGGCACGCTGAAGCGCTCGATGCACGCAGCGATCTCTACAGCCTCGGGGTGATCCTGTTCGAGATGCTGACGGGCGAGAAGCCCTACCGCGCCGAGAACCCGATGGCGATCGTCTACAAGCACCGCAAGGAGCCCGTGCCGCAGCTGCCGGCGCAGTTCGCCGCCGTGCAGCCGGTGCTCGGGCGGCTGATGGCCAAGTTGCCGGCGGACCGCTTCGCGGACGCCCAGCAGGCGCGCGTGGCGCTCACCGAGACTCTCAGCAGCTGGCTGACGCGCGGACGCGAGACATGAGGAGCACGATCGCCGATAGCGACGCGGGCGGATCGATCCTGTACGCGCCGACCTCCGAGGCCTGGATCGAGGATGCGCTCGCGCACCTGCCCGAGCTGCTGCAGGACCACGCCAACTGCGAGAAGAAGGCCGCCTCCACTGCGGTCGCGCTGATGTTCGCCTACCCCGAGGACCGTCCGCTCGGCACGGCGCTGTCGCGCCTGGCGCGCGAGGAGCTGCGGCATTTCGAGCAGGTGCTGCGTGCGATGACGGCGCTCGGGCTGCCCTATGCACGGCAGCGACCCGGACGGTACGCGCAGCAGCTGCGGCGCGCGGCACGCACCAGTGACCCGGGGCGCAAGCTCGATCTGCTGCTCACGGGCGCGCTGATCGAGGCGCGCTCGGCCGAGCGCTTCACGCTGCTCGCGCCGCGACTGGCGCCGCCTCTCGCGCGGCTGTATGCCGACCTCGCTCACGCCGAGGCGCGCCACTACGTGCTGTACCTCGGGTTCGCGCGCGCCGCCGCACCGCAGGAATGGCGCACACGGCTCGAGGCGCTCGCGGCGCGCGAGGCACAGCTCGCCACCGAGCCCGATGACACGCTGCGCTTCCACTCCGGTCCGCTGTGCGCCCGCGGCGACTAACAGTTGGTTACACCCCGAGCTTTCGCAACACCCAGGGGGCTCCGGCACGGCACCAATTGCGCTGCCGCTTGTCTCTCGGTGCGGGTATCCTGAGCCTCGCGAGGCACGATGAGCGAACGACCACACGTGTTGATCGTCGATGACGACCGCGAGATACGCGGCCTGCTCGCACAGTACCTGGAGAAACACGACTTCCGCACCACAGCGGTGCCCGACGGCAAGGAGATGCGGCGCGTGCTCGAGCGCGCGCACGTCGACCTGGTGGTGCTCGATCTGATGCTGCCGGGGGAGGATGGGCTGTCGCTGTGCCGCGAGCTGCGCGGCCGCTCGCAGCTGCCGATCATCATGCTCACCGCGCGCGGCGAGGACGTCGATCGCATCGTCGGGCTCGAGCTCGGCGCCGATGACTACGTCGCCAAGCCCTTCAACCCGCGCGAGCTCCTCGGGCGCATCAAGGCGGTGCTGCGCCGCTCGGCGCACGCGCCGCGCGATCCGAGTCCCGAGAGCGTGCGCGGCTTCTCCTTCGGTGGCTGGCGGCTCGACACCGTCACGCGCACGCTCACCAACTCGGACGGCCGGGAGGTGGCCCTGAGCGGGGCTGAGTACCGGCTACTCGCGGTGCTGCTCGGCGCCGGCAACCGGGTACTGACGCGCGCGCAGCTTACCGAGCTGCTGCGCGGGCGCGATGCCGATCCCTTCGATCGCAGCATCGATGTGCGCGTTAGCCGCCTGCGGCAGATCCTCGGCGATGACGCGCGCGCTCCGCAGATCATCAAGACGGTGTACGGCGAGGGGTACGTGATCGGCGTCAGCGTCGTGACCGGGTAGCGCGCGGCGCGCGCCTTGCGCCTTCCGCTGTGGCCACAATCGCTCTTCGGGCGGCTGCTCGCGGCCTCGGTGGCCGCCGTGCTCATCGCCCAGGCGGCGGCGCTGCTGCTGATCGCCCAGGAGCGCGAGCATTTCATGCTGCAGGGAAGCGTGCGCGAATGCGCACGCCGCATTGCCGAAACCACACTGATGCTCGCGCCGCTGAATGCCGCGGAACGCGCGGATGCGCTCGCGCGGCTCGTGGCATCACAGCCGCCGCACCCGCCGCACATGCTGCACCATGCGGGGGAGCCGCACGCAATTCCCGCACACGAGTTCGGGCACGGGTTCCTCAGGCTGCCGCTGCTCAGCGACTTCGAAAGCGCGCTGCGCGAGCAGCTGCGCGTGGCGCTCGGCCCCGGTTACGACTTCGAGATTGCCGCCACTCCCGAGCCCGCGCCGCCCGCGGTCGCGCTGCCGGCCCCGTTCTTCGAGGCGCGCGAGCTCGCTCTGCACCCCGCGAGCGCGCAGCGCTACGACGTGACGGTGCGGTTTGCCGACGGCCAGGCCGTCACCTACCGCCTGCTGCGAATGCGCGGAGGTGCGCCGCTGCCGCGCAACCTGGTGCTCAACCTGATTCTGCTGGTGCTGTTGCTGGTCATCGTCCTCTACCTGGCGGCGCGCAACATCACGCGGCCGCTGTCGGACCTGGCGCGCGCCGTCGACAGCGTGGGCCGGGATACGCGCCCGGCGCCGCAGCTCGCCGAGCGCGGCGCGCGCGAGCTGCGCGATGCCGCGCGCGCCTTCAACACCATGCAGGATCGGCTGCATCGCTACCTCGACAGCCGCACGCGGGTGCTGGCCGCCATGTCGCACGATCTGAAGACTCCGCTTACGCGGCTACGGCTGCAGGTGGAGGCGCTCGAGAATCCGCCGATGCAGGCGCGCATCGGCCGCGAGCTCGATGAGATGGAGAGCATGGTGCGCGAGGCGCTGTCGCTGTTCCGCGGGCTGGACGATGGCGAGCCGCCGATCGCGATCGACATCGACGAGCTTGCCGCGCAGATCCGCGACGAGTTCGCCGACATGGGGGCGACGGTGACGATCGGCGGCCACGCGCTGCGGCCCTTCACCGGCAAGCCGCAGGCGCTCAAGCGCTGCCTCACCAACCTGATCGCCAACGCGATCAAGTTCGGCACGCGCGCCGACATCCTCATCGAGGACGGTGCCGACCTCCTGATCCGCGTGCGCGACCAGGGGCCTGGCATTCCCGAGGAGGAGCTCGAGCGGGTGTTCGAGCCGTTCTACCGGCTCGACTCCTCGCGCAACCGCGACAGCGGCGGCACGGGGCTGGGCCTCTCGATCGCGCGCGATATCGCGCAGGCGCACGGCGGCTCGCTGCATCTCGCCAACGCCGCGGGCGGGGGACTCGAGGCGACGTTGCGCCTCCCGCGGCGGCGCTGACCGGTCACCGGCACGCCCGGTCGCAGCAAAGCTTCGATTGGGCGCAAAACACCCTCACAGTCGCTCACGATTGTTCACCGCCCCCCGGAGCCTGCGGACGTTAGCGTTAGGACCTGACGCGGGCCCTCAATTCCCCGCAAGGAGACACCGATGAAGACCGCAATTCTGACGCTCGCCCTGCTGTGCGCGGGCGCGGCCTACGCGGAGAGTCCGCCGCCTCCCTCGGCGCACGGAGCCGAGGCCGCACGCCACATGGATGATCTCGCCACGCTGCTCGATCTGACCGATGCGCAGAAGGCGCAGGTGCAGACCATCCTGCAGGAGCAGCACGCCAAGATGCGCCAGAGCTTCGAGCAGTCGAAGGCCTCGGGAGCGCAGCCCGACTGGCAGCAGATGAAGGCGCAGCACGAGCAGATGCAGCAGGAGACGCTGCAGAAGCTCTCGACGGTGCTTTCGGCGACGCAGTTGAAGAAGTTCGAGGTCATCCAGCGGGAGATGCATGCCCACATGGCCCACCACATGGGTCACGGCGGCCCGCCGCCGGCCACGACGCCTCCGGCGCAGAACTGACCCCCCCCGCGGCGTGCGCTAGCGCCTAGCGTGCCTAGCATGCGCCCTGGCTCGCCGGCAGAAGGCTGCGTTCTGCCGGCGAGCCGCTTCGACCGGCGGCGGATCGCGGCTCAGTGCCGCGGCAGCGTCCGCAGCTCGTAAACGCCGCGCTCATGGCGCAGGAAGCTTCCCTGCTCGTACCACGCGCCGAGGACGATGCGCTGCGCGGCACCCCCATCGACCTCGAGCTCGTGCACCCCGGGACGGTGGGTATGGCCGTGCACGATGCGTCGCACGCGGGCGGCGCGGAAGGCGGCCACCACCGCCTGGGAGTTGACATCCATGATGTAGGGAACGGTGCGCGAGGTATGGCGGCGGCTACCGGCGCGGGCCTCGTCGGCGAGCTGCTCGCGAGAGCTGAGCGGCAGCGCGAGGAAGCGTTGCTGCCAGGAGCGGTCGCGCACGATGGTGCGCAGCTCCTGGTAGGGATGATCGTCCGTGCACAGCGCATCGCCGTGGCTGAGGAGCACGCGCTCGCCATCGAGCTCGACGATCGTGGGATCGCTGAGCAAGCGGCAGCCGCTGCGCGCGCAGAACCCGCTGCCGAGCAGGAAGTCGCGATTCCCATGGAGCGCGAAACACGCGACCCCGCGGTGATTGAGCTCGCGCAGCGCGCGGCAAACGCGCTCGTTGCCCGGCTCCTCATCGTCGTCCCCGACCCACGCCTCGAACAGGTCCCCGAGGATGTAGAGTGCCTCGGCCGCGGCCGCCTCAGTGCGCAGGAAAGTCAGGAACTGCTCGGTGGCTTCCGGTGCGGCCGCATCCAGGTGCACGTCCGAGACGAACAGGCGCGCCATCGACTCACTTGGGCGAGAGTATGGTGTTCGGTGCGGGCGGCGTGACCGGCGTCACCGGCGGTGGGCTCGCCGCCTGGCCGGTCGAAATGACCTCGATCTTCTCGATGACTACCGGCTTCAGCGGCGAGTCGCTCTTGAAGGGCCCCATCGCCCCGGTGGGCGTCTCGCCGATGTGCTCGATCACGTCCATCCCCTGCACCACGCGGCCGAAGACGGTGTATCCCCAGCGGGTCGGCACCGGATCGAGATCCGGATTGTCGACCAGGTTCACGTAGAACTGCGCGTTGCCCGAGTGCGGGGACTCGCCGCGGGCGAGGCCGACGGTGCCGCGCTTGTTCTGCAAGCCGTTACCGGACTCGTTGAATACGGCTTCGTGCGTGGGCTTCAGTTGCAGGCTGGTCGCGTCGTGGCCGCCGCCCTGGATGACGAAATTCGCGATCACGCGGTGGCACAGGGTGTTGGTGTAGAAGCCTTCGCGTACGTAGCGCAGGAAGTTCGCGGAGGTGAGCGGGGCGCGGTCGTTGCGCACCTCGATGACGAAATCGCCCATATTGGTGGTCACCCGCACCTGGGTGGTCTGCTCCGCGGCACGGCACGCCGCCGACGGCAGGAGCGAGGCGAGCAGCAGGCTCGCGAGTAAGCCGATCCTCGTGGGGGACTTGATGAGCATCGATCCTCCGCTTGGCCAGGTGAGATCCGGCACGGGCGCCGGCGGCAAATTCTATAGCAGCAGCGCAGGTGGCGGCGCTTTGTTGAGGTTCGTGACTTTCCCGTAACATGGCGTCATGAGTACGAGCGGCGTCACCCGCACGAGCGCCGGCGCGCCACCGCAGCAGGTCGCGCCCGTGGTCACCCGCTTTGCCCCGAGCCCGACCGGCGAGCTGCACCTGGGGAATGCGCGCACCGCACTGTTCAATCAGCTGCTCGCGCGGCGTGCGGGCGGCCGTCTTCTGCTGCGCATCGAGGATACCGACAGCGAGCGCAGCGTGGAGGCTCACACGCTCGGGCTGATGGCGGACCTGCGCTGGCTCGGCATCGAGTGGGACGCGGGCCCCGATCGCGAGGATAACCTCGGCCCCTATCGCCAGTCGCAGCGCGGCCCGCTCTATGCACGGGAGCTCGCCGCGCTCGAGCGTGCGGGCGCGGTCTATCCCTGCTTCTGCACCG
>Ga0307473_10000324_pt1 | contig 10274 bp, 9 predicted proteins | sample atmos_gasesAM5C__FD_203744 | JGI IMG/M metagenome (GOLD analysis project Ga0307473, IMG submission 203744) | Hardwood forest soil microbial communities from Morgan-Monroe State Forest, Indiana, United States - atmos_gasesAM5C_515 | ecosystem: Environmental > Terrestrial > Soil > Temperate forest...
GTATTAAATTGTTAGATAACATGTGGTACCCTTTTTTGATATGAACGCGACGCTTCCATTCACTTTCATCTGAGCTTGATGGAAAGAGGCGGCCGAGTAGTTAGTCACCCCGGGTTTCCCACACATTTCTGCTTACTTTCTAATGGCCAACTCCCGGAATTAGAATTCGTCGTAAGCCACTCAAAACAAAGCCATCTAACTTTTTCTAATAGCCAACTTATTCGAGCTTATGGGTTGGCGCTTTTCATCCCCTCCCCGCAATTCTTCACTCGGCGTAGCCTTACAATATTTGAAGCGCTCATCCGTCTTCAGCTAGAGATGGGAATGGCGCTGAATGCTGATTGGATGAGAGCCGAACAGGACGAGCGCATCTCCGAGGCAGTTGAACGCGAGCGTGGCCGGCTCCGGAATTTCATCCGCAGGCGTGTTCGTGATGAAGCCGACGCAGAAGACATTCTTCAGGAGGTCTTCTACGAGCTTATCGAAACCTACCGGATGATGAAGCCGGTGGAGCAGGTCGGCGCGTGGCTTTTCCGTGTGGCTCGCAATCGGATCATTGACCTCTTCCGGAAGCGCAAGCCTGAAACGCTCGAAAGTGAATTGGGGGGAGCGACTACGGAACGCGAGACGCTGACACTCGAAGACCTGCTGCCATCGCCGGATGCTGGACCGGAAGCGGCTTATGCGCGCAGTGTGCTGCTGGAAGAATTGGACGCTGCTTTGGATGAGCTTCCCGAAGAGCAGCGAGAGGTGTTTGTTGCACATGAACTCGAGGGCCGCAGCTTCAAAGAGCTCGCGGCGGAGGCAGGTGTCAGCATCAATACGCTGCTCTCCCGCAAGCATTACGCCGTGATTCACCTGCGCGAGCGCCTCGGTGAAATTTATGAAGAGTTCAGAAGCGAGCGGAGAGGAAAGAAATGAAAAGAGTGTGGGCGTTGAGAAGTTTGAAAATCATGTTTTTCGTTGTGCTGGTCGCGCTGGCGCTCAGCTTCGTGGTGATGAGTTTGTGGAATTGGCTGATGCCGACCCTGTTCGGGCTTCGGATGATCAGCTTCTGGCAGGCATTGGGCCTGCTGGTGTTGAGCAAGATCCTCCTCGGCGGATTCCGCGGCCGGCCTGGCGGCGGGATGCACTGGCGGCGCCGCATGATGGAGCGCTTGGAGCAGATGACTCCGGAGGAACGCGAGAAATTTCGCCAGGGCATGCGCGGCCGGTGCGGTCCGTTTGAGCCGCCTGCGGCAGCGCCGAAAACGTGACGAGTTTGCAGAGCACTTTGAAGGTTCTGCAAAGTAGGAAGCAATTAAACAAAGGAGTGAGCACATGAAAACGAAGGCCATCATCACTGCATCTGCAGCAATTCTTCTGATCGGCGGAGCATTAATAGCAGCACGGGCGCACTCGATACATCATGGAATGGGCTTTCACAACGGCCGCGGCTTCGATCGCGGCTTGGCTATGCTCGCTTGGAAGCTCGACCTGACGGATGCGCAACGCGCACAGGTGAAGACCATGTTCAATTCCGAATGGCCCGCCGTGCAACCGTTGCTCCAACAGCTTGCGGCGGAACAGAACCAGATGTTCGCGACAACATCGAAAGGGACCTTTGATGAAGTGAAAGTAAAAGCTATTGCCGATCAGCAGTCTCAAGCGATCGCGCAACTGTTGATTGAAAAGGAGCGCTTCATCTCTCAGGTTTACAACAACGTTCTGAATCCCGAGCAGCGGACCAAAGCGGATGAGATGCGGCAGGAATGGGAGCAGCGCATCAATTAACGCCTGCAAGAACATTCCTTAGGGCAGCCGAACGGCGCTAGGTAATCGATTCCGGCGGGCGCGCTTGCAATCGAAAGGCGCGCCCCAATCGCGCTTAGTCGGTTGTGAGGCCCACGAGGATGAGCGCCATCAGGCCGCCCAAGAGCAGTGCAACACCGAGCCAGAACCAGATGTTCCGGCGGCGGCGCATCAATGCTGCCGGCGGAGCAACTTCAAGCGGATCGACCAGATCGATCCCGACAATCTTTCCGCGCGGCTGCGCGCCGCCGTTGGATGGGGCTTGCGTCTCAGGGGTTTGCGGAAGCTCGGTGAACTCAAACGGCATGCATCGATGCTAGCACTTAGGAAATGTCCGCAGCAAGCGGAGCGTTAAGTCAGCAGGCGAGCAAAGGGATGTCGCTTGCGCTAGTTGCGGAATGCCTCTGCAGCGGCAACGCAAAGGCGGAGTTTTTCGATGGCTTCGTCTACGGTGCGCGTTTTCAACCCGCAATCGGGATCAACCCAGATCTGATCCTTTGATAGGATCGTTAGCGCCTGTTCGACGCGCTGGCGCACGACATCCTGTGCTTCCATCGCGTGCGTGTGCACGTCCACGACGCCGAAGCTGATGTCTTTCGTGAATGGCTGACGGCGGAACACATCCAGGAGGCCAAGATCGTTGTTGGACATTTCGAGATCGAAATTATCCACGGCGAGTTCGAGCATGCCCGGATAAATCTGCTCGAACGCGCCGTAACAGGCGTGGGTGATGAAGTAGGCCTCGAGGCCTTTCGTCGTCGCATCCATGGCTTCGATGGCGACAGGCAGTTCTTCTGGCCTCACCGAAAGCGCGGGCTCGTCGATCTGAATAATCTTGCAGCCGGCCGCGATCAGAGCCTCTACTTCCTTATGGATCACTCCGGCGAGCGCGATGGCCGTAGCGCGGCGATCCGCATAGTGCTCGTTGAAACTCCAATCCATGATGGTGTAAGCGCCGGTCAGCATGCCCTTCACCGGTTTTTTCGTCAGGCTCTGCGCGTATTTCCACCAATCAACTGTCACCGGCCCTGACCATTCCACCTCACCAGTGATGATCGGTTTATGGTAGTAGCGGTTGCCATAGCTGCGGACCAGACCGCCTTCGGTGAAGCCCGGGAGGCGCTCGGCGAAATAAGCCACCATGTCGCCGCGGTACATCTCGCCATCTACCAAAACGTCGACGCCGAGTTTCTCCTGCGTCTGGATCCAGAATTTCGTGGCCTTGCGCTCGAGCTCGTGGAGCTGGTCGGCCGTGATTTTTCCCTTGCTGAATTCCCGGCGAGCCTTCGCCAGGTAATCGGGCTTGGGAAAGCTGCCCACGGAAGTGGTGGGAAACAGCGGCAGCTTCAAGCCGAGGCTCTTTAGTTTTTCACGGCTCATTTCACTGATCCCTTCGGGCCCAGCAGCGCCTCGCGCACCTTGCCGAGCAGTTCAAGCTTGGCGAAAGCGCGGTCGCGCGGCAGATACTCGAGTCCCGACGATGGGCCGAGATGTGCACGGCCGCCGTCAATTTTCGAGAGCATCCGCTCGATTTGCCAGGCGAGCACTTCGGGATCCTCGAGCCGCGTGTTGCGCGCGTCCACTAAGCCCAGTCCCAGCGGCTTCGGCGAGCCGGCAGAGGCAATCAGGTCTGCAAGTTTCGGATTGTAGGTGCAATCGAGGCCAATAAGGTCCGCCGGCAGTTCCACGAGTTTTTCGTAAAGCGGAGTGCAGTCGTGGAAATAAAAGTAGAGCGCGATTTCGATTTTGCGCCCGGCTTCTCGCGCATTGTCGCGCGCCTTGATGAGCTGTGCGAGTGAGTTTTCGAAGATGGCCCAGTCCTCAGGAAATTTGACTGCAGCAGGCTCGTCCACCTGGATTAGTTCCGCGCCGTATTCAGACAGCGCGCTAATCTCGGCTGCCAGCGCTTCGGCGTAAGCCATGGCGCGCGCTTCGAGCGAGGCGAAAGTTTCTGGCACACCATTTCCTGAATATTCAGTCTGAGAAAACTTTGCCAGTGTGTATGGGCCAGTGAGGACCGGCTTGATGGAGAGTTTGCCAGCTTTGGTTTTCGGCGTCGGAAGATGGCCGAGGGCGTTGCGCGCAAAGCTGTACTCGTTGACGACCAGCGGGCCGCGCCGCACAGGCTTGCCGGTGAGGACCGGCTGGCGAAAATAACAATTCGTGTCGAAGAATCGCAGCAGCCCGCGAATTTTTACGTTTTCGAGCTTTCCGGCGAGGTGCGAGATTGGGTCGTACCAGCGGACCAGGCCGTCGGTGATGACGTCGAGCCCGGCTTTCATCTGGTCCGCGATTGCGCGGCGCGTCATTTCGTGCTCGGCGTCGAGCAGGTCGGCGGTGGTGCGCTCGCCGCGATCCAGCGACGCAATCGTCTTCCGCAGGACCTGCAATTCGGGCGAATCGCCGATGCGCGGATAACTGCCCGTGCTCGAGAGATACAGGCCGGGAGCGGCGTCGCTCATTTCTCGGCCCTCACTTGCGACTTTTTCTGTACGGACATGATCTTGTTAAACCGCTGAATTTTTCGCGATTAGAACTGGGGCCTATCCTTTGTTTTCAGTGGCTTACGTGTGTTTCTAATGTTCGGTTCGCGATTAGAAATCCGTTCTCCCCATTCTTTCTAGAATGGACGGGGCCCGGCGCTTCAAACTTGGAATGTAGCCAGAATCGCCGCTGGAAGCAAGCAAATGACATGGAATGGGGAAAATCCAAACTCCAAATTCGAGAATTGAAGGGCGAAAAAACCGGAAGCGCGGCTTAATGTTCGGAGGGCACTGCGCTGCCGCAGGATGCCGCGCTGACAACGTTGAAGATCGGTGTGAGTTGAACGGTGTCGCCTGAGGGGGCGGCGAAGGATGCGAAGGGGTTGAACTCGATGGTGAGCTGCGTCTCGGTGTCGGGAAGGACGTTGAAGAAGCCACCTGGGATGTGCTCTGGCGGGATGCGCAGGTTCGTCGCACCGCCGACAAGGGTCAACGGATGAATGTGGCCGTCCGGCGAGACCGCGCAGTGGAAACCAAGTTCGCCACACGCATTTTCCGCAGGGACGACGTCACCGGTTGCGGGACGGCTGGGGACGAGCCGCATGCGGATCTGGCGGTACGCGCCCGAGGCCACGAGGGCGCCGGGAACGCGATTCGCGGCGCAGAAATTCGCAGAGTGGCCCAGCAAATCAAACTGCATGGGCTCGCGCGCGAGATCGGGAGCGAGTTCCTCCCAGTCGGGGGAATCTTCAGTCGCTATCGCACTTGAATGTGCTTCGATGCCCTGGAGGGTGACGAAGAGGTGCAAAAGATTGGGGGTCATCGAGCCATCGGTGGAAATAGAGGCGGAGGCGATTCGCACGGAAACATTGCCCAAAACTTTGTTGTTCACGCATGGATTGTTGGTCCCCGTGACTATGCCGGTGGGATTGAAAATGCCGGTAATGCAATAGTCCCCTCTGCACCCGATGAACGTGAAACACAAGAGAGCTGTCGCAATCAGTAGTGCCGCGCCAGGAGGCCGAGTTCGCAAGAATCGCGATAGCTGGGTAAAGGTATCAGCGGGAAACATGCCAGTCTCGTGGGCAGAAGTATCCTCGCACGTTTCCGCGGCGTCAATATTTTGCGGGACGAAGGAAAAGCAAAGGCTGACCCATTGGAAGCGAGCGCAAGATTACGAATGCGGAAGCACAGATGAACACTGATGAACACAGATTAAGGGCTGGAACGAAAACCAAAATCTAAGACTCTCTGCAAATCCTGCCGAAATCACGCTAATAAGGTTCGAGATGGGATCGGGACTGATTCTGTTACTGCGGATCGGTCTGATCACCCACGGAGAAGTAGGCGCAATCTGGATGATGGAAGACGAGTGCGCTGACACTCGCTTCGGGATCCATCATCATTCCTTCGGTGAGGTGAACTCCGATTTCTTCGGGGCGGAGTAGCACCCAGATGCCGGCCTGGTCCTCGAGATTGGGGCAGGCGGGATAGCCGAAGCTGTATCGTTTCCCGCGATAGCGTGATGTGAAGCGATCGGCCATGGTCAATTCGGGCGAGTCCGGGAACCCCCAATCCTCGCGGATGCGACGGTGCAACCATTCTGCGCAGGCTTCCGCGGATTCGATGGCCAGCGCCTGCAAGCCGTGGGAGTAGAAGTAGCGGCCCGCGGCTTTTGCTTCTTCGGCGCGTGCGCGGATGCCGGCCCCGGCAGTGACGACGAACAGCGCGATGTGGTCGCGGCCTTCTTCAGTTGACGGGAGAATATAATCGCTCAAGCATAGGCCGCCGGGCGCACTCTGGCGCTGGAAGTGAAAAGTGTGCAGAGGCGTTCTGACGCGCGGCGCGAAGAGCGCGATCGAATTGCCCTGACGCTCGGCCTCGAAGAATTGCCACACGGCAGAAATTTTCATGAAGGCCGCGGCTTCGCGCTTCACTTCCTCCATGCTGTTGTAAAGCTCGATGGCGCGCGGGTCGCGTTCGGCAAGCGCTTTTTCGAAATTGCCGCGGAATCCCAGGTGGCGTCCAAAGACCATGTAGGGATTCACGTAGCTCCAGATCTCATTCAAATCAGGAATGGCCCGAGCCTTCCGTTCAAAATACGCCACACGGGGAATCGGCACGTCGATGCGAACGCGCGGCGAGCGCTCTTCACCTGAAGTTGCAGCGCTCGGCGGCGCTGGCTCTTCGATCACGGCGGTCGCGGTGTGTGTGTGCTCCTGCAAGACAGCGTCGCGGTGCGCCGGATCGCTCAACTGGTTCATCAGACGGAGGCCGGTCATCGCGTCCTTGGCGTAGCAGACGGCGTTACTATATTCGGGCGCGATTTTCAGGCGCGTGAATTTGTCGGAGAGGGCGGCGCCGCCTACTAGAAGCGGCACATGGATTCCCGCTTCGCGCAAATCGGAGGCGGTGATCACCATCTGCTGCGCGCTCTTCACCAGGAGGCCTGAAAGCCCAATGGCGTCGGGCTGATGCTGATGGTGCGCGCGGATTAATTCTTCAGGCGGGACCTTGATGCCGAGATTGATCACGTCGTAGCCATTATTTTTCAGGATGATCTCGACGAGGTTCTTGCCGATGTCGTGGACATCGCCTTTCACCGTGGCGAGAACAACTTTCGCGCGTTTTTCCGTATCCGCTTTTTCCATGAATTGTTCGAGGTGATTGACAGCGGCCTTCATCGCTTCGGCTGATTGCAACACTTCGGCGACGATCAGCTCGTTGTTGTTAAACAGGCGGCCCACTTCAGCCATTCCCGCCATCAGCGGGCCGTTGACGACATCGAGCGGCGGCGTGCCCTCTGCGAGTTTCTTGTTGAGATCGTCCACTAGGCCGTCTTTCGAACCTTCGAGAATGTAATTCGCCAAGCGCTGATCGAGCGGCAGGTCCGCGGCGACGGCTTTCTTGCGCGTGCCCGTGCCGCGAAAATGCTCGGAAATCGCGGCAATGTGAAATTGGTTGATGGCGACTTTCTGCTCGCGGGTCTGCGCGCGCCAGTCCGCGGGCGCGCCGCGAAGGAGCGCGGCTTGCGCATGTCCATCGGAAATTTCAGCCGGCGGATAGTTGAAAAGCAGGGTTTCCGCCAGCTTGCGCTCGTGGTCGGGAATGGAAGGGTAGCGCTCGATGCGTTCGGCGTTGACGATAGCGAGATCGAGGCCTGCCTTGGTGCAATGGTAGAGAAAAACGGAATTCACCACCTCGCGCGCTCCGACCGGCAGGCCGAACGACACGTTTGAAATTCCCAGCACGGTGCGCACGTGAGGGATGTGCTGTTTGATCAGGCGGATGCCTTCGATGGTTTCGACGGCGCCCCCGATATAGTTTTCATCGCCAGTGGCGCAGGGAAAAACTAGGGGATCGAAGATAATGTTTTCGACTCGAATGCCGTATTTTTCCGTAAGCAGATGGCGCGAGCGCTCGGCGATTTCGAGTTTTCGCTCGCGCGTGAAGGCCTGGGCTTGCACGGGATCTTCATCAATGCAGCCGACGATGACGGCGGCGCCATAGGAGCGTGCGAGCGGGCAGACGCGCTCGAATTTTTCTTCGCCATCCTCGAGATTGATGGAATTGATGATGCTCTTGCCCTGGCAGTAGGTGAGCGCGAGCTCGATGGCGCGCGCGTCGGTGGTGTCGATCATCAGCGGGACTTTGATCTTGCGGATCAATTGGTCGTAGAAGGGCGGGATGTCTTTCATCTCGTCGCGGTCGGTGCTCTGCAGGCAGAGGTCCACGATGTGTGCGCCGCTTTTCACCTGGCGCCGGGCGATTTCAGTAGCCTCCTCCCACTGTTCGGCGGCAACGAGATTTTTGAATTGGCGCGAGCCGATCACGTTGGTGCGCTCGCCTACAATGAGGGGCCGCGTGCTTTCCTCGGCTTCGATCATCTCAACGCCGGAGTAAACCGCGCGATGTTTTGCCTCAGGCGGACGGCGCGGAGCTTTTCCTTCGACCATTTGGGCGATCGCGCGAATGTGTTCTTCGGTAGTTCCGCAGCAGCCGCCCACCATGTTGAGCCAGCCGCGATCGGCGAAGCGCTCGAGCTGTTCGGCGAGCGTCGTAGGCGTTTCGTAGTAGCGCCCCTCCTCGTTGGGCAGGCCGGCGTTCGGATAGCAGGAAACGAATCGGCTGGTGAGCGATTGCAGCGTGCGCAGATGATCCGTCATGAACTCGGGGCCAGTGGCGCAGTTCAGGCCGAGGGAGATTAGCTCGGCGTGATCCAGCGAAGCCCACAGCGCTTCGATGCCCTGGCCTGCGAGCATCGTGCCCATCGCTTCGATGGTGGCGGAAATCATCAGCGGGATGGGCTGGCCAAGCTCGCGGCTCAAATCTTGAACCGCCAAGATGCCGGCTTTGATGTTGCGCGTGTCCTGGCAGGTCTCGAGCAGCAGGAGATCCGCGCCGCCTTCGATCAGGCCGCGCGCCTGCTCAAGATAATTCTGGTGAAGCTGATCGAAAGTGATGCCGCCGGTGACACTAATGGCCTTGGTGGTTGGGCCCATCGAGCCGGCCACAAATCGCGGCTTGGCAGGCTTTGAAAATTCGTCTGCGGCCTGGCGAGCCAATTCAGCGGCGCGCCGGCTGAGTTCGCGGGCGCGTTCTCCCAACTGATATTCCGCCAGCACAATCGGCGTGCTGCCGAAGGAGTTCGTCTCGATGATGTCGGAGCCCGCGATGAGATACTTGCGGTGAATCGAGAGAACCACGTCCGGCCGAGTGGCCACTAGATACTCGTTGCAGCCCTCGAGTTGCGGCCCGCCAAAATCGGCAGCGGTGAGCTGAGCCTGTTGCAGCATGGTGCCCATCGCGCCATCCAGGATGAGGATGCGCTCACGAAGCAGTTCGCGGAGGGCCAGGCCACGTTCGATAAGGTTATTCATGCGTATAGGATTGTCCCATGGCGAGCAGGGGAAACGTAGCTCTGCAGCAGGGAACAGCGGATTTCGAGTACCCAGAGGACCATTCGAGGACCCGGGCGGGAAGGCAAGCCAGACCCCGGGACGGAATGCGATACCGGCGACAGCCTACGCGGCTTCCGTGAGGAATTCGACTTTGAACGATGCGGGCACCAGGCCCACCGCAGCGCCGCACGCCAGCAATTCCCGGACCGCGCGACGGCCCTCCTCGCCATAATCGAGCGTCCAGCGGTTGACGTACATGCCGATAAATTTGTCGGCGAGCTGAGGATCCATGTCGCGCGCAAACTGCATTGCGTAATTGAGCGCCGGCTCGCGATGCTCGAGAGCATAGGTGACGCTGTCGCGAATCACGCGCGCCACTTTGCGGCCCATGTCCGGGCCCAGCTGGCGACGGATCGCGTTTGCGCCAAGCGGGAGCGGAAGGCCCGTGGTTTCCTGCCACCACTGCCCGAGGTCCACCACGCGGTGCAAGCCAATCTGAGAGAAAAGCAATTGACCTTCGTGGATCAGGAGCCCCGCCTCCACTTCCTTAGCCTGGACGGCGTCGAGGATTTTGTCGAAGGGCATGGTCACCGTCTCGACGCTCGGCTCGAACAGTTTGAGCGCGAGATAGGAGGTGGTCATCTCTCCGGGGATGGCGACCTTGTGGTCAGCCAGCTCGGATTTCTTGATGGGGTGCGCTGCGACGACGATTGGGCCGTACCCTTCGCCAAAACTTGCGCCGCAATCGAGCAAGACGTACTTATCGGCGACGAAGGAGTAGCCATAAAAGCTGAGGGCGGTGATGTCGTAGGTTTCCTGATGCGCCGCCCGGTTCAGCGTTTCGATGTCGGACAGAATGTGCGTGAATTTCACGCCAGGCAGGCGGACTTTGCCTGTCGCGAGCGCATAAAACATGAATGCATCATCACTGTCGGGCGAATGTGCCAGGCGAAGCTCAGCCGTTTTCGGTGACGCAGCCGGTGTGGACATCGGTAGTCCGTCCTGCGCTCACGGGAGACGCTCTGCCACCGCGCCGGGGCTGGGAAGACGCAGATACGAGTGCCGTCGAACCCGCTGCGGTTGTTGCGTTCTACGGAGT
>Ga0307473_10000325_pt1 | contig 10271 bp, 5 predicted proteins | sample atmos_gasesAM5C__FD_203744 | JGI IMG/M metagenome (GOLD analysis project Ga0307473, IMG submission 203744) | Hardwood forest soil microbial communities from Morgan-Monroe State Forest, Indiana, United States - atmos_gasesAM5C_515 | ecosystem: Environmental > Terrestrial > Soil > Temperate forest...
AAGTGTGGGAGGCGCACCTGGTTGTCGAACCGACCGGTCGGTCGCCTCTGATCTACATCGATTTGCACCTGGTGCATGAAGTCACTTCTCCGCAGGCGTTTGATGGGTTGCGAGCCGCGGGACGCAAGGTGCGCCAAACGCAGCGGACGGTCGCAACCGTCGACCATAACGTCCCCACTGAGCCACGCGGCACGCCTATCACGGATCCTGTTGCGGCCAGGCAGATCGAGGCTCTCCAGAAGAACTGCAGAGAATTTGGCGTGCGGCTGTTCGATATGGACTCGCCGGAGCAGGGCATTGTCCACGTAATCGGCCCGGAGCTGGGTCTCACACAGCCCGGCATGACGATCGTCTGCGGAGACAGCCACACCAGCACACACGGAGCTTTTGGCGCGCTCGCCTTCGGCATCGGCACCTCGGAAGTCGAACACGTACTCGCCACGCAGTGCCTGCCGCAGCGCAAGCCGAAGACGATGAAGATTGAAGTGAACGGCTCGCTGCCTGAAGGAGTGAGCGCAAAGGATCTGGCGCTGGGCGTGATTGGCAAGATCGGTACTGATGGCGCGACCGGCCACGTGATCGAGTATGCCGGCGAGGTCATTCGCGGGCTCAGCATGGAAGGCCGGATGACGCTGTGCAATATGAGCATCGAGGCGGGAGCCCGCGCGGCGATGGTCGCACCGGATGACACGACGTTTGCTTACGTCAAAGGACGGCGCTTTGCTCCGCAAGGGGAAGCTTGGGAGAAAGCGGTTCGATATTGGCGAACGCTGGCTTCCGATTCGGGCGCTTCGTTCGACAGAGTTCTGGAAATCGATGCCGCCACACTGGCTCCTTTTGTAACCTGGGGTACGAATCCCGGCATGGTCGCGCAGGTGACGGGACGAGTGCCGGAGTTGAACGGCGCGAGTGATGGCGACCGGCGCGCAACCGAGAAGGCGCTCGAGTACATGGGCCTCGAGCCGGGGACGAAGATCGAAGAAATCGCGATTGACCGGGTATTCATCGGGTCGTGCACAAATTCACGGCTGGAAGACTTGCGTGCCGCGGCGCGGGTGGCGAAGGGATATCGCGTGAATCCGAAAGTAAGGGCCATGGTGGTGCCGGGATCACAATCCGTGAAACACGCCGCGGAGCAGGAAGGACTGCACGAGATTTTTCGGGCGGCGGGTTTTGAGTGGCGCGAATCGGGCTGTTCCATGTGCCTGGGAATGAATCCCGATATCCTGCAACCGGGCGAACGCTGTGCCTCCACGAGCAATCGAAATTTCGAGGGCCGGCAGGGGCGCGGTGGCCGGACACATCTGGTGAGCCCGATGATGGCGGCTGCGGCGGCGATCTCGGGGCACTTCACGGATGTACGCAAGTGGAAGTTTCAGTAAGCAGGCGCGGTTCGCAGCAACGAAGGACATCTCAATCATGAAGCCATTTCGCGTGCACAAGGGATTGGTAGCGCCGCTCGATCGGGTGAACGTTGATACCGACCAGATCATTCCCAAGCAATTCCTGAAGCGGATCGAGCGCACGGGGTTTGGGGAGTTTCTTTTTTTTGACTGGCGACGGTCACCTGAGGCGAAGGCCCCTTTTGTGCTCGATGAGCCGCGATACCGGGGAGCCAGCATCCTGGTAACCGGAAAGAATTTTGGTTGCGGATCCTCGCGCGAACATGCCGTGTGGGCGCTGGCAGACTTTGGCTTTCGAGTGGTGATTTCCTCGTCCTTCGCCGACATCTTTGCGAACAACAGCAGCAAGAACGGGTTCCTCAACGTCGTGCTCCGCGAAGAGGAGGTCGCTGAACTCATGCGGCGGGCGCACGAGAAGGCCAATTACCAGATCGCCGTGGATCTTGAGCAATGCAGGGTTTACGACGATAGCGGGTTCTCTGCCAGCTTTCAGATCGACGAGTTTGTCCGCCACTGCCTGCTCGAAGGCCTGGATGATATTGGACTGACCTTGCAGCATGAGCCCGAGATCGCCGCCTACGAAGAGAAACATCCTGCGCCGTGGCGTAACTAGGCCTGCATCTGCGAACGATTCGTGAAGTGCAAAATAAAACGGGCCGATGGTTACACCGGCCCATTCCACTGATGAACGTTCCACACGTTCCTGTCTATCTGCCCTCGCCCTTGTGTTCCGACTTCGACGGCTGCTGATGGCTGGGCTTCTCGCCGGAATTATTGTGCGCGGGCGGCGGGGCCGGACTCGACTGATGTTGCGGCGGCGCCGAGGGACGCGGTGCGGACTGCTCCACATTCGGTCTCGGCTGATTTTGCGGCGGACGCGGGTTGGCAGGCCTCGCCGGGGTCGCGGGCGGCGGAGATGCCGGCCGTGGGACTTCGTTGGAGGAACGCGGCGCGGCGGCTTTCGATCCGGAATCCGGCTGTGCTGGATGCGGATTCGAAGGCATGTTGGGCCGAGCGGCTTCACCGTTCGGAGCATGCGGATTTGCTGTCTCCGGCTGCGGCGGACGCGGCGCGGCGACGTTCGACTCAGAACCGGGCTGTGCCGGGCGCGGGTTCGAAGGCATGTTGGGCCGAGCGGCTTCACCGTTCGGAGCATGCGGATTCGGTGTCTCCGGCTGCGGCGGACGGGGCGCGGCGGCTTTCGATCCGGAATCCGGCTGTGCTGGATGCGGGTTCGAAGGCATGTTGGGCCGAGCAGCTTCACCGTTCGGAGCATGCGGATTCGAGGACTCCGGCTGCGGCGGACGCGGCACGGGACGGCTCATCGGCGCCGGCGTTGCGGGATTTGCTGATACCGGATGTACGGTCGCGGTCGGAGGCCGGGGAACGTTGCGGGCCGGCGCAGCCGGCTGTGGCTGCGATGCCGTGTTTGCCGGACGTGACGCGTTCTCCGGATGAGGCGCGTTCTTTGCTTCTCCAGCACTCGGATTCGAAGCGGACGGAGTTCCCGGCTTTCCGGGCTGAGTGGGCTGCGTACTCTGTGCTTTTGCCGGTGCTGGAGCCGGCTGAGGCCTGTTCGCGATGCTCTTCCGCAGCTCCGCTTCGGTTCCGGTGTCGAGTGGACGGCCCGGGTTCTTTGCTAGAACTTCCTGCTTGGCTTCGAACGGAACCGGCTTCGGCGGCGGCGCCACGTGCGACACCACCGGACGCGCGGTGACTTGCGTGGGAGGCACGGCCGCGCGCGCGTTCGCATTCGCGCCCAGCACGCTGCTTCTGGCGGGTGCGACCGGAGCTGCCGTGGTGAACGAAGCCGGCTTGATCTCGCTCGCCGGGACGGCTACAGCGGACTTCGCAACCGGCTCAGCATTCGTCATGGTACGGGTCGGAACCGCGGTCACGGCGCCACGCACGTTCTGATTGGAGTAGCGGATATTCGAGATATTGTTGTTGACCACCGTCGTGTTGTTGTTGCTGACGTAGTAGTTGTTGGTCACGTTGGTGATGTTAGTGATGTGGGTATTGGATACGTTCACCTGCTGGAAATACGTGCGGCTGACGGCATAGGAGGGAACGTACGGCTCACCCCAGCCCAGCGGAAACCAGCCCACGCCTCCGCCGCCACCGAACGAGAGGCTAACGCCGAAGTGAGGGCCGCCGACCCAGGCAACGAGGGCCGGCGCATAAACAGGACGTGCGACTACTACCGGGCCAGGCGCCCAAGCCCAGTATCCGCCGGTGTAGACCCAGCGGCCGTAGTGAGAGGGGGCGAATCCCCAGGGCGCATCATCGACCCAGGTCCAGCCCCAAGGCTCGACCCAGACCCAGTGTCCGTTGTGATAGGGAGCCCAACCGGGTGCAACCGTCGGAACCCAAACCGGACCGTATTCACCCACCGTGCGCCAGGTGCCGTACTCGTCGAGTTCGTCGGCGCCGACCACGTCGGCGGAAACATACTGGTAGGAGCGGGCGTGATCTTGCCGGTCATCGCGCACGCGGCACCAGTCGTCGAAGCCATCGAACCCCGGTACGCTGGCCATCTGATATTGCATGGAAGTGCCGCCGGTGAAGGTGGCCTGGTGTCCGGATTTGATTTTCACTCCGGGACCCTGGCCATTGGCCTCGCCCTCTCCGCGAAATACCGCGACGGAGGTAGTGTCGGCGTTGGGGTCAACGTCAAAACGATAGTCGCCGGCCTTGAGGATCGTGAAGGCTTGATTGGGCGTGTCGATTTCGTAAGTCTCGCCGCCGAAAAGATGCCGGATGTGCAGGTTGAGCGTGCCCTGATCCAGTTCGATCTGTACGACGTCGTCACTGACATTGGTCAGCGTAAGGCTGGTCTCGGCATTCATTCGCAGGGCAGCGCTTCCGAGATGCAATTCGGCGCGCGCTTCCTTGTCGGTCCAGACGCGATCCGAGGTGGTCAGCGGACGGTTCACCACGCCCTCGACCCAGTCGTTTACGCCGCCTGGCTGAATGGAGACGGCTCCCGAAATGTATTGGAGACGCACAGCGCGTCCCGGTGGATCCGCAAAAGCGGACAGCGCCGCGGTAGAAACGAACAGCGCAAGAAGAAGATTGAGAAAAACGAGTCGTCGAAGATTCTTCATTTGATCGGCCCTCCTGAAGGGCTGCCTCAAATCCGAGCATGAGGAACGAAATGTTGGCGCAGCGGGACTCCAGTCCCGGGCGCCGGACTGCTCAGTTCTGTAAACCCAAGATCCGGAACACAGTTGCGGAATGCGTTCAGTATGCGAGAGCAGGTAATGATTGGATAGTGACGGAGGTAATGTCGCCGGGCGGGCGGTGGAGAACGACCGTGAGAACGCAGATGTTGCTCCGGGACTCCTTCATGTTCCCTTTGTGTCCTTCGTGGTTAGCTTTTGATCTTTACACTCGAGCAGCGCCAGCTGGTTTGAGATTCCTTTGCCCGACAAAATCGAATTTCCACTTGACAGGATCGCCTTCGTGCCCGACCTTTATATTGGCTGATTAAATCGATTCAATAAACAAAGCTCTGATTAAGAGAAGCCGAAGTTCTGGACGGGAATTGAGCTTGCGCGCAAAAGACGAAACGCCCGAATCCGCTGGTTGTGGGATCGCCATCGACATGGGGGCGAGCCATCTGCGCTTCGTGCTGGCTAGCGTCGAGGGGCAAATTCTGGAGGAGTCTCGCGAGCGGGTGCACTCGGAGGCAGGGCCGCGCGGGGTCATCGCGCAGATTCGCGAGGGAATTGCCAGGCTCATCCAGAGCAAAAACGGGCTCGGAACCGTGCGCGGCATCGCGATTGGAGTGCCGGGGGGCGTTGACCCGCAAACGGGCAAGGTGGTGGATGCCAACAACGTCCCGGGATGGCGCGAGGAGGACATGGGGCGGGAATTGGAAGAAACCTTCCAGATTCCGGTGTTTCTCGACAATGACGCCAACATGGCCGCGATTGGCGAACATTGGCGTGGAGTGGCACGCGGCATCGCGAATTTCGTGTTCATCGCGCTCGGGACTGGAATCGGGGCGGGCATTTTCGCCGATGGCAGAATCTGTCGCGGGTGCAACGGCTTTGCGGGAGAGCTCTTCCGAATGAATCTCGAGTGGCCGCGGTGGACCGAGGACTTTCCCGACACGGGATACCTTGAGACCTACGTCTCGGGCCTGGGACTGGCGAAGCTGGGACGCAAGGTGGTTGCGAATGGCAATGGCGACCAGCCATCCACGCTGGCCGACCAGCGCGATGCGCGTTATATCTTCGAGGCACTGCATCAGGGCGACCCGGGCGCACACGCGCTCATCGAACAGAGTTTCGTGATGCTGGGGGTCGCGGTCGCAAACGTGGTCACCGTGCTCGACCCCGAACTGATCGTGTTCAACGGCGGCCTGGTGAAGGGCGCGCCTGATTTGCTCCTGGAGACCGTCGGTAAAGTTGTGCGCAAGATGCAGCCCAAAGCTCCGAAGATCACCTTGAGCACACTGGGCGACAAGGCCCAGATTTGGGGCGCACTTCACACACTGCTGGAGCCGGCACAGCAATGTGCGATCCGGTCGGCCCAGAAGTGCGCCGTGACCTGAGACCCCGTTTCACGAAAAAGCGTCCGCCCAAGGACGCTTCTGAAGGCGTGGTCCACCTGTCGAGTTTGAGATTCTTCGATTTCGCGGCATTTCTTCTGCAGCGTGCCCCCCAGATCGTGTCGGATTGACCGGTCTCAGCCGAAACGCGTATCCTGCGCCCGGTTCAGCCGGACGCCAGCCAATCCTAACCATTGGTCACGTCGGGTCCGAGTGAACTTCCCCCAATGGTCGAAAAGGTTCCATAGGCCTCTGTTCAGGTCCACGAGTGCGCATTCTTTTTCCTTGTTACCTATCTGGCAGACGCGCGTCTTTCATCGGTAGTTCCAGCGGCTCTGGGCCTTGAGTGCAATTTCGAGAGGTGAGCTATGAGCTTGGACGTACCTTCGCTTCGGATTTCGAAAACAAATTCCATTCACAACACAATCAGCTCCTTAACCATATTCCTCGTTTTAGTCTGCGGACTGGCGGCGCTCAGTTCCATGGCGTATGCGCAGGGTAGGAATGCAAGTTGGACTCCATTAGCCAATCTGCCCCCCGGTGGCTCCGTCATCAACATGTTGCTTCTGACCGATGGATCAGTCATTACGCAGAGCGGCGACGACGGTCAGCATTGGTTCAAGCTTGTCCCCGATGCACACGGCAGCTACGTGAACGGGACCTGGACCACAACCGCGCCCATGAGTTTCCCGCGCCTCTACTTCACGACCAACGTCTTGCAAGATGGACGAGTCTGGCTGTTAGGCGGCGAGTATACCGGGCCGTACTTTGATCCGAATATCGCGCCTTCCGGTGAAATCTACGACCCGGTCAAAGACACTTGGTCTCCGATCACCCCTTACCCCACTGAGGCGCGCGCGAACTTTTGCGGCCACCGTAACGTCACTTCGGACGTTCAGCTCACGGCCGGCTCGCCCGTCGTCACCGGGATCTATTCCACCGATCGCCTCACCTCGGGGTGGACGATCACCGGCAACGGAATCCCTGCCGGCGCGACGGTGGTAAGCGTGGATTCGGCGACCCAGGTGACCATATCGGCCAACGCAACCTTGACCGGACCCAGTCAGGCGGTCAGGTTCAGGGGCATCGCGCTCGCCTGCTTCGGCGACGACCCCTCCATGCTGATCTCGGGGCACCGTATTCTGGCCGGCAACATTTTCAACAACTCCACTTACATTTACTCCATCGACAGCGACTCCTGGACGCAAGCGGCAACCAAGGTTTACAGCGACCGCAGTGATGAGGAAGGCTGGACCGCCCTGAGTGGTGGAAGCATCCTGACCTACGATCTGTTTAATAGTGTCGCCAACAACCAAGGCTATGCCGAGACCTACAACTCAACCCAGAATGCCTGGACGGCCATCAGTCCCGCCGACGGCACAGCGACTGGAACCCTGCCCGTTCTAACCAGCCCGGCGCTTGGCTTCGAACTGGGTCCATCCATGCGGCTGCAGGATGGCCGCGCGCTCGTGATCGGCGCCAATCAGCACACCGCCCTGTACAACCAGGCCACCAACACCTGGGCGGCTGGTCCGGATATTCATGGCGTTTTGCGGAACCCCTTTGGCAGGGTCGAGCACGCCAATTTTGGAGCGGACGACGCGCCGGCTGCGCTCATGCCGAACGGGCACGTTTTGATCGCGGCGGATGCGGGCGCGAATCCGATCACCCAAAGCGGCGATGCGGCGGCAGGCTCTGCCATCATCAGTAACATCCATTCGACGGCGGGCCTACAGGTCACATGGGCGGTCTCCCAGGCTGACGGAAACTCGAACGTGATACCACCTGGAACCGTCATCACCAGCATCGATTCGCGGCACCAGATCCGATCCATATCTCTGCCAATGCCGCGGCCGCTGCCCAGCAAATCAGCCTGGTGTTCGGCGGCGTCTTCAGCAGCCCCACGGAGTTGTTCGACTTCGATCCTCAAGAAGGAACCATCTCCCCGGTCAGCCCGCCCCTGAATGACCCGAATCTGCCGACGTTTCCTGCCTTCGTGACCCGCATGCTTGTACTTCCAAACGGGCAGGTGCTGTTCAACGACGGACTCGGCAACCGGCTGTATGCCTACACGCCCAGAGGATCCACCAATCCCGCCTACTTGCCCGTCATTGAGAACGTCGAGCGCGGCGAGAATGGGGTGTTCACCTTGACTGGCCGACAATTGAACGGACCGTCCGACGCCTCAGCCTATGGTGATGATTCTCAAAGCAACGAGAACTTTCCCATCGTCCGGCTCCAGGATTCGAATGGGCTGGTTTTCTATTGCCGGTCAAGAGACTGGACCTCTACGAATGTGGGCGGCATCCCGCACGAGAGCGTCAAATTCACCCTGAACCCAGCGGTCACACCCGGCCTCTATCAACTGATTGTGAGCGCAGGAGGAATCTCCTCTTCCCCGGTCGCGTTTCGGGTTAGGGGTGAAGAACTGAATCATCATTAGGACTGGCTGTTGTCGAGTACTGGCGCCAGGCTGGCTGATAAGACCGAACTCCATCGAGAGTCGATAGCACGCCGGGCGCGGCAAAATAGGCAAAATAATGGAGCGACCAGGGCCGTGGGTGGAACGGTAATTTTACGAATGTTCCCCCATGGCCCATCGGATTCAGGCTTAGGAAACGCGATTGCTGCAATCAGATTGACGGCTCCCATCAATCGACCTAAGATGGCACGTCCCCGGTTCCCCCAAGTCTGGCCGGGACCTCAACCCAAAAATGATCGGGAAGACGATTTCCCACTACCGCGTCGTGGAATTGCTGGGGGGCGGTGGGATGGGAGTCGTTTACAAGGCGGAAGACACGATGCTGGGCCGCTTCGTGGCCGTGAAAGTTCTTCCCGACGATGCCTCCCAAGATCCCCAAGCCCTGGAGCGATTTCGGCGCGAGGCCCGCTCCGCCTCCGCGCTGAATCATCCCAACATCTGCACCATTCACGAAATCGGTCAGCATGATGGACACCTGTTCATCGTGATGGAGTGCCTGACTGGCGAAACTCTGAAGCACACAATTCAGGGCCGGCCGATGGAACTTGATCGCCTGCTGAACCTGGCCACCGAAGTCGCCGATGCTCTCGACGCAGCTCACAGCAAGGGCATCGTGCATCGTGACATCAAGCCGGCCAATATTTTCGTGACTGATCGCGGGCACGCCAAGATCCTCGATTTCGGGCTGGCGAAGGTTCTTGAAGCCAACAAGCCCGTCAATGGCGACACTCAAACGCAAGCCGGCGACCTCAGCCTCACCAATCCGGGCACGGCCGTGGGCACCATGGCCTACATGTCGCCCGAGCAGTTGCGGGGAAAAGAACTGGATTGCCGGACTGACCTGTTCTCGTTCGGGGTGGTGCTTTACGAGATGGCCACCGGGACAATGCCATTTCGCGGCGAGACGTCCGCGGTCGTGACCGAAGCAATTCTGAACCGGGCTCCCACGGCGCCGATCCGGCTGAACCCGAACCTCCCGGCGAAGCTGGAAGAGATCATAAGCAAAGCGCTGGAGAAAGATCGGGACATGCGCTGCCAGACGGCAGCGGAAATGCGCGCCGACCTGAAGCGGTTGAAGCGCTCGATCGACTCCTCGCGTTCGACGCAAGTGGCGTCTGAGAGTGGGACCGCGCAAGTCGTGCCTGCGGTTCAGGCAGTGAAGACGGAAGCAAAAAAGCGTCCGGGCCTCGTTTGGCTCGCGATTGCCGCCCTGGTATCGCTTGCCGCGGGAGTGCTTGCAGGCAAGTTCATCTTCTCCACACCTCCGTCTCTACCGCCGCTTTATCGCCAACTGACATTCCGGCGGGGCAGCATTCGCTCCGCGCGTTTCGCTCCGGACGGGCAGACGATTCTCTACAGTGCGGCCTGGCAGGGCGGTCCGGTAGATGTGTTTACAGCGCGCCCAGAAGCTCCCGAAGCACGCTCCATGCGCCTGAGTCACACGCAGCTCGCCTCGGTCTCGAACGCTGCTGAAATGGCTGTGCTCTTGAACAGCAAGGCCACGGGCACGTGGGTAAACATGGGTACGCTGGCCCGCGCGCCGTTGATTGGGGGGGCCCCGCGCGAAGTGCTCGAAAATGTGCAGTGGGCGGACTGGTCGGGTGACGGCAGTTCGCTGGCCGTGGTTCGCGATGTAAATGGGCAGAACCAGCTGGAATTTCCCATTGGCAAATCGCTCTATAAAACTGGCGGCTGGATCGGCCATCCCCGTGTTTCTCCCAAGGGAGATCACATCGCTTTCATCGATCATCCCGTGCAGGGCGATGATAAGGGCTCGCTGGTGCTGGTGGATCTGGCAGGGAAGAAGACTACTCTCTCGGGCGAATGG
>Ga0307473_10000326_pt1 | contig 10266 bp, 9 predicted proteins | sample atmos_gasesAM5C__FD_203744 | JGI IMG/M metagenome (GOLD analysis project Ga0307473, IMG submission 203744) | Hardwood forest soil microbial communities from Morgan-Monroe State Forest, Indiana, United States - atmos_gasesAM5C_515 | ecosystem: Environmental > Terrestrial > Soil > Temperate forest...
TCGGTATTGGTCGGGTCGATGTCGTCACTCACTGCAACGACGAATTTGCCGCAGTCGGAGCGCAGCGTGGCGGCGCCGGCGAGTCCGCGCCACACCTCGGTGCGCGGCGCGCCGCGCGCGAACTGCAGGAAGATCACCTTGCGAATGTTCGTCAGCGGCTCGTGCAGCACGACGCGCTTGATGCCCTTGATCGAAAGATGATCGCGCAGATGGGCGAGGAACATCGGCTCGTAGGCGACGCGCTTGGCCACGCTCGATTCGCTCGGCGTCACCTGGCTGATGATCGAGACGAACACCGGCTTGTGCCGGTGGGTGATCGCGGTCACTTGCATCGACATATTGAAATCCTCGAGCGCGACGTGGCCGTGGCTTTCGCCGAACGGGCCTTCCGGCTCGAGTAGCTCGGGATCGATCAGCCCCTCGATGACGATCTCGGCGTCGGCCGGAATTTCGACGTCGATGGTCGTCGCCTTGGCGACGCGCACCGGTGCCCCCAGCAGCGCGCCCGCCACTGCCATCTCGTCCTGGTCGATCGGCAGCTTCTGCGGGCCCGTGAACCACAGCACCGGCGCGCAGCCGATAACGATGGCGCACGGCATCGGCTTCTTGAGCCTGCGGTATTTCTGCCAGTGTAGATAGCCGCCGGCGCCGCCGATGCGCGAGGCCATGCGCACGCCCAGCCGGTCGGTCGCCTTCAACTGGGCGCGGTAGGTGCCCATGTTGCGGATGCCACTGTCAGGATCGTGCGTAATACACAGCGTCGCTGTGAGATAAGGCGCTGCGTCGAACCCGGGCGTCGAGATCGGCACCGGCAGGGCGGCGAGACCCTTGCCAGGACCGCACAGGTCGTCCCCTTTGATCACGACCTCCTGGCAGGGCGGCGAGGTGACCGGTAGCGGCGGAATCGGATGCGCCACGGCCGACGTCCATGCGGTTTCGACCTCCTCTGCGGCCCGGCCCATGCCAAGCGCGTAGATATCGGCCGACGCGGCCAGCGCACCGACCACGACGGGAATGTCGTAACGCCGGGCGTCGGAGTCGACCACATTGGTAAACAGAAAGGCGCGCCGCTGAGCCTCCGGCAAGCCGCCCTGGAACTGCCAGCGCACCAGCGGATGCAACTCGGTGTCTTTGTTGATCGGCCGGTCGACGCGCACGAGCAGGCCTTTGGCTTCGAGCGTCGCCAGATGCTCCTGGAGATCGCGCGGCGGTCCGCCCACCGGTTTTGCCGCCGTACGGTCCGCCTTCGGCGTGTCGAGCATCGCGAGCACCTCTTGCGCGGCGAAACGGTTCGTCGCGAAACGGGCACCGTACAATTTGATGTCATGTAGGGCAATCAGCGCCGGCCGGTGCCCGCCGGCATGATGAATTATTTCGGGCCTGGCGCGCCCTTCCAGCGCTTGACGACGTCGGTCTCGATGCCGAACTGGTCGAGCAGCCGCCCGACCGTATGGTTGACGATGTCGTCGACCGTCTTCGGCTTGTTGTAGAAGGCCGGCACGATCGGCGCGACGATCGCGCCGATCTCGGCCAGCAGCGTCATGTTGCGCAGGTGCCCGGCATGCAGCGGCGTCTCGCGCAGCGCGAGGACGAGCCTGCGCTTTTCTTTGAGCACGACGTCGGCGGCGCGCGCCAGGAGCGTGTCGGTCACGCCGGTCGCGATCTCGCTCATGGTCTTGATCGAGCACGGCACCACCACCATGCCCATGGTCGGGAACGAGCCGGAGGAGATCGAGGCGCCGACGTCGGCTATCGGATGGACGACCGAAGCCAGCGCCTTGACGTCCTTAGGCTTGAGATCGGTCTCGTAGGCGAGCGTCATCTCGGCTGACCGGCTCATCACCAGGTGGGTCTCGATGTCGGTCTTGCGCAGCAATTCGAGCAGGCGAACGCCGTAGATCGCGCCCGACGCGCCGGAAATCCCGACGATGAGCCGGCGTGGGGAACTGGTCTTTTTCATTCCATATCCCTTCGATGATCCGGCTCGGCCAGCACGGCGGAGGTGGTGGCCGGATCAGCAATCGCGATATCCAACATCGCACGTCGTGGCCGGGCTTGTCACAGCAAGTCGGGCACAGGACTTGACGTAGTTAACGAAACAACGCCAGACGCGACAGAGAGCATCGCAACTCACTCGTTGCCGGCGCTGGTCGCCTTGTGCCACGGCGCGATGCGCCGTTCGAGCCAGATCAGCAGGCCGGTCGCGACGATGCCCATCGCCATGAACACGAAGGCCGGCACGAACATCCCGGCCGTATCGTAGTCTTCCGAGCGCTTGAGCAGGAGCCCGCCCAACCCGGAGATCGCCGTGAACAGCTCGGCCACCGCCATGGCGATGATGGCCCGGCCGATGCCGAGGCGAAGCCCGGCGATGATCGATGGCAGCGCATAGGGCAGCACGATCTGTCGCATGATGAAGGCTTCCGAGCCGACGAACGATTTGCCCACCTCGACCAGCGTCTTCGGCACACCTTTCACGCCGATCCAGGTGTTGATGACGATCGGTGTGATCGAGAACAGGAAGACAATGACGATCTTCACCGTCAGGTGCAGGCCGAACCACAGGATGAGCACCGGCAGGAACGCGACCAGCGGCGTGGCGTCGAGGCCGACGAAGTAGAACCCGGCGCCCGCCTCCGCGACCCAATAGCGGCCGAGCAGAAGCCCGATCGCGATGCCGGCGATCGCGGCCAATCCGTAACCGATCAGGAGCGGCTGCAGACTCTGCAGGAAGGCCTTGAGCAGGACGCCGGAGGCGGCCTGGGCCTCGAAGGCTCGGAACACGGCCGACGGGTGCGAGGTCAGCAGCGGATTGCCGCCGCGGCCGGCGATTTCCCAGATCGCCATCAGCGCGACGAAGGACAGGACCGAGACCAGGCCACGCCGTGCTTTGAAGAAGGCGGCGATGCGACCGCGCCGGACGAAAGCGGCGCTCATGCGTCCACCGTAACGGCTGTGCGCGTCTCACTCTCGAGACGCTTCATCGTCTGCCAGATGTGATAGCGCTTTTCCGCGAACTGGGGGGTGGTGCGGATGCGCTGCGGATCGGAGCGGCGCCGCGGGATCGCAATGTCGACCACCTCGGCGAGACGCCCGACCGGCGACATCACTATCACGCGATCGGCAAGCAGGACGGCCTCGTCGAGATCGTGGGTCACGAACACGACGGTCTTGCGCATTTCCTCGTGCAGCCGGATCAACTCGGCCTGCAAAGCCTCCCGGGTGTGCGCATCGAGCGCGCCGAACGGCTCGTCCATCAGGAGGAGATCGGGCTCGACCGCGAGCGCCCGCGCCAGCCCGACGCGCTGGCGCATGCCGCCCGAGAGCTGGTCGGGCCGGCGGGCTTCCGCTCCGGCGAGACCGACCAGGGCGAGATATTTTTCGGCGATCCGCCGCCGTTCGGCGCGCGCAACGCCCTTGGTTTCCAGCCCGAGCTCGACGTTGCCAATGGCATCGCGCCACGGCAGCAGCTCGGCCTGCTGAAACACCATCGCCCGCTTGTGGTCGCAGCCGCGTACCGGCACGCCCGACACGTCGAGCGTTCCCGAGCTTGCCGGCACCAGTCCGAGCAGGATGCGCAGCAACGTCGTCTTGCCGCAGCCGCTCTGACCGGTGATGGCGATGAATTCGCCAGGCGCGGCGTCGAACGAGACGCGGTCGACCGCGCGGAACACGCCACCGTGCGGCGCCTCGAACTCTTTGACGATGTCGCGGGCGCGAACCATCGGTTCGACGTCGGCAATCGAGCCTATCGTTTGGGCGACAGCCGCCATTCCGGCGATGCTCCCGAGGCGCCGTCAGCGCTTGCCGATGAGCGCCAGCGCCTTGTCGCGCAGGCTCGTATCGATGGCGGCATCGATATCGACCGGCCGCGCCAGTTCCTTGAGGCGGATCATCATGTCCTGCATCCACGTGATCTTGTCGCGGTGGATTTCCATGTTGAGCGACACGAGCCCGCCCTTGACGATCTCGTCGTAGGAATAGCCGTAGCGCGGATCGTCCGGCTTCTCCTGATTGATCTCGGCCGACAGATTGATCGCTTCGTCGCGATGGTCGACGCAGTAGCGCAGCCCCTCGGCGTAGGCGGCGAGAAAGTTCACCGCCGCCTCGCGCCGGGTCTCGATCGTCTTCGCACGCATCACCTCGTAGAAGCGTGGGAATTTGGGCGCCAGGTCCTTGGCGAAGCCGAGCACCTTGATCTTGAGCTCGTCGGCGAGCGGCACGAACTCGGTCGAGGCCGCGGTAGCGTCGAGCTTGCCGGCAACCAGCGCCTTGATGCGGCTGGTGGTGCCGCCGGTATTGGCGATCTGGATCGTGTCGATCGGCACCTTCTCGGTCTCGAGCATGGCGAGCGCGAAAATATGCGGCGCCGAGCCCGGCCCCGAGACGCCGAAGGTCTTGCCCTTGAGGTCGGCCCACGACTTAATCTCCGGCCGCACGTACATGGCGTAGGGATAGCCTTCGATGGCCGAGCCGACGAACTTGATGTCGGCGCCCTTTTCGAGGGCCGGCAGCGCATCGCTCGGCGTCGAGTCGGACGAGTCCGCCTCGTTGGCCAGCACCGCGCGCAACACGTCCTTGCTGCCCTTGAGTTCGATCAGCTCGACGTCGAGGCCGCGCTTCTCGAAAAACCCCTTCCTCTTCGCCATGAAGAAGAATCCGGCATCGCCCTTCGAGGTCAGGATCGCATGGCGCCATTTTTCCGCCGCGCGCGCCGGACCGAACGCAATCGCCGGCGCTGCGAGCGCGGCGGCCGACGCGGTGACGAATGTTCGTCTGGTGATCATCGCTCTCTCCGCGGCGCGGGAGCCTCGCCCGCCGTCCGCAAGGCGCCGAGCAGGATCTCAACCGGCATCGGCGGAAATTTCTGCCCGACCATGTTTTCGTAAGCTGCGATATTGGCGCGAGCGGCGTCCTCGAGTGACCCCTGCAGTTCGCCGAGTGTCATCGAATTGGCGAAGTCGTACAATGCCTCCTGCTGCAGCCGCTCGGCTTCCAGTTCGACCGCCTTGATCTTGCTGCGAAAGGCTTCTGCAGGGCCGGCCGCAATCAGCGGCGTGTTGCCCTTGAGCTGCCGCCGCAGATTGCGCAGCGAGATGACGACCCGCTCCCGCCACTCGTGCACCATGGCATTGATCATTCGCACGTCGTCGAAGCCGAGGCGACGCTTTGACGCAGCCAGCCACAGCAGGAACAGCAGCAGATTGACGTCGATCCCGCAGGTGTCCTGCAGGAGGATGCAGGCGTCGCCGACGCCCGGCTGGCGGTAGTAGCCGAGTGAGAACCGCCAGAACGGCGACCCCGACGCGGTGCTCGTTTCGCTGGTGCTCATGGACATGGTGCCTCGGTCTCAGCGCCCGGCGGAGGACAGCACTCCGGCGAGCAGGTTGCCGGCATAGTCGGCCGCCCCGCGCGGCTCCATGTGAGGCGCGGCACGGAAATAGTCCTTGACGGCGACGAGCGCCGCGGTCGAGCGCGCCGTCATGGTGGCGAGCACCTTGGACAAAGCCGCGTCGAGGCCGGCAGATGGCACGACCTGGCTGACGATGCCGACCTGCAAGGCGGTGGGCGCATCGACCTCCTCGATCGAGTAGACCATCCAGGCCAGCGCCTTGCGATGCACCCGCGCCATCATCGCCGAGATCGCCAGCGTCGGCGGCAGGTCCTTCTCCATTTCCGGCAGCTTGAAGCGGGCGCCGTCGGCGGCGACGGTGACTTCCGAAGCCGTCGCCAGCGCGCATCCGAAGCCGAACGCATTGCCCTGGATCGCGCACACGATCGGCTGCGGCACCCTCGCCATCGCGTCGTAGACGTCGAGGATCGGTCCCAGCACGTTGTCGCGCATGACGAGCGCGCTCGGCGGCGGGCCGCCGGCCTTGGATTCGCGTCCGAGGCAGAACGTGGAGCCCGTCGAGCGCAGCAGGATCACCTTGGCTTCGGTCGCTCCGGCGACGCGAAATGCGGCAGCGAGATCGCGCAATCCCTCGTTCGTCAGCACGTTGCCTTCGGATGGACGATCGAGCGTGATGTGGGCTACGGCGCCGTCGCGGTTCGTGCGGATCATGCCAGTCATCGCGTTCGTTCTCCTTTGTTCGGCCCAGTCGTCCACATGAAACGATAGCGGAATATGGAAACGGCAAAAGGCTCGGCGCAACCTACCCGCATTGCTGCCGCTACGTTCCTTCGTCGTCATACGCCCCCGCGGCGCGGAGTGCAGCGACGATACGCTCCGGCGTCAACGGCATTTCGGCGAAATGGACGCCGAACGGCGACAGCGCGTCTTCGATGGCCGAAACGATAGCTGCCGGCGCCGGGATGGTGCCGCCCTCCCCCGCGCCCTTGACGCCGAGCGGATTGAGCGGGTTCGGCGTCTCGACGTGCTCGATCTCGCAGGCCGGCACGTCGGTCGCCGTCGGCAGGAGATAATCGGCGAATGTTGTGGTCTGCAGCTGAGCGTTCTCGTCGTAGCGCATCCATTCCAGCAACGCGTTACCCACGCCATGCGCCACGCCGCCCTGGACCTGGCCGTCGACGATGAGCGGATTGATCACCACGCCGCTGTCATGGGCGACGATGTATTTGAGCAATGTGATGCCGCCTGTCGGCGGATCGACCTCAACCTCCACCACGTGCGTACCGTTGCAATAGGACGCCTGCGGCGGCGAGAAATACGTGGTGTGTTCGAGGCCGGCGACCTGGCCCTCGGGAAACGCGGAACCGGGTATGCCCTGCGCCAGCCGCGCGAGGTCGGAGAACGTGATTGACGGCTTGTTACCGCCGCGCGCCGTCGCCGTGCCGTCGTTAAGATCGATATCGTCCTCCGGGACGCCGAGCGTGCGCGCGGCGAGCGCCATGATCTGCTTGCGCACCGTTCCGCCGGCGAGCAGTGCGGAGGAGCCTGCGTTGATCGCCTGGCGGCTGGCGAAGCCGCCGACGCCCTGCGAGATCGCGGCAGTGTCGCCGATGGTCATCACGATATCCTCGATCCGACATCCAACCTGGTCGGCCACGATCTGCGACAGCGTCGTGCGCGTTCCCTGGCCCTGGTTGGTCGCGCCCGTCGCCACCGCGACCTTGCCGTTGGTGAGCACCCGGATGGTGACGCCCTCGAACGGCCCGAGGCCGGTGCCTTCGACGTAATTGGCGATGCCGATGCCGATATAGCGCCCTTGCGCCAGCGCCTGCGCCTTGCGCTCGCCGAAGTCGTCGTAACCGGACAGCGCAATGGCCTTGATCTGGCTCTTGGGGAAATCCCCGCCGTGATAGACGATCGGCTTGCCGTCGCGAAAGACCAACGGGATCTCGTACGGCATCCGCTCCGGCCCGATCATGTTGCGGCGGCGCACCTCGGCGCGGTCGAGCTTCAATTCGCGCCCGATGCGGTCCATCAACCGTTCCATGACGAACACCGCCTGCGGTCGCCCGGCGCCGCGCACCGGCGCGGTCGGGACCTTGTTGGTGAGCGCGACCGTGGTTTCGAGCCGATAGGCCGGCATGACGTAGGGCCCCGGCACGGTCACCGCGGCGATGTAGGGCATGACGATGCCCCAGGGCGTGAACGCGCCGGTGTCATGCAGCATGGTGCCGCGGAAGCCGAGCAGCCTGCCGTCGGCGTCGACCGCGACCGCGACCTTCCAGTACTGGTCGCGTTCCTGGATGGCGCACATGAAATGCTCGCGCCGGTCCTCGACCCATTTCACCGGCCGCCCGAGCGTCATGGCCGCCGCCGGGATCACCGCTTCTTCGGGGTAGAACGGCGCCTTGGGCCCGAAGCCACCGCCGACATCGGGCGCGATCATGCGGATCGACTCGAGATTGCGCTCGAACATGTCGGCGAGCGTGCGGCGGCCGAGATGCGGCGTCTGGGTCGACGACCATACCGTGAGCATGTCAGTTGCCGGCTCGTACGTCGCGAGCACGGCGCGCGTCTCCATCGCCATGCCGCCGCCGCGGTGGGCCCAGATCTCCTCCTCGAACACGTGCGCCGCCCGTGCGAAAGCAGCGTCGACGTCGCCAAACGACATCGGCACCGTCATCGCGACATTGCTGGCCATGTCGCTATGGACCGCCGGCGCCGCCATGGCGACCGCGTCGCGCGCGTCGCTCGCCGCCGGCAGCACATCGTAATCGACGGCGACGACGGCAGCGGCGTCCTCGGCGACGTAGCGGTTGTCGGCAACCACCACGGCGACGGCCTGTCCGGCGTAAGCGACCTCGTCGCGCGCCAGACAATGCTGCGTGCGCAGGGCCGGGTTGCCCATCACCGGCAGCATCATCGGGATCCGCTGCGTGCGCATCGGACCGGGCAGGTCGTCTGACGTCATCGCCACATGCACGCCGCGAAGCGCGAGCGCAGCCGACGGGTCGACCGCGTTGATTCTCGCGTGCGCATGCGGCGCGCGGACGAAACAGGCATGCAGCGTGCCCGGCAACATCACGTCGTCAACGAAGCGGCCCCGGCCGCTGAGCAACGCCGGATCCTCGAGCCGCGTGACGCGTGCGCCGAACTGCTTCGCGCCCATCTCACATCCTACTCAGCGCTTCGCTGCGCGCAGCTTTTGCGCGGCATCGAGCGCCGCCGCGACGATGCCGGCATAGCCGGTGCAGCGGCACAGATTGCCGGTGAGCACCTCGCGCACCTCCGCTTCGGTCGGTTCCGGATTGTCGCGCAGGAACTCGGTGAGGGTTATCAGCATGCCCGGCGTGCAGAAGCCGCATTGCAGGCCGTGATTGTCGCGGAAGGCCTGCTGCAGGACGTTCAGTTCGCCGTCCGGCCCGCCCAGCCCTTCGACCGTGGTGACGTCGTGACCGTCGGCCTGAACGGCGAAGGTGAGGCACGAGCGCGCCGAATGCCCGTCGAGCAGCACGGTGCAGGCGCCGCATACGCCGTGCTCGCAGCCGACATGGGTGCCGGTCAGGCCGAGCTCATGGCGCAGGAAGTCGACCAGCGTCAGCCGGCCCTCGACCGTGCGCTCGAACGGCTTGCCGTTGACCGTGAGCTTGATCCCATGCGTGCTCATGCGCCGCCCTCGAGGCTCACGCCCGCACGCTTGCCGGCGTCGACCACCGCGCGGCGGATCAGCACTTCGGCGAGATGCCGGCGATAGTCCGCGCCAGCATGGATGTCGGTGATCGGCTCAAGCGTGCGCGCCGTCGCGGCCGCCGCCTGAACCGCGTCGCGATCGAGCGCGCGCCCGGTCAACGCCGTCTCGGCCGCCGTCATCCGCAGCGGTGACGTCGCGACGCCGCACAGCGTCACCGCGGCGCGCTTGATCCTCTTGTCACCGCCGAGTTCGAGCAGCGCGGCGGCGCCGACGACGGCGAAGTCGCCGCGCCGGCGGGCGAATTCGCGGAAGCCGAAGCCGTGACCCGCCGGCCATGGCCCAAGCTCGACGGCCGTGAGGATTTCGTCGGGCTGGACGGCCGTGGTCATGAACCCGGCGCCGAATTGGGCGAACGGTACTTTGCGCGTTCCGCTCTGTCCGGCGATCTCGACCATCGCGTCGTGCGCCGCGCAGACGGTGGGCAATTCGGCGGACGGATCGGCATGGGCAAGACTGCCGCCGATGGTGCCGCGGTTGCGCGTCTGGCGGTGACCGACATGAGACAGGGCTTCACGCATGAGCGGACAGTAGTTGGCGACGTCGGCGGAGAATTCGAGCTCGCGCTGGCGTGTCATGGCGCCGATGCGCAACCTGCCATCGATGACGGCGGTGCCGGCGAGCCCGGCGACGGTGTTGAGATCGATGATGTGGTCGGCGATCACGTAGCGAAAATTCATCATCGCCACCAGCGACTGTCCGCCAGCCAGCAGCTTGGGGTTGTCGAGCGTCGCCATCAGGCCAATGGCCTCATCGAGCGTGCGCGGCGCGTGATAGTCGAACGGGGCAGGCTTCATTGCATGGGTTCGTCCGGCAGGATCGCGATGTTCCCACAACCCCGGCCCGCGGCGCAATGACTTGAGAAAGCGGCTAGCTGATCGCGCATTTTCGGACGGAAGACGGGTGCCCGCTTTTGCAGAAAACCGATGCCCACTTTTTGGGAACTGAACTCGTAAAGGGCGCAGCCATTGACCCACCGCAAGCTTTTGCAGCCGAAGGCGATCGCAATCGAGAACGATCTGCGCGCGACGTTGCGCAACTTCGGCCTCAAGGTCGGCATGGTCGGGAAGGTACGGTTCGAGGAACGCATCGAAGAGCTTGTCAAGAACCTTCCCGACCTGGCGGCGCTGATCAAGCCGCTGCTCGTTGTCCGGCGGGTCCTTCA
>Ga0307473_10000327_pt1 | contig 10264 bp, 5 predicted proteins | sample atmos_gasesAM5C__FD_203744 | JGI IMG/M metagenome (GOLD analysis project Ga0307473, IMG submission 203744) | Hardwood forest soil microbial communities from Morgan-Monroe State Forest, Indiana, United States - atmos_gasesAM5C_515 | ecosystem: Environmental > Terrestrial > Soil > Temperate forest...
TGCCATGATCCTCACGTGCAGCCTTCGCCCACGGACGCCCCAGAATACTTTCGAAAGAAATGCCTTGCCTGCCACACCGAGAAAAGCTGTGCTTTGCCGCTCTCTCTGCGGCAGCACAAGACGCCTCCCGATGATTGCGCAGGCTGCCACATGCCTAAGCGGAATGTAACTGTGATCTCTCATTCGGTACTCACCAACCACCGAATCGTTGCCCAAGCCGAGGAAGCATTTCCAGATGCTGCGTTCCACATGACCACTCCTGAGCTTTCTGACCTGGTGCATCTGAGCGCGGATCCGACAAAGCAGAACGCACCGCCCCTTCTGACGCAACTGCAGGCTTATGCCCAAATCATCCTGGCGCATCCGGAGTATCGTGCGCGCTACTGGTCAGTAGCACAACAACTCAAGGCAACTCATGCTGACAACGTTTACGTACTGGAGGCTTTGGCTGACGAGGCGCTGCAGAGACATAATCCTGAAGGAGCGTCGCTGGCGATTCGATATCTCCAGGATGCGATACATCGTGGTGCGACCAATCCGTCTGACTTTGAGGAACTCGCAGATCTACTAGTCGCAGCCAAGCGCCTGTCTGAGGCTGTCGACGCCCTGCGGCAGGGGATGGTATCAGCTCCCTACGATGCCGAACTCTACAGACACGCCACAAAAGTGTATTTCGCTCTCAACGAAGGGAAAGCGGCCTGTGCAGTTGCGGCTAATGGACTGCAGAGGTTTCCACAAGACGACGAGTTCCGAGCTCTCCTGAACCGTTGCGGGACTGCCGCCGGAGCGATGAACAATTGAGGCCACGGCAAATTCTCGTAGGCTAACTTCGAACGGAAGCAACTCTCTTCGGACGGCGATGGTTTACAGCATCGGAGTCTCGCTGTGAAAACCCCATCGCGACCGAAATGGCGCGGGCCGCGGACGTAACCGCTCCCGCAAGAGCAGCGACCTGATTCGGACTAACTCTGGTTACAGGTCCGGAGACACTTACGGCCGCAATCGGCTCGCCGTCGGAGTTGAGGATCGGGGCGCTCACGCAACGCGCGCCCTGGACGGCTTCTTCGTCGTCGACCGCATATCCCTGCCGCCGAATTTTCTCGAGCTCCTGGCGAAACTGCACCAGGTTCCCAATGGTTCTCGGCGTCGCGGGCTGGAAAGCGATCGATCCCAAAATACTTTCTCGCAGCTCGGCAGGCAGAAAGGCCGCCAGTGCCTTGCCCAGCGCCGTCACGTGAACCGAGCGGCGCGTGCCGACACGCGACGAAAGTCGGAACTCGTGAGGGCTCTCGATAACATCCACGTAGAGCACGGTGCCCTGATCGAGCACAGCCAGGTTGACGGTCTCCTGAGTGGACTTCCACAATTCCCAGAGAATAGGCCGGGCCACTGCCTGCAGCGTCGCTTCCTGGTTTCCGCGTGGCGATAATTGCGACAGGCGCGGACCGATCAGGTATGCGCCTGCTTCCGTGCGGATGAGATAACGTTCGCGCTCCAGGTGCTTCAGGAAGCGGTGCGCCGTGCTTTTGTGTATGCCGGTCCGATCGCAGATTGCTTTCAGCGGCAACCCCCCGGAAGAACCCTGGAGAGCCTCGAGAATCCGCAAGACTTTCGAGATTACCCCGACAGGCGCTGCGCCCGGGCTTGATTTCGCGACTCGTGGCATTGCATTTCTCCTGCGACTGCACGCCCCACTTGAGGTTTCGAGACCTGGGTAGCAGCATCTCTGGAGCGAAATGCTGTTTCAATACGCAGAACATTAGCACGATTCTGCGAAGCAGACCAGCAGATTGTTTCAATAGATGAAACACAATTCGCAATAATGAAAGTTTTTGATTGACAACATTTGAAAAGCAATGCTAGAAGCTTGTGCAGCGTGGGGTTTCTTAGCGGACCAAATTGTGTGGGCCCGCTGTCCATCGAGTACAAACCGACCGCTGAAAGCTGCGGCACTATGCCGCAGAGGCCCGAGCGCGACCTCGTGTGAGGAGGATCTACCATGACACGCCAGGTTTTTTTCGACACGTATAAGCGGTGGATTGTGGTGCTGACGTTGTTCGCGGCGGCATTGGTGTTTACACTCTCGGCATCGCCCGCCTGGGCCCAGGCGACGGCAGCCATCAACGGAACAGTGCGTGATTCGGCGGGCGCGGTTATCGTCGACGCGACTGTCGTGTTGCATAACCGTGACACGAGCCTGGACCGCTCAGCGTCCACCAACAACGTCGGGTCTTACGTCATGACCAACGTGCTACCGGGGAATTACGATTTAAAAGTAACCATGAGCGGCTTCGGTCCCGCGGTGAAGACGGGCCTCATTCTGTTGGTGAACCAAACCGCCACCTATGATTTCACGCTAAAGGCCGGAGCGGTTAATGAAGTCGTCGAGGTGCAAGACAATCCCGTCACATTGGAGACCTCAACGTCCGAGCTTGGCGTTGCGGTTGTGAGGGAACAGGTAAACGATCTTCCCTTGAATGGCCGCAATTTCACCCAGCTGCTGAATCTGACACCTGGGGTGAGCACAGTCAACGTGTCGCAGAACTCGGCGACCAGTGGCGGCGTGTGGTCGAACCCCATTGGCACATTCTCTTACCCGTCGGTGAACGGGCAATCGAACCGCAGCAATTTGTTTTTGCTGGACGGCGTCAACAACGAGGGATCGTTCGGCAGCACGTATGCCGTCCCCCCGATCGTCGACGACATTCAGGAGTTCAAGGTTCAATCGCACAACGATGACGCTTCGTTTGGCGGCGTGCTCGGCGGAGTTGTCAATGTAGTTACAAAATCCGGCACCTCGCATTTTCATGGGTCGGCGTGGGAATTTCTGAGGAACAAGGCTTTGGATGCCAACCTCATTTATCCGCTCCTTCCAACGGCCGCGCAACGGGATCCAAACAATCAGCCTGGATTCCAGCAGAATCAATTTGGTGCGACCTTTGGTGGTCCACTTCCAATCCCAGGGGAGCATCAAAAGAAAACATTCTTCTTTCTCAGCTACGAAGGATTCCGAAATCACACCGCAGCGTCGAATCAGTACAACACGCCGACTACCGCTCAACTCGCCGGCGATCTGACTGGAATCGCCGGGCAAATCTACAACGCGTACAGCGGGCTGGCGTTCATGTGCGACACCAGCGGCAACCCGCTGCCGGCGCCCGGCAACGTTCAGGCGGCGGGGACGCCCTGCAACAAAATTCCGTCCACCATGCTTGACCAGAGCATGGTGAACTATGCCATGAAGATATTTCCCGCTCCAAATGTAACAGGCCAAAGCTTCAATGGCCTCGACACAACCAAGGTGATCACACGTCAGGACGAGGGCGGTGTTCGTCTCGATCACCAGTTCAGCCAGCACGACTACGTTTGGGCTCGTTACACCAGTTTTCGGCAGCCAGTGACGGGTTCAGGAGGTTTTATTGGAATCCTGCACGACCAGGTAACCAACGGCTACAATGTGGCTGCTACCTACACCCATTTGTTCTCAGGAAGCACGCTGGCCGAATTCCATTTCGGGCGCACCGACGTGAACATCGACCAGGGTTCCCAGTTCAAAAACGCGCCGCCTTCCTTTGGCACGGAAGTTGGCTTCTCGCCAAATTTTGCCGGGAATTTTAGGAACGGGGTCGTCATGATCCCCAATGTGGTAATCCAAGGCTACATCGGGAATCCTAATCCCAGCGCTCACGGTGCAGCGCAAGTCGACAACACAAAGGTATCGGATATCTGGGAGTACGGCGGTGATTTCACGAAGACAATGGGGCGTCACACGTTCAAAGCCGGTGCAAACCTGGCCAGCAACAACGCGAATGCACTCTACTTGAACTCCAATGTGCAGTTCGCAGCGGCCAATACGGCCAACCCCGTCGATCTATCAGGTGGCAATGCTCTGGCTTCCTTCCTTCTAGGAATTCCGACGAGTGCCGGACGTCGCAATGTGATCGAGACTGAACATGGCGGATGGGTTGATGGATTCTATGCCATGGATCAATGGAAGGTGACTAACAAGCTGAGTGTGAATCTGGGCTTGAGGTACGACCTCACTTTGATTCCCATCTACGGAGATAATAAGAACGGTAATAACTTTGTGGGAGACATGAACTTCCGCGATGGCACCTACATCCTGGCTCGCAACGCCCCGAATTGTGCTACCACCAATGCCGCTCCGTGCATCCCTGGCGGCACTCTACCGGCTCACGTGATTGTGACTCCTCTCGGTGGCACTGCGATCTACCACACCGACAAGAGCAATATCCAGCCCAGAATCGGAGTTGCTTATCAATTGCTGCCCAACACCGTACTGCGCGCGGGTTATGGAAGGTTCTATGACAATTGGGCAGCGATCACCCAAACTGCACAAAATTACGAAGGCACCTGGCCGAGCTTGGACCAGCTTGGAGCCAGCAATATGAATTCGGTCAAGGCTGGACCGCCGAACCGCACCGCCGAGGACCCTTTCGGTCTCGGGAGCGGCAACCCGGTAACCGGTCCGACGCCCTTCACGCAATCAACATGGTTTGCCGATCCCTATCTCAAGCGGCCGTACTCCGACCAGTGGAACGTCGGGGTGCAGCAACAAGTGACCTCGAATTCCGTGCTCACAGCGAATTATGTCGGCTCGGTGGGAAGGCGCCTGGACATCGGAGGCGCGTACAACGTGGCCATGGTGGCGGGCGGAAACGCCAACACGTCCTGCACACCGTTCGACCCTACGAATGCGACTGCAACGAACTGCGGCGCCCCCTTCCCGTACATCGGGCCCACCGCATATGACCGCAGCGTGGGCAAGAGCAACTACAATGCTCTGCAGGTTTCGTTAAACGGCAAGCAGCAACACGGTCTCACTTACCTCGTCTCCTACACCTGGTCCAAGAGCCTCGATCTAGGCTGTACGGGCTGGTACGGTGTGGAGGGTTGCTCGATTCAAAATCCGTATAACCTGCAAGCCGACAAAGGTCCGGCCGCGACTGACCTACCTCACATTTTTTCGGCAGCCTGGGTGTATGAACTGCCTTTCGGCAAGGGTGGGTCGCTTTCGTCCGACAATCGCTTTGTGAATGCCGTGATCGGAGGCTGGAATCTGAATGGCGTTCTGTCGCTCAGCTCAGGCACGCCCTTCGACGTGGGCAGCGGCAAGGACATCGCGGAAACCGGCAATTACAACTACGGCAACGGATATGGTTACGAACGAGCGAACCTAGTGGGCAGCCGCTATCCCAGCAGCAAGGGGCCAGATGGGTGGATCAACACAGCCTCCTTTGTGGTACCGGCTACAGGGACGTTTGGGAACCTCGGCCGCGATTCGCTCCGCTCCGATTGGAATAAGAATCTGGACCTTTCCATCTTTCGCCAATTTGTGTTTACAGAGCGCTTCCGAATGGAATTCCGGTTCGAGATGTTCAATGCAACGAACACACCTGTGTGGGCAGTTCCGGTGACCAGTCTCGAGAATTCTAACTTTGGCAAGGTCACCCACGCGGCCAACATACCTAGGCAGCTACAGTTTGGACTCAAGCTTTATTTCTGAGTACCAACCATAGCAGTCGCCATGAGATTGACGCGGGCGCGTTTCCTCGGCCGACAGGCATGCGTCCGCGCGACTCTCCTTTGAGAACATCGGGTAAACTTTGTCGCCATGACTGGCAGGTCGCTCAAGCGCTACACTCGCTGTTTGGGCGTATGTCGAAAACAGAGCCCAGGGACCAACGAGTTGGTGATGGGGATGATTGCAAGCTTAAAGGCCACTCGAGATGTTGGCGGCTAGCACAGGACGGGCTGGAAGGTGTTGGCTTCTGCAGTCGAGTGTCTTGATGGCATTCGCAAGCACACTCTGCGTGGCAGCACAAACTGCTGCGCCGGCTCACGCCAACTCCGCATCGCGTCCACCGGTTTTGCCGAGGATGTGTCTTGTCCAACGCCAGCCTGCAGAGAAGATCGAAGCACTTCTCGATACCGTCCGGGACCATCCTACTGCCGGCGCTTACAACACCTTAGGCGTCTTATACGCGCAGGAAGATCGCGTTCCCTGCGCCATCGCGGCATTTGAAAGCGCCCTTTATCTGGATAGCCAATCTTGGGAAGTTCACTACAACCTCGCCCTTGCGCTGCTCAGAAAGGGAGATCGAACGGGGGCCACGCGGGAGCTGCAGACCGCAGTTCAGCAGAAACCGGGCTCGGTCAGCTCCCATTTCGCGCTCGCAACCCTGTACGAGGAGGAAAAGAAGTTCGGGTTCGCCGAAGAACAACTTCGTGAGACCCTGAAAATCGATCCGCACTTCGCTCCCGGAGCCGTCAAACTCAGTCAGGTCTTGATCGCTGAGGGCAAGCCGCAAATGGCAGTCGAGTCCTTGGAGGATGCGATCAAGCAAGCGCCTCCTGCCGATCAAGCGCAATCGCTGCAGGTCGCTTTGGCCAACGCTTATGAAGCTGCCGGCGAGACGGAGAACGCCTTGGCGACCCTGAAAGAACTCCTGGCGGCTCAACCTGCTTCTGCTGATGCGCATCTTGGTCTTGGATTGCTCCTCGTAAGGAAGGGACAGGCCGCCGATCAGAAAGCTGCGGTCGCGGAGTTCCAGGAAACGCTGCGGCTTGATGAAGGCAGGGATGTCGCCAGACTTGCTCTGGGCCAGCTGCTGATTTCTATGCAGAAATATTCTGACGCGACACCCGTTCTTGTGGATTACACGCGCCACCAATCGAAGGATGCGCAAGGGTTCAATGCCTTGGGCCTGGCATACCAGGGACTTTCAAAATCGGATGCGGCCATGACCTCCTTTCAGCACGCCGTTGTCCTTGATCCAAAGGACGCAGCAATTCGATTAAATCTGGCAAAACTGTTAGCGGACCAGGGGCAAGCACATGCGGCCATCGCGCAGTTGCAAGCCGCCGAGCGCATCCATCCATCTGACCCTGAGATTCACGATGCATTGGGGACCCTGCTCGAAAAAACTGGTAACAAAGAAGCCGCTCAAGCGGAACGAGCTAAGCTGTCGTCGCTGAAATCCGCGGCGGACAAAGACAGCACCATCGCCAGACTGAACGCAGATGCGAGCCAGAACCTCTCGGCAGGAAATCCCAAGGAAGCAGTCCAAAGTTATCGCAAAGCCGTTCAGCTCAATCCTCGTGACGCGAAGCTTCACTACAATCTCTCGCTCGCCCTGGACAGACTAGGAGACGTCGCGTCGGAGCGGCGGGAATTGCAGAAGACCATCGAGTTGGATCCGAATATCACGGTGGCGCAGAATCAGTTGGGGCTGATCGCTTTGCGCAATGGGAATCAAGGCGAGGCCGAGCAGCGTTTCAAGAAAACACTAATCATCGATCCCACGTTTGCCGAGGCGCAAAGCAACCTCGGCGTCATCTACAGCCAGCAAGGCAAGAACGAAGAGGCGGCAGTGCTTTTTCAGCAGGCAATCCAGACCGATCCCAAGTACAGCAAGTCATACGTCAACCTCGGCCTTCTCCTGGCGCAGCAAGGAAGGCTTCCTGAGGCAGAGCAGCAATTTCGCACGGCCATTCAAGTGGCTCCCGACGATGCCGATGCCTACGCTGCCCTGGGAATGCTCCAAGCTAAAACCGAGCGCGGACCTGACGCCGTGAAGAGCTTCCAGAAAGCCGTAACCCTCGCGCCGAATTCCGCTCAAGCTCATCTCAATCTGGGCATCGCTCTGATCGATCAGTTCGACCGACCCGGCGGATTCAAGGAGTTTTCCGAGGCGGCGCGACTTGATCCCAAGCTCGCCGCTGCTCATTACAACCTGGGACGCTTCTACTTCGAAACCGGCAAGTATGAGGATGCGCGGCAGGAACTGGAAACCGCTATTCGACTCCAGCCGAATGATGCCGGTGCGCTCTATTTCCTCGCTCTGACGGCAAAGCAGGAAAACCAGCCAGAACGCTGCACCGAACTGCTGCAGAAAGTAGTCGCATTGCAACCCGACAATGCTGATGCTCAATATCTTCTGGGTCAGAGCCTGGAACACGCAGGCGAGAACGCTACCGCCATTCAGCATTGGAAAGCGGCGGTTCAGGCTGACCCCAATCACTCGCAGGCTCTGTTCAACCTGGCCAAGACTCTGAACAAGATTCATGATCCCGAGGCGAAGCAGTATCAGGATCGCTTCGAAGCGCTCCAGAAAAATCAGCAGATCGCTGATCGGGTTTCGGAACTGGGCAACTTTGCTCTGGAGGCGGCGAACGCACAAAATTGGCCCCAAGCGCTCGAGCAGATGAACGAGGCCATTCAGCTTTGCGGTAATTGTCCACAAAGCGCTCACCTGCACAAGAATCTCGGATTGTTTTATGGCCGCACCGGTAATCTCGGTGAGGCGAAGAAGGAATTGCGCACTGCGTTGCAATTGGCGCCCAACGACACCGATGCGCAAAACGCGTTGGCAGTCTTCGAGCAAGCACATCAGGAGCAGTCGAAGTAGTCTGAAATGGTTCGCATTGTGGAGGGAGGATTTCTGAAAGGGAATTCACACACGTTTCGCCTGGATGGCAAGCTTGCCGTAGTTACGGGGGCGGCCAGCGGCATAGGGCGCGCGGTTGCGCAACGATTTGCCGCCAGCGGTGCCTGCGTACGCTTGCTCGACATCGACGAAAAAGCTGCTGATGCGGTCGCCTCCGAAATTCGGGCAAGCGGCGGAAGCGCAAAGGCTTATGGCTGCGACGTGTCCCAACCCCATGCCGTGAACGCCACATTCAACCAGATACTCGAGGACGGCAACCTCCACATTCTGATCAACAACGCGGGAATCTCGCACGTTGGCAATCTGGAAAGCACTACGGAAGAGGATTTTGACAAAGTTTTTTCCGTTAACGTCAAAGGCATTTATAACTGCATGTGCGCCTCCGTAGCACACATGAAAGCGAACGGAGGCGGCATCATTGTGAACATGGCGTCGATCGCAGGTACCTCGGGTCTGGCGGATCGCTTTGCCTACTCCATGAGCAAGGGCGCGGTGGTCGCCATGACGTACTCGGTTGCCAAGGACTATCTGGGCCACAAGATTCGCTGCAATTGTATTTCTCCGGCCAGAGTCCATACGCCTTTCGTGGATGGATTCCTGCACCGCAATTATCCCGGCAAGGAGCAGGAGATGTTTGAGAAGTTGGAAAAGTCACAGCCCATCGGCAGAATGGCCGAACCCGAAGAGATCGCTGCCCTTGCTCTCTTTCTTTGTTCCGATGAAGCCTCGTTTATCACAGGTTCCGATTACCCTATCGACGGAGGTTTCTTAAATCTTCGCGGCTAGAACTTAGATAAATGCCGCGAAGATTAGAGTTCACGACCAGAGCCGCGCTCTCCATGGACCTCCAGCTCAAGAACAAAGTTGTGCTCGTGACCGGTGGCGCGAAAGGCATCGGCGCGGCTATCACGAGGCTGTGCGCGGAAGAGGGCGCCATTGCGGTCGCCGTCGATCGAGATGCATCGGCATGCCAGCAATTCCATGACGATTTACGCTCCCAGGGGCTGGAGGCCAGCTTCATTAACATGGACCTTGCTTCAGCCGACAATTGCAACGTGATCGTCGAACAGACGCTTGCGAGTTTCGGCCACATCGATGCACTGGTGAACAACGCAGGCATCAATGACAAGGTCGGCCTCGAGCACGGCAGTCCAAAAGAGTTTGTGCACTCGCTTGAGCGCAATCTGCTGCATTACTACAACATGGCGCACTACTGCGTGCCGCACTTGAAGCGAAGCCGAGGGTCGATCGTGAACATTAGTTCGAAAACCGCTCTTACGGGTCAAGGCGGCACGTCGGGATACGTTGCGTCCAAGGGCGCCATCCTTGGGATGACGCGGGAGTGGGCGGCCGAACTCCTCCCCTACAGCATCCGGGTAAACGCCGTCATCCCCGCCGAAGTGATGACGCCACTCTATCAGCAATGGCTCGAGACCTTTCCCGCTCCGCAGGAAAAACTGAACAGCGTCGTCGCCAAAATTCCGTTTGAAAAGCGAATGACAACGCCAGATGAGATTGCGGCCATGGTGGTCTTTCTTATTTCCTTAAAGGCCAGCCACATTACTGGCCAGCACCTGTTTATAGACGGCGGTTATGTGCATTTGGATCGCGCTTTAACCTGACAGGAGAAATATGACCAAACCCACGGTCCCGATTACGGAGCGCCGCTATGTGGTGCCGCTGATCCTGGTGACCAGCCTATTTTTCCTTTGGGCTTTCGGCGTCAATCTGAATGACATCCTCATTCCCCACCTCAAGAAAGCATTTCACCTTACCGACTTCCGGTCGTCCCT
>Ga0307473_10000328_pt1 | contig 10259 bp, 10 predicted proteins | sample atmos_gasesAM5C__FD_203744 | JGI IMG/M metagenome (GOLD analysis project Ga0307473, IMG submission 203744) | Hardwood forest soil microbial communities from Morgan-Monroe State Forest, Indiana, United States - atmos_gasesAM5C_515 | ecosystem: Environmental > Terrestrial > Soil > Temperate...
CAATGGTGCGAGCGACACGCAGCACACGGTGATACGCGCGCGCCGAGAGCAGGAGGCGGGCGAGCGCATGCCGCAGAAGCTGATCGCCGTCCCGGTTGGTCGCGCAATGACGGTCTATCTCACGCGTGCCTAGAAGCGCATTGGGTTTGTGCTGGCGCGCAAGCTGCGTCTCGTGCGCCTGCGCCACCCGGCCGCGAATAGCGCTCGATGCTTCGCCGGGCACTGGCGCCACCAGTTCGGCTTCGCGCGGCGCCGGTACTTCCAGCTTGATGTCAATGCGATCGGCAAGCGGCCCCGACACGCGACCGCGATAACGGGCAATGCGTTCGGGAGTGCAGCGGCAGCGGCTGGTGCGGTCGCCACAATGCCCGCAAGGGCAGGGGTTCATCGCCGCAACGAGCTGAAAACGCGCCGGGAACTGCGCCTGGCGCGCGGCGCGCGCGATCGAGACGCGGCCCGATTCGAGCGGCTCGCGCAGCGCTTCCAGAACATCGCGGTCGAATTCCGGCAGCTCATCCAGGAACAGGACGCCGTGGTGCGCCAGGGAGATCTCGCCGGGGCGCGGCAGGTTGCCGCCGCCGACCAGCGCCGCCGCCGAGGCGCTGTGATGCGGTGCGCGAAAGGGCCGCTCCCCCCAATTCACCACTTCGAAGCCCTTGCTCGATACCGAGTGGATCGCCGCGACTTCGAGCGCCTCGGCCTCCGATAACGGCGGCAGGATGCCGGGGAACCGCGCCGCAAGCATCGATTTGCCGGTCCCCGGCGGACCGACCATCAGCACGCTGTGCCCGCCGGCGGCCGCGACCTCCAGCGCGCGCTTGACCTGCTGCTGACCCTTAACGTCGGCGAAGTCGGCGTAGGCGGGCGGCGTGGCGCGCGCAGGCTCGGCGTATACGGCAAGCGGCGCTTCGCTTGCCAGATGGGCCACCACCTCGAGAAGCGTCCGCGCCGGCAGAATGCGTGCGCCGTCGGCAAGCGCGGCCTGGGGGGCGTTCCCCTCCGGCAGCACGAAGGCGCGACCCGCGCCGCGCGCGGACAGCGCCATCGCGAGAGCGCCGCGCACGGCGCGCAGCTCCCCGGTGAGGGAAAGTTCACCGGCAAATTCGTGGCCGGCCAGCGCATCGACGGCCAGCTGCCCGCTGGCCGCGAGGATGCCAAGCGCGATGGGCAGGTCAAACCGGCTCGAGTCCTTCGGCAGCTCCGCTGGCGCCAGATTCACCGTGATGCGACGCGCCGGGAATTCGAAATGCGCATGGTTGAGCGCTGCTCGCACGCGGTCGCGGGCTTCGCGAACTTCGGCGTCAGGCAGACCGACGATATGGAACGCAGGCAGCCCCGGCCCGAGGTGCACCTCCACGGTCACCTCGGGCGCGTCGATACCCGCGAGCGCGCGGCTCGCTACCGTGGCGACGGTCATGTGAGTTCCCCGCGTGAGCAACGCGGTGCACTGGGACGCGGTTTACCGGGGACGCTAGCTCTGTCCGCGAGATTCGAGCTCGGCGAGGCGCCGCTCGAGCTCGGCGAGTTTCGCCTGCGCGCGCTCGAGGAGCTTTTTCTGAACCTCGAAATCCTCCCGCAGCACCAGATCGAGCCGATCGAGCCATGCCGCGAGCAGCGCCCGCAAATTGCGCTCGACGTCCTGCGCCGGCGAATTGCGGAACGCTTCGCCGATCCGCTCGTTCAACTCCTTGAACAGCCCCTTGTCGATCATGTCGGGAAAGTATCACCGCCCTCCGCACCAATATCGGGCGATGAAGGCTTTATCGTGCACCGCCTTTGGGCACTGCCCTGATGACGATTCGCCGGCAGAGAGCCAGGTCTTTGAAAAAGAGCAGAAAAAGCCCTGGCACAGGAGATGCTAAGTGTCCGGGAGCATTTCTATCTACTAACACTCGGAAGGGGGTTCTCGATGCGCAAGTCCATTCTTTCACTGTCAGTCGCCGCCGTTTTACTAGCGCCAGGCCTCGCTGCCGCCCAAGCGGCCGCGCCGTCTCCGCTGACCGGAAACGTGACACTCATTACAGACTACCGGTTCCGCGGCATTTCCCAAACGCTCGGCAAGTCTGCTTTCCAAGGCGGCTTCGACTACGCCCACGCGAGCGGCTTCTACCTCGGCAACTGGAACTCCAATGTATCGGAGGCCGCTGGTTACCCAGGCGGCAACCTGGAAATGGATTTCTATGGTGGCTATAAACGCGCGTTCGGCGATTACGGCCTGGACGTGGGATTGCTTGAATACTACTACCCGGGCTCCAAAGCCTCCGGCTCTGCCGGCGTCCCGACTGGATTGATCAACCCCCACTCCCCCGGAAGCACCAACAGCGGCAACGTACACAACACCGAGTTCTACCTCGCCGGCAGCTGGAAATGGATCACGGTTAAGTGGTCTCATTCCCTCACCGATTACTTTATGGTTCCGGACACCAAGGGATCGAATTATCTGGACCTTTCCGCGGCCTACGACATGGGCAACGGCTGGGGCGTGAATGGACACGTGGGCCACCTGAGCGCGCATAACTTCAGCGAACTCGGCTATACCGACTACAAGCTCGGCGTTACCAAGGACCTTAGTGGCTGGGTGTTAGGGGCAACGCTCGTCAGCACAAATGCAAAGCACGACTGCGCTGCGGGCGATCCTTACTGCTTCGCCAAGCCTACCGGGGGGACGTACGACGCCGGTAAAAGCACGGTCCTCCTCTCTGTCAGCAAGACGTTCTGATAACGCTTTGGGCCCGGCAGGCACTGCCCGCCGGCTCCGGGAGAACAGGATGAAATTCGTTACCGCAATCATCAAGCCGTTCAAGCTCGACGAGGTGCGCGAGGCGCTGTCGACGATCGGCGTGCAGGGGATCACCGTGACCGAGGTCAAGGGCTTCGGCCGGCAAAAGGGGCACACCGAGCTTTACCGCGGCGCGGAGTACGTCGTCGATTTCCTGCCCAAGGTGAAGATCGAAGCCGCGATCAAGAACGAAATGCTCGAGCAGGTGATCGAGGCGATCGAGAAGTCGGCCAACACCGGGAAGATCGGCGACGGCAAGATCTTCGTCTTCGATCTTGAAAAAGTCATCCGCATCCGCACCGGCGAGACCGATGCGGCGGCGCTCTAGGGGAGAAACGACATGAAGAATTTGCTAGCACGCTTGGCGCTGCTCGGAGCGGTCGCCGCATTTATCGCTGTGGCGAGCTCCGCGTTCGCGCAGGACAAACCGCCCGCTCCGGGCGCTGAAGCAACGCCTGCCGCAGCAGCACCTGCAGCGTCCGCGGCTGCGCCGGCTGCCGCGCCGAAATGCGGCGACAAGGGGTTCGACTGCAACAAAGGCGATGTTGCCTGGATGCTGACCTCGACGGCGTTCGTGCTGCTGATGACGGTACCGGGTCTCGCGCTGTTCTACGCAGGGATGGCTCGCACGAAAAACGCACTGTCGACGGCGATGCAAAGCTTTTCCATCTTCTGCATCGTCGCCGTGCTCTGGGTCGTCTACGGCTACAGCGTTGCGTTCACGGCCGGCAGCAATCCGTTCTGGGGCTCGTTGGACAAGCTGTTCATGCTCGGCGAAGACCCGGCCACCGCAGTTGCCGCCACCTTCAGCAAGGGACAATACCTGCCGGATTTCGTGTACTGCATGTTCCAGCTGACCTTCGCCGCGATTACAGTCGCGTTGATCACCGGGGGTCCCGCGGAGCGCTTCAAGTTCTCGGCGCTGATCCTCTTCAGCATCTTGTGGTTCACCTTCGCATACCTGCCTGTCGCGCATATGGTGTGGTATTGGGATGGCCCGGATGCTTATACGACCGCGAAAGCGGCGGACGTGGCGAACAGCCATGCCGGGTTCATTTTCCAGAAGGGCGCGCTCGACTTCGCCGGTGGCACCGTAGTGCACGTCAACTCCGGTATCGCGGCGCTGGTCTGTGTGCTGATGCTCGGCAAGCGTAACGGCTATGGCAAGGTGCCGATGCCTCCGCACAGCGTCATGATGACCGCGATCGGCACCGGCATGCTATGGATGGGCTGGTTCGGCTTCAACGCGGGCTCGGCCCTGGAAGCCAGCGGCGGCGCCGGAATTGCGTTCTTCAATACGTTGTTCGGCACCGCCACGGCCGGTATTGCCTGGACGCTCACCGAGTGGATAGCCAAGGGTAAGCCGAGCCTCCTGGGCATCTGCTCCGGGATCGTGGCCGGCCTGGTGGCAATCACGCCAGCGGCCGGCTATGTCGGACCGGTGGGGGCGTTTGTTACCTGCGCCGTTGCCGGCGTGCTCTGCTTCTTCGCCGTGACGAAGGTCAAGGCATGGCTGGGCTACGACGACTCGCTCGATACCTTCGGCGTGCACTGCATCGGCGGGATTATCGGCTCCCTGGGCACCGGCACGTTCGTTAATCCGAAGTTCGGCGGCACCGGCGTCTACGACTACGTCGCCAACAAGGTGGGTGACTTTGACGCCATGGCGCAAATCATCTCGCAGCTGTGGGACATCGGCATCACGTTGGTCTGGTCGGGAGGCGTCGCCTTCGTGATCCTGCTGATCCTGAAGTTCACGATCGGCATCCGCGCCAGCGATGAAGCACAGGAAGAGGGCCTTGACCTCGGCGATCACGGCGAAAAGGCCTACAACTACTAAGTTCGGAGCCAAGAAGAGACTACCGCATGTAAGCAGTCACTCGCATCAAGTAGAAGGGCGCTTCGGCGCCCTTCTTCCTTTTATGCGGAAAGTTTCTCCAGCAGGACGAGAAGCTGGGCCCTTTCGCCGGCGTTGAGCCGAGCGGCAACGCGGCGCTCGTGAAACTCGATGCGGCGCTTGAGCCTGGCCAGCAGGGTGCGCCCCGAACGGGTGAGCCATAGCCCGTTGGTGCGCCGGTCCTCGCCCCGCCGGCGCTCGATCAGGCCCCGCTCCTCGAGCGTATCCACCACGCCAACCATCGTGGAGCGATCCAGACCAACCGCATGGGCGAGGCGGCTCTGGGTTACGCCGGGGTTGGCGTCGATCAGCAGCAGCATCCCGGTGCGACCCGGGGACAAGTCTGACACGCTGTGGGCGAAATCCCGGAACACCGCCTGCTGCGCGAGCCGCAGCCGGTAGCCGAGCAGCCCCGGCAGCATGCCGGGCTTGAGCCCGCCGCGATCCGAAGTCATTTTGTTTGGACCCCAAACGATTTGATACCATCGTAGTCGCCCGCTGCGCGCCATGCAAATCACTCTCGAAGGCCACGACCAGCCGGTCCCGGTGCGCGCCGGAGACACGATGCTCGAAGCGCTGCTGCGCGCGGGCGTCGCCTTCCCGTTCTCGTGCCAGGCCGGCAACTGCGGCACCTGCAAGTGCGAGCTGGTCTCGGGCGATATCCTCGAGCTCGAGCACTCGGAGCACGCGCTCGCGCCCGAGCAGCGCGCGAAGGGCATCATCCTCGCCTGCCGCACCCAGGTCTGGGACGATGCCGTGATTCGCCGCATCGATGCCGAGGACCTGGTGATGCACCCCTCGCGCGTCATGCGCTGCCGGGTCCTCGAGCTCGAGGCGCTCACTCGCGACATTCGAGGCGTGCACCTGGCGATCGAGGCGGGCGGACCATTGACTTTCTCTGCAGGACAGTACGCGCAACTCGAGTTCGCCCCGGGCCTGTCACGCCATTATTCGATGGCCAACACGCCGGACGAGGCGGAGCTCGTGTTCCACGTCCGCCACATGCCGGGTGGGCGCACCAGCCGCTACGTCGCCGAACAGCTGAAGATCGGCGACAGGGTCAAGGTGTCCGCGCCGTTGGGGATTGCGTACCTGCGCCAGCAGCACGCGGGGCCGGTGCTGCTGATTGCCGGCGGCTCGGGACTGGCGCCGATCCAGTCGATCGCCTCGACGCTCCTTGGTGGAGGATGCGAGCAGCCGGTAGCTCTTTACTTCGGCGTGCGCAGCGAACGCGACCTGTACCACGAAGCACTGCTAAAGAGTCTGGCCGCACGCCATTCCAATTTCAAGTATCACATCGTCCTGTCCGAACAAAACGGCGACGGTGGCCGGCGCTATGGCCTGGTGCATGAAGCAGTCGACGCAGACCTGATCAGCACCGAAAACCTCATGGCGTACCTGGCCGGCCCGCCGGTGATGGTCGAAGCAGCGACGGCGCTGCTTGGCACGCGCGGGCTCGCCCCGCGCCAGATCCACGCCGACGCCTTCTACAACCAGCTCTGAGCATGGACCTGAAGAACCGCGTTGCGATCGTCACCGGCGGCGCGCGCGGGATCGGCCTCGCCATCGTCGAAGACTTGCGCAGCCACGGCGCGGATGTCGTCATCGTCGATGCCGGCGTGTCGATTTCCGGCGAACCGCTCGAGCCGGGCTTCGCCGAGCAGGTAGCGGCGCGCATGGAGGGCACGGCGGCCGTCTGCGGCGATATCGCGCAATCCGAAACCGCGCAGCAAGCGGTGCGTCTCGCCCAGGAGCGCTTCGGCGGCGTCGACATCGTGGTCAACAACGCCGCGATCATTCGCGATGCCTTCATCTTCAAGGCTGAACCGGCGGCCTGGGACGTAGTGCTGCGGACCAACCTCACCGGCGCCTATCGGCTGCTCGCTGCCGCCAGTCCGGTGATGCGCGAGCAGGCGAAGGCCGGCCGCGCCCCTGGCTCCATCGTGAACATCGTGTCCACCGCCGGTTTCTACGGCAACTTCGGGCAGGCAGCGTACGCAGCGGCAAAGGCAGGCCTGATGGGCCTCACGCGGGTCGTCGCGCACGACCTCGCGCGCTCGCGCATCCGCTGCAATGCGGTCGCCCCGTTTGCCGCGACCCGGGTCACCAACAGCATCAAGCCGGCGAACGACGCCCAGGCCGCCTACCAGGAGAAAGCACTCAAGGTCCCCGCGTTTTACGTTGCGCGGCTGGTGAGCTTCCTTGCGAGCGATGCGGCGTCCCACATCAGCGGCCAATTATTCGGCGCGCGCGGCCGGGAACTGTTCGTGTTCTCGCAGCCGCGCCCGGCGCAGCGGCTGCTCCAGCCTCGCGGCGGATTCGAGCTCGCCGCGTTCGGCGCCGCCGCCAAGGCGCTCGAGCCGGGCTTCGCCGACCTAGTCACCGATCTGGAGGCGTTCTCCGGCGACCCCATCTTGTGAGGAGCAAAACGTGTCCAAGTACCCCGAGGTAAAAACTGCCGACGACTTCCATCACCAGCCGGTCGAATACCAGGAGGCCGTGAGGAAAATCATCCGCAGCCACGCGCTCAACGAGCTGTACGGCGCGCAGGTATTCGACGAGCCGGCGATCGCGCTCGCGCCGACCCCTTACGCGAAATGGCTCACCTGCCGCGTCGCCATGGAGGAGTACCACCATCACGTGCGCTTCAAGGAGCTCGCCGACCAGATCGGCGTCAGCGCCGATGAAATGCAGCCCGACAGGAAACGGCCCCTCAACATCTTCGAATTCCCGCTGCAAACGTGGGAGGAATTCTGCGCCATCAAGATGCTCGGCGACCTCGCCGAGATCCTGCAGGTGGAGGACCTGCTGCACTGCTCCTATTTGCCGCTGCGCAACGTGGCGCGCATTACCATGCCGGAGGAACGCTTTCACGCCCAGTTCGGCTTGGACTTCTGCGGCGACCTGTGCGAGACGCGCGAAGGCAAAGCGCGCGTGCAGGATGCAGTGAACCGGTTTTACCCGGGCGCGCCGCGCTTCTTCGGCTCCAGCGGCTCGAAGAACAACGCCATCTTCCGCAAGTACGGCATCAAGATGCGCAAGAACGAGGAGATGCGGGACGATTACATGGCACGCGCCAAGGACGCGGTAGACAAGCTCGGTCTCAGGCTGCCCGAAGTGCCGCTCGCCGCTTGAACGCCACCGAACTGCTGCTCGGCGACGAGCCCCTGGCGCGCCATGGCGCGCGGATTGCGCTGCTCAGCGGCGAGGAGCAGGTTACCTACGCGGAGCTGGCCGCCCGCATGAAGCGCACCGCGGGCGCGCTTGCCTCGTTCGGCGTCGGTGCCGGCGATCGCGTGCTCCTTCTCATGCGCGACACGGCGGAATTCGCCGCGACCTGGCTCGGTGCGGTGCGCATCGGCGCCGTGGCGATCGCGCTCAACAACAGGCTCTCCGAGGCTGAATGCCGACATGTCCTGCACGACAGCTCGGCACGGCTCGTGATCGTCGAGGACTTGTTCGCTGACGCGCGCCCGCAGCTCGCGGCGGAACTTGCTCGCGACGGTCGCCTTGCTTTGAGCTGGCGCGAGCGCTGTGGCGAATCAAAGGAAGCGCGCGTGTTCGATGCGTTGCCCGACACGCCCGCATTCGGCTTATACACATCGGGCACGACGGGCCACCCCAAAGGCATCCTGCATTCGCACAGGGGTTTCCTTTCGCTTGGCCAGGCCTTCCGCGAGATCGGCATCGGCGCCGGTGACCGCGTCTTCACTACCTCGAAGCTGTTTTTCGCCTATGGCCTGGAGCACGCCCTGCTCGGCACGCTGGCGCTCGGCGCGACCTCGATTCTGTTTGCCGACTGGCCCGATACCGAAGCCGTGATCGACGTCGTCGGGCGACACCGGCCGGCCGCCCTGTTCAGCGTGCCGACCGTCTACCGGCGCCTTCTCGGCGAGCCCAGCGTGCGCCTTGCCGCCTTTCGCTCGGTGCGCCGCTTCGTCGCCGGTGGCGAGCGGCTTTCGTCGCAGCTCGTCGAGCACTGGAAGCAGGCAGTTGGCGGCGAACTGCTCAACCTCTACGGCATGTCCGAGACATTCTGTGCCTGCATGATGACGCCGCCCGGGACCTCGGACGGCACGCGCACCGGCAGGCCACTCGCCGGAGTCGAGGTCCGCCTCGATCGGCAGGGCGTGCTCTGGGTGAAGCATCCGGCGCAGGCGAGCGGCTACGCCAATCCGTCCGACCAGACGCAAGAGCAGTTTCGCGACGGATGGTTCTGCTCGCGGGACGTCTTCGTAAAGGACGCCGACGGCTTTTTCGCACACCAGGGCCGCTCCGACGAGCTGGTCAAGATTGCTGGGCAGTGGGTGCAGCCAGGAGAGCTCGAGGCCGCGGCAGCGCTCGAACCGGCGATCGCAGAGGCCGCCTGCGTCCTGGTGCCCGATGCGGATGGTCTCGATCGCCTCGCGCTGTTCGTGACCGCGCGCGGCGATGCCGCAGAGGCGCTGCGGGCCGCCGCCCAGGCCTGCGAGCTGCGACTGCCGCGGCACAAACGTCCGCGATGGGTCCGCGCCGTGGCCGAGCTGCCGCGCACGGCGACCGGCAAGGTGCAGCGCTTCAAGCTGCGCGAAATCCTGCAGCGCGAGCTGGCGCGCAAGGACTAGAATTCCGCTTTTTCGAGGGTTTGCATGGGTTACGCAATCTCTTTATGGGCCCCGCCGGCACTGCCGATCGCGGGATCCTCGGAGTCCTTTCCGGTGCGCCGCATCTTCTGCGTCGGGCGCAACTACACCGAGCACCAGAAGGAAATGGGCGGTGACGGCCGCGAGCAGCCGTTCTTCTTTCTGAAAAGCGCGCACTCCCTCGTTCCGGGAGGAGGCGTCGTGCATTACCCGGCGAAGACGTCCAACTACCATTACGAGACGGAGATGGTGGTGGCGATCGCCAAGGGTGGGCGCCGCATCGACGCGAGGAAGGCCAACGATCATGTCTTCGGCTACGCGGTCGGCCTCGACATGACGCGCCGCGACCTGCAGCAGTGGGGGAAGGACCACGGGCGCCCCTGGGATTTCGGCAAGAACTTCGACGAAGCGGCACCCTGCAGCGCGCTCGCGACGGCGAAGAAAATCGGTCATCCAGCCAAAGGCGCCCTCTGGCTCAGCGTGAACGGCAAGCAGCGCCAGCGCACCGATCTCGCGGAAATGATCTGGTCGGTGCCTGAGCAGATCGCCTACCTGTCTGAGTTCTACACCCTCGAGCCTGGCGACCTCATCTACTCGGGGACGCCGGCGGGCGTAGGTCCTGTGAAGCCGGGCGATGAGCTGCACGCAGGCATCGATGCCGTCGGCGAATTGAAAGTGACAATCGCGCCCACCTTGTGAAGCTGTACACGTTCTTCCGCAGCTCGGCCGCATTCCGCGTGCGCATCGCGCTCAATCTGAAGGGGCTGGCCTACGAGGCGCAACCGGTGAGCTTGCCGAAGGGTGATCACCGCAAGCCCGATTACGCTCGCGTGAATCCCCAAGCGCTGGTGCCGATGCTCGAACTCGATGATGGCACGCGCCTCAACCAATCCCTCGCGATCATCGAGTTTCTCGACGAGAAGTATCCCCAGCCGCGGTTGGTGCCGAAGGACGCGCTCGG
>Ga0307473_10000330_pt1 | contig 10228 bp, 8 predicted proteins | sample atmos_gasesAM5C__FD_203744 | JGI IMG/M metagenome (GOLD analysis project Ga0307473, IMG submission 203744) | Hardwood forest soil microbial communities from Morgan-Monroe State Forest, Indiana, United States - atmos_gasesAM5C_515 | ecosystem: Environmental > Terrestrial > Soil > Temperate forest...
GCGTGAGCGCCCGGCTCACGGGCTGGGAGTTCGAGATTCCCGAGTACAAGTACAACGCGATGTTCTCGTCGCTCGAGGAGCTGCTGCGGAAGCCGCCGCAGCCGGCGAAGAAGGCCGCGGCGGCCGCTCCGAAGCCGGCGAAGGGAGCGAAGCCCCCGGGAGATGCTGCCTCGGCCCCGATTCCGGCGAAGTAGCGCTCGATTACGGTTTCCCTGTTGCTGCGATGCAACAATCGAAGTTCCCCTCTCGCACGTCGGCTCCAACCGACCCCCCCTGGGGGGAACACGGGATGCCTGCCCACCTTCGCCAGGCGTAGAATTTTTTGCGGGGTTGCAGACCCATTTACCGGGCGTAAGTGGCAAGGAGACGGACATGAGCGCGGTGTTACTCGCGGTGTTCGGCCAGCACGGGGACGCAGAGCGCGTGCGGACCAAGCTCGTCATCGACGGCTTCCCGACCGACCGGGTCGAGCTCACCTCCTCGGCTGAACCGGGGCGCGCCGGGCTGCAGCCCGCGGGCTCGAGACGCGCAAAGTTCGCCCAGTATTTCCGCACCCTGCTGAACCAGGACGACGAGCGCGCGTTCGCGGATGCGCTCGCCGAGCGGGTCGAGGGCGGCGGCGCTTTCACGATCGCAGTGCATCCACGCGGCGCGATCGAGACCGCCCGGGCCGCCGAGATTCTCGAGAGCGCGGGCGCGGTCGAAGTCGTCGGGCACGATCTGCAGAGCCAGTCCTTCGAGTTCGCCGCCTCGCGGCGTGATGGTTACTGGGTGCGTCATTTCATGCTCGACAACCCCACCGGGGCCGACTGCATCTACTGCCGGCTGTTCCCCGCGCACAAGCACGAGCACTGAGCGGCCGACAGGCCGGGAGCCGCGGTGAAGTGCGGCTCCCGGCGCGCTGGGCAGTCGCTAGTGCTGCTGCTTCTCGAGCGTGTAGGTCGTGATCTGGTGGTGGACCACGTCGTTGTCGGTGACTTCGATGGTCTGGCCGTCGCTTGCCGCGGCGAGACGAATCTGATCGGTCACCTTGCCCTGTCGATGGTCCGTCTCATCGATCGTGTGATCGTTGAGCCGCTTTACCGTCACCACGGTGCCTCCCGGATCGCCGTGGACCGGGTACTCCTTGCCGTCGAACTTCGCGTTATAGCTCTGGCCGTTGTAGTGCATGCTGAACTGATCGTTCGTCATCTCGTAGGCGACCGTACGCGCGGCCTCGTTGGCTTCTTGCAGCGGCCCGGGCTGCCAGGAACCTGATACGCGGTGAGAACCCGGCGGTCCGGCGGCGCGGCGGGTTTCGGTGAATGTGCCAGTGGCCGCCTGGCTGCCGCTGTAGTCCTGGAACTTGCCGGTGAGCGTGTTGCCGTCGGTCGATACGTCGTAGTTGATGGTGGCCGCGAGCTTCCCGGATTTCTTGCGGACAATGTGGATTGCGGAGGGGCTGGCGACCGTTACCGCCACCGTGTCGTAGTAGTCATGGCCCTCGACCTTCTGATCGCTGCCGTCGGCCTTCACCTTGATCTCGGGCACGCAGCTCGAGCAGGTGTACATCCCCTCCAGGACCTGGAACTGATCCGCCTTGCCCGTCGTCTTCGCCGAGTCCGTGCGCAGCTTCCAAGTGCCATCGAAGGCGCTGCCGGCGAGTGCCGCGCCCGGCAGAAGCAGCAGCGCTGCGATTACGATTCTCATGACGTCACCCCTCCCGTTGATTCCCTTTGTTGCGCGGACCGCACCGGTGCGGCCGCAGGCGCGCGAGTGTATGCCTGAGGGAGGGCGCGCGTCTTGCGGCGGAGCGGCAGAGGCCAACATCGCAGGTACGTTCTGATGATAGTTAAGCGATTGACTAACTATCGGCAAAAGAACGTCGAAACGCCGGCCCCGGCGGCGCCTTCACAGCTCAGCACAAGCCCCCGCATGGCCGCGCGGCGGTGGCCAATGCTAATTTGCGCGCATGGGCATGGACGACGAAAAGAGCTACGCCGGCGGCTGCTTCTGCGGCGCGGTGCGTTACGAGGTATCGGGAGCGCCCCGTACCCTCTGCTACTGCCACTGCGAGAGCTGCCGGCGCGCCGCGGGCTCGCCCGCGGTAGCCTGGGGCACCTTCGGGCGCAGCGGTTTTCGCGTGACGCGCGGTCGGATGACGGAATTCAACTCCTCGCCCAGGGTGACGCGCGGCTTCTGCGCCCGCTGCGGCTCCTGCCTCACGTACTCCCACGAAGCGCGCCCGGCCGACATCGATGTGACGCTGGCGACGCTCGAGGAGGCGGCGAATCTCGCACCGACCATGCACGTGTGGGTCGCCGACAAGCTGCCGTGGGTGAGCATCGCGGACGGTCTGCCGCAGTTCCCCGGCACCGCCACGAGCTAACGCGTACGCGCGATCAGCACGAGGCTCACGAGCGCGAGCAGCGCGGTGGGAATCCAGGCGAGCAGCACCGGGTTCAGCTGAAACACCACCGTGCCGCTCTCGATCAGGCGCTGCAGCAGGAAGAAGCCGATGCCGATCATGAGACCGAGCATCATGCGTGTGCCGGCTCCCGCGGAGCGCAACGGGCCGAGCACGAAGGGTATCGCCAGCAGTACCGCAAACATCACTCCGACCGTGCGCGAGATGCGCGACCAGAATGCGAACACGTACTCGCGCGCGTCGAGGGAGTTGCTCTGGAAATACTCGATCAGTCGCCAGAGCGAACGTCCGGTGAGCTGCTTCGGGTCCTCGACCGCAAGACCGAGGAAGCCGGCCGAGACGTTCGATTCCAGTACGCGCTGCGCGGGCGGCTGCGTCGTGACGTTGTCGCCCTCGAAGCGCGACTCGCGGTAGTCGCTCAGCAGCCACTTGCCGCCCGTCCCCGCAGCGGCGTGCGCGGCGTGCCCGAGGGCGAGCAGGCGGTGCTGCGGCGAGAGCTCGAAGATCTGCATGCTGCCGAACTGCCGCTCGCTCGATTGCCCCGCGACGTTGAGTATGAGGTCCCCGTCGCGGACCCAGGCGCCCCCGCCGCCGCCGAAGCTGACGTTGCTCAGCTTGCTGAACGCCTTCTGCGAGCGCGCCATCGCCTGAAGAGGCGGGGCGAGGAACTCCCCCAGCAGCACCTCGAAGAGCACGAGCAGGAGACCGGCGAGGAGCGCGATGCTCGCGAGCCGTGCGACCGAGATCCCGGCCGCGCGGATGACGGTGAGCTCGCTGCCGCGCGCGAGCGAGCCCAGGCCCAAAAGCGAGCCGAGGAGCGCAGTGATCGGCAGCAGCTCGTACGCCTGCTGCGGCAAATTGAGCAGCGAGTACCACAACGCGCCGAGCGCCGTGTAATGCCCGACGCCGATATCCTTCTGCTGGTCGATGAAAACGAACAGCGCGCCGAGAACGAGGAAAACACTCATCACCATCAGCACTGCGCCGAGTATGGCGCGGACGATGTAGCGATCGAGCACGCTCACAGGCCGCGCATCCGGTAACGCAGGCGGTAGATGAAGCCGGGGCCCAGGATCACGGCGAGTGCGAGCAGCGCCACCACCACGTGGGTCCACCAGAGGCCCACGAACTCCGGCGCTTTGCCGCGCGCGATCCAGGTCCTGCCGGTCGTCGCGAGGTTGTAGTAGACGAAGAAAATGAGCACCGCCAGCCATACCCGCGCATAGCGCCCCTGCCGCGGCCTGAGCTTGGAGAGCGGCACCGCAAGCAGCGCCAGCACCAGGCACATGATCGGCATGCTGACGCGCCAGTGGAGCTCGGCCCGCTCGCCCGGGTCGCGCGAGTGGCGCAGGCTCGAGGTCGGGCGCGCCTCGAGATCGCGCACGACATCCGTCAGGGCCGGGATCTGCAGCGTCACGACGTGCTCGGCGAAGCGCACGATGCGGAACTCGGGGCTGCCCGCCACCCCCTCCAGCCGCTCACCGTCATGGAGTGTAAGAATGTGTGTCAAGCCATCGGCGGTGACCGCGTGCGTGGCGCGCTCCGCGAGCGCCACCTCCACCAGCGGTCCGTCGTTGCGCTCGAGGAACACCTCGCCGAGCGTGCCATCTCGCGCCACCGTCTGCGCATAGAGCACGGCTCGCGTGCCGGCACCGAAGCTGCGGAACTTACCCGAGGCGATCGGCGCCAGCTGACCTGCGCGCAGCGCGGCATTGCGGAGGCTCAGGGCCTGTGCGGTGGCCTCCGGCGCCAGGACCAGCGACAGCCACGCCAGCCACAGCGCCACCGCGAGCGCCAGCAGCGCCACCGGCGCATACAGCTGCAGCCGGCGCGCGCCGCACGCGAGCGCCGCCGCCATCTCGCTGTCGGCGTACAGACGCCCATAGGCGAGCACCACCCCGAGAAGCAGGCCCACCGGCACCACGATCGAGAGATATTGGAGCGAGGAAAGGCCGATCAGCTCCAGCACCATGCTCGGCGGGTACTGATTCGCGGCCGCCCGCTCCATCACCCCCACCACCTCGTTGGCGAGCAGGATGACGAGCAGCACGCCGGTCACCGAAAGCCAGGCGATAAACACCTCGCGCAGGACGTAGCGGCCGAGGATGCTTCCCAGCCTCAGCCTCATGACCGAAGCGCACCGAAACCCGCCGCGGGCTCTTGAGTTACACTTGCCACCACTTGCACCCGTAACGGCGCAGTACGCGCTCAATAAAACGAAACGTGCGCGAGACGCTGCAATCGCGGCAAATAAGGTAAATCAGACGGCCGCGGGCCTCAACGGCAGAACTTAGAGGGTATCGCATGGAATTCGGGGTCTGGACGAAGGGCTTGCCAACGCTCGCGGCGGACTGCCTGGTCCTCGGTGTGTTCGAGGATGCGCAGCTCGGCGCGCAGGGCGGCAGCGTGGACGCCGCGAGCGGCGGGCGGCTGCGCAAGCTCCTCGCGCGTGGCGATTTCTCCGGCCGCGCCGGCGAGACGCTGTTGGTGGCCGAGCTCCCCGGGGTCACCGCCACGCACGTGTTGCTCACCGGCATGGGCCCGGCCAAGCAGCTGCAGCGCCGCAGCTGGCGCAAGGCGTGGTCGGCGGCTGCGAGCGCGCTCATCCGCACCCGCATCGCAAGCTGTGCCGTCGCGCTCGACCGGCCGGAGGTCAAGGAGCTCGACGACTACTATCTCGGGCGGGCCGTGGCCGAGCTCGTCGGTGCGGCACTCTACCGCGTCAACGATCTGAAGACCGCGCGCAAGCCGCCACCGTCCGCGCTGAAGAAGGTACTGGTGGGACCGGTGCGCCGTGCCGCAGCCGCGGAGCGCGGTCTCGCGCACGGGGACGCCATCGCCGCGGCGCAGACCGTGCAGCGCGATCTCGCCAATCTCCCGGCCAACATCTGCACTCCGCTCTACCTCGCCGAGCAGGCGCGCGCGCTCGCGAAGCGCCATGCGAGCCTGCGCGTGCGCGTGCTCGATGAGGCCGCGATCCGCCGCGAGAAGATGGGCTGCCTGCTGGCGGTGGCGCAGGGCAGTCACCAGCCGCCGCGTTTCATCGTGCTCGAGCACCAGGTCGGCGGCAAGAAGCTGCCGCCGCCGATCGTGCTGGTCGGCAAGGGCGTCACCTTCGACAGCGGCGGCATTTCGCTCAAGGATCCCCCGGGGATGGACGAGATGAAATTCGACATGAGCGGCGCTGCCGCGGTGATCGCGGCGATGACGCTCGCCGCGCAGCTGCGCCTGCCGCTGCGCCTCATCGGTCTCGTCGCGGCGGTGGAGAACATGCCGGGGGGCCGCGCGGTGAAGCCCGGCGACATCGTCACCAGCGCCTCGGGGCAGACGGTGGAGATCCTCAACACCGATGCGGAAGGGAGGCTGATCCTGAGCGATGCTCTGCACTACGCACGGCGCTTCCATCCCGCAGCGGTCATCGACATTGCGACCCTCACCGGCGCGTGCGTGGTCGCCCTCGGTCACCACCATTCGGGAGTCATGGGCAACGACCAGGCCCTGGTGCGTGAGCTGCTGGAAGCCGGACAGCGCGCCGACGACCGCTGCTGGCAGCTGCCGCTCACCGAGGAGTACGCCGAGCAGCTCAAGAGCAACTTCGCCGACTTCGCCAACGTCGGCGGCCGCGACGGCGGCGCGATCACCGCCGCGACGTTCCTCGCCAAGTTCACCCAGGGACTGCGCTGGGCGCACCTCGACATCGCCGGCACCGCCTACCAGAGCGGCGCCGCCAAGGGAAGCACCGCACGGCCGACGCCGCTGCTTGCGGATTTCCTGCTGAACCGCGCGGCACGCTGACGGCGCACGCCACCTGAGCCGCCGGCTGCGGCGCGGCGATGCGCGGCGCGAGCGCGGCGCATTCCACCGCTATAATCGGCTCGCACTTCCTGCGGACTTACCTCACTGACATGGACAAGGTGTACGCGCCGCACGACATCGAGCGGCCCATCTACGAGCGCTGGGAATCTAACGGCTGGTTTGCGCCACGCGGGAGCGGTGAGCCCTATTGCATCATGATCCCGCCGCCGAACGTGACCGGAACGCTGCACATGGGGCACGCGTTCCAGCACACGCTCATGGACGCCCTCAGCCGCTATCACCGCATGCGCGGGCGGCGCGTGCTGTGGCAGCCCGGCACCGATCACGCGGGCATTGCCACGCAGATGGTCGTCGAGCGGCAGCTGAATGCGCAGGGAATCAAGCGCACCGATCTCACGCGCGCGGATTTTCTCGCGCGCGTGTGGGCGTGGCGGGAACAATCGGGCGGTACCATCACCGCGCAGATGCGCCGGCTAGGGGACTCGGTCGACTGGTCGCGCGATCGCTTCACCATGGATCCGGAAATGTCGCGCGCGGTCACCGAAGTGTTCGTGCGGCTGCACGCGGAAGGACTCATTTATCGCGGCAAGCGCCTGGTCAACTGGGACCCGGTGCTGCTCACTGCACTCTCGGACCTCGAGGTGCAGTCGCGCGAGGAGGACGGGCAGCTCTGGCATCTGCGCTACCCGCTCGTGCGCGGTCGCGGCCACCTCGTCGTGGCCACCACCCGACCGGAAACCATGCTGGGAGACACCGCGGTCGCGGTGCATCCCAAGGACGCGCGCTACCGCTCGCTCATCGGCCAGCAGGTGCAGCTGCCGCTCGCCGAGCGTGACATTCCGGTGATCGCCGATGAGTACGTGGACCCGGAGTTTGGCTCGGGGGTCGTAAAGATCACTCCCGCCCACGATTTCAACGATTACGAGCTCGGGCTCCGGCATGGACTGCCGCTCATCAACATCTTCACCCCGCGCGCGGCGCTCGCCGACACGGTGCCGGAGCGCTTCCGGGGCCTCGACCGCTTCGAGGCCCGCAAGCGCGTCGTGGCGGAGCTCGCCGCCGCCGGCCTCATCGAGCGCATCGAGAAGCACCGCCACACGGTCCCGCGCGGGGATCGCAGCGGCGCGGTGCTCGAGCCCTATCTCACCGACCAGTGGTACGTGAAGATTGCACCGCTCGCGCAGGCAGGCGTCGCGGCGGTGAGCGAGGGCCGCACGCGCTTCGTGCCCGAGAACTGGGCACGCACCTACTTCGAGTGGATGCGCAACATCCGCGACTGGTGCGTGAGCCGGCAGCTGTGGTGGGGCCACCGCATCCCCGCCTGGTACGACGAGGAGGGCAACATCTACGTCGGCCGCAACGACGCGGAAGTACGCGCGCAACACGGGCTCGGTGCCGATGTCGCGCTGCTCCAGGACGAGGACGTGCTCGACACCTGGTTCTCTTCCGCCCTGTGGCCTTTCTCGACGCTCGGCTGGCCGGAGCAGACCCCGGCGCTCGCCACCTTCTATCCGACGAGCGTGCTCGTTACCGGCTTCGACATCATCTTCTTCTGGGTCGCGCGCATGATGATGATGGGGCTGAAGTTCAGGCAGGATGTGCCGTTCCGCGACGTGTACATCACCGGGCTCATCCTCGATGAGCACGGCGACAAGATGTCCAAGACGCGCGGCAACGTGATCGATCCGCTCGACATCGTCGATGGCATCTCGCTGGAGGACCTCATCGCCAAGCGCACCAGCGGACTGATGCAGCCGCAGCTCGCGCCGGCCATCGAGAAAGCGACGCGCCGGCAGTACCCGCAGGGCATTCCCCCGCACGGCACCGACGCGCTGCGGCTCACCTTCGCGGCGCTCGCCTCTCCGAGCCGCGAGATCCGCTTCGAGCTCGCGCGCGTCGGCGGCTACCGCAACTTCTGTAACAAGCTGTGGAACGCCGCGCGCTACGTAACGCTGGCCCTCGGCGACGGCGCCGCCGCGGCCGCGGTCGCCGGGAGCGCCGCCAGCGAGCTGCAGCTCTCGGTCGCGGACCGCTGGATCCGCTCGCGCTTCGGGCGCACGCTCGGCGCGCTCGAGAGCGCTTTCGCGGAATACCGCTTCGACTATGCCGCGACGGCGCTGTACAAGTTCACCTATGACGAGTTCTGCGACTGGTACATCGAGCTCACGAAACCGGTGCTGCAGGCGGACCCGACGGCGGCGGCCGCGCGACGCGCGGCGCAGCGCACGCTGGCGCAGATCCTCGAGGCGCTGCAGCGCGCCTTGCATCCCCTCACGCCCTTCATCACCGAGGAGATCTGGCTGCGGGTCGCGCCGCTTGCGGGTGTCGCGGGTGAGACGGTGATGCTGCAGCCCTATCCGCGGGCCGCCGATTTTCCCGCCGACGAGGAGGCCGAGCGCGAGATCGCCTGGATCCAGAAAGTGGTGCTCGGGGTGCGGCAGATCCGTGGCGAGATGAACGTCAGCCCGGCGAAGCGCATCCCGCTGCTGCTGAGAGATGCGCGTCCCGAGGATGAAGCGCACCTCGCGCGCCATCGTACCTGGCTCGAGCGTCTCGCAGGACTCGAGAGCATCACGCTGCTCTCGGAGGGCGCGCACGCCCCGCAGTCCGCGATGGCGCTCGCCGGCACCCTCACCGTGCTCGTGCCGATGGCGGGCCTGATCGATCCTGACGCCGAAGCCGAGCGGTTGGGGAGACTCCTGGCGCGCGCTCAGACCGACCTCGAGAAGACCCGCGGCGAGCTCGCACGCGAGAGCTTCGTGCGCAACGCCCCCGAGCGCGTGGTCGCGTCCAAGCGCGAGCAGGCCGTGGAGCTCGAGCGCACCGCGCGCGAGCTCGCCGCGCAGCTCGAGCGCGTGCGCGGACTGAAACCATGAGTGCGCCGGATCTCGCGGTTGCCGCGGGGGTGGATGCCGATGCCGCGGCGCTCGTGCGCGTACTGACGACGCTCGAGAGCGTGATCCTGGGCAAGCCCACGCAGATCCGCCTGTGCCTCGCGTGCCTCCTCGCCCGCGGGCATCTGCTCATCGAGGACGTCCCCGGGGTCGGCAAGACCACGCTCGCGCATGCGCTCGCACACGTCCTCGGGCTTTCCTGGCAGCGCGTGCAGTTCACCAGCGACCTCCTGCCCGCGGACATCATCGGGGTGTCGGTGTTCGATCGCGCGGGCCAGCAGTTCCATTTCCGCCGCGGACCGATCTTCACGCAGCTGCTGCTGGCGGATGAAGTGAACCGCGCGAGCCCGCGCACCCAGAGCGCGCTCCTCGAGGCGATGGAGGAGCGACAGGTGAGCGCGGATGGCACCACCTATGCGCTGCCCGAGCCTTTCTTCGTGGTCGCCACGCAGAACCCGCACGAGCAGCTCGGCACCTTCGGCCTGCCCGAATCGCAGCTCGACCGCTTTCTCATGCGCGTCGTCCTCGGCTATCCCGATACCGCGCACGAGCGCGAGCTGCTGCGCGGGGGCGACCGGCGCGAGCTCCTGACGGGAATAGCGCCGGTGCTCAGGGCCGCCGGTGTGCTCGCCGTGCAGCGCGCGGTACGAAAGGTCTACGTCGCGGATGCGCTCCTCGACTACGCGCAGGCGCTCATCGTGCGCACGCGCGCCGCGGCGGAACTGAAGCTCGGGTTGTCCCCGAGGGCCGGTCAGGGCCTGATCCGTGCCGCGCAGGCCTGGAGTTTTCTCGCCGGCCGCGCGGCGGTGCTGCCCGAGGACCTGCAGGCGGTGTTGCCGTCCGTGGTCGCGCACCGGCTCGAGCGGCGCGACCCTGCCGCGGGCGCCGAGGGCGGGGACATCGCGGCCGAGATCATCCGCGCGGTCCCCGTACCCTGAAGCACCCCGCTAAATCTCGCTTGTCGCGCCTCGTGAGAACGATGTCCGCGGCGCTCAATGCCCGGACCGCGGAATGGATGCGCCGCCGCCAGGGAGTGGACCATCTTCCCGTGACGCTCGAGCGGCGGCGGCTCTACATCCTGCCGACGCGCGGCGGTCTGGCGTTCACCGCT
>Ga0307473_10000331_pt1 | contig 10218 bp, 12 predicted proteins | sample atmos_gasesAM5C__FD_203744 | JGI IMG/M metagenome (GOLD analysis project Ga0307473, IMG submission 203744) | Hardwood forest soil microbial communities from Morgan-Monroe State Forest, Indiana, United States - atmos_gasesAM5C_515 | ecosystem: Environmental > Terrestrial > Soil > Temperate...
CGGCGTCGCCTACGACCGCCTCACGCAGGGTGCCGGTTCGGTGAACGCCGCCGGCGCCATCGACCTCGCGCGCGCCATCAACACCGCCGCGCCCGTCGGCGCACCGTGGCTGATGACGGGCGTGACCCCCTGGACGACGATTGCCGGCGAGACGATCGGCTGGGCGCAGAACATCCTCTGGGGCGAGAACATTCTCTGGGGCGACTCGGTTTACACGAACCAGACGTCCTGGGGCCTCAACATCCTCTGGGGCGAGAACATTCTCTGGGGCGAGAACATTCTCTGGGGTGAGAACGTCCTCTGGGGTGAAAACATCCTGTGGGGCGAGAACATCCTCTGGGGCGAAAACATCATCTGGGGTGAACACCTCGTCACGATCGACGGCACCAACATTCTCTGGGGCGAGCTTACGGCCGCCAACATTCTCTGGGGCGAGAGCCTCGTGTGGTCCACATCAGTCTTCTGAGATTGGAACGGTCACATGCGCGATGTATTCTTCGGTGGAAAAGTGAACGGGACCTCACTGCGTTCCAAGGCCATCTGGGGTGCGAGGAGCGCCTGACCCAGCCTACGAATGACCGTACTATTTCTCTGTGGCGTGGTGGCGGCCTCGCTCGCCTTCACGGGATGGCTCGCGTACCAGCTGCTCGCCCAGAACGGCAGGATTCTCGCGCGGCTCGACGCGCTCGAGCAATTGGTCGAGTCGGGCCGCGTCGACGCCGGCCCCGCCGCGGATACCCGTAAGGAATCGCTGAAGAAGAGCCAGTTGCTGAGGGACGGCCTTCCCGCAGGGACCGCCGCCCCCGATTTCCGGCTGCCGCGCGTCGGCGGCGGGGAGCTCTCCCTGTCGCAGTATCGCGGGCGCCGGGTGCTCCTCCTGTTTTCCGATCCGACGTGTGCGCCATGCAACGCGCTTCTGCCGGACGTGCAGCGACGGTACGCGGCGGGCAGCGAGGTCGACGTTGTGATGGTCAGCCGGGGCGACCACGCAGCCAACGCGAGCAAGATCGCGGAGCTGCGCGTGACGTTCCCCGTCGTTCTGCAGCGGCAATGGGAGATCTCCAGGCTGTACGGCATGTTCGCGACGCCCATTGCATTTCTTGTCGACGAACAGGGCACAATCGCGGCGCCGGTGGCAATCGGCGCTCAGCGGATACTCGCGCTCATACCGGAAAAGAGTACTCTTGGAGGATGGTTCAAGCCGCGGCCACGACCGGCGCAGGCATAGAGGAGGTAGCGATGGAACATCGTCTTGATACCCTAGCCAAGACGTTGTCCGGAACGCTCTCGCGCCGGGAGATATTCCGGCGTCTGGGCAGTGGGTTGGGAGCCGCCGTGCTGGTGTCTCTCGGCCTTCGTACGGAGGCCGCAGAGACCTGCGGCAAGTTGTGTGCGGAGTGCTGTGTGAAGAATCTTGGCCTGCGGGGCCGAGAGCTCGCCGAGTGCATCCAGGCGTGCCACGACGGCGACGGCCTGTGCGGGCCGATCGTGTGCCCTGGCGGCATCAACTAGCACCGAGTCCACTGTGTCGAAGGATGGCCGGGCGCGCGGGCGCCCGGCCATTTTCACGTACGGCGGGGCGCCGTTGACAATGCGTGTGATAACACGTATGATCGACCTGTGGGCCCGACGACGCTGCAGGCGGAGCTGAAACAGAACAAGCCCTTCAAGAGCCTCAAGGAAGAGGCGCACCTGAGCATCCAACGGACCGCGGCGCTGCTCGAACACGCGTTCGAGTCCGCGCTCAAGCCGCATCGAATCACGGCGACCCAGTACAACGTGCTGCGCATCCTCCGTGGGTCCGAACCGAATGGTCTCTGCCGGAACGAGATTGGCGCCAGGCTGGTTCGCCAGGTCCCGGATGTCACACGCCTGCTCGACAGGCTGGAGGACGCGAAGCTGATCGACAGGACGCGCGGGGGAGACGACCGGCGATTCGTGGTCACGCGCATCACGCGGGCGGGCCTGAAGCTGCTGGACCAGGTGCAACAGCGCATCGACGAGATTCACGACGAACAACTGGGCCACCTCGACGCGCCGCAGCTGCGGAAGCTCATCTTGCTGCTGGCGGTGGTCCGGGACCGGCCCTGACGGAATATTTGGCGGCCAATGAGTGTTATCACATCTAGTGTCATGACAACCGATCAACGCCAGGTGGGAATCCAGCCGGTCGGCTACCGGCTGCCGGACGAGGCGCGGGTCGGCCTCGTGCGACTCCAGGTGAGCGATCTCGGCGCGTCGCTGCCGTATTACACGCGCGTGCTCGGCTTCCGCGTGGTGTCGCAGCAGGGCAGCCGTGCGGCGTTGGGGCCCGAGGGCGGCCCCGTGCTGATCGAGCTGCACGAACGGCGCGGCGCTCGCGCGGTTCCGCGTCGTGGTTTGCTCGGCCTCTATCACTTCGCGATCCTGCTGCCCGATCGCGCGGCGCTCGGACGATTCGTCGCGCATCTCGGAGAGGTCGGCGCGTACGCCGGCTCGGCGGACCATCTGGTGAGCGAAGCGCTCTACCTGTCGGACCCCGATGGATTGGGCATCGAGGTCTATGCCGACCGGCCGCGCGGGCAATGGGAGGTTCACGACCGCGAGATCGCGATGACCACCGAGCCGCTCGACCTGCGCGCGCTCGTCCGCGCCGGCGCTGGCGAGCCCTGGACCGGGATGCCCGCCGGTACGACCATCGGCCACGTGCATTTCCACGTCGGCGCGCTCGGCGAAGCCGAGGCGTTCTATCACTCCGCCCTTGGGTTCGACAAGGTCGTCTGGAGCTATCCTGGCGCGCTGTTCTTCTCCGCCGGCGGGTACCACCACCACGTCGGCACCAACACGTGGGCGGCCGGAGCGCCGTCGGCTGGCGCGGATGACGCACGGCTTCTCGAGTGGGAGCTCCGCCTCCCATCCGCGGGAGACATCGACGCGGCCGCGGCCAGCGCCGCGCGATCCGGCTGCGCGGTTGGGGACGCCGGCGCCGATCGACTGATTCGCGATCCATGGGGGACCACCGTTCGACTGACGCAAAGGAGCGACTCGTGACCACTGCCACTTCTACGAACACAACGACCTACAGCATCGACAAAGCCCACTCGGAGGCGACCTTCCAGGTGCGCCACCTTCTGACGAAAGTCCGCGGCCGTTTCTCCGACTTCGAGGGAACGATCGACTACAACGAGTCGGACCCCGCGCGCTCGTCGGTGAACGTCACGATCCAGGCGGCGAGCATCGACACGAACGAACGCGATCGCGACAACCACCTGCGGTCGGCCGACTTCTTCGACGCCGAGAAATTCCCAACGTTGACCTTCAGGAACCAGTCGATTACGGGAAAGGGTGACGACCGGTTCGACGTAGCGGGCGACCTGACGATTCGTGGCGTGACCAGGCCTGTGACTTTGGCGGTGACCTTCCTCGGCAAGGCGAAGGACCCATGGGGCAACGAACGGATCGCGTTCGAAGCTGACGCGACGATCAATCGCAAGGATTTCGGCTTGAACTGGAATGCGGCGCTCGAAACGGGCGGGTTCCTCGTCGGCGACGAGGTGAAGATCAGCCTGTCGGCCCAGGCGATCCCGAAAGCGGCCTGATCAGGCTGCCGCGGGTGAGGGGTGGTCGCTGTCGGTGTGCGCCCAGATCTGGCGGCACGAGGTGCAGCGGAAGTACTGCGCGCGTGACGTCGCGTACAGCGGCACCCCTTCATCCGAATGACAGACCGGGCACGGCGTCGGCGTGTGCTCGGGTGCGGGCGGCGGCATAAAGGTGAAGAGCGGCATGCGCCAGGGTCCTCGGTGTCAATCCGCCGTATAGGCGGCAAGCCTCCAGCCGGAGCGCCGGAGCTCGGAAGCAATCATCGCGTGGCGGCGGAACGCGCTCCACGCGCTCGTGAACGTTTCGGCGATGCCGATTCCCCTGCTGGAATGCGGCACGAGCACCAGGGTGAACGTTCGTTCCCCGGGGCACTGGTCGACGCGGCACGTGAGCCGCTGGTGTCCGCGCTGAAAGATCCAGCGCAGAAGACGTCGCGGTTGGCGTTCTGCAGCCGATCCCCTCATGCCCGCGACATGTTCAATAAGAGTGCCAGACAACCGCTGAGCTGCCTTAGACCGGTTCGCTGAGCCCTAGCCGCTGTGTAGGCGTGTCCGGAAGGTCATCGAACTCGACTCGTGAGAGAAACGGGCTCGTGGACCGGAGACGCAGTGACCGCCGGCGGAAACGCGAGAGTCGCGCGCCGGCAAACGTGAGCAGCAGACCACCCATCAGTATCGCGAACCGGCCCGCGCCACCCGTCAGTGCCCACTGCTCGAGACGTGCGAGGTTGTACGCGACCACGAACAACACCATGACGTAGATCGGCCCGAGGGCTTTCAGGTTGCCGGGAGGCCGCACGCTGGATGTCAGGGGCAGCTTCTCGGGACGGACCAGCCACTCCACGGCGAGCAGCGAGAGAAGCAATCCAACCGTCGCATGTTCGACGGCGGCGCGCATGCCGAGCATGTACGTGTGGAGGCCGAACATCACGGCGAGCAACGGCAGGACCACCGCCGCCATCACCGCGCGCTTCACGCCCGCCACGAACGGTTCCAGGTCTCCATTCCATGCCATGGAGAACGTCCAGTTCGCACGCAGCTCCGCAGGGATGGCGAGCGCCTGCCGTACGCCGGCGAGCACGATGACCATGACGACGGTCTGCAACGCCATGAGGCGGACCGGTGCGGCAGCCGGAGAACTGATCGCGCGAATGCCATTCAGGAGCAGGATCGCCGCCGCTACGGCGACCGCGCACGCGCCGGCAATCGAGATGCGGTGCTGCGCGCTGCGCGCCAGCGTCTGGAGCGTGAAGAAGAAGCCCGCACGCGGTACAGGCGACAGCACGAGGACGGCGCCGACCAGCCGCGCCGCCAGCCGGCGAGCGCGGCTGTGCTGCCGCTGTGGCGCGACGGATGGCAGCGGCAGGCGCCTGTTGTTCCAGGCGTTCAGGACCAAGGCTGCGAGCGCCGTCGCCGGCAGCATGGTGACTGCGGCGCGCGCAAGCTCGGAAAAACGCGGAAGCAGCGCATCGTAGAGCAGACGCGCCTCGCGTTCGGGAACCACGAGCCCCGCCGGGATGCGAAGCCCCAAGCCGCGAATCGTCAGCGTCACCTCGCCGGTGCCCGATTCGTACAACCCAAGGAACCACGCCGGCGGTACCGCTCGCATCGCGTCGCCTCCGGTCAGCCATCGCTTGGGAACACTCGAGGCAATCGCCGGCAGCAGGAGCAGGGCCGTGCCGAGCCCGATGACGAGCGCGGCCTGGACGAGCCCGGCGACCCGCCGGAACCAGCGCCGCCCGAGAACGCCGCGCAGCAGCTCGCGCAGCAGAAGAATCGTCAGGAACGCATAGGCCCCGGCGCCCATCGTCACCGCGGCATGGACGACGATCATGCGGATGACGGCGAGAATGTTGACGTGAAAGTGCGAAACGGTCAGGAGCGGGAACAGCACGCTCGGCACGCCGTTGAGCACCACCGCGAACGCCGCGACGAACAGCGTCTGCGCTTCCAGCTTGGCGCGGCCGATGTCGCGCATCTCGACCGGAAGCGGACCGAGGATGGCGGTGTCGCGTTCGTCGAGCGCCAGCGCGTCCCACTCGATGGCCGCCAGCAGCGCCATCACGAGCATCGACGCGGAGATGTAGAGGAACTTGTCGTCGAGCGCGGCGATGGAGGTCAGGGCCGGGGTCGGAATGCCGATGACGTACTTCTGGCCGAGAAAGAGCACCGTGATCACCAGACCGGGGACGGCCAGCACGGCGGCCAGCAGCACGAGCACTTCGTGACGATCGGCGGCGGGCGAGATCAGATCGTTGTCGAGAAACCGGCGGAGAAAGTGATTCCGCAGGAGCCGCCGGGCAGCACGTGACGCGGCCATGCGCACCTCACCGCAGGGAGACCAATGTTGCCAGGTCGGCCGCCGTGCGTTCGGGGTCTTCGTTGAGCACGAGCTCCGAGAAGACCTCCTCGAGCGAGCTTCGCGACATCATCGTCCGGAGGTGTTGCACGGAGGCGTCGGCCACGACGCGTCCGCGGTGGAGCACAATCACCTTCCCGCAGACCTTTTCGACGCTTTCGAGGATGTGCGAGCTGTAGAGAATCGCCTTGCCGCGCGCAGCGAGGTGCCGCACGAGATGGCGCAGCACGAGCGCGGTGCCGACGTCGAGTCCTGACTCGGGCTCGTCGAAGATCACGACGTCCGGGTCGTGCAGCAACGCCGCGCAGATCAGCACCTTCTGTTTCATCCCCTTCGAGTACGAGCTGATCGACTGCCCGGCGGCGTCGCCGAGGCCGAGCGACGCGAGCATCGCGGGAATCCTGTCGGACAGGAGGCGCTCCGGCAGCTCGCGCAGCCGCCCCACCAGCTCCAGGTACTCGCGGCCCGAGAGGAACGGGTAGAGATGCGGTTCCTCCGGTACGTAGCCAAGCCGCCGGCGGAACGCGATCAGGTCGTCGCCGATGGGCGTTCCTTGGAACGTTACCGAGCCCGATGTCGGCTCGATGAGCCCGGTGAGCATGCGCACGGTCGTCGTCTTGCCCGACCCGTTCGGCCCGAGGTACCCGGTGACCTCCCCCGCCCTGAGCGCGAAGCTCACATCGTCGACGACGGCGGCGCCGTAAAAGCGTTTGACCAGGTGCTGCGCTTCGAGCATCGGACCCTCCATTACGATGCGCGGGTACGAGACGCCAGGGCGACTCCGATCAACAGAGCGAGCAGGACGGCGACGGCGAATGTCGCGGGTCCGACGCCGATGACAAGGACGTGGGTCAGCAGCGCGCCGACCATCGCCGCGCACAGGACGGCGGCGCCCGGCAGGACGCCTTGGGGAACGAGCAGGAGCAGCGCGCCGCCGGCCTCGATAAATCCGGTGAAGATGCGGAACCACTGACCGAATCCGATGGCGTCGAACAGCCGGACCCACATGCGCCCTGGCCCGCCTGGAAACTTCGCCAAACCGAAATAGAAGAAGAGTGCGGCGAGCAGCACGCGAAGCGACCACCACGCAATCGCCCGACGCCGCCGGGCTCGCGTTTCAGGCGTTTCCTCGATCGCCGGTACGCCCGCGATGTAAATCGCCGAGCCCACCGCGGTTCCGCCGAGCGCCACGACCGCGACGACCCACGCGATGCCGTCTTTGGAAAGAAGCACCGCTGCCATCGCGACCGCCACGCCGGCGATGACGGCGACGTAACCGGCGGCGCGGTGAAGCCGCATCCACAGTTGACGATCGTCGAGCGTTCTCGCGGTGCGAATGCCAAAGAGGAGGTTCGGCCGCGTCCTCGGCAGCGCGTTGCCGATGGCGGCCAGAAACAGGCCCGCGAGCACGACAACCACGCGTGGCGCGACGGGACGCAGCCACCCGGGGCCCAGCAGGTTGAGAACGATGCAGACCTGCAGGGCAAGGACGAAGAAGACCGCGCGAAGGGCGATGCCGCGATACGTCTGCTCGAGTCCGACGGCGGCGTGCGCACGGCCGTGTCCGGCCCACAGCGGACGAAGCGACAGGTAGATAACCGCGGCGGCCGCCGGAAGGGTAAAGGCGACGAGCGCAGCGACCAGCATCTCAAGCCTCCTGGTGCCGCGGCCGGCGCCGGCGCGGCCGCCGGTGCCGCGCGCGCGCGGCCGGTGTCATCAACTCCATCAGGTGGCGGACGACGTCCTGGAAGACCGACGTGTTGAGCTCGTAATAGATCTCCTGACCCTGCCGCTCGGCCACCACCAACGCCGCGTGGCGCAGCACGGCGAGGTGGCGCGAGATCGTCGGCCAGCTCGACTGGAACGCGTCGGCGATCTGGCCGGAGGTCCGCGGCCCGCCACGCAGCAGGTTGAGGATGTCGCGGCGCGTCTGGTCGGCCAGCGCCGCGAAGGCGGCATGTCCCGCTGCCCGCACCTTCATGATTAGCAGATTAGCTAATTATCGAATCTCTCGTCGACCGATGTGACACCGTCCGGACGAAAAGGTTCCGCCCTACCGGCGGGGCAGTGGTGGAAGCGGCGGCGTGGTTCCCGGCGGGACGCCCTGTTGGAACCCGTTCATCAGCATCGCCACCGTCATGTACGTGCCGCTCAGCGTCAGGAGATCGACGAGTTGCTGCTCGTTCAGCACCTGCGCGGCACGCCGATACGTGCCGTCGCTCACGGTGTGCGTCGTCGAGAGCTCCATGCAGAGGTCGTAGACCGCCGCCTCGTCGGGTTTCATGGACGCCGGACGCCGGCCGGCCTTGAGATCCGCGGCGGTCGCTTCCGAGAGCCCTTCCCGCACCGCGATCGGGTAGTGCGCCAGCCATTCGACCTGCGATGTCCAGAGCCGCGCCTGGATCAGGATCGCGAATTCGTTCAGCCGCCGCGGCACCGACGTGTTGAAGCGGAGGTAGTCCAGCAGCGCGAACATCCGTTTGCCGAGCTCGGGACTGCGCAGCAGCGCGTTGTACGGTCCGCCCAGACCGACGCTCGACACCTTCAGGATCTCGTCGGCCAGCGCCTTCTGCTGCGCGTTGAGCTGATCGATGGTGAGCTGTGGAAGCCGGCCGGCAGGCGAGGTGGCGGGCGACGCAGGCGAGGTGGCGGGCGACGCAGGCGGCGCGGCGGGCGTCGCCGCGGTCGACACGTCCTCGAGCCGCGACACGCGGAAGGTCCTGACCGAGCCGCGCTCCACGTATTGGCGCGTACCGAACGTTCCGGTCACACGGACGGTGGCGCCGCTTCGCGCGCGCGACATCAGCTCGCGTGGAAGCTCGACCTCCACCGAGTGCCGCCCGGTGTCGTCGCGATATTCGAGCGCCCATCCAGTGCTCTCGCCGCCAATCGCGATACGGCCGCCCTGCAGCGTACCGGTCAGCGTGATTTCCTGCGCCTGCGCGAAGGCGAGTGATGCGACGCCCGAGGTGATCACGAACAACAGCAGCGTTTTCATATCTCTCCGCCTATGTTGCTCGCGGTCTCCTCGAATGTCGAGCCGATTCACCGCGGCAGCGGTTCAAGGCTCTCTTCAACCACGACGTCATCTCACCGCCGACATCGGCCCGGCTGAGATTGCGCGCGGCAAGTACGACTTCGACGTGGTCGGGCACTACGCGCCCCCTACGTGTTCCGGCTTCACGTCAACGAGAAGCCCACGCCGCCTGTCGTCGCCGATTGAGGGACGCCGGCGCGGCCTCACGCGGAGGCCGCGTGCATTCCTGACGTGCCGTTCAGGAACTCTTCAGACTGCGTCACCGTCTCAAAGTGCACTAGAATTCCTTCGGACTCAATCCGTCGATACAAGCGTGTCCGCCAGGATGCGCGGTCTTTTCGGAGGTCATGATGCGGACATTCCAGTGGATGTTTCTCGCCACTTTCCTCATGTTTCTGGGCGGCATTGCCAGCGCGCAGCAGGGCGCTGGATCTTCAGAACAAGATACGAGGGCGGTTGCCCCCTGCCAGTTACCCGGCGCCGCGGCCATGAACACACCGGCGACCGACACCACCGGTCCCTCGACAATGGCGCCAAAGGGTTACGTCAAGGACCTGATGAACTACATGATGATGCCGGCGGCGTCCGGCGTGTGGAACGCCGTCGCGACGTCCACTGATCAGACCGGTGTTCACGAGTCCCGGCCGCAGAGCGACGATGACTGGAACAAGGTCATTGCGGCAGCAACTGAGCTCGCGGAAACCACGAATCTGTTGATGGTGACGGGACGCAAGCGCTGCGTCGGCGGCGCGATTCCGGAGGCCTTTCTGACTGACTGGCGCCGCAAGGCGCGCGAAGTGGGCGAGGCAGCCAACATCGCCCTGATCGTCGCGAAAAAGCACGATGCCGACGCGCTGGCCGAAGCGGGCGAGCGGATTGACGTCTCCTGCGACCAGTGCCACGAGCGGTATCAGCTGCTCGACGACGATCCGGACCAGAACAACAACAAGGTCTGGGGCACCTGGAAGCCGAAGCCCGGTTCCAAGGCCAAGCCGGCCGTTCCGCCGTCCGCGGCGGGTGCGGCACCGGCGAAGCCGGCGGCGGCGCCCAAGAGCTAGACCACTGCAAGCTGCAAGAGGGGAACCATGAAACAAGCGCTCTTCTTATTCGCCGCGACCGGTGCTGCGATGCTGGTGGCGCTCGGGACGACATCGACCCCGATCGCCGCCCAGGGCGGCACCGGCACGATCTCCGGGCACGTGCATTACATGGGACCGATGCCCGTCAATCCAATCATCAGGATG
>Ga0307473_10000332_pt1 | contig 10197 bp, 7 predicted proteins | sample atmos_gasesAM5C__FD_203744 | JGI IMG/M metagenome (GOLD analysis project Ga0307473, IMG submission 203744) | Hardwood forest soil microbial communities from Morgan-Monroe State Forest, Indiana, United States - atmos_gasesAM5C_515 | ecosystem: Environmental > Terrestrial > Soil > Temperate forest...
CCGGAAACTGATCCAGAATCTCGAGCGCCTGCTCCGTGGTCGAGGCCAAGCGAGTGCGCAGCCCGGATTCTGCCACCACGTCACGGCAAAGATTGCGCGTGGTGTTCTCATCGTCCACGATGAGCACTGTCACAGTCGTTGGGCGTTCAGAGGCAAGGACGGCTTCGGCTCCACTCGACATTTATCCTATCCCTCCAATCGAACTTCCACTTCCTGCATTCCGAAGCAATGCGTCAACCAAATGGGTACACTTGGTCTTCTGCCTCAAAATGTTAGATTTACAAAGAAGAGCGGGGTTTCATGCTCGGGAGTGTAGTGTCAAAATGGAACGATTAACAAGTCCTTAATCTTACGTAAAATTATAAGCCTTGCTACCTCTATGGCATGCAAGTTCGGGATCCACGCCGGCCCCAATTTGGTATTCAGTTCCCGAACACGAATCAAAATCTAAGTAGTTATACGGATGACTAACTTCTCGAATGCTCCTCCGCTCGCGATTGGCTGGGCGGGAGCGATATCCAAGACGTTCAATCCCTCTGCACAGCAGCCCGCATAGACCAACCTGGTCGCCGCTTCGACCACAAGCGCAACATTCACTTGGGATTCACTCGGCAGGCGAACTTCAAACTCGTCGGGTCTGTGCTTGGACACGTCAATCGCCGCAGAGCGCCTCAGCGGCAATGGACGTTCACTTATTTTCGCCACCTGGGGCGGTAGGCTTGGGCTGGACCGTTACGGAAGCAGAACAGCTCGATGTCTTGCCCGCGCCGTCGTCCACCAGCGCCGTCAGCACATAAGATCCCGGAGCAGCGCCATTGGATTCCCATCGCGCATACGGACCGTTGCCGCTGATTTTTCCACCGGTCGCTGTCCAATTGTAGGTGAGCGGATGGCCGTAGGAATCCGTCGCTGTAGCCGTGGCCTGCACCAGATCGTTCGATCCTTCCATCACCGATGGCTTGTCCACCGAGCAGCTCGATGTGAGCGAGTCCGGCTCCCTCGGCTTTTCCGGCCATCGCGCGAAGCCAAGTTTGGCGATAAAACCATTGCGGTCAAGATGATTGTTGAGATTCATCGCATAACGGTAGCCGACATCCAATGCGGCACTCTTCCCCAGATACAAGCGAATTCCTGTGAGGTTATCCACCGGATCGCGCGGACCAAAACTTGTGTTGGGAAGGCCCTGGCGCATATAAATTACGGTCGAGTATTCCGTGATGATGTTGAAGCGCTTGTCCGGAAACATCAGCAATCCCAGGCCAGACCCCATTTGATCAGCGAGGTCCAACACCTGAACGGGGGGCGTCCCACCCGCAACATTGAAAGCTTGCTCACGCATGAAGCGATAGGACCAGTTAATCGTCGCGAGGATGCTGCGATGCAGGATCAGCTTGCTGGCTTCGAGGCCAATCCCGTAGCTGAAATTCCCATACTGCACCTGGTTCGTGAGCAGGCTGCCGAGCCCAGTCCTCGTCGGGATGTAGAAATCATTTCGGATGGAGAAACTTGCCCAGTTCCCCCTCCTCTCCGAGAGCAGCCCGATCTTGAATCCCAAATCAACCTCGCCGTACCCGTCGCCACTGTGCGACGCGAACGGGTAATCCTCCGCGTAGGCAGGCGGGTCTCCCGTCCCCGGAAGCAACGAACGATAAATCGTGTTATTGAACTGCGGGTTCGTAGTCGGCGTATTCAGGCTCAACTCACTCGGCTGTCCCACGTGAATGTGAACGTGCGGCTGGAACTCCGCGAAAACAGACAGCCATCCATTGATCCCAATGGCGATGGAAGGAACTACCTGGAGGATGGTGAGGTTGCCGGGCATGCGTGAGAATTTATTGAAACTCAACGCCAGATTGACCCCGCCTTTTGGCAGCGTCTCGCCCGTTTCCAGCGTGAAGAGGCCGGGATTTCCGTCGAGAGCGGGCATGGGATTCCATCGCGGAGATTGCTCATCGCTTTCCGAGCGCCTCGAGGTCGAGCCCTTCGGTGCGGGTTTTGGCGCGGGCGTTGCGCCGTCACTCGCCGGATTGCTGGCAGTGGCCGTCACAGCTGGCTGCGCCGCGGCATCATTTGAGGTTTCGGGCGCTGGATTTGCTGCGGAGTCTGTTGTCACTGCCGCGGAAGATTCGCCGCCTTTGCTGCTGTGGTCAGGTTTATCACCGTCCGCGAAGGAGGTCGAAATAAAGAAAAGAGACGTCAATACCACGATTCCCGCGCGTCCCAAAAGTTTCATCCCTTCCTCCTTACTTCTCAGCGGCCAAATTATCGCTACGATTTTCCGCGTGCTCCCGCTCATCTCCAATGAAAACCCTCCCGCAAGCAACGCATCGGGAAACAACTGGGACTTATGAATTTGGTGCCGATGCACGAGCAATCAGAACCGGAGAGCCCAAGAGCGAGTAAGCCGATGAATTCGGGCGGATTATAATTCAGCCGCGACGATTCAACGTACAACATTTTTCCGGCCTCCCGCCTCGCAGGCCGTCAACCGGGAAATGCGCAACTGCAGGCTACCCCTGTCCCTTCTGCGCCATCTCAGTGTATAGTTGTCTTAGACACCCTTTTCTTCCCGGCGAAGGGCGGCAGCCAAATTCAAGGAGAAGCATATGAATTTCAGAACTATGCTTCTGGCCGTTGCCGCTTTTCTGGCCGCAGCCGGAATGCCCGCATTCGCGCAAGTCCAGCAGTCATCTTCGGCGGAGCAGTCTGAACAATCATTACAGCCCGCAGCGCCGCAATCGCCCGCGCAGGATATACCTGCGGCAGCTTATGTGGTCCCTGCAGGAACGCGATTCCTGGTCGCATTGCAGGACAAGCTTTCCACCAAGGAAGACAAAGCCGGCAAACGCTTCAGCGCAAGAACGCTCGAACCTTTGACTTCTGCTGATGGAAGTGTGCTGGCGCCGGGAGCGGAAGTTCAGGGGCACATTGACAAGGTCGAGCCAGCCGAAAAGACCGGGCGTGCGCGCCTGTGGCTCACGTTCGACGACATTCAAACGCGTACCGGGCAAAAGCCGCTGGTAGCGCAGTTGATCGACGTCCCGGGCGTTCACTCCATCCGCGTCGCCTACGACCACGAAGGAGAGATCGTCGTCGCGTCCAGCCAGCGTAAGCGCGAAGAGGAAGCTGTGGCCGCGGCTGCGCTCGCGGGAGCGGCCCCGGGTGTGGTCGCTCGCAATCCGAAAGAGGCCGCGATTGGCGCCGGGATTGGGGCGGTCACTGCGTTCATTGTAACATCCGGCCTGGGCCAGGAACTCACAGTTGAAAAAGACACCAAGCTGGAACTGGTTCTGGCTCGCCCGCTTGCACTCCGGCGAAATTAGACGCGCTTTGGTGGGTAGTACAGGACGGGCATGAGTCCATCAGCGATGCCCGTTCATCTGACGTTCAGGCCTGAGAGGCATCAGGACCGCGCGTCGCGTTCTCTTGGATTTCACGGGCACTGCTGGTAGATTCATTTCCTGATGGCGCCCAACAACAATTCACTGCACCGCGTACTGATCGTCGAAGACGAGGAAAACGCTCGCAAGGGCTACGAAGCCCTTCTGCGGAAGTGGAACTGCGAAGTTCTGGGTGTGGGCAGCGGCGAAGACGCGCTGGCGAAATTCCCGGAATTTTCTCCTCATGTTGTTCTCGCCGACGTCGAGTTGCCCGGGATGAACGGCCTCGATTTGTTGCGCCATCTGGGAGATGAAATTCTTCGCACGCCAGTGATCATCATTACTGGACGCGGCAGCGATGAACGCATCGTGCAAGCCATCGAAGCCGGCGCCTACTACTACATCGAAAAACCCTTGAAGCCCCCTATTCTGCGCGCGCTCCTCGACCGCGCGCTCGGCCGCGTGCGTGACCAGCAAGCCGTCGCGGCCCTCACGCGCCAATTGCGCGACGCGGGCAGGCTGGGGTCCCTCGTCGGCGGATCGCGTGATATGCAGGAGGTGATGCGGCAGGTCGAGATGGCTGCTCCCTCCACCGCTTCGATACTCATCACTGGCGAGACAGGATCCGGCAAGGAAATGGTGGCGCGGTCCATTCACATGCTCTCGCCACGCGCGGATCGGCCGTTTGTGGCCATCAATTGCTCCGCCATCCCCGAATCCCTGATGGAAAGCGAAATTTTCGGCCACGAAAAGGGCGCGTTCACCGGCGCGGCCGAGCGCCGCATTGGCTGCTTCGAGTTGGCCGACGGCGGCACCTTGCTGCTTGATGAAATCGGCGAGATGCCCGCGCAGACACAGGCGAAGCTTTTGCGCGTTCTGGAAGATCACAAAGTGCGGCGGCTGGGGAGTAAAGTGGAGACCCCTGTGGACGTGCGGGTGGTGGCGGCCACGAACAAGAACCCGGAGCAGGCGGTAGCCGACGGCCACCTGCGCCAGGATCTCTACTTCCGCTTGAATGTCTTTCACATTCACCTGCCCCCGCTGCGCGACCACAAAGACGATTTGCCGCTCCTGATCGAATTCCTACTGGCAGAAATCTCCGAGAAGCACGGGAAAAAAGTCTCCGGCGTGGGCGCCGACGTGATGGACCTCTTCAAATCCTATCCCTGGCCGGGAAATGTGCGCGAGTTGCGCAACGTGCTTGAACGTTCCGCGATTGCCTCCGACCGCAGTACCATCACGCGGCAACATCTTCCTTCGGAGTTCGGCCACGCTCCCGCAAGGTCCTCTACAGGTCTCGGCGGTATCCGCTTTCCGGTGGGCACAACCGTGGACGCTGTCGAGCGCGAATTAATCGTGCAGACGCTTTCCGCCACCAGCCAGAACAAGACGCGCGCCGCCGAACTCCTTGGCATCAGCCTAAAAACACTTCACAACAAATTGAAGGAATACGAGGCGGGGCGGAAAAATGCGTCTCAGCCTGAAGACTAAATTCACGCTGGCGACCTCGGTGCTCGTTCTGGCCGTCGTCACCGGTGTCTCCGCTCTTTACATCGCACGGCTTACCCGGCAAGTGCTGCGCCAGGCGGAGGACCGGGCGCAGTTTCTCGCCCTGCAGGTCTACGACGCCTGTAAACAGGCGCTGAAAGATGCTGATCTGCACGGCGAAGCACCTGCGTCACCGAGCCCAGTGGATGTGCGCGCCTATGTTCGCAACACGTTTGATAACAGCAGCACACTCAATTCGTTGATCGAATCGGCCGTCGGTTACTCGCCGACAATCTACGAAATCACGATCAGCGACAACGACGGAATTGTTCTTCTCTCCAGTGACGCTTCACTGCGCGATCAGAAAGTTGCTACGCGGCCGAGTGTCTCATCGCTTGCGCATGCCGGCTTCTTCCAACAGCTTCGCACACTCTATGGCCCTCCGCAGACGTATGAGCATTCATACCCGTTCAATGTGGGCTCGCACCCCTTTGGCTACATCCGGATCGGACTATCGTCTGTCTTCATCCGCAATGAAATCTCGCCAAACCTTGAATCGGCTGTGTGGTACGCGCTCGGCTCAGTCTTGCTCTCAACGTTTCTGGCCTTTGCCGTCAGCAGCTTCGCGCTCGCGCCAATCGACAGGATATCCGCCCAGTTGGACCGCATTTCTGCCGGACAATTCGATCTGCAGCCCGTGGTGGAGCGTGGCGACGAACTCAGCGTGGTCAGCACGAAAATCGTCGGCATTGGAAAACAGTTGCGCGACGTCCGCGAAATCTTCAGCACACTGCGTGAGAACCTTGACCAGATGATGAGCGGCCTCGAAGACGGCCTGCTGCTCTTTGGCGCGGACAGCCGGGCGGTGCTGGTAAGCCCTTCGGTGGAAAAATTCATCGGAGGCCGAGCCAGCGAGCTGAGAGGGCGGCGCGCCAGCGAGATTTTCCCTGCCAATCATCCGATACGCAGTGCGCTGCGTCTGGAAGGCGACGAAATCGAGCCAGTGGATGGCGCCGAAGTGATCCTGAGCGATTCCGCTGGTACGCGCCGCATCGGGCTGAGTGCACAAGTGATTCGCGAGCGCGGCCAGCGCATGGGCACGCTGGTCACCCTGCGCGACGTCGAATCGCTCCAGCGAATCGGCGACCAGCTCCAAATCTCTGAGCGGCTCGCGGCCCTCGGGCGCCTGACCGCCGGCGTGGCGCACGAGGTGAAAAATCCTCTCAACTCCATGCGCCTCTGGCTTGAAGTCCTCAAAGCAAACATGCCCGTCGAGCTCGAGCCCCAGCAGGCAGTAAAAATGCTCGACAGCGAAATTGACCGCCTCGATCGCGCCGTCAAGACTTTCCTCAATTTCACCAGGCCCGTTGAGCTGAAACTCGAAGAGACGGATCTGCGGGAATTACTCGATGAAGTTCTGGAGGCAGCCAGGCCCTCGATTACCAAGGCGGGCCTGGAATTGTGTGTGGATTCGCCGTCTGAATTCCCCCCGATCCTTGTTGACCGCCAGATCATCCACCAGGCAGTGCTCAACCTACTCCTCAACGCCTCCGAATTCACCGACCCCGGCGGACGAATTACGCTGGGCCTGCGCCGCAGCGGCGATTCGGCAGTAATCGCCGTGGCCGATTCGGGCAAGGGAATTTCGGCGGAGGACCAAAAGAAGATCTTCCAGCTTTTCTTTACCACGCGGCCGGGCGGCACCGGCATCGGCCTCGCCAACACCTTTCGATTTGTGCAATTGCACAATGGTCGGATAGAATTCGACTCGGAGGCCGGACGCGGAACTACATTCCGGATCGAATTGCCACTGGCGGGCTCCGTCAAGGCGCCGGCCGGGAAGGTTCGCGATTTCAGCCAGCCGTTTGCAGAAGAAAAAAGATAGATCAATGCCCAGCCGCAGTTCAGAAGGTCGAGTTGTCGCCGCTCTTATCGCCACAGGGCTCTCCCTAGCCATTGCGGGTTGCGCGCGGCAAAAGGCGCAAGCCGCACCTCCGGTGGCGGCTGCTCCGGCGCCGTCTGCTGCAGAAACCCAGCGGCCCATGACTATTGCGCCGGATACAAATGCATCGCCTCCGACGGAGGAAACCGTGGTGCCCCCCCCGGCTATCCCGGATGCTGTGACGGCGCCCCCGGCTCTGGTCGTGCCTCACCCCAAACCGGCAAAGCCGCCGAGGCCCGTCACGGACTCAGCCTCCGAGCCGCCCGCAGACCAGCCAGCACATCCGCCGGCTCCGCAGATTTCGCCGCAACTCTCGCCGGAAGAGCAAACGAATTACCAGCGCAAGACAAAGGAAGACCTCGACGTCGCCGAAAGAAATCTTCAGCAGGCGACCGGCAAAACTCACAGCGCTGCCCAGGAAGACCTCAAGGAAAAAATTCGACGGTTCATTGAGCAGTCACGCGACGCTACCAAGGCCGGCGATCTCGCTCGCGCTCAGAACCTCGCGCAGAAGGCCCGCCTCCTTTCCGTTGAATTGGTCGAGTCCCTCTGAATGCCTTGCACTAGACCGGATTGTGACGCACTTTCAGTGCAAGCATACAAATCGTGCATCTCGCTCCCGCGGCATGTGAACTCTTGGGTTTGCTGATAATATGAACGCGTGACCGCATTCGACGTAGCCATCGTGGGCGGCGGAGTGATCGGTGGCTCGATTGCCTTCGAGCTCGCGGCAGAAAAACTTAAGGTCATCCTGATCGACCGCCAGCAACTGGGGCAAGAGGCCTCCTGGGCTGCAGCAGGCATGTTGTCTCCCGGGCCTGATTCGCCGGACGCATTGCCCCTGGTTCCGCTCGCTAAAGAAAGCCTGCACCTCTACCCTGACTTTGTATCTCGTGTCGAGGAGGCCTCTGGCCGCTCCACGGCATTCGTCCGCGAAGGAACGCTGCAGGTTTTTCCCGGGCCGTGTGGCGAAGCTGAACGCCGGAAAATGGCTGCGGAATATCGGCTGCTGGGGCTAAGGTTCGAACCGATTTCGCTCGATGACGCGCGCAAACTGGAAATATCCCTGGGTCCCGCGACACAGGCAGCCGCTTTCCTTCCCGACGAAGCCGTCGTGGATCCGCGCCTATTAACAGACGCCGTGATCGAGGCGGCCCGCAACCGGGGGGTTGAAATCCGCCATAACTGTCCGGTCACATCCGTGCTGCATGATGGATACCGTTGCGTTGGCCTCTTCGCCGGAGGCGAAAGGCTCGCCGCGAAATTTGTCATAATAGCCGCGGGCGCTTACTCCGGCGGAATTGACTGGCTCGCGCGGTATGCGCCGACGCGTCCAGTGCGCGGGCAGATGCTGGCACTTCGTTCCACGGCCTTGAGCTTGCACCGGGTAGTTCGTTCCGAGAGGGGTTACCTGGTGCCGCGTCGCGATGGGCGCATCATTGCCGGCAGCACGCTCGAAGATGCAGGTTTCGATAAGCACGTCACGCCGTCAGGCATCCGCAAGATTCTCGACGCCGCGTTGGAACTGGTCCCCGGACTCGGGGACGCCGAAATTATCGAGACTTGGGCGGGGCTGCGTCCGGGCACGCCTGACAATCTGCCGGTGCTTGGGCCCACCGATGTCGAGGGATTGCTCGTCGCCACAGGCCACTTTCGAAACGGAATCCTTCTCACACCGGTCACGGCAAAGCTCCTGCGTCTGTGGATTCTCACTGGCCGGGTGCCCATGGAAACAGCGGCATTTTCCCCGCTGCGATTCTCTGCCGAAAAATCACACACCACTGCGGCGAGAAGCGCTTCCGCCAATCCTGATTTCCGCTAAAAGGGAATGTTCTTGTTGCGCACAGGTTCGCGATTCGCCGGGCCTGCCAGCGTGGAAGCTTGCCCGGGACTTGTGAATTGGTCCTTGTCCGCGTCGAGGAAAATCGGGCGGTTCAAGGATACGTTGACCGTCGTTCCCCGCGGCATTTCCGCTTCCGGCCCGCGCGTCAGCAGCACCGCAATCAGGCCCGCCGCGGCTCCCGCACCTGCCCCGATCGCTGTGCCGGTCCCCGTGCGTGTGGCAATGCCACCGATCCCAGCCCCGGCAGCGGTGGTCTTTGCAATCGTTCCCACGTCGGATCCCTTGTCGCTGTCTCCCTTTATCCTTCCTTCACTGTCCACCGCTTCGTTTCCGCCGGTTGACGCGTCCTTCGGCGAAGCGTTCAGGTTGATCATGTAGGCGTTCGGAAGAATCAGCGTGTTCAACTTGATCATCAGCTCGCCCCGGCCCTTCACGCGCCCAGGACGCACTGATTCAGTCACTTCTCCGCTTACGTACGACCCCGCGGGGATAGCCACTCGTCCATCAACCATTACCGGGAAAAGTGTCTCGAAATAAACGGGATCACCAATCTTCGCGCTGCGTGTGGAAATACCGTTGTGCAAGACAAGCGGGACAATTGTTCCGGATGGAATTCGAACCTGCGCCTTCGAGTCTTGTACCGTTGACGATTTTGGCGCTGGCGCGGCAGCGGCTGTAGCAGTCGCCTCGGGGGGAGTCTGCGCTGGCGGCTGCGGCGACGCGGATTGGCTCGGCTGCCTCGCCTCCATCGGTCCGCCGTCTTGCCCCCATACAGGCACAACCAGTCCCATCGCAATTCCCAACACCGCTGCGACGCCCAGATAGGAGATTCGACCGGTCATGTCGTCCTCCAAAGTTGCATGGGGAAGGGATGCTCCCTGCGCATGTAGAGATGTCCCGAAAATATGCCTCCCGGCGGCTATCGGGCCCATCCCATGCGGAACGTACTGCCCGCAGTGTACGACTAAGACACCCACGGCGGTAGCAAATGTTGGCCGCGCCTATACTAAGAGACGAGGTAGAGACTTGGGCCCATTCAGAGCAGCGCCGCTTCGATTCCTCTCTTCTCTCCGCGGGAAGACTCTACTTATCATTTTCGTTGCGATGCTGGGGCTGGTAGGAGGTCTCTATACGCTTTCCCGCGCGATCTTGCTGCGCGGGTTCGACAACCTGGAGGAAGATCTCGCACGCCAAAATCTGGAGCGGGCATCAAGCGCGGTTGCAAACGAACTGGACACACTTGACCGCACCACGAGTGAATACGCTTCCTGGGATCAGACGTTCGCCTATCTCCATGGGAAAAATCCCGGTTACGTGAAGTCCGAATTCCCTGTCCCCATGTTCCAGCAACTCAAAGTGAATTTCGTCGTCCTCGTAGATAACTCTGGACACAAAGTATTTTCGAAAGGCTTCAGTCCGGTCACAACGGATCAGGTCCCGGTTCCACCGGATCTCGATCAGCACCTGCGACCGGGTTCCCTCCTCCTCACCCACGCGAACGAAAAGAGCAAAGTAGCGGGCATTTTGATGCTCGCATCCGGTCC
>Ga0307473_10000333_pt1 | contig 10180 bp, 7 predicted proteins | sample atmos_gasesAM5C__FD_203744 | JGI IMG/M metagenome (GOLD analysis project Ga0307473, IMG submission 203744) | Hardwood forest soil microbial communities from Morgan-Monroe State Forest, Indiana, United States - atmos_gasesAM5C_515 | ecosystem: Environmental > Terrestrial > Soil > Temperate forest...
TGGGGCGGCAAGCGGGGAAAACTGCTGGTCGACTCGCCGCGCCGTACGTGGCGCTGGAAGGTCTTGATCCGCGTGCCGACGTTCGTCACCGCCGCGGACCTGGTACGCGCCAAACGCGAGCTCCTGCGGCGCGGCAAATCCGGCGGCACGGTGCGGCTCGAGTCGTTGCGCGAGGGCCGGGTCGTCCAGCTGCTGCACGTCGGGCCGTATGACCGCGAGCACGAATCGCTCGGCCGCATGGAGGAATTCGCGCGCGCCAAGGGAGTGCGTCTCGCGGGCCGGCACCACGAGATCTATTTATCTGATCCGCGCCGCGTCGCCCCCGTGCGATTGCGGACGATCCTGCGGCGACCGGTGCGCTAGGGCGTCCCGAGCAGCGCGCCGTTCGTCTTCGCCCGCCGCAACAATCCCAACAGCGTTTCCATGCCCTGCGACTCCGGCAGCCCTACGAGGCGGCGGCGCAGCTCCTGGCGCGCCGTCACCACCGCCGCGGGGGCGAGCAGCTCCTCGCGGCGGGTCCCGCTCGCCGCGATGTCGACGGCCGGATAGACGCGCCGGTCGGCCAGCTCGCGCACCAGGCGCAGCTCGGCGTTGCCCGTGCCCTTGAACTCCTCGAAAATCACGTCGTCCATGCGGCTCTCGGTTTCGACGAGGGCAGTGGCGATCACGGTGAGCGAGCCGCCGTCGGGGACGGCCCGCGCCGCGCCGAACAGCGCCTTCGGCTTGGCGAGCGCGTTGGCGTCGATCCCGCCCGACATCGTGCGTCCGCTCGAGCGGCCGGCGGTGTTGTGCGAACGGGCGAGACGGGTCAGCGAATCGAGGACGATGACGACGTCCTTGCCGATCTCCACCTGCCGCCGGGCGTGCTCGAACACCATGTCCGCCACGGCGACGTGGCGCTCGTGGGGCAGGTCGAAGCTCGAGGCGACCACTTCGCCGCGCCCCCAGTCCACCATCTCGCTCACTTCCTCGGGACGCTCGTCCACGAGCAGGATGAGCAGCTCGGCGCCCGGGTGATTGACCGCGACGCCCTCGGCGACGGCCTGCAGCACCGTCGTCTTCCCCGCCTTGGGCGGCGACACGATCAGGGCCCGCTGCCCGAAGCCCAGCGGGCAGACGAGATCGACGGTGCGCTGGATGTCGGCGACGCGCGCGCTCGACGGACTCGCCGTCTCGAGCACGAGCGGCCGCGAAGGGTGCACGGCGCCGAGTTTCGCGAATTCGGCGCGCTGGTCGAGGCCATCGGGCGGGCCGCCATTCACCGCCGTCACGCGCGACCCGTCCCAGACGACGAGGTCGCCGCGGCGCAAACCGGGGAGCCGCACGCCGGGATCGCCGCGGGCGGGAAGGTAGCTCTCGGCCGCTCGTCGCAGCGCGCCGCCGCCTTTCGGAGCGGGATCGAACCAGCCGGTGATGGGTGGCAGGGGGAGACCTCGGAAGAAAGATACGTTGTCGGTTGTCGGTCGTCAGTCAGTGGTACAGCAAGAAAGCGGCCCACGTCGCAATGAACAACCGATGACCGAAGACCGATGACCTATATTTCTGCCTCTCATGCGCCAATCCCTCATCCGCAACTTCTGCATCGTGGCCCACATCGACCACGGCAAGTCCACCCTGGCCGACCGCCTCATCGAGCTCACCGGGACGCTCGACAAGCGGCTGATGCGGGAGCAGGTGCTCGACACGATGGACCTGGAGCGCGAGCGCGGCATCACGATCAAGCTCAATGCCGTGCGCATGAACTACCACGCCACAGACGGCCAGATCTACGAGCTGAACCTGATCGACACCCCCGGCCACGTCGACTTCACCTACGAGGTGTCGCGCTCGCTGGCAGCCTGCGAGGGCGCCATCCTCGTGGTCGATGCGTCGCAGGGGATTCAGGCGCAGACGCTGTCCAACCTGTTTCTCGCCCTCGATGCCGGGCTCGAGATCATCCCGGTGCTCAACAAGATCGACCTGCCAGGCGCCGAGCCGGATCGGCGCGCAGCAGAGCTGCACGACCTCATTGGCGCGAAGCAGGAGGAGATCCTGCGCATCTCCGCCAAGGAAGGAACGGGGGTCCCCGACGTGCTCGAGGCAGTGGTGCAGCGCATCCATCCCCCGAAAGGGGCCCACGACGCGCCGTTGCGCGCCCTCATCTTCGACTCTTACTACGACCGCTATCGCGGCGCGATCCCCAGTATCCGGCTGGTCGATGGGACGCTCGCGCCCGGGATGAAGATCGCGTTCGCCGCCCACAAGGACGACTTGTACGAGGTGGACGAAGTCGGGTATCTGCAGCTGGGCCACAAACCCACCGAGCAGCTGGAAGCGGGCGAGGTCGGGTACTTCATCGCCAACGTGCGCGGGGTACGCGACACCCGCCCCGGCGACACGGTGCTGGACGCCGAGCATCGCGAGGCCCCGCTGCTCCCCGGCTACCGCGACATCCAGTCGATGGTGTTCGCCGGCCTCTACCCCACCAACGCCGAGCAGTACGAGGAGCTGCGCGACGCGCTCGCCAAACTGCAGCTCAACGACGCGTCGCTGCACTACGAGCCCGAAACGTCGGTGGCGCTCGGCTTCGGCTTCCGCTGCGGCTTCCTCGGCCTGTTGCACATGGAGATCGTGCGCGAGCGGCTGGAGCGCGAATTCGACCTCGATCTCATCTCCACCGTCCCGAACGTGGAATACCACGTGTACAAGACGGACGGCTCGCTCGAGGTCGTGGAGAATCCCAGCTCGATGCCGCACGGCTCGGGCGTGGATCGCATCGAGGAGCCGTTCGTCAAGGCACGCATTCTGGCGCCGGCGGAATACATCGGCGCGGTGATGAAGCTGGGACAGGAGCGGCGCGGCGTGTACCAGGGGATGCACTACGTCGACCCCACGCGCGTCGAGTTCACGTTCGAGTTCCCGCTCGCGGAAATCATCCTCGACTTCTACGACAAGCTGAAGACGATCAGCCGCGGCTACGCGTCGCTCGACTATGAGTTTCTGGGCTACCGCACGAGCGAGCTCGTCAAGCTCGACATCCTGCTGAACGGCGAGCCGGTCGATGCCTTCAGCGTGATCATCCACACCGACAAGGCGTACGAATGGGGCCGGAAGATCGCCGAGAAGCTGAAGGAGATGATTCCCCGCCAGCTGTTCGAGGTGATCATCCAGGCCGCGATCGGCACCAAGGTGATCGCCCGGGAATCGATCCGGCCGCTGCGTAAGAACGTGCTCGCCAAGTGCTATGGCGGCGACGTCACCCGCAAGCGCAAGCTGCTGGAGAAGCAGAAAGAAGGAAAGAAACGGATGAAGCAGGTCGGCACGGTCGAGATCCCCCAGGAGGCGTTCCTGGCGGTGCTGCAGGTAGATTAAATGACCATGAACCGCCGAGTCGTCCTCGCCGCGCTGCTCGCGCTCGGCTGCCACGGCTTCAACTACACGAGCCCGTCCGGGCCGCGCTATGCCTTCTCCGAGCCTCCCGCGCCCGTCCCCCCGGCCGTCTCACCGGACGCCGTGGACTCGATCCGGGTCGTCACCTTCAACGTGAAATACGCCCGCCACATCGATCAGGCGATCACGTTGCTCCGCTCGACTGCCGCGCTCCAGAACGCCGACATCGTCACCCTGCAGGAGATGGATGAAGCAGGGACGCGCCGGATTGCCGAAGCCCTGACGATGTCCTACGTCTACTATCCAGCCTCCGTCGAGCACGGCCGCGACTTCGGCAACGCGGTCTTGTCGCGCTGGCCCATCGTGGCCGACGAGAAGATCGTGCTGCCGCACCACGCCCGCTTCGTGGGCACCCAACGCATCGCGACCGCGGCGACGATCACCGTCCGGGGTCTGCCGCTGCGGGTCTACAGTGTGCATCTCGCGACCCGCATGGAGATCGGGCCCGGGTCGCGTCGCGACCAGGTGCGCGCGGTTCTCGCCAACGCCGCCGCCTATCCGCGTGTCGTGATCGGCGGCGACATGAACAGCCGGGGTATCGGCAGGACGTTTCGGGCGGCCGGGTTTCTCTGGCCCACGGAGCGGAATCCGCGTACCCACTTTCTGGGAAACTGGGACCACATCTTCCTGAAGGGCCTCGCGCCGGGCGACAGTCTCGGCACCGGGGTTGCCCGCGACACGATCGGCGCCAGCGACCACCGCCCGGTCTGGGCACTGGCGTTGATAGCGGCGCACTAGTGCCGTTCCAACTATTTGCGCCAAAGCATCCGAATCTCCACGTGGCTCGCGGTGGGCTCACAGGCCCCGACGCCTAGCCCAATCAAGTTGGAACGGCACTAGCCGTCCTGAATTAGACGTTGTAAACTGAAACATCCTCCCCGTCCGACGAATCACCGCTGGACGAATGGATCCCCTAGCGAGGCCTCGTGGTTTCTGCTCGCGCCGCACGCCGTTTGTGCGAGCTGCTGGCCCTTACCTCCGCGACCGCCGGATTCCTTTCCGGCTCGGCCCGAGACGCAAGCGCTCAATCGCCGACCGATCCCAGCGTGGGCGGCCGCACCGCTTCCCTCGGGCAACCGATCCGCTGGCATTGGCAGCTGGGGATCGGCACCGGGCTCTACCTCGCCGGCCCATCCAACAACCTCATGGTCCGAGCGGCAGGTGGCACGTACTACGCACCGCTCAATCCGATCACGAAACTCGCCGAGATCGGAGTGGAGACGTACGTCGGCGCGCGCGGCAGCAAGGTCGACGGCGGGGTGCGCGGCGTGTTCCAGGTGCCCTACTTGAGCGCCGGTCTCGGAGGAGACTACAACCTGCGAGACGGCCGGCTCGACATGCTGGTCACCATGCACACCCCCGTGCGTCGTGGAGGCCTGCTGACCCGCGGCACGATGCTGCGGCTCGATTGGTACCCGCTGCGAAACCACACCTTCACGCTCGGCGTTTCCGTCCCGCTGGGCGACCCGCTCGCCGGCCGGAACCGACCGCTGCAAGACTACGTCGACGTCCCCCGTGCGCTGTATGCGCCGCCCTCGCACCACGGGAGCGCTCCCGAGCTGCGCGCGGCGATCGACAGCCTGCGGGTCTCGGCCGAATGGATGCGGCGACTCGTCGCTCCGTTTCTCGATCAGGATGGCCGGAATGAAGGCATCGCGCTGGCGCGCACTACGAAGTACGTCACCGACCTCCGAGACCATCTCGCGACGCGCAGCCTCGAGAGTGAAGTGCGCTTCTTTCATGCCCAACTGGAGCGTGCATTCACCATCGCGGCCGAAAGCGATTCCGTGGGGCGGGAGCTGGCGCGGCAGAGCCGCAAGATCCTGCTCGACGAGGTGCTCCTCCCCTACGATGGTCTCCTGGGGCGGAAGAAACACAACGACTCGTTGCGGGGATTGAGCCTCGCGGCCCGCGGGCGGTTCGGGCGGTGGGTCACCCAGTCCACTTCGTTGTCGCCGATCCAGACCGAGGAGGTCCTCTTCGTCTTCGAAACGGTGACCGAGATGCTCGATGGTGTGCGCCAGAAGGCCGCGAAGGAGTGGGACGACCCCCGGCTGGTGTGGCTGCCGCTGCAGTATGCCCTGCTCCCCGAACAATACGACGAGCAGGACGAGCTCGACTCGCTGGTCGAGCGAGCCACTCACGTATCCTTCACCGATCACAACCGGCTGACGTACGTCGCCAATCTGCAGTTCCTGTCGGAGCTGCTGCAGATGATCCGTGAGACCCGGGACTATCACGTCCTCTGGATCCACGATTTTCCCGCGCTCGACACGGCGCAGTCCATCGATTGGGCCTCGTTCACGGTCCTGAACGGCTACCTCTCGGCGCTCGCGGCCCGGGTCGAGGTGTACGACTCCACCGGCACCCTGCCCTCGTACTTCATTTTCCTCGACCAGCACTATTACGAGCAACGGAAGTCGCGGGTTCTGATGACCGTGCTCGAGGATCCGCTGCGCGCGTCGCCCCGGATCCAATACGGCTCGGCGCAGGATGCGGCGCAGCTGGCGGGCACGCTGGCCCGGCTGCGCGCCGCAGTGCAGCACTCGCGCGTGCTGCAGGCCGAGGCACACGAGTACGGCGACGCCTGGCTGCGCAATCGGATCAAAGTGCACGTCAACATCACCAACCGCGTCGACGCTTCCTTCTGGAGCGGCGGTGTCATCTCGAGTGTCTTCGGCTATCCGGATGACGTGATGCGCGATCACCGCAAGATCTCCTTCCGCGACGTCAGCGAATCCAATCCCTTCGACGGCGTGGCGATCCTCACGGGTATGGGTGTGGGCCGGCAATACCTCGGCCCGGGATGGGACGACCGTTCGCTGAAGCTTGCAGGGCCGGCGCTGCTGCAGATCCGGCAAGCCGCACGCGAGCTGCTGATCACCCAGGGGATCCCCGAATCGGATCTCCCGATGCCGTTGCGCAGGGGCCCGCCGGCCGATGGGGCCCTGCTACAGGCACAGCGCGCCGCTCTCCCCGATGCCGTGCGGTACGACGGACGCGCCGCGGTGCTGGTCAACGGGACGGGCTACCTGCCCAAGCCGCTGAACGTCGCCAAGGCGGTGCTCTACTCCCTCATGCCTGCCGGATCGGTCATCAAGGTCCCGGATTCGCTGTGGAACTCGGAGTTCTACGGGGGACTGCTGGTCGGTGCCTGTATCCGGGGAGCCACGGTGCTCATTATCGCCCCCGCGCAAGGCAATGCGCCGAGCAGCGGCTTCCCGCAGATGGTCCGGGCACGCGAGCTCATGACGCGGCTCCTGATCGTGCGCCACGAGCTGAGCGCGGCGATCGCCGCGGCGGGGGGCGATCTGCGCACGGGACTCTACGCGCTCCCGGTCGATCAACATGGTTTTGCGAGCCGCGCCGAGCGCTGGGCGCGCCAGGTCGACACCACCCCGATGCTCCGCCGGCTGTTGCCGTTCGCACAGGCCTTGGTGCCGATGGTCGCGGACGTCGGCCGCGGCAGCGACAACTCCGCGAGCTCCTCGGCCGCTCCCGCCGCAACCGCCGAGCCGCCCAAGTTGCATCAAAAGGTCCAGTTCCTCGCCACCGGGCCCTTCTGGCGCGCGATCACGGCCTCGCCCGAGTGGCCGGAGTTCATGGCCGCCTATCTGCGGTACCGCGCGGCTACGTATTCACCGCAGGGCGCCGATAGAGGGGCTCAAGGGCTGGCTGATTCGCTGGAGGAGATGGCCGGCCGGCTCCTGGCCCCGGTCCGCGGCACACCGCGGGCAGCGAGCTTCGCCATACTCGGCTCGCAGAATCAGGACCCCCGCGGAATGTTCATGGACGGCGAGGTCGGGGTGCTGTTCACCGGCTCGCAATCGCTCGTGCCGTTGGTCGATCTCGTCTTCATGGTCGGGACCGTTACCTGGGTGAACGATCAGGCGACCCTCGACCGCATGCTCCCGCCGATGGGCGAGCTGAGACGCCGCATCGCGCGGAACACCAAGGACGGTGTGTGAGGCGCGCCGCACGTCTGTGTCTCCTCCTCGCTGCCGTCGCGCTGCCCGGCGCGTCTTCGTTGACCGGCCAGATCGGAGAGCTGCATCTCGGTGTGGTCGCGAGCCACGGCACGCCGGGTGCGTTCGGCCCCGGAGCCGGGCTCGTCGTCGGCATCGCACCCGGCCGCCTCGTCTACGTCGGAGTCCGCTGGTCGTATCAGTTCGGGTCCACCGAGGCACAGGTGCGGACCCGCGTGCAGTCCTTTGCCGCGGATCTCGGTGTGCAGATCCCCGCGGGCCCGGTCGAGGTCGTGCCGAGTTTGAGCCTGGGCGCCTTGCGGTACGCACAGCGCGCCCCGGGCAGCACCACCCACTCCGTCGAGTTCCTGGCGGCGCCCGGCCTGTCTGTCGAGATCCCGGTGGCGCGCATCGCGCTGATCCCGGAGCTGCAATTCTATCTCGCGGGGAAGCCCGACAACCTGCCAGTCCCGGTGACGCACCGCGGGCTGCTCACCTCGCTGCGACTCGTCGTTCCGATCGAAGTCAGCCGGTTCAGGTGGTAGGCGCGGCGCGGCAGAAAGAGGCGCACCTCGCGTTACTGCTCGCGGTGCTCTCGGCGGGCTCGCTCGCCGGCCAGGCGCCCGCCCCGTGGCGGCGCAGCGTATATCCGACCGGGATCAATCTCTCCGGCAATACCGGCCCGCAGATCGGCGTCGGGTTCACGATCGCGCGCCAGGCGGATTCCCTCGCGAGGCATCTGCTCGATGCGAGCCTGGTCGCAGCCGGAGGCTACGGACTGCGTGGCAGCTGGTTCGGGTTGGTGACGTTCCGCGCCCCCGGGTTGTGGCCCGGCTGGCGCCTGGTAGCGTCGGGACTCGCGCAACGAGAAGTTCGCTTCGAGTTCGTGGGTCTCGGCAACCAGTCCACGTACGACCCGGATCTCGTCACCGACAGCCAGCCCTACTTCTACAAACTGCAGCGCACGCGCTATCGCGGAACGCTCGAGGTGACCCGAGGCCTCGGCGGGGGCCGCCTCGTCGCCCTCGCTGTCGGGATCGCTCATACGCAGTTCGATTCCCTGCCGGGTCCGTCGCGCTTCTTGTCCGACTTCGGTCCCCAGGTCGTCGAGGTCGATCGGACCGCGCGGCTTAGCCTGGTGCTCGACCGGCGCAATAACGAGTACGACCCGGATCGCGGATTTCTCGCGGAGCTGAGCGCAACGGGCGGGTCCGGCGGATCCGGCTACACGCAGTTCACCGGGGCCGCTCGCGGCTACCTCCCGATCGGAGCTCATACCGTCCTCGCAGCCAGAGTCGTTGCCGGTCGTACGGCGGGGCGGCCGCCCCTCAGCGCACGCTTCGAGCTCCCGATGTGGGAGGGCTCGATCAACCCGTTGGGTGGACCGACGTCGCATCGCGGACTACGGTCGCAGCGATTCATCGGCCGCGACGTCGAATTCGGCAACGTGGAGCTGCGCCAGTGGCTCTTTCGACTCGGCGCGCACCTGGAAGTTCTCGGCGCCGGATTCGTCGACGTGGGGCGCGTCTTCGAGGACGAGCCCTTCGCGCTGACCACGCAGCAGCTGAAGTTCGGGCCCGGGCTCGGCCTGGGGCTGCGTCGCAACGGAAAGCCGCTCGTCAACGTCTCCGTGACGAAGGGTCCGGATGGCGTCGTCGTGACCAGCCGAACCGGCTGGGCGTTCTAGCGGCCTCGAGTCCCCGATCCTACCCACGGACCGGCGTCGTCGTCAGATTCCGTCGGTCCAAATGCCCGATCCCTCTGCGATCCACGCGCTCGTCGTGCAAACGGCGTTCCTGGGCGACGTGGTGTTGACGACGCCGTTGCTCAGCGTGCTCGCCGAGCGGCACGGACCGGTGGACGTGGTCACGACGCCGGCGGCGGCGCCGCTCCTCGAAACGCATCCGGCGGTGCGGCGGGTGATTCCCTACGCCAAGCGCGGCGCCGACCGCGGATTCTCGGGACTCCTGCGTCTGGGCCGAAGCTTGCGTGCGGAGCGGTACGCCTTCGCGTACCTTCCTCACCGCTCGTTGCGCAGCGCGGCGCTGGCGCTGATCGCGCGCATCCCGCGGCGCATCGGCTTCGCGGACGGGTGGCGCCTGCTCTATACGGGATCGCGCCCGCGACCGGCGTCCGGTCACGAGATCGACCGCCTGCTGGCGCTGGCGGACGTCTCGCCGCACCACCAGACCGCGCCGACGCTCGGCCTCACCGCCGCGGACGTCGCGGCCGCCGAGGCGGCGCTGCGGGCCGGCGGCATCGCAGGGGCATTCGCCGCGCTCGCGCCGGGGTCGATCTGGGGCAGTAAACGGTGGCCGCACTTCGCGGCGCTCGCGGAGCGACTGGCCGGCCGCCTGGATGTGGTGGTTGTCGGAGCAGCGGAGGACGCCCCGTTTTGGGCGGAGATCGGAACGGCGGTGGCGCGTGCGGGCGGACGGAGCGCGAATCTCTGCGGCCAGCTGACGCTGCGGCAGTCCGCGGCGGTGATTCGCAAGGCAGCCGTCCTCGTGACCAACGACAGCGCGCCGCTCCACTTCGCTCAGGCGGTCGCCACGCCGACCGTCGCGATCTTCGGGCCGACGCTGCCCTCGTTCGGATTCGGACCACGCGGCCCGCGCGATCGGGCGCTGGGCGTCGACGGCCTGCCGTGCCGACCCTGCTCGGCCCACGGACCGGCGCGCTGCCCGCTGGGCCATCACCTGTGCATGCAGTCGCTCCGTGTGGAGGACGTGCTGCACGCAATCGAGGAGACCGGTGCGCTACATCGTCGGGATTGACCTCGGCGG
>Ga0307473_10000335_pt1 | contig 10165 bp, 9 predicted proteins | sample atmos_gasesAM5C__FD_203744 | JGI IMG/M metagenome (GOLD analysis project Ga0307473, IMG submission 203744) | Hardwood forest soil microbial communities from Morgan-Monroe State Forest, Indiana, United States - atmos_gasesAM5C_515 | ecosystem: Environmental > Terrestrial > Soil > Temperate forest...
CGCCCGCGCGTGCCCCATCGTCAGGCGTCCCGATGCGACTTCGGCGCGAACTTCCTCGGGGAGCTTCAGCAGCCGGACGTAGTTCGCGACCGACGCGCGATCTTTTCCGACCGCGGCTGCGATGTCTTCCTGCGTCAGGTGAAATTCGTCGGCGAGGCGGCGATACGCGAGGGCCTCTTCGATCGGGTTCAGGTCCTCGCGCTGGATATTCTCGATGAGCGCCATCTCGAGGAGCGATTGCTCCTGCCCCGGCGCGATCTCTTTCACGACGATGGGGACGCGCGGCAGCCCGGCGAGCTTCGACGCGCGCCAGCGGCGCTCGCCGGCGATGATCTGAAATCGATCGCCGCTCTTGCGGACGACGATCGGCTGGATGACGCCGTTGGCGCGGATCGACTGCGCGAGCTCCTGCAGTCGGGCGTCATCGACGGCGATGCGCGGCTGAAAGCTGTTCGGCGTCAGACGATCGATGTCCGCTTCGGTCGTCGCGACGCGCGGCAGATCGGGCGCGTCAGGGATCAGCGCGCTGAGGCCTTTGCCGAGTGCGGGGCGTTTTTCCATAGACGTCACAGTCGGGAACGCAAAGAGAGCAAAGCACGCAACGCAGCGTTGATCATGCGGCCGTCGCGGCCGAGCGTGCGAGCACCTCGCGCGCCAGCGCGACGTACGCTTCCGCGCCGCGCGATTTCACGTCGTAGAGAATCACCGGCATGCCATGGCTCGGCGCTTCGCCGAGCCGGACGTTGCGCGGGATCACCGTGCGGAATACTTTCTCCTTGAAGAAGCCACGCACATCGGTGGCAACCTGCTGGCCCAGGTTCGTCCGCTCATCGAACATCGTCAGCAGCACGCCCTCGATGTCGAGCGCGGGATTGAATGCGGCGCGCACGCGACGCAGCGTGCCGACGAGATCGGCAAGGCCTTCGAGCGCGAAGTACTCGCAGTGCAGCGGAATCAACACCGCATCGGCGGCGACGAGCGCGTTGAGCGTCAGCAGGCCGAGCGAGGGCGGGCAGTCGACGAACACGTAGTCGTACGTGCCGCGCACCGATTCGAGGAACGTGCGCAGGCGCTCTTCGCGGCCGGCGAGCGCGACCATCTCGATCTCTGCGCCCGTCAGGTTGCGGTCGGCTGGAATCAGGTCCATGCGATCGACGCCGGTGGACACGATGAACGGCCGCGCGTCGACGACGGGTTCGGGCGCAGTCAGCGCGTGATAGATCGTGCCTGCCTCGGTCGCCTTTCCCTTCTGCCCGACACCGCTGGTGAGATTGGCCTGCGGGTCGACGTCGACGAGGAGGACGCGCTGATCGGCGAGCGCGAGCGAGGCGGCGAGGTTGATGGTCGTTGTGGTCTTGCCGACGCCACCCTTCTGGTTAGCGACGGCCACGATGCGGGTCATTATTTGGGTAAAAGACCTATATAAACCTTCTGGACAGCCTTGAACGACGCCGCCATTTGAAGCGCGCGAGCAGGATACGAAACCGTTAGATCGCCGTCAACGGCTTTGTTCCACGTGGAACACGGCAGATCACGCTGAGCTGGCTCGATTCGGCGTCAGGCAGAAGCTGAACCGTTCGAATCGCATCCCACTCGCCGTTCGCTCGCGGCGGCACGCCGAACACCGCGAGCACGCCTTTATCGTTCAGCAGGCGTAACGCGCTTTCGGTGAGCAACGCGTCGCCCCGAACGGCTCGAACCGTAATAAGGTCGACCGTCGCATCCGGGAACGTCAGCTCTTCGAATCGGCTGTTCACGACGTTCGTGTCGCTGAGCCCGAGAGTTCTTGCGACCTCCGATAGGAATGCCGCCTTTCGCGAGCGCGATTCGACCATCGACAGCCGCATCTGCGGCTGCACGATCTTCAGCGGAACCGCCGGCGATCCTCCCCCAGATCCGAGGTCGAACCATACAGGTAGTGGCACGTGCGTGAGCGCATTCTTGATGTAGTGGGCCGCTGCGAGCGGCTCGATGAACAGCCGGTCGAGCGCATCATCGGTCGGCGGCTCGAGCGGAAGCGCAGTCAGATTGATTGTGCCGTTCCACTTCGCGAGCAACCGGAAGTAGGCGTCGAGCGCATCCGCGACAACGTCGGCGATCTCGATCTGGGCGCGGTCTGCTCGCGCACGCAGCCGCTCTGGAAACACCGCCCTCGTCACAGCGACACGCCCTGCGCCAGCCGGCCGACGTACGCACCGAGCACGGCAACCGCGGCCGGCGTGACGCCCGGGATCCGCAGGGCCTGGCCGAGCGTGTCGGGCTGCACCTGCGTCAGGCGCTGCACGACCTCGCGCGACAGTCCCGGGACACGGTCGAACGGAAAGTTCAGCGGGATGCGCCGCCGCTCGTCTCGCCGCGCCCGCTCGATCTCACTCTCCTGCCGACGAAGATAGCCGGCGTACTTGACCGACGTCTCGGCGCTCGCGATGTCGAGCGAGATCGCCGCGGCATCAGCCTCGAACCGCGGAATCCGATTCGTCGCGAGCAGCTCGGCGAGATGAATCTCCGGCTGCCGGAGCAGCTGGCTGGCGGGGACGCTGTCCCCCGCGTCGGTTTTGACGGTCGTCTCGTCGAGCGTTTTCAGATTGCGCGCAAAACGATTCCGCCGGCGTTCGAACCATGCCCATCGGCCATCGTCGATCAGCCCGGCATCACGACCGCGGGGCGTCAACCGCAAGTCGGCGTTGTCGATCCGAAGCAGCAATCGATGCTCCGCCCGCGACGTGAACATCCGATACGGCTCCAGACATCCCTTCGTGATCAGGTCGTCGACGAGGATGCCGATGTACGCCTCGTCCCGGCGCAGCTCGAGGCCGGTTCCGGCACCAGCTCGATATGCCGCGTTCGCGCCTGCGACGAGACCCTGCGCGGCCGCCTCTTCGTATCCCGACGTGCCGTTGATCTGCCCCGCCAGAAAAAGTCCGGCCGCACGCTTCGTCTCGAGCCGTCGATTGAGCTCGGTCGGCTGGATGAAGTCGTACTCGACGGCGTAGCCAGGCCGAAGGAGCGTCGCGTCCTCGAGCCCCGGCAGCGCGTGAACCAGGGCGGCTTGCACGTCGCGCGGCAACGACATCGAGAAGCCGTTCACGTAGATCTCGCGCGCGCCGATCCCCTCCGGCTCCAGAAAAATCTGGTGGCGGTCCTTCTCGGGAAAGCGAACGATCTTGTCCTCGAGCGACGGGCAGTAGCGCGGGCCGATGCCGCGGATCTGACCGTTGAACAGCGGCGACCGATCGATGTTCGCGCGGACGAGATCGCGCACGCGATCGTTGGTGTGGAGCAGATGACACTCGATCTGCTCGCGCTCGATCGGCGACGACAGAAACGAGAACGGCACCGGCGGCGCGTCGCCGCGCTCGACGCGAAACCGTCCGTCGGCGACGCATCGATCGAAGTCGATGCTCTCGCGATCGAGGCGAGGCGGCGTCCCGGTCTTCAACCGTCCCCACGTGAACCCGATCGCCTTCAGCGACTCTGCGAGCTCGCGCGACGGCGGCTCGCCGACGCGGCCCGCAGGATGCTGCTCCGGCCCGATGTGGATCAGGCCGTTGAGGAACGTCCCGGTCGTCACGACGAGCGCGCGACATGCGTACGCGTCGCCATCCTCCATCGCGAGGCCGACGATGCGGCCGCCCTCCACGAGGACGCGGCCGGCCTTCCCGATCAGCCACTCGACGTTTGCCTCGCGGTCCAGCGCGGCCTTCACCCACCGGCCGTAAACTTTTTTGTCCGCCTGCGCGCGCGGCGACCAGACCGCTGGTCCTCGGCTTCGATTGAGCAGCTTGAACTGAATCCCGGTCGCGTCGGTCGCGCGTCCCATCAAGCCGCCAAGCGCGTCGATCTCGCGGACGAGGTGACCCTTTGCCGTGCCGCCGATCGCCGGGTTGCACGGCATGTGCGCGACCGTGTCGGTGCTCAGCGTGCACAGCGCCACGTGGACGCCGAGGCGCGCCGCCGCGTATGCCGCCTCGCAGCCCGCGTGGCCCGCGCCGATGACGATCACATCAAAGGCCGCTTTCATTTGCCTATACAGAAGCGTGAAAAGATGTGCGCGAGGAGATCCTCGGTGGCGCGACGACCGCTCACTTCCTCGAGCGCCGCGCGCGCGTCGGCGAGATCGGCGAGCACGAACTCCTCCGGAAGCGCGCCGCCCCGGGCCGACAGCGCGTCGCGTGCGCGCGCGAGCGCCGTGTGCGCGCGCTCGACCAGCGCGCCGTGGCGGACGTTCGTGATCGCCGATCGATCGCGCCGCAGATCGACGTCCAGCATCGCGACGATCCGGCGCCGCAACTCGTCCAATCCGTCGCCGGTCGTCGCCGACACCGCCACCGCATCGTCGTCGCGCCATGCCGACGGGAGGTCCGCCTTATTTGCTACGTAAAGTTCTTTGCGGATACACGCTCCGTGCGAACGGCCTCGACCATCGGCCGCGCCAAGCCATGCAGGCGTTCGCGCCGCGCGCGGCTGCGAGCGATCCTGGACGACGAGCACGACGTCGGCGATCCCCGCGCTCTGCCGCGCACGGTCGACCCCTTCGGCTTCCACGGCGTCGACGGCCTCGCGAAGCCCCGCCGTGTCGACGAGCGTCACGCGAAGCCCGTCGATGTCCACGACTTCGGTGACGAGATCGCGCGTCGTGCCGGGCACATCGGTGACGATGGCGCGCGCGCTGCCGACGAGCGCGTTGAACAGGCTCGACTTGCCGACGTTCGGCGCGCCGACGATCGTCACGAGCAGCCCCTCGCGAATCAGCCGGCCGCCGCGCGCTGAGGCGACGAGCGCGCTCGTCCGCGCCATCAGCGCGCCGAGCGCGTTCGCCAGCGCGTTCGGCTCGACGAAGTGGTAGCCCTCGTCCGGAAAATCGACCGACGCCTCGAGGCGCGCGATCAGATCGAACAGCGCGGCGTCGATGTCGCCGATCGCGCGCGTGAGGGTGCCGTCGAGCTGATCGAACGCGGCGCGGGCCTGAAGCGGTGTCACCGAATCGATCAGGTCGGCGACCGCCTCCGCCTGCATCAAATCGATCCGGCCGTTCAGGAACGCGCGCAGCGTGAACTCACCCGGTTCTGCAGGACGCGCGCCCGCCGCGATTGCGCCGGCGACGATCGCGTGCAGCACCACGGGGCTCCCGTGCGCGCTCACTTCCACGACGTCGTCGCCGGTGTAGGAGTGTGGGGCAGGAAAGAACGTCACGACGCCGTGGTCGATAGTAAGCGCCGACCGCTCGACAGCGCCTGCCGCGCCGAAGCCCGCCAGGTCGGCGCGCGAGCGAAGGCGGGTGAACGTCGCGTGCCGCGGTGCGAGCGAGCCGCGGTGAGTGATGAGCTGTTGCGCAATCGGCTGCGCATCAGGACCGCTGACGCGGACCACGCCGATCCCGCCGCGACCCGGCGGCGTGGCAATCGCCACGATGGTGTCGGTGACGGAAAACACGGCGCTCAGTAATCCTGAATCAGTCGGCGGTCGGTAATTGAAGTCGGCAGTCGCGCCGGCCGGTTCGCGCTACCGGCGCAGCGAAATCAGCACGGTTTTCGAGAACGCGTCGCCGATGCTTTCGGTGGTCACGCCGGAAATTTCGGCGACCGCCATGTGGACGATTCGGCGCTCGTACGGGTTGAGCGGCCCGAGTTGCTGATCGAGGCCCGAGTCTTTCGCCTTCTGCGCGAGGAACTTCGCCATCTGCCGCAGCTCGAGGTCCTTCCCTTTTCGGTATTCGAGCGCGTCGACGAAGACGCGCTTCTCGCCTTCCAGCCCGCGGCCGTAGGACGAATCGACGATGTGCTGCAGCGCCTTCAGCGGCTCGCCGCGATGGCGGACGAGCAGCTCCGCCTCGTCGCCGGTGATGTTGAAGCGCGGACCGTCGGCGGTCTCCTCGACGTGGACCGTCGCCTCGATGCCGAACGCCGTGATGACGCGGTTCAGGAAATCGACGATGGCGGTGGTGTTCATGGCCTCAGTTGTTTTCGCGCGCCGCGTCCGTCTTGCCGCCGCCGACGCGCTTCATCCGTCGCTCGGACGCGGATCCTCCGATCGCGCGCGAGATTTTCGGCGGCCCGATCATGTAGTTGGTCAGGTACTGCTGGCCGATCGCCCAGATGTTGTTCACGAGCCAGTAGAGCGCGACGCCCGACGGATACCACAGGAACAGGAAGGTGAAAAACACCGGCATCAGCATCGTCATCTTCTGCTGAATCGGATCCATGCCGGCCGCCGGCGCGAGCCGCTGCTGCCAGATCTGGCTGAGGCCCATCAGGACCGGCGTCACGAAGTACGGATCGTGGGCCGAGAGATCGTGAATCCAGCCGAACCAGGGCGCGCCGCGCAGCTCGATCGCCGTCGAGAGCAGCGCGTAGAACGCGAAGATGAACGGGAAGGTGAGCAGCATCGGCACGCAGCCGCTCGCCGGGTTCACGCCGCGCTCCTTGTAGAGCGCCATCAACTCCTGGTTCATCTTCTGCTTCGCCGGGTCGGTCGCCTTCAGGTTCTTGTAGCGATCCTGAATCGCCTTCACTTCCGGCTGAATCTCCTGCATCTTCCGCATCGACACGACGCTCTTGTGGCGCAGCGGGAACAGGATCACGTTGATGATGAACGTGAGGATGATGATCGACCAGCCGTAGTTGCCGACGTAGCCGTTCACCCACTTCAGCGATCGGAGCAGCGGCACGACGATCACGGTGAACATGCCGAAGTCGATCGCCTTGCCGAGGTCGGGATCGATCGCGGTGAGCAGGTCGAAGTCCTTCGGCCCGACGAAGAACTTCACGGCATCCGCCTGCTGCGGCTCGATCGAGTACGACATCAGCTCGCGCGGCGGATCCTTCGACTCGCCGGCCGGCGGAATCGCGACCGGCTGGAAGCTGACCTTGCTCGGACCCGCGTAGACCGCCGCGCTCATGAAGTAGTTGTCGTCGACGCCGGCGTACTTGTAGTCGCCCTCGTAGGTCGACTGCTTCGCGATGTCCTTTGCAGCGAGGCGCACCGCCTTGCCGTCCTGATAGAGCAGCCCCTCGGCCTTCTTCGTGTACCGGCTCACCTCCGCGACGTCGCCGACAGCAGGTCCCCAGACGATCGACGGCTTCAGCGCGCGCTCGCCTTCGGTGACGGTGACGTTGATCGTGACGATGAACGTCTCCGGATCGACGTGAAACGCTTTGACCGCGTGAAGGCCCGCGCTGTCGCGGTACTCGAAGCGGAGATCGACCGGCGACGATTGAGCCGCCGCTGTCGGTGCCTCGGCGACCGTGTAGAGCGCGGTGTTCAGCGTCGTCGTCGTCGCGTCGCTCGACGCGCGCAGCGTGAACGGAAGCGGCTGAGACGCGACCGCGTGCTCGATCAGTTCCTGCGGTTCGCCGTTCTGATTCAGATACCGCTTCAGCCGCCAGCTCTTGAGGCGCGCGCCGCGGTTCGTGAACACGGCGATCACCTCGCGAGTCTCGACGCGGACGTCGCGCTCCGTCGCGTCGCCGACGAGCGCCGCCGCGGCCGGCGCGGGAGGCGTCGACGGGGGCGCTTCAGGCGGCGTGGGCGTCGCAGGCGGAGCGGCGGCGGCGGGCGTCTGATCGGTGCCGGCGGCTCCAGGCGCGGTGGCGGCCGGCGTGCCGGCAGTCGGCGCGCCCGGCTTCGGCACCGGTTTCACGAACAGCGCCTGCCAGACGTAGAGCACCAGGAAGGCGAGAAAGATGGCGAGGAGAACGCGTCGTTCCATTTACGAAGGCACCGGATCGTGGCCTGCCGCGCAGAGAGGATGGCACCGCACCAGGCGCCGCGCCGCCAGCCATCCGCCGCGAAGCACGCCGTGCCGTTCGACGGCAATCGTGGCGTACTCCGAGCATGACGGGAGGAAGCGGCAGGAGCCCGTGAAATACGGCGAGATCAAGAGCTTGTACGCTCGGAGCAGCCACAGCGCCGTGCGGACGCCGATGCGTCGGCTAGCGCGCGCGTGGCAGGCGGCGGGCGAGAAGGTTTCTGTAGTCGGCTTCAAGGGTGTTCAGGCTGGCGTCGAGCAGATCGCGCTTCGGGATGACGACAACGTCGAAACCTGGCGCGATCTTGTTGCGACGAAAAACCTCTCGAATCAGACGTTTGGCTCGGTTTCTCTGCACGGCGCCCCCGAGCTTGCGGGTCGCCGCGATGCCCAGCCGTCCTACGCCGAGCGCATTGGCCAGGAGGAACACCGTCGTGTATCGGCTGTGGACCTTGAGACCCCGATCGTAGATCTGCTGGAACTCCGCGCGGCGACGAATTCGTTCGGCGGGGCGAAATCTCATCAGCTCCGAGCTCGGAGCGGGCGTTACTCGCTGCTGACCGTGAGCCGCTTGCGGCCTTTCGCGCGGCGCCGCTTCAGCACCAGGCGGCCGTTCTTCGTGCTCATGCGCACCAGAAATCCATGCGTCCGCTTGCGGCGGCGCGTATTCGGCTGAAACGTGCGGACTCCCTTGGCCATGGCTTCCCTTCGGTATGAAAACGAACCTTCAATGTTAGCGAACGGCTTCCGAGAGTGTCAATCAGACGCGATTGTGTTACAGTCGGCGTCCTTCTCTGGCCCGTTGGGAGGCCGGTTCCAGCCCAGCAAATCCATGCAGCTTTGGTCTGTCGCCAAAGTTTTCCACACCTGTGGAAAAAACTGTGGAAAACCCCGGAGAAGCAGCAGCGAACCTACGGTTTTTTGTTCCCGTAAATGAACCTCTGGGACGAGATCCTCGCGCGCATCGAAACGAAGGTCAACCGGCACTCGTTCTATACCTGGTTCCGGCCCACGTCGCTCATGGGCGAAGACGGGACGTCGATTACGGTGCGCGTGCCGAACGCCGCGTACAAGGAGTGGCTGACGAAACATTACTCCGGCGTGATGGCGGAGGCGGTCAGCGAAGTGAAGCGGCCGAACCTGCTCGTGAATTTCATCGCTGATTCGTCGGGCGACGCGCCGAACATTCTGTTGAGCGCCGACGAAGCCGCGGTTCTCGAGAGCGCGCATGCCGCCACGCTGCAGCAGCCGGGAACGACCGGACTCAATCCTCGTTACACGTTCGACACGTTCATCGTCGGATCGTCGAATCAGTTTGCGCACGCTGCGTGTCGAGCCGTCGCGGAGGCGCCGTCGCGCTCGTACAACCCGCTGTTCATCTACGGCGGCGTGGGCCTCGGCAAGACGCACTTGATGCACGCGGTCGGTCAGTACGTGCTGCAGCACGATCGCAATCTGAAGCTCACCTACATCTCGTCCGAGCGCTTCATGAACGAGATGATCAACGCGGTCCGCTACGATCGCGTGCTCGATTTTCGCGAGCGCTATCGATCGGTCGACGTGCTGCTCGTCGACGACATCCAGTTCCTCGCCGGAAAAGAAGGGACGCAGACCGAGTTCTTCCACACATTCAACGCACTCTACGATTCGCAGAAACAGATCGTTCTCAGCAGCGACTGCCCTCCGCACGAGATCCCCGCCCTCGAGGAGCGCCTCCGCTCGCGATTCGAGTGGGGGTTGATCGCGGACATCCAGTCGCCGGATCTCGAGACGAAAGTCGCGATTCTGAAGAAAAAGGCGGAAGCCGAAGCGGTGCCCTTGCCCGACAACGTCGCGATGTACATCGCCGGCCGGATCAAGTCGAACGTGCGCGAGCTCGAAGGATCGCTCATCCGGCTGATTGCGTTCGCGTCGCTCACGGGTCAGGAGATTTCGCTGACGCTGACGCAGGACGTGCTGAAAAACGTGCTCGATCACGAACTGAAGGCGGTGACGATCGAGAGCATCCAGAAGTTCGTCGCCGAGTACTACAACCTGAAGCTGGTTGAGCTGAAATCTCGAAACAACTCGAAATCCATCGCGATGCCGCGGCAGATTGCGATGTACCTCTGCAAGTCGCTGACGCGGGCATCTCTGCCGGAAATCGGGCGCAGCTTCGGAGGCAAGCATCACTCGACCGTTATTCACTCGATCCGGAAAGTCGAGGACCTCCGAAAAAAGGACGGCGATTTCAACAGTTTGATCGGCAATTTTCTCGAAGGATTTCGCTGAGCCAGGCACTTTTCCACATTCGATTTCCGCAGGGCTGAGGATGGCTGTGGACGACGGTTGAGGTGGGTCGAAGGTCGATCGAAGGTCGACCCGTGGAGCGCCTTTTAACGCACGTTTTTTGCACAAGCTAAATTATTAATAGACAAG
>Ga0307473_10000337_pt1 | contig 10143 bp, 8 predicted proteins | sample atmos_gasesAM5C__FD_203744 | JGI IMG/M metagenome (GOLD analysis project Ga0307473, IMG submission 203744) | Hardwood forest soil microbial communities from Morgan-Monroe State Forest, Indiana, United States - atmos_gasesAM5C_515 | ecosystem: Environmental > Terrestrial > Soil > Temperate forest...
GAGCACTTGCGTCAATGCCGGCTGCTGACTGGCCGCGATCACATCGTACTGCGCCAGCACGCGGCTGCGGGTCTGGCCCGGAGCACTCTGGTCGGGTCCGAGCTGGCTCCAGATCCCCGAGTCGACGACGGCCACCGTCACGCCCTGACCGGTGACGCCGCCGAGCTGCAGCGGCTGCGCCGCCACCTCGCTCGGGTAGTAGGTCTCTGGCAGGCTGCCGCGCGTCGAGCTCGCGGTGACGGGCGCATCCACGTAGATCTGCAGAGCAGGCACGTCTGCGTGGCGCAGCGCCTCCACCTCTTCGGCCGCGAGCTCCGCGGCGACCGCGCGGATGATGGACAGATCGCCGGTCACCCGGCCGCCGGCGCGCACCACGGCGCTGCCAGCCTCGCCGGCGCTCCTCGCCTGCACGATGTAGGCCTGCCGCTCTGGCGGCGCGGCCGGGCGCGGCGCTTGCGGCGCGGTCCTCGCGGGCGTCTGTGCGGCGGAGGCCGCCGCAGACACCGGTGCGCGTATCGCCGCCACCGTGGCCGCAGCCGGTGGCTCGGCGCGCATGCAGACCACCAACGCCAGCAGCAGCACGAGGGTGCACGCCGCCAGCAACCAACGCTCCGTGTGATCCTTCATCGACATGACCTCATGCAACTCTTGGTGTTGGCGCTCGCGAGCATTGTCCTGCGCGCGGCTGTCGCCAGACAGGGACATCACCCCTGCGGGAGTGCGATCTGCGTCGCAAACATTGATGTGCGCCGCTGTTATGTCATCGCCGCCGAGTCGTACGCGGGCGCGGCTGAACATAACAGTGCGGCTCGAGTGCGCCGCGCGCAGGCACCGTGTGGATCGTCACTCAACGATCGTTGATCGTCAGTGGAAGTCCCGCGAGCGCGTCGTGAGCTCACCGAGCAGCCGTGAGCGATCGATGAGACGATGCGCAATGAGGTGCGTGACTCCCTCCTGGTGCTGCAGCTCGCCATGCACCTCGAGCAGGCGAGACTCGATGAGGGCTCGGCGCTGCTCCCGGCCGACGCGCTCCCAGACAATGACATTCACCTGGCCGCTCTCATCCTCGAGCGTGAGGAAGGTGACGCCGCTCGCGGTCGCGGGTCGCTGGCGCATGAGCACGATGCCCGCGGTGCGCACGCGTGCGCCATGACCTGCCGCGATCAGTTCGGCTGCGGGAGTAAGCGCCGCGGCGCTCAGCCGCTTGCGCAACAGCGCGAGCGGATGTCTCCCGAGGGTGAGTCCCAATGCGGCGTAGTCCGCGGCAATCGCCTGCCCTTCGGTCGGCGCGCTGAGCAGCGGGCGTCCCTCGACTTCACTCGCCGCGTGCGCGGCAGCCGGCGCGAGCGGTAACGGCCGTTCTGTGCCCGCCACTTCCCAGAAGGCGAGATGCCGGTTGCCGCTCAGGGCGGCGAGTGCCCCTGCCGCGGCCAGCGCCTCGAGATCGCCGCGGTCGAGCGCGGCGCGTGCAGCGAGATCCTCGATGCTCGCGAAGGGCCGCTCTGAACGCGCCGCCACGAGACGCAAGGCGCCCGCCTCCGACAGCGATTTCACCAGGCGCAGGCCGAGGCGCAATGCCGGCTCGCCATCTTCCCGGCGCTCGAGCGCCGCATCCCAGGTGCTGACGCAGACGTCCACCGGCCGCACCTCCACGCCATGGGTGCGCGCATCGCGCACCAGCTGCGCGGGCGCATAAAAGCCCATCGGCTGGCTGTTGAGCAGCGCGCAGGTGAAGGCCGCGGGCTCGTGACACTTAAGCCAGGCGGAGTCGTAAACGAGCAGCGCGAAGCTCAGGGCGTGAGCTTCGGGAAATCCGTACTCACCAAACCCGAGCATCTGCTGATAGATGCGTTGCGCGAACTCCTGCGGGTAACCCCTGGCTTGCATGCCCTCGAGCAGCCGCTCGCGAAACGGGTCGAGACCACCGCTTCTCTTCCAGGCGCCCATCGCACGGCGCAGCGCATCCGCCTCCCCCGGCGAGAAGCCTGCGGCGACGATCGCGATCTGCATCACCTGCTCCTGGAAGATCGGCACGCCGAGCGTACGGTGCAGTACCGCGCGCACCTCCTCACCGGGATACTCCACCGCCTCCCCGCCGCTGCGGCGGCGCAGATAGGGATGCACCATGTCGCCCTGGATGGGACCGGGGCGCACGATAGCGACCTCGATCACCAGGTCGTAATAACAGCGCGGCTTCAAGCGCGGCAACATCGCCATCTGTGCGCGCGACTCGATCTGGAAGACACCGATGGTGTCGGCGTGACAGATCATGTCGTAGACCTTGGGATCCTCTGCGGGCAGCTCACCGAGCGAATAGCGCGTGCCGCGATAGTCATTCATGAGTGCAAAGGCACGTTTCAGCGCCGTCAGCATGCCGAGGGCCAGCAAGTCCACCTTCAGAAGGCCCAGATCGTTCAGATCGTCCTTGTCCCACTGCACCACGGTGCGCTCGGGCATGGCGGCGTTCTCGATGGGCACCAGCTCTTCCAGCAGCCCCTGCGCGATGACGAAGCCGCCGACGTGCTGCGACAGATGCCTCGGAAACCCGGGGAAGGCCGTCAGCTCACAGGCGAGCGGCAGCAGCCGTCGCAGCCAGGGACTGCCGGCATCGAAGCCAGCCTCGCGCACCCGCTCGGGGATGGTGGCGCTGCCGTCCCACCATTGCATGACCTTCGCGAGACGACCGCTCTCCTCGGGCGTCAGCCCGAAGGCCTTGCCGAGATCGCGCAGCGCGCTGCGTGGGCGGTACATGATGACGGTAGCGGCCAGCGCTGCGCGGTCGCGCCGGTACTTGCGATAGACGTACTGCAGCACCTCTTCGCGCCGCTCGTGCTCGAAGTCGATGTCGATGTCGGGCGGCTCGTTGCGCTCGCGCGATATGAAGCGCTCGAACAGCAGCGACGCTCCGCGCTGCGGGTCCACCGAAGTCACGCCCAGGCAATAGCAGACGCGCGAGTTGGCGGCCGAGCCCCGTCCCTGGCACAGGATGCCCTGGCGGCGTGCGTAAGCGACGATGTCGTGGACGGTGAGGAAATAAGGCTCGTAGTGCAGCGCTTCGATGAGCGAGAGCTCGTGCTCGATAGCGGTGCGCTCGGCTGCCGGCACGCCGCCTGGCCAGCGCCAGCGGGCACCCTCCGCTGTCAGGCGCCGCAGGTAGCTGCCGGGGGTCTCTCCGGGGGGTACCAGTTCGCGCGGATACTCGTAACGCAGCTCATCGAGCGAGAAGTGGCAGCCATGCGCGAGCTCCACGGTGGCGGCGAGCAACTCGCGCGGGTAAAGCCGCCCGAGGCGCGCTCGCTCGCGCAGGTAACGCTCGCCATTGGCGTAGAGCCGCGTGCCGAGCCCGGAGATCGGCTCGTTCAGGCGGATAGCGGTGAGTGCATCCTGCAGGCGGCGGCGGCCGCGCAGGTGCATGTGCACATCGCCACTGGCGATGAGTCCGATGCCGCACTCGGCGCCGATGCGCGTCAGCGTGGCGAGGCGCCTGCCGTGTCTGCCCTCGCGCAGCAACTCCACCGCGATGCGAATGCGGCCAGGGGAAAAGTGCGTGGCGAGCCAGTGCAGCTCTTCGGGCTGCGGGCGGGCCGAGGGCAGCCACAAGATGAAGCACTGCTCGGGACGCAGCGCCTGAAGATCCTCGCGTGTGAGCGTGTATTGTCCTTTGACGGCTGCCCGGCGGCCGCGGGTGATGAGACGGCACAGCTGCCCATAGCCCTGCCTATCGATGGCGAGAGCGGCGAGCTTCAGTCCGCAGCTGAGACTGAACTCCGCGCCGATGATGAGTTTCAGCTGCCGGCGCTTCGCCGCCATGTGCGCCCGCACCACCCCGGCCACCGAGCACTCATCGGTGATGGCGAGCGCGCTGTAGCCGAGCGCATCGGCCTGCTCGACTAACTCGTGCGGATGCGAAGCGCCGCGCAGGAAGGTGAAATTCGAGAGGCAATGCAGCTCTGCGTACGCCGGCTCGCAGGCGGGAGAATCCATGCCTCTCACCCGAAGACTCCGTGCAGGAACCATCGGTGAGGCGCGGTGCGCTCCCGAAACACCCACAGCCGCACGCCATGGCGGTCTACGGCCGTGTAATAGTCGCGCGCGACTTCCCCTCCATCCCACCAGCCGGTCTCGATCCGCTCGGGCTCACTCATCAGCCGCAGGGGTCCGCGACGGCGAGGGAGACCATCCTGCGCAGCGAGCGGTTGCGGCGTGGGTAGCAGCCACAGGGGCCGGGTGGGTAGCGCTGCCTCATCCAACGCAGTGCCATGGACGCCGAGCGCCGCGCTCCGCGGTGCGACTGCCGGGGGCCGCGTCACCGCCCAGGCGAATTCCGGCCGGTGTTCCGCGCGCAGCGCGAGGCCGTGCACCGCCTCGGGACCCAATCGGGCACGCAGGCGGTCGACGAGACCCTCGCTCTCCTCACCGGCCTCACCACCGTGCTCGCCGGGCTGCCACAGGCCACGGCACAACGAGCGTAGCGGCATCAGCTGATCCGCTCGCAGCTCGAATGCGCGTACCGGTTCCGGCAGCTGCAGCACATGCAGACGCTCCCCGAAAAGCGCGCTCAGCTGCGGCCCGCCGGCGCACGGTGCCGCCAGGGTGAGCACGCAACCCGTCGGTGGGGCATTGCGGTGAACGAGCCGGCATTCGAGCTCCACCACCCCACGCTGATGCGCGGTAAGAAAGACACCGAGCGCATCGAACAGTGGTGCGCATGCCGCGAGCAGACGGTCATGATCGCTCACCTCGCAGTCGAGCTCGTGACGGCGGCGAAAGCGCACAGGTGCTCGATGAGTCGCGCGCACATCGCGGCTGCGCCCGGTGAGCGCATCGAGCATGGCGAGCTGCGCCACGCCGAAGCGGCGCGCGAAACCCGCGCGCGGCAAGCGCAGCACGGCACCGATGGTGCGCACGCCGGCGCGTGCCAGGCGCGCACGTGTTTCCTCCGGCCAGCGCAGAGCGCCGATCGGCAGGGGCGCGAGCCGCCCTACGAGCAGCGCGTGGTCGGTGATTACCAGCACCTCACCGGCACGCGCCGCGGTGAGTGCCGCAAGCGGTGTGGGTGCGAAGGCGAGCACCGGCCGGAGCTGAAAACGCAGGCACTCCCCGCTGAGCTCGTGCCGCAGACCTTCCACTCCTCCGAACAGGTGCAGGCTCCCCGCGACTTCGAGCAACAGCCCATCGGGGGGTGCGAGACTCACGCGCGGAGTGAAGCGTTGCGCAAGGGTCGCCAGCTGTTCGAGGCCTTGCGCCGGCTCGAGTCCGTTCAGGTGCAGGCCGGCCCAGAGCTCGTGGATGGGCGCAGCGTGCGCCGTACGGCGCACGCTGCGCAGTGACACCTCCGCCGGTGCGGAGCCCGTCCGGGCGGCGGACGGCAGATCTGCCGTGCTGGCGGCTGAGCGGATGAGTTGGCGGCGCATGACTCAGCTACCAGGCCAGGGAAGATCGAGCGCGCCGCGCCAGGCGCTGCGCCCTTTTATAAGAGTCAGCCGTACTCCGGTGGCCAACGGCTCGACGCTCAGGCGCAGCACAGCGTTGGAGGCCGTGCGCGCCGCGCGTCGCGGACGAAACAACACACCGAGCGTGCGGCCGCGCTCGGCGGCGAGCTGCAGGCGGCGGATATCGCGCGGTTTCGGTTGCCGCACCCAGCCGAGCACTGCATCGCAGGCACCCGAGCCGAGCGTCTGCTCGAAAGCCCACAAAGGGCGTGCGCCGCCCACGACCGCTACCCGGTCGAGCACCACTCCGCAGGAAGCGAGTGCCGGCGCAAACGGCACGAGCGGTGGTGCCACCCATACACACCAGCGTGCCGTGGCGGCGCGTGTCAGCGCTGCCAGCGCAGGCACAAGCAGTGCCAGCTCGCCGCTGCCGAAACGGGAAACCAGGATCTCGATCAGACCGGTGCGCGGCCAGCCTTTGTCGGGGAGATGCTCATCGAGCGCCGCAAATCCGGTCGACAATCCCGCTCGCCGCGCGGCGCTGCGCCCGCGCCAGATGGCGGGATGCTCGAGCAGCCGAGTGATTTTCGGATCGCCGGCCACGGTGTCAGCTCAGGAACGAACTTCGATTGAGCCTCTGAGGGGAAGGGCATTGCCGGAGCGCAGCGGTACGCGCTCACATCAGCGCGCCTGCACGGCTGCGCCGCACCACGCCCACGACGACTCCCTCGATGAGCAGCGGCTCCTCTCTCAGATCCACCTTGATCGGCTCGAACTCGCTGTTCTCGGGCAACAGCCACACGACCGGGCCTTCCTGGCGGTAGCGCTTCACGGTGACCTCGTTCTCCAGTCGCGCGACCACGATCTGCCGGCTGCGCACTTCGGATGTGCGGTGCACCGCGACCAGATCCCCATCGAGGATGCCGGCAGCCTTCATGCTCATGCCGATCACCTTCAGGAGGTAATGCGGCCGCGGCTGGAAGACACCCGGATCGATCGGCAGCCGCGACTCGAAATTTTCCTCCGAGAAGATGGGCTTGCCGGCGGCCACCCGCCCGATGAGCGGCAGCCCGATCTGTTCGCGTATGGTGTCTTTCAGCTGTATCCCCCTCGAGGTGCCCGGCACGAGTGCGATGACGCCCTTGCGGGCGAGCGCCCGCAAATGCTCCTCGGCAGCGTTTGCCGAGCGGAATCCGAGCTCGTGCGCAATCTCCGCCCGTGTCGGCGGCATGCCGGTTTCGGCTATGAATCGCTGGATCAGGCGCAGGATCTGTGTCTGGCGAGGGGTAAGGTCGGACATTTTGAGCCTGCCTGTTTATATATACAGCCATGTGATTATATCCAGATCGAGGGCGCCAGCAAGGCCCCGCGGTAAATCTTGCGCACACGGCATTGCGACCCCCGGCAAGTCCACTGTGCGCAGCCGCAAACCTCTGCATGGCGGCCTCACCGAAAACAACACAACTGCAACTCGAGCCTCGCCGTCGGCATCTGCTCTCGGGAACTTGTGCCCGCCGCGCCAACAGACGCCCGCCGCGGGCTGCTTCCCCCGCGCCCGCGCTGCCGCTGCAGGACGAAAATCTCATGCTAAATCTGCTTCCAACTCTTCCACCCTCCGCCACTCACGTGCCGATACGCTCCAGCTGGCAAACTGTCGCATGTAAAAGACAGGTCACTGTTGGAGTTGCATTCCCGAGTCAAATTTGGTGCAGTTACTCTTCGGCGAACACAGACTTGCTTCACCGGAGTCGCATCCGTTATCTCGGAATCCCGAATCAACAACCCAAAGGGGACGTTTATGAAGTGCGCGAGCGTTGTGAAGGTCGCGGCTGCCGTTGCAGCGGTAGCCGGAATGGTGGCTTGTACCGATCTGAAGCCGATCCAGGCACAGATCGACGATCTGAAGGCCCAGGTAGCCAAGAACGCCAGTGATGCGGCGGGCGCCAAGAGCTCAGCCGATTCGGCGAACAGCGCCGCACAGTCGGCCAGCCAGGCGGCGAGCGGTGCGCAGAGCACGGCCAATCAGGCATTGGCGGCGGCACATGCCAGCCAGTCGTGCTGCGACGCGACGAATGAGAAGATCGACCGCATGTTCAAGCGGTCGGTGTCGAAGTAACGAAAGGTCCCGGCAGATATCAGAACGCCGCGCTGATGCGCGGCGTTTTTTTAATTCTGACCGCGGCGCGAACGCGCGGGCGAGGAGCCGTGCCCGCTCAGTAGCGCACCAGCGCCGACCCCCAGGTGAAGCCGCCGCCGAAGGCTTCCAGCAGCAGCAGCTCCCCGCGGCGGATACGCCCGTCGCGCACGGCCACATCGAGGGCCAGCGGCACTGAGGCGGCGGAGGTGTTGCCGTGATCCTGGACGGTGACGATCACCCGCTCCATGGACATCTCCAGCTTGCGCGCGGTCGCCTGAATGATGCGGATATTCGCCTGATGAGGCACGAGCCAGTCGAGTGAGGTGCGCTCGAGACCGTTGGCAGCGAGTGTCTCATCCACTACCTGCCCGAGCTTGGTGACTGCGATCTTGAAGACTTCGCTCCCCGCCATGCTGATCACGACCTTCGGCCCAAAGCCCGTCGAGACGCCGCTGCCGCAATAGAGCAGGTCCTTGTACTCGCCGTCCGAGTGGAGATGGGTCGAGAGCACCCCCGGGGTGGACGCCGGCTCGAGGACCACGGCACCCGCCCCGTCGGCAAACAGCACCGCGGTGGCGCGGTCGCTCCAGTCGGTGATGCGCGAGAGCGTCTCCGCGCCGATCACCAGCGCCCGCCGCGCCTCCCCGCAGCGTACGTACTTGTCCGCGATCGAGAGCGCATACATGAAGCCCGCGCAGGCCGTCTCGACGCTGAAGGCCGGCGCTCCGCGGCAACCGAGGCGCCGCTGCAAGAGCGTGCCGCAGTTCGGGAACACCAGGTCCGGGGTGGTGGTGCCGAAGGCGATGAAGTCGACTTCGGCCGGCGCGACTCCCGCCGCCTCGAGCGCACGTCGGGCCGCATGCTCGGCGAGGTCCACCGTAGTCTCCCCGTCGGCGGCAATGTGACGCCGCTCGATACCGGTGCGCGTGCGGATCCACTCATCGGTGGTATCGACCATCTTCTCCAGGTCGTGGTTAGTGATGATTTTCTTCGGCAGATACGAGCCGGTGCCGGCAACACGCGAATAAATCAATTCACCGCCCCTTCCGCCTGCAGCGCCTGTGCAATGTGCGACATCAGTCCGCGCCGCGCCGCCAGCGCCGCCGTACCGATGGCACGCGCAAAGGCCACACCGTCGGCGCGACCGTGGCTTTTTACCACGATCCCGGAGAGTCCGACCATGCAGGCGCCGTTGTAGCGGCGCGGATCCAGTCCCGCCGCCGCACGCCGTAGCACCGGGCGCGCGATGAGACCGGCCATGCGGTCGAGCAGCGACATCTGGAATTCCTGACGCAGTCGGTCGGCGATCAACCCCGCGACGCCTTCCATGGTCTTGAGGGCCACGTTGCCGGTGAAACCGTCGGTCACGACCACATCGACGTCACCCGAAAAGATGTCGTCTCCCTCGACGAACCCGACGTAGTTGAGACGGCTCGCGCCGATCAGCGCATGCGCTTCCTGCACGACCTCGTGCCCCTTGATGTCTTCTTCACCGATGTTGAGCAGGCCGATGCGCGGCGCGGACACGCCGTACACGTCGCGGGCGACGATCGCGCCCATCGCGGCAAACTGCCGCAGCTGCTCGGGAGTCGCCTTGGTGTTGGCACCGAGATCAAGCATGTAGGTGTGCCCGTGCGCGGCGGGAATTGCCGAGATGATGGCGGCCCGCTCGACGCCGGGGAGTGTCTTGAGCACGAAATGCGCGATCGCGGTGAGTGCTCCGGTGTTGCCGGCGCTCACGCAGGCGGCCGCGTGCCCCGCGTGCACCTGATCGACCGCAACCCGCATCGAGGAGTCTTTCTTGCGACGGATGGCTTCGCGAGGCTTCTCCTCCATCCCGACCACCTGAGTGGCCGCCACCACGGTCGCGCGCTCACGCACCGCGCCCGGCAGCGGCGCGAGCGCGGCGCCGATCAGCCCGGGCTCGCCAACCAGGAGCGTCTCGAGCTGTGGATCGTCCGTGAGTGCGCGCAACGCGCCGGCAAGGTACTCGCGCGGCTCATAGTCGCCGCTCATCACGTCGATGGCGATCGGCAGCACGCCGGTCCTGCGGTGCGTGGGTACGAACCGCGCTCAGTCCTTGTCTTCGGTCCCGGCGGGCTTCTCGAGCACCCGCCGGCCGCGGTAGAAACCATCGGGGGTGATGCGGTGACGCAGGTGCGTCTCACCCGATTGCGGATCGCTCGACAGCGCCGGCTTCGCGAGTCCGTCGTGCGAGCGATGCATGCCGCGGCGTGACGGGGTCTTGCGGCTCTTTTGAACAGCCATGGGTCAGCTCCTGAATCGAATTCTGCAACTCTAGCGTTTCAACAGGTCTCCGAGGTTCGCGAACGGCCGCTGGGTCTCGCCCCCCTGACTGGCCGGCTTTCCCGCCATGGACTCCGTCGCACAACGTTCGCGGTCCTCGTGCAGCGGCACGATCGGCAGCACCAGCAGCAGTTCCTCCGTGAGGAGCTCTCCGATGCTGATGCGGCCCCCGGGGGCCAGCACCGGCTCGCGCTCGAGGGGCACGCGGGCGGTCTGCAACTCCGAGCCAATCAGCGCGATGTGGCTCTCGGCCTCGAGCGGTCGCTC
>Ga0307473_10000338_pt1 | contig 10141 bp, 5 predicted proteins | sample atmos_gasesAM5C__FD_203744 | JGI IMG/M metagenome (GOLD analysis project Ga0307473, IMG submission 203744) | Hardwood forest soil microbial communities from Morgan-Monroe State Forest, Indiana, United States - atmos_gasesAM5C_515 | ecosystem: Environmental > Terrestrial > Soil > Temperate forest...
TTTTTATTTTCTGCCGGCGGATATCGTGACTCAGATCCTGAATTTCGGGCTTCCCGCTCCTATTGACATTCAGATCGTTGGAAGGAACCTGATTGCTAATCGCGAATTTGCCAGCCATTTAATGGACCAGTTGAAGTTCATTCCCGGAACCTCGGACCTCAGGATTCAGCAGCCGTTTGATCAGCCTAGGTTGCACATTGACGTGGACCGCACCAAGGCGCAGGAGATCGGCTACACGCAGCGCGACGTGGCTCAAAATCTCTTGATTTCCCTTAGCGGAAGCTTTCAGACCGCCCCGACATTCTGGCTCGACCCGAAAACGGGTGTGAGCTACAACATCGCCACGCAGACGCCGCAATACAGAGTGGACACGCTCCAGGGTCTCGAAAATATTCCTGTCACCGGGACGAACGCAGCCGCCCCGCCGGAAATTCTGGCCAGTCTGGCCTCCTTCAGCCGCGGCGCGGAGATGGGCGTCGTATCGCATTACAATGTCCAGCCGGTGATTGACATCTTTGGCTCCGTGCAGGGGCGCGACCTTGGCGGCGTCGCCCGCGAGATTTTGCCGATCATCGAACGCAGCAAGAAGGACCTACCGCGCGGTTCGCAAATCATTGTCCGTGGGCAGATTGAAACCATGCGCACGTCGTTTTCAGGGCTCCTCTGGGGACTTGCGTTCTCAATCGTCCTCGTGTATTTGCTGATTGTCATAAACTTTCAATCCTGGCTGGACCCCTTCATCATCCTGATGGCTTTGCCGGCCGCGCTCGCGGGAATTGTATGGTTTTTGTTCGTCACCGGCACGACGGTCAGCGTTCCGGCGCTGACTGGTGCGATCATGTGCATGGGCGTGGCCACCGCCAACAGCATTCTGGTGGTCAGCTTTGCTAAGGAAAGGCTGGATGAAGGTGAAGAGCCGGCGGATGCAGCCCTCAACTCGGGCTTCACCCGTTTCCGGCCTGTGATTATGACCGCGCTGGCGATGATTATCGGTATGCTTCCAATGTCGCTTGGCCTCGGTGAAGGCGGCGAACAGAACGCTCCGCTGGGGCGCGCGGTGATCGGCGGCCTGATGTTCGCCACGGTTGCCACACTGTTCTTCGTTCCAGTTTTTTTCAGCCTCGTGCATTCCCGCCGTGAAAAGGCAGAGTCACCGCTGGCGGAGGGAAACGAGTGAGTTCTGCGAGTTGCCAATGATGTTCGGGAATCAGAGAGGAAGAAGATTAAATGACTGAACATCCAGAAATGGGGGCGCCGCGGGGAGACCAGCATCCTTCCGCCGCTGGCCCGCGCTCGAGCCATGGCGTGCTCGCCGCCGTCCTGGTCTTGGTTATTGTCGCGGCAATCGTGGTCGCAGGAATTGTGCCGCGCTTAAAAGCAAAAGCGGCGCTTACAGTCGAGACACGTGCTCTCGCAATCCCAACCGTCTCCGTGATTCATCCCAAGCAGGGCGCTCCTCACCAGGAACTCGTGCTCCCCGGAAATATTCGGGCGTTCACCGACGCGCCCATCTACGCGCGCACAAATGGCTACCTGAAAAAATGGTATGTAGATATTGGCGGGCATGTGAAGTCGGGCCAATTGCTCGCGGAGATTGACACTCCCGAAGTGGACCAACAACTCTCGCAGGCGCGCGCGAATTTGAATACGGCGCAGGCCAACTACCGCCTCTCCCAAATCACCGCCAACCGCTACCAGGATTTGAAGAACACGGATTCGGTTGCCAAGCAAGACGTCGACAATGCCATGGGTGATTTTCAGGCCAAGGCCGCCATGGTGGCTTCCGCTGAATATCAAGTCAAGTATCTGCAGCAGCTTGAATCGTTCAAGAATATCTATGCGCCGTTCGATGGCGTCATTACTGCGCGCAATACCGACATCGGTCAATTGATCGATTCCGGTTCGAGCGGCGGCGCAGCAAAGGCATTGTTTCAAATCGCCGCCACTCGAGCTTTGCGCGTGTACGTCAGCGTGCCGCAGCAGTACTCCCAGGCCGCCAAGCCGGGTTTGCCATCCAACATCACGCTCGCGGAGTTTCCCGGACGCCAATTCCACGGCCAGTTGGTTCGGAATTCCGGAGCGATATCTGCCGACTCGCGCACCCTTCTCATCGAAGTGGATGTGGACAATCCCACCGGCGAGCTTCTCCCTGGCGCCTACGCGGAGGTCCACCTAAAGCTGCCCGCAGACATTCCATCCTTTATCTTGCCCGTAAATGCGCTGATTTTCCGGTCGGAGGGTCTGCGCGTGGCCACCGCCACGGACGGGAATCACGCCACCCTCGTGCCCATCACATTAGGCCGCGATTTCGGTAATGAGGTCGAAGTAGTGGCCGGCCTCACTGGCCAGGAAATCGTTATCACCAGCCCGCCCGATTCGCTCGTTTCCGGCGAGCAGGTAAGGATTGTGGAGCCTGCCAAGGGAGACAGTTCGAAGTGAGCAGGTATTTGCGTCGCAAAACGCTCGCCAGGGTTGCGGGCAGGAGAACCTTTGCGGGGCTGATCTGCCTCACCGTCTTCGTCCTCTCCGGTTGCACGGTCGGACCAAAATATGTGCGGCCGTCTGCGGAAGTTCCGGCGGATTACAAAGAGGCAGGTAATTGGAAGCCTGCACAGCCCCGCGATGCGCTCTCGAAAGGAAAGTGGTGGGAAATTTATCAGGACCCTCAGCTCAACACTCTCGAAGACCGGATCAGCGTCTCGAACCAGAATCTAAAAATCGCACAGGCCCAATTCACCCAGGCGCGCGCTGCCCTCAAGATTTCTCGCTCCGGCTTATTTCCGACCGTTACCGGCAATGCCTCCGCAGCCCGTTTGCAACAGTCGCAGAACCGCCCGCTATTCAACAACTCGACCGCAAAGACCAACTACTCCGACTACACGATTACCGCTGACGCTTCCTATGAAGCGGATATCTGGGGCCGGGTGCGCCGCACAGTCGAGGCCAGCCGCTCCGAAGAGCAAGCGAGTGCCGCGGATCTCGCCAGCGTGGAATTAAGTTTGCACGCGGAGCTTGCGTTTGATTATTTCGGGTTGCGTGGTCTGGACGCGCAAATGGCGCTCCTCAGTTCGACCGTGGTCTCGTATGAGAAAGCGCTGGAACTCACGCAGAACCGTTACCACGGCGGCCTTGCATCAGCCGTCGAGGTCGCGCAGGCGCAGACGATTCTTGAAACCACGCGCGCGCTGGCGACCGACGTCGAGGTGCAGCGAGCCGCTTTTGAACACGCCATCGCAGTTCTGATTGGCCAGCCCCCTTCCACGTTCAGCCTGCCGGCGGTACCGCTCACGACCCTGCCTCCCTCGATTCCACCTGGCCTGCCATCGGATCTGCTTGAGCGCCGTCCGGACATCGCCGCAGCAGAGCGCCGCGTGCAGGAAGCGAACGCACGGATTGGCATCGCCCGGGCCGCGTACTTTCCTCTGCTCACGCTTTCTGGCTCCGGAGGGTTCGAGAGCGCCGCGATCACGACTCTAATCCAGGGCCCTAGCGGACTCTGGTCAGTCGGGGGCGCCGCGGTGGAGACTCTTTTCGACGCAGGCCGGCGCCGGGGAGTCTCCGATCAAGCGATAGCTGCGCGCGAACAATTTGTCGCGAATTATCGGCAAACGGTCCTCTCGGCTTTTCAGGAGGTGGAAGACAATCTCGCTGCTCTCCGTATTCTGGAGGAAGAAGCGAAGACCGAAGATGCAGCTGTCGCGGCGGCGCAGCGCTCCCTCGCCCTTTCCGAAAATCGCTACAGAGGGGGAGTAACCAGCTATCTCGAAGTCACCGTCGCGCAGAGTGCCGCACTCTCCGATGAAGTCACCGCCGTCAACATTCGCACGCGCCGCATGACTTCCAGCGTACTCCTGATCAAGGCTATTGGTGGCGGTTGGAACGTCTCGCAGATCCCTCGCGTTTAGAATCCCCCACCCAATTTCTTTCCCATGCTTGGCCCCAGTTTCGTAATCAACACACTCGTCAACAGCATCTGCAGGCTCAACATCGCTGCGTATTCTGATGAAGACCGCACGCCGCAGACAACCAACGTGAGATACAATTTGGCGCGAAGCTGCTGTTCTGACTCTAAGGAGGCGGGCAATCATCGGGAAGTCAAAGTCTATTGTTCACCTCATTCAGCGCGGTCTGCCCGGTCTTCTGTTTCTGCCGCTAATATTCCTTCCTCCTCCGGTGCAGGCGAGTTCATCCACGGAGGCCAGCCCGAAGCTATTCCTCCACGATCATTGGATGCTCCAGTCTTCGTGCCTGGTGAAGGCCGCAGGCGAGCAGATTTCTGCTCCCGAGTTTCGCACGGCGGGCTGGCACGCCGCGTCCGTGCCCTCCACTGTTGTAGCCGCGCTCGTCGCCGACAAAACTTATCCTGACCCGTTTTACGGAATCAACTTGCGTTCGATTCCGGGCACAACATACGCGATCGGAAAAAATTTCGCCGAGCTGCCCATGCCTCGCGACAGTCCCTTCCATTGTTCCTGGTGGTATCGCACTGAATTCCTCCTCCCGGAAAATTACGAAGGCCACCATGTTTCGCTCAATTTCAGCGGCATCAACTACCGCGCCAACATCTGGATCAATGGGAAGAAGCTTGGCGACTCGAAAGTTGTTGCTGGAACATTTCGGGTCTACGAATTCGATATCACGCCTCTGCTCGTTGCGGACCATCCGAATGTTCTGGCCGTGGAAACATTTGCGCAAACCGAAACAGATCTCGGTATCAACTGGCAGGATTGGAATCCGGCGCCGCCTGATAAGAATATGGGCCTCTACAGCGACGTATATTTACAGGCGAGCGGTCCTGTCACGATTCGCCATCCAGAAGTGATCACCCATTTTCTCGATGCCTCGCTCGCCGACGCCGATCTCACTGTTGTCGCCGAGCTGCGCAACCTTTCAAATGCGGCGGTTACTGGTTTTCTCGACGGGTTTGTCGACGACGTGAACATCCGCGAGATCTGTGTGCTCAATCCGGGAGAGACCCGTGCCGTCCACTTGACGCCGAGGCAGTTTCCGCAGTTGCGCATCAAAGATCCGAAACTCTGGTGGCCCGCCCCGCTCGGCCCGCAAAATCTGCACCATCTCTCACTTCGATTCATGATCGGCAATGATCTTTCTGACTCCCAGAAAAACCGTTTTGGCATTCGGGAGATCACTTCCGAGCTCAACGAGCAGGGGTACCGGCAGTTCCGCGTGAACGGCAAGAAAATCCTGATTCGGGGTGGTGGCTGGGTGCAAGATATGTTGCTGCGACGCTCGCCGGAGCGGCTTGACGCGCAACTTCGCTATGTCCGCGACATGAACCTCAACACCATCCGCCTCGAAGGCCAGCTCGAAACAGACGAATTCTTCGACCTCGCCGACGAACGCGGAATCTTGGTAATGCCCGGCTGGGTATGCTGCACGTATTGGCAGCTATGGCCGAACTGGAAGCTGAGCGATTTGGAGATCGCCACCGAATCACTTCGTTCGCAAGCATTGCGCATGCGCAGCCATCCAAGCGTACTGGTGTGGCTGAACGCCAGCGATGAACCGCCACCGCCGGTCGTGGAGAAAGCCTACCTCGATGTTTTGAAAGAAACTGACTGGCCCGATCCAGTCGTTTCATCCGCGGCCGGTTACCCGACCACTGTGACCGGCGCTTCTGGAATGAAAATGACCGGGCCGTATGACTATGTTCCTCCATCTTACTGGCTCGCAGACCCGGGGCGCTACGGCGGAGCCTGGGGCCTCAACACGGAGACAAGCCCCGGGCCTGCGATTCCCACAATCGGAAGCCTGAAGAAAATGCTCCCCGAGGATCATCTCTGGCCCATCGACGAATTCTGGAGCTATCACGCCGCCTCCGAAAGTTTTTCGAATGTGGATCGCTTCAATCGCGCGATGAATTCCATGTTCGGTGCGCCAGCGGGGCTCGAAGACTACGTCACCAAATCTCAGGCCATGGCCTACGATGCTGAGCGCGCCATGTTCGAGGCCTATGCCCGCAACAAATACACCTCTACCGGCGTCATTCAGTGGATGATCAACAACGCATGGCCCTCGATCTACTGGCATCTTTTTGATTATTATCTGCAACCAGCGGGTGGCTATTTTGGGTCGAAGAAAGCCTGCGAGCCGCTGCATATCCAGTATTCCTACGACGACCGCACCGTGGTGGTCGTCAACAATCTTTACCAGAAATTCTCAGGGCTCTCCGTGACGGCAGAACTCTACGATTTCGATCTTCAAAATATATTCTCGCAGCAAATTTCAGTTGATGTCGAAGCAGATTCTGTCCACCGAGCGCTGACCATGCCAACGCTTCCCTCAGGCCCTGCCCCCGCCGTTTACTTCGTGAATCTGGCGCTCCGCGATTCTTCCGGCAAGTTGCTCAGCTCCAATTTCTACTGGCTCTCGAGCCACCCGGCAGAAATACAATGGCAGAAGACAGCCTACTTTGACGACCCGCCGCCAAAGGATCTCACCTATTCAACTTCGATTTACACCCCGGCCTCTCCTTATGACGATCTGACGCAGCTCAACCGGCTGGCCCGCGTTCGAATCGCGGCCACTACCGCTGTCGCAAAAGGAGAGCAAGGTCCGCAGGTCCACGTTTCGCTTCGAAATCCCAGCGATCACCTCGCGTTTCAAGTTCGGCTGGGAATTCACAGCAAAGGGCAAGATATAGAGATCCTCCCCGTGCTGTGGGATGACAATTACTTCGAGCTCCTGCCGGGAGAGTGGCGCCAAATTTCCGCACAATATTTGTCGCCCAGCGCCCTCAACGGCAGTCTGGAACTGACCGTCTCTGGGTGGAATATCGAGCCCCTCACCATTCCTCTAACCGGACTGGACTCGGGCGCCCCGCAAGCGCGCGGCGGGTCGCATTGATGACGGGTCTGTTCAATCCCACAAAGAAACTCTCGCCGCTTTATTCCCTCATACAATGCTTCGGGATTTCAGTAAACGGGAATCATGCCAAACGAGCCTAGACAATCCGCAGCCCCAGTAAGACTCCGTAGGGTACTCGGCCTCTGGGACCTGATCATCATTGGCATTGTGATCATTCAACCCATCGCACCAATGGGAATTTTCGGCGTCATCAACAACGATGCTGGCGGCCACGTCGTCACCACCATCCTCATTGCCATGGTGGCTATGCTTTTTACCGCCATCAGCTACGGCAAAATGGCTCGCGCGTATCCCAGCGCCGGTTCCGCTTACACCTACGTGGGCCAGGAAATTCATCCTGCGCTTGGCTACATCACAGGCTGGGCCATGGTGATGGATTACATTCTAAACCCGCTCATCTGCACGGTGATTTGCAGCAAGCTCACGCAAAACATTTTGCCCGGCATGCCCTATTGGGCGCTGGCCATCGGATTCGCCTTTGTTTTCACCGTGCTCAACCTGCGCGGTATCAAAACTTCCGCACGAATCAACGACGTGCTGGCTGCCGGCATGACCATCGTGGTCGTCATCTTCTTCGCTTTTGTGATCCGTTTTGTCTGGGGTTTGCATGTGTATGGCGCCGGTTTTTTCACCCAGCCATTCTATAATCCGGAAACATTTAATTTCCGCTCCATCCTGCATGGGACTTCGATCGCAGTCCTCACTTATATCGGATTCGATGCGATCTCCACTTTCTCCGAGGAAGTCGAGAATCCCCGCCGGAACATCATGCTCGCGACCGTTCTGGTTTGCGTAATCACCGGCGTCCTTTCATCTCTCGAAGTCTATGCCGCGCAACTTGTCTGGGGCCCGAAGCCGTTCCCGCCCGACAAAGTCGAATCTGCCTTTCCCCTGGTCGCCCAGCGGGCAGGCGGTTTCCTTTTATTCCATCTGCTGAACTTTACGATTCTGATTGCCAACGTCGGTTCCGGCATGGGCGCGCAGCTTGGCGCCGCGCGTTTGCTTTACGGCATGGGACGCAGCAATGGAATTCCCAAGAAATTCTTCGGCGCGATTGATCCTAAAAATCGCATCCCGCGCAACAACGTCATTTTCGTTGGCGCTGTCGCCCTCATCGGCGCTTTCCTGATCAGCTACGAGCGCGGCACGGAGTTGCTCAACTTCGGCGCGCTGATCGCCTTCATGGGAGTCAACGCCGCCGCATTCGTCCGGTATTTCCTCCGCGCCGAAATGAAACATTGGTCCAACCTCATCTTTCCTATACTCGGTTTCCTAATCTGCCTGCTGATTTGGCGGGGTCTGGGACAAAATGCGATGATTCTCGGCGGGGTCTGGATGATTGTTGGAATCGCTTATGGCGCGGCCAAGACGAAAGGCTTCAAAGGCGACCTCGTGAAGTTCGATGTTCCCCCCGACGACGCGTGACGCTCCTCTGCACTTCGCGCGATCCTAATCCGGCTCCTGCGTAACGATATGGACGTCCACGGCAGGCGCATCGCGCAAGAATCGATTGATGGCGTTCAAATACAACAATTTCCGCAAGCCTTCAACGGCGGTCCTTCCGAAGATCACTTGAGTGGCGTGTTTTTCGCGCACGAATTGTGCGGTGGCGTCCGCCACGTTTTCGCCTTTCAACCGCACCGGTTTTGCGCCCACGCTCTCGGCAAACTGCAGATTCGCCGCCAGCGCCTTTTCTTCCTGCTCGTTGCTCCGCGCATCCAGGTCCACATGCACCGCATACAGATCCGCATCCATTCGCCGTGCCATGCGCGCCGCCCGCGCCACCAGGTACTGCGCTTTCGGATTTGCGCTGATGCAAACTACTATGCGCTCTTTCACGGGCCAGGTTTCCCGTATGTCCTTCTCGTCCATGTAGGACTCCAGACTCCGGTCCACCTGCTCCGCCACTTGCCGCAGCGCCAGTTCGCGCAAGGCAATCAAATTTCCGCGGCGGAAGAAATTCTTGAGCGCTTGCTCCACCTTCTCTCGGCCATACACGTCCCCGCGCTTCATGCGGTTCTGCAGCGCCTCCGGCGTCAAATCCACCATCACCGTTTCATCCGCCATTTGCGGCACCCAGTCCGGTACCGTTTCGCGCACGGCTACCCCGGTGATTGCTCGAACCGTGGGCGCAATGCTCTCGATGTGCTGGATGTTTACCGTTGAAAGCACGTCGATGTTTGCCTGGAGTAGTTCAAGCACGTCCTCGTACCGCTTCCGGTGCCGGCTGCCGGGAATATTTGTGTGTGCCAGCTCATCGACCAGCACGACTTGCGGGCGCCGGCGTAGGATGCCGTCAATGTCCATTTCTTCAAAAAATGTGCCTTTGTAATCGATCTTCCTGCGCGGCACGGTCTCAAGTTGTGGTCCAAGTTCAGCGATGCCCTTTCTCCCGTGCGTTTCCACCACTCCCACAACCACGTCTTCGCCGCGGCTGTGCCGCCGAATCGCCTCGCTCAGCATGCTGTACGTTTTTCCCACCCCGGGCGCATAGCCTAGAAACAGTTTCAGCGTGCCCTTAGTTTTTTCCGGCGGCTTTGTTTCGGCGAGCCACTGTTCGGGGGTTTTCGGCATGGGCTTATTCTCTTTTACGGGCGCCTGAAAAGCTACGGTAGAATGGCGCCGTGCGCCAGCCTCTGCTCAACAGCGTCCTGCAATACGCGATTGCATTCGCGCTGGTTGCGGGGATCACCGCTCTCTACCGCGAGGCGCTCCCGGCCAATGTCACCACCGTCGCGCTTACATTCCTGCTCGCCATTCTAGTCATTTCAACCGTGTACGGCATGGCCGTCTCTGTTGCCATGTCTGTCGCGGCCGTACTGGCTTTCAATTACTACTTCTTGCCCCCTCTCGGCCGATTGACGATTGCTGATCCTCAAAATTGGGTCGCTCTCATCGTCTTCCTCGTTGTCTCCGTCACCGCCAGCCATCTCTCCACGCGCACTCGCCAACAGACCCAGAATGCCTCGGCCCGTCGCCGCGAAATCGAGAAGTTGTATGCCTTCAGCCAGGGCTTGCTTGAATCCGGAAACGTCATTCAACTACTTAACCGGATTCCCGTGCAGATCGTTGACACTTTCGAGGTCGGCGCCGCCGCGCTGCTGCTCTCAGAGAAACAGAAGATCTATCGGTCCGGCCCGGTGATCCCGCATCTGGATCTCGAAAGCCTCAAAGCTGTCGTCGCGCGCGAAGAACCTGTGGTTGATGTTGCAAACAGCCTTTGCTTTGTTCCCGTGCGCATGGGCGTCCGCCC
>Ga0307473_10000339_pt1 | contig 10131 bp, 8 predicted proteins | sample atmos_gasesAM5C__FD_203744 | JGI IMG/M metagenome (GOLD analysis project Ga0307473, IMG submission 203744) | Hardwood forest soil microbial communities from Morgan-Monroe State Forest, Indiana, United States - atmos_gasesAM5C_515 | ecosystem: Environmental > Terrestrial > Soil > Temperate forest...
ACAACGCGTCCATCGACCCGAATGCGCGCGCCAGCACCTGCGACGCGCGTTCGCCGACGTGGCGGATGCCGAGCCCGTAAATCAGCCGCCACAGCTCGTTCGCGCGGCTCTTGTCGACCTGCGCCATCACCTTGGCCGCCGACTTCTTGCCCATTCGCTCGAGCGCCTCGAGCGTCTCCGCCGTCAACGCGTACACGTCGGCGTAGTCGTGCACGAGGCCCGCGGAGATCACCTGCGCGATGAGCGATTCGCCGAGGCCTTCGATGTTCATCGCGCCGCGCGACGCGAAATGCTCGAGGCCGCGCTGCAGCTTCGCCGGACACGACGTGTTCTCGCATCGCCAGACCGCTTCCTCTTCGGCCCGGTGCAGCGTGCTCCCGCACCGCGGGCAGGTCGTCGGCATCACCCACGGCTGCGAATCGGCGGGCCGCTTGCTCAGCACCGGTCCCACGACGCGCGGAATCACGTCGCCGGCCTTCTCGACGATGACCCAGTCGCCCGCGCGAATGTCCTTGCGGGCGATGTCGTCGGCGTTGTGGAGCGTCGCCATCGACACGGTCGAACCCGACACGAAGACCGGTTCGAGTGTCGCGAACGGCGTCACGGCACCCGTCCGGCCCACGTTCACCTCGATGCTCTTGAGGAGCGTCGTCTTCTGCTCGGCGGGAAACTTGAACGCGATCGCCCACCTGGGGAACTTGCTCGTGGTGCCGAGGCTCGCGCGCAGGTCGATGCGATCGAGCTTGATCACGACGCCGTCGGTGTCGAAGTCGAGCGTGCGGCGCTTGTCCTCCCATTCGCGGCAGAAGGCCACGAGCGCCTCCACGCCCTGGCAGCGCCGCCAGTGGGGTTCGACGGGAAGGCCCCAGTCCTTCATCGACTCCAGTGTTTCAGCATGAGTGGAGGGGCGGGTCTTGAGACCCGCCCCCCCATCGCCTACGAGCTGATACATCCACGCGCTGAGGCCGCGCTTGGCGACCAGTGCCGGATCGAGATTTCTCATCGTCCCGGCAGCCGCATTCCGCGGATTGGCGAATAGCGGCTCGCCGGCGTCGGCCTTCTCCGTGTTGATGCGCTCGAAGACCTTGCGCGGCAGGTAGACCTCGCCCCGGACCTCGATTCGCCGTGGGGCGACCCCTTCGGGTTCGCCCGGCGAGCCTGAACGGCTCGCCCGACGGAGCTTCAGCGGAAGCGCGCGAATCGTGCGGACATTCGACGTGACTTCCTCGCCGCGCACGCCGTCGCCGCGCGTTGCGCCCCGGACGAGCGTGCCGTTCTCGTAGGTGAGCGCCAGGCTCAACCCGTCGATCTTCAGTTCCGCGACGTAATCCACCTGCTCCACCGGCTCGCCGGCGGCCGCGAGGCCACGCCGCACCCGGGCGTCGAACTCCCGCAGCTCCTCCTCGGAGTAGGCGTTGTCGAGGCTGAGCATCGGCTCGGCGTGTTCGACGGTGTCGAAGCCGGCGGCGGGCCGGCCGCTGACGCGCTGCGTCGGGGAATCGGACGTGACGAGATCGGGGTTCTCGGCTTCGAGGCGCTCGAGCTCCTGCATGAGCGCGTCGAATTCCGCGTCGGCGATCTCGGGGTCGTTGAGGACGTAGTACCGCTCTTCGTGGTAGCGGATCTCGCGACGGAGCTCGGCGATCCGTTCGGCGGCATTCATGCGCGCCGCATCTTTACAAAAAAAGACTCTCCGTGTCTCTGAGTCTCTGTGGCTCGTGGTCGGCGAATGCCGTTCCCTACCGATCCCGGGACAGGACGTAGTCGGGCAGGTACATCAAGGCGTCGCGCTCGGCGCTGGCGGGAAAGATCTCGAGCGCGAGCTTCGCCCGCTCGACGAAGTCGGTGGCGACCCGCTGCGCGTAATCGATCGAGCGGTGCTGCGCGAGCAGGTTGCGCAGCTCGCGCCACTCGTCCATCGACGCCCCGCGCTCCTTCACGATCTTGCGGATGAGGACCTCCGCGCGCGCATCGCCGCTGGCGAGCAGGTGGATGACGGGCAGCGTCATCTTCCCCTCGCGCAGGTCGCCGCCCACGGGCTTGCCGAGCGCGTCCTCCTCGCCGGTGAAGTCGAGCAGGTCGTCAACCAGCTGGAATGCCATCCCGATGTTGAGGCCGTAGTCCCAGAGCGCGTCCTCCTGTTCGGTGTTGGTGCCCGGCCCGAGCATGCCGCCGATGCGGGCGCTGCCGGCGAACAGGTACGCCGTCTTCCGCCGGATGATCTCGAAGTGCTCGTCCTCCGACAGGTCGACGATCCCGTTCTTCGTCAGCTGGTAGAGCTCGCCCTCGATCATGCGCAGCGTCACTTCGCAGAGCAGGCGGATGAAGTCCAGGCTGTCGCGCGACAGCGCCATCGACATCGACTTGATGTAGAGGAAGTCGCCGAGCAGCACCGTCACGTCGCTGCCCCACCGGGAGTGCACGGCCTGCCGGCCGCGCCGCATCTCGGATTCGTCGATGATGTCGTCGTGCACGAGCGTCGCGGTGTGCACGAACTCGATCACCGACGCGAAGAGCGGCGCGTGCTCCCCGGCGTACCCGCTCATGCGCGCCGCCATCAGCAGCACCGCCGGCCGGATGCGCTTGCCGCCCCCCTGCTGGATGTAGTGGCCGATCGTCGGGATCAGGGCGACCTGCGACTCGAGGTGGCGCACGAACTCGCGCTCGACCTTCTCGAGGTCGCCACGTATCGGCTCGAACATCTGCGCGAGAACGACGGATGAAGGTTTCTGCGCGGTCGGGCCCAAGCCCGACCATCATATCCCGACTTACGGGTTGAACAGCCGCTCGAAGTTGGCGCGGGCGGCGTCGGCAATCGCCTGCGGTTCGCTGGCGCGCAGTTCCGCGATCGACGCGGCGACGTGCACGACATTGGCGGGCTCGTTGCGCGTGCCGCGATGCGGCACCGGCGCAAGGAACGGGCTGTCGGTTTCGATGAGGAGCCGCTCGATCGGCACCGTCCTCGCCACCTCCTTCAGCTCGAGCGCGCGCGGAAAGGTGACGATGCCGGCCAGCGAGACGTGAAAGCCGATGTCGAGCGCGCGCCGCGCCATCGCGCGGTCGCCCGTGAAGCAGTGGAAGACGCCGCCGGCTTCGCTCGCGCGCTCTTCGTCCAGGATGCGGAAGGTGTCCTCTTCCGCCTCGCGCGTGTGAATGACGATCGGCAGCCGGCGCCGCTTCGCGAGGCGGATCTGCTCGCGAAAGACCTGCTGCTGGACCTCGCGCGGGGCGAAGTCGTAGTGGTAGTCGAGGCCGATCTCGCCGAGCCCGCGCGTCAGCGGCTGCGCGTCGATCACCTCGTCGACGCGAGCCGCGGCGCCTTCCGGGTTCGCCGCGAATGTCCCGGCCGCGTGCGGATGCACGCCCACCGAAAACCTCACCGCGTCCCACTGCGCGGCCACGGTTCTCCCCTGCTCGATTTCCGGCTCGTCGTCGGCGGCCAGGATGACGAGCGCGTGTGCGAGCTTCGCGTCTTTCGCGCGCGCGATGACTGCCGGGAGATCGGCGACGAACTCAGGACCGGCGATGTGGCAATGGGAATCGATCATGCCAATTCCCAACAACCAGCTTCCAACTCCCAAGGAGAATGAAGATCGGCAGGTGGAAGTTGGACGTTGGGAGTTGTCAACGAACCCGCGCTCCCGCAGGGACGGATGCGTCGAAGCTCACGAGGATCGGCTTGCCGTCCACGCTCGCCGCCAGCACCATCCCGTTCGACTCGATCCCCATCAGCTTTGCCGGCTTCAGGTTGAAGACGATCGCGATGGTGCGGCCGACGAGCTGTTCCGGCTGGTACGCCTCGGCGATCCCGGCGACGATCGTCCGCTGTTCCGTGCCGACATCCACCTTCATCTTCACCAGCTTCTTCGACTTCGGGACCGCTTCGGCCTCGAGCACCTTCGCCACCCGAAGCTCCACCTTCATGAACTCGTCGATAGAGATCCGGGTGTCCTCAGCGGCCGTCGCGCCCGCGCCGACCGCCTGGGTCGCGCCCGGCGCGGCGGGTTCGCCGGCGCCTCCGATGGGCTTCTCTTCCACTTTCTCCTCCGAGCGCGGCCACAGCGCTGCCGCCTTGACGAGTTCCCGCGCGCCATCGGGGCGCCAGCGGCCGTCGCGATCGAGCCGCACATCCTGGAGGGCTGTCGTATCGCCGACCCGGCGCCGGATCTCGGTGCACGAAGCGGGCATGATCGGAGTGAGCAGCACGCCAGCCAGCCGAATGGCTTCCGCCGCGTCGAACAGCACCTGCGTCAATCGATCGGCCTGCGCCGGGTCCTTCGCAAGCCGCCAGGGCGCGGTCTCCGCGAGATGAAGATTGGTGGCGTCGATCAGGCGGAATGCCACATTCGCCGCTTCATGGAGCGCCAGCTGGTCCATCGCGCGACGATACGCGTCCGCAACCTCGTTCGAAAGGTCGCGGAGTCGCGTGGATGTGTCACCTGTTGGCGTCAGACGGCCCTGGCGATACTGGTGCGCCATGGCCGTCACCCGGCTCACGAGGTTCCCGAGATTGTTCGCGAGGTCGACGTTGTAGCGCTCCTCGTACCGCTCCCACGTGAAGTCTCCGTCGCCGCCGTACGAGATCTCCTTGACCAGATACAGGCGCAGCGGATCGGGGCCGAACTTCGCCGCGACGTCCGACGGGTCGAGGCTCGTGCCGAGCGACTTGCTCATGCGCTGGCCGCCGAAGTTGACCCAGCCGTGCCCGAACACCTGCTTCGGCAGCGGGAGATCCGCGCTCATCAGCATCGCTGGCCACACCACCGTGTGGAAGCGCGTGATGTCCTTGCCGATGATATGGAGGTCGGCCGGCCACCATGTCCTGAACAGCTCCTCGTCGGTGCCGTAGCCGACGCCGGCCGCGTAGCAGATCAGCGCGTCGAACCAGACGTAGATCACGTTCTCGGGCGCGAAGGGCAGCGGAATGCCCCACAGCTGACCGGCGCGGCTCACGGAAATGTCCTCGAGGCCCGCCTCGAGCAGCTTCAGGATTTCGTTCCGCCGGATGTCCGGCTCGAGAAACCCGGGATGGTCCGCGAAATGGGCAAGCAGGCGGTCGCGATACTTCGACAGCCGGAAAAAGTAATTCTTCTCGCGAATCCATTCGGGCGTGAGCGTCGGATGGAGCGGACATTTCCCCTCGACGAGATCCCTCTCCTGCTTGAAGGCCTCGCAGGACACGCAGTACCACCCCTCGTAGAACCCTTCGTAGATGTCGCCCTTGTCGAACGCCTTCTGCGCGAGCTTCTGCACCGCCGTGCGATGCCGAGGTTGCGTCGTGCGGATGAAATCGTCGAACGAGATATCGAGCTGCTTCCAGACGGCGCGGAACTCCTGCTCCATCCGATCGCAGTAGGTGTGCGGGTCGATGCCGGCCTCGACGGCCTTCTTGTACACGTTCTGTGAATGCTCGTCATTCCCCATCAGCAGGTGCGTCTCGACACCCGCGAGCCGCTTGTAACGGGCAATCACGTCGGCCGTGATTTTTTCGTACGCGGTCCCGAGATGCGGACGGCTGTTGACGTAGTCGATCGCAGTGGTCAGGTAGAAACGCATCAACGAGTGAAGGCCTTGATCGCGGCCGCCTGGATGTCCTTGATTGGACGCCCGTGCGCATTGGCAAGGTTCACGCAGTCCTCGAATTCGGGCGCCGCATTGAGAATTTCCCCATCTCGCCGCGCCACCTTGAACCGGACCGGTCCAAACGGCGTCGTCACGGTCTGCGTCTCGCGGTCGAGGCATTCCCGCGTCATCTCGCGGTAGCGAACCCCAATCGTCGTCGTCTCGCGGAAAATCGTCGCGGTCAGCCTCTCGCGCACCGGCGGCGGCGCGATCACCGACAGGAGCGTCCCCGGCCGGTTCTTCTTCATCTGGATCGGCGTATAGAACACGTCGAGCGCGCCGGCCGCCAGGAGCTTCTCCATCACGACGCCGAAGATCTGCGGGTTCATGTCGTCGATCTCGGCCTCGATCACCACGACGGTGTGCGACGGCGCCGCGGCGTCGGCCTCGCCGATGAGGACGCGCAGCACGTTGGGCGTGTCGTCGAAGCTGCGCGCGCCGGCGCCGTAGCCGATGTTCGCAATCGTCATCGGGGGGATGCCGCCGAACTCGGTCGCATATGACGTGACGAGCAGCGCGCCTGTGGGGGTGACCATCTCGGCGCGCTGCGTGCCCGAGTAGATGGGCACGCCTTCCAGGAGCCGCACCGTTGCGGGGGCCGGAACCGGATACAGGCCGTGAGAGGACCGGATCGTCCCGCTCCCCACGTTGATCGGCGACGCCACGATGCGGTTCGCGCCGACGAGCTCCAGCGCGTGGACCGTACCGACGATGTCGATGATCGAATCGAGGGCGCCCACCTCGTGGAGATGGACGTTCTCCGGCCGGGTCCCGTGGATGGTCCCTTCCACCTCTCCGAGGCGGGCAAAGAGCGCCTTCGCGCGATCTTTGCCCGTGGCGCTCAAACGCGAGCCGTCGATGAGGGCGTAGATCTGCGGCAGCGTGCGATGCGCGTGCGCGCCGGTCGCGACCGCGCCACCGCGTCCATGATGGTGATCGTCGTGGCCGTCGCCGGCATCCTCGCCCCGGACCTGGAACTTCGTCGCGCCGATGCCCGCACGCTCCACGCGCTCGGTCCAGACCGCGTTCCGATCGATCGACAGGCTGCCGAGGGCCCCGCGAATCTCCTCGAGCGGCACGCCCGCGTCGATGAGCGCGCCGACGATCATGTCGCCGGAGGCACCCGAGAAGCAGTCGAAGTACAGGACCTTCACAACCTGTCCATCTTACTCGACGCGCCCCGCGAGGCTTCCCGCCTCGACGAGCGAGTAGTACCGCTGCTCGGAGAGAATCAGGTGATCGATCACGTCGATTCCCATGATGTCGCCCGCGCGAATCATCCTGCTTGTCAGCAGCAGATCGTCGCTGCTCGGCGTCGGGTCGCCGGACGGATGGTTGTGGAACAGCACGATGGCCGCCGCCGATGCCGCCGTGGCCTCCCTGAAGACTTCGCGCGGGTGGACCACCGTCGAATCCAGTCCGCCCATCGACACCAGCTTCACCCGAATGACCCGATGCTTCGTGTCCAACATGACGATGCCGAACTGCTCGACGGTGGCGGCGCCGTACTGCGGCAGCAGGTACGACGCGAGCTGCTGCGGCGTCTTGTACCGCGGGCGCTCGAGCGCGCTGCGAACGAGCGTCCGCCGGCCTAGCTCGACCGCCGCGACGATCTGCGACGCACGCACCGGTCCCACGCCGTTCACGCACAGTTGGCCGGGCGCCATCCGCGCCAGTCCGTGCAGCCCGCCGGCACGCTCGAGGACGCGGTTGGCCAGCTCCAGCGTTCCGTGCCCTCGCGACCCGCTGCCGAGGACAATCGCCACGAGCTCGTTGTCGCCGAGCGCGGCGGCGCCCAGCCGCTGCAGCTTTTCACGGGGCCGATCGTGCTTCGCGACTTCTTTCATAGCGATATACTCGAATTCTCATGACCCCTCGACGCTGCTCGGGACAAGCCGTGCGGCTGTCCGCGTGCATCGTTGCCGCGGTCCTCGTGACTGCCTGCGGCGACCCACCCAACAAGGAAATGGATCAGGCGCAGGGCGCCATCGATGCGGCGCGGGCTGCCGGCGCCGACAAGTACGCAACGACCGAGTACACGGCCGCGACCGACGCGCTGAAGCGCGCGCAGGACGCGGTGTCGCAGCGCGACTATCGCCAGGCGCTCAACGAGGCGCTCGACAGCCGCGAGCATGCCCAGAACGCGGCGCGCGAGGCAGCCGATACCCGGGCACAGCTGCGCGGCGAGGTCGAACGCGACATGGCGCAGATCGCCGCCCTGATTGCCGAAGCGAATACGCGTGTCGCCGCCGCCACCAGGTCCCGGACGCCGCGCCGCGTGCTCGAGGGCGCGCGCAAGGATCTGGCGGCCGTGGACGACAGCGTGCAAAAGGCGGGCGCGGCGATGCGGGCCGACGACTACCTCGCGGCACGCACGGCTTTACAGGGGGTTAAGGAGAAAATCGGGCAGGCGATGCGGGCGCTGCAGCCGCCCGCAGTGCAATCTTCGCGACGCGGCGGCTAGGAGAAGTACGCAGCTCCTTCAAACACCACGTCGGCCCAGCCAGTCAGATAGATCCCGTCTTCGCGCCATTCGACGCGCTGGGTGCCGCCCGGCGCAATGACGTCCACCTCGCGCGCGGCGCCGCCATGGGCGGCTGCGGCCACCGCCGACGCCGACGACCCCGTTCCAGACGACGTCGTCGGGCCTACGCCCCGTTCCCAGATCAGGATGCGCACGCGGCCGGGCGCCTCGACGTGCGCAAATTCAACGTTGGTGCCCGCCGGAAACATCGCATGTTTCGACAACGCGGGGCCGAACCGGTTGAAGCGCTCCTGGTCGGGCAGCGGACCAAGCACGACGCATTGGGGGTTGCCGACCGATAACACCGACGCGGTCACCGTTTCGCCAAGCACGGGGATGTCCATCTGGCGGACGTCCGCCGGTGGACCGAGCGCCGCGCGAAAGGTGTAACGAACCCCCTCGACCGCCTGGAGCTGCAACGTCTTGATCCCCGCCGACGTATCAACGGTCACGATCGTCCCTTTGGCGAGTTTCTGCCTGGTGGCCACGAGCGCTGCCAGGCATCGCAGGCCATTGCCCGATAGCTCGGCCCGGCCCCCGTCAGCGTTGAAGAGCCGCATCGTCGCCCCGCGTTCGCGCAGCTCGAACACAATCAGGCCGTCGCCGCCGATTCCCGTATGACGCGCGCAGAGGGTTCGGGCAAGTTGCGGAAGATCACCACGAGCGGCTTCGGCGTCGACAAGCAGGAAATCGTTGCCGTACGCGTGCGCCTTGGCGACCCGCAACTCCCTGGTCACGGCACCTGGAACGCCGTGAAGGCGTAGGTGAACCCGGCCATGAAACCGATGCCCGGGTCGTTGTTGGTCGCTCCAAGCAACACGGCGGCGTCCCCGCGCAAGCCGCCGGTGGTGTACCGCAGACCCATGCGCACGATGCTTCGCGACTCGGTGCCCGGCAGCGGGCCCGCCGCCCGCGTGTTGGCACGGCCGTTCACTTCACCGACGACTTCGGCCTCGTTGGTAATCGCGCGCGCGAACGACAGACCGTAGGTGACGACGTCGTTCTGACGGTTGCCGTTGGTGGGATCGCCCAGGATGCCCAGGCCGATGTTGCCGACGATGCGGACCGACTGCGTGGTCTTGCCGACGAGTATCGACGAGAAGAAATCGGTCGTGTCGAGCCCCAGGCCGCTCTCGTTGCCTGTGTTCGGCAGCTTGGTCGCGAAGCGGAAGCCGAACGCCGGCCGCTTCGTCCCTTCGGGCGCGATGCGCACCTTTGCCCCGATCATCACGTCGTCGGCATCGGTCGTCGACGAGCCCGTCGCGGTGACCAGGTCGGAGAGCGGCGCGGTCCGCCTGGCCGTGATGTCCAGCCGCGAGAACGACACCTGGTCGATCTGGATCTCCGCGATTGAGCTGACGCCGATGCTCAGGCCGACAACGGGCACCCGGAGCAGGTTCCCCTGCAGGCCCGACACGGGATAAACGACGTCATGGTCCAACTCCACGCCGCCCTCCAGCAGCAGCCGTCCGGCGCCGATGGTCTCGGGATCTTCCGTGAGGAGCGGCCGCTGCTGCGCGAACGCCGCGCCCGCCGCGAGAGAAATCGTCACGCTGATGAGAAATGTCCGCATCGTCACCCGACGTTCAGAACTGCCGTTTGCTGTCGATCAGGATGGTCACGGGACCGTCGTTGACCAGCTCGACGCGCATCATGGCCTGGAATTCGCCCGTGGCAACGGGCAGCTGGGCCGCGCGCAATTCTCTCACGACGCTTTCGTAGAGTGCGCGGGCGTGTTCGGGCGGGGCCGCCGCGTCGAACGCCGGACGCCTGCCCTTCCGGATGTCGCCGAACAGCGTGAACTGCGAGACGACGAGCACGCTGCCGCCCAGGTCGGCCACGGAACGATCCATGTGACGGCCCGCCTCACCCTCGAAGATGCGGATCTCGCGAATCTTGGCAGCGACGTACGAGACGTCTTCGGGCCCGTCGTCGCGGCCGATGCCGAGCAGCACGACGAGGCCAGGGCCGATTTCGCCGATGAC
>Ga0307473_10000341_pt1 | contig 10118 bp, 7 predicted proteins | sample atmos_gasesAM5C__FD_203744 | JGI IMG/M metagenome (GOLD analysis project Ga0307473, IMG submission 203744) | Hardwood forest soil microbial communities from Morgan-Monroe State Forest, Indiana, United States - atmos_gasesAM5C_515 | ecosystem: Environmental > Terrestrial > Soil > Temperate forest...
TTTCCCATGATCGCTTCGTCCACTTGCTTCGGCTCGATACCGGCGCGCCACACCGATTCCGCAACCACTTTCGCGCCCAGTTCCGTGGCCGAGAGCGGCGAAAGCCCGCCCAAAAATTTTCCGATTGGTGTTCGCACCGCGCTCAAGATGACCGGCTGATCCATGATGGCTTCTCCTTCAATTTCTTTCAGTCAGAAACACAAGTATAGGCGCACGCCGAGACACGGTCAATTTCTCCCCTCGATAGGAAAGAGCGTATCAAAACTGCCTTCGCCCACAAGCTGCTGCGAAAGCTCCTCAACGCGAGTAGCGGCCCATGTATTCGCCTTGGGCCAAGATGTGGCCCTGCATAGCCTGTTCGACCTCTTTTTTGGTCGCGCCCGGCTTCAGATTCAGTTTGGCGTCGAGGGCATAGAGCTTGAGAAAGTAGCGATGTGGCTTGCCCGCCGGCGGACACGGCCCACCGTAACCAGTCTTTTTGAAGTCATTGCGACCCTGGCGCGAACCATCTGCCAACTGTTCGTTCTTCGGCAAATTCTGCGGGAGGGCGCGCAGTTTCGCGGGCAGGTCAAATATCACCCAGTGTACCCAGATTCCCACCGGGGCATCAGGATCATCGGCGATCAGAGCGAAACTCTGAGTGGCAGCAGGTGGAGCGTTCCATTCCAACGCCGGCGAGATGTCCGCGCCATCGCAGGTGAATTGCTTCGGAATGTTTCCGCCCGCAGTGAAATCAGGGCTCTTCAATTCCAACGACATTGCAGCACCTCCAGGGTTGCGCGCCGACCACCCGGCGGCGCCTGCAAGACAGCCAACCAACACAAAAAATCCAAGCATCGCCTTCATGCCAGCCATTATACCCGCCGCGCCACAAGCCCGAGCGCGAGGTGTATCATTATGATGCGCTAAGCTGTGGCCGGCAGATCTTCGACCCAGGAGAAAGTAGCCATGGACCGCGACGAATTTTTCCACTATCTCGAGCAGGTGCACGAAAGAACCATGCGCCTGGTTCGTTGTATCCCGCCCGAGAAGATCGAGTGGACTTGCCGCGAAGGTGAATTCACTCTTGGCGACCTCGCGCGCCACATCGCCACCACGGAGCGCTACGTCTTCGCTGAGTGCGCCTGCGGACGCCCCAGCCGCTACAAAGGCTGCGGACGCGACCTCGTCGACGGCCTCGACAATGTGATTGCCTTCATGGAACGCATGCACGCCGAATCAGTTCAGATTTTTCGTGGAATGTCGGACGAGGACCTCGCGAAAAAAGGCACTTTCCCGCAGGGCGTTCCGATCACCGCCTGGAAATTGCTGCGCTCCATGGCCGAACACGAAGCCCACCACCGCGGCCAAATGTATGTCTATCTAGGAATCCTCGGTGTGAAAACCCCGTCAATCTTCGGACTGAACGAGCGCCAACTGGAAGCAATCTCCCGCCAGTCTGCTCAGGCCTGAGGGCCGATTCAAATTTCGACTGGCGCCGATCGCTGCATCAAAATCTTAAGCGATTCAATTCTGCTGAGTCTTCTTCGTGGAATCCGCCCCGGCGGCCTTTTGCGCCTGAGCCACTTCTGCTTGGACGCGATCCATCGTCTTCACCATCATTTTCTGGATAATTGGTGACGCGGCCTGCATGGCCTCGGCGGTCATGGTCGGCATTTCCTTCAAAATCTTTTGCCCGGTAGGAGATGAATAAAATGTGACCAGTGCATCCACGTCGCCCTTAGTGAGATGCTTTTGATACACAGGAGTTACGGCCTGCAAATATTCGTCCACGGGGAAGTCCTTCAGCATGTCATCCATCATCTTGTCCATGCGCGCTTCAAATTCAGGAGGAAGCTTGGCCTGCTTCTCAAGCATGTCGTGAACCGTCTTGTGCATCTGTTTCGTCATGCTCGCCATCATGTTCTTCAGCAAATCGGTCGTATGCATTGCGCCCAAATACCTTTCGATATCCGCTTTCGAGGCCGGAGCATCGGCGGGATTTTGCTGCGCCAAGCTGACGGACACGAAGAGCAACGAAACCAGGAGTGAAAGTGCGAATCGCTTCATCGGTAACCTCCCTCGATCACCGAAATGGTAGCTGTGGCCTGCCGGCGGCACCATAGTACTTTGTCGTGAGCGTTACTTACTTGCGTTGACCGCCCGACGTCGCTCCGTCCACCGCGGCAGCCTAATTGAAAATATTGTCTCCCAATTGGCCGTTGACCACCGTGCTAACATCACTTGAGGGTTCATCGAGCATGGAACGAGCGTGCGATTCACCGAACACGAGGGCTACATGCCCCGACTCACCATTTACGCCTTTATTTCGCTTTTCTCACCGGGACGCTGCCCTCTCCGCGCTCGTTTCTAATCGATACAAGGTACGATTAGAATTCGCCGTAACTCCAACAAAACAAACGGAGGCGACCAATTCTAATCGCAACTAATTCCGGGGTCCATCGTAGCGACTTTCAGCGGCTTTTTGCGACTCCGCCGAAGAGCTTTCTCACCCTCCAATGACCCCCGAAACCACCCTAAAACCAGGCTTCGAGCTGAACGCGGAGCAGCGCGCCGCAGTCGAGCATGGTGAAGGCCCCCTCCTGGTTGTCGCGGGCGCCGGGACCGGCAAAACTCGCGTGATCACCGAGCGCATCCGTAACCTGCTCGAAACGGATCCCGAGCTTGCAGGTGAAAATATCTTGGGGCTCACGTTCACGAATAAAGCAGCCGGTGAAATGAAGCACCGCGTTGTAAAGGCCATCGGCGAGCGCGCCGAGGGCGTCTGGCTGAGCACGTTTCACAAATTCTGCCTCGAGAAAATTCTGCAGGCCGCTAATCCAAATCTCATGCCTCTCGAAGATGTGGATCACTGGATCCTTCTGCGGCGGCACATCGCCGAACTCGAATTGAATCATTTCAAGCGCCTCGCCGATCCCGGCGAATTTCTCAACGACTTCGTGAAATTTTTCTCGCGCTGCCAGGATGAGTTGATTTCACCGGATGATTACCAGAAGTACGTCGAAGATCTGCAGCAAAAATATGAGGCGCGCAAAAAATCGCTCGAGCCCGATGCCCGCGCGCAAGAGGAAGAAGAGCTGGCGCGCCAATCAGAACTTGCACGCGCCTATCGCGTCAGCGAGCGGCTGCTTCGCGAGCGCAACCTGCTCACATTCGGCGCGCAATTGATGCAGGCCGTGCAGGTGGTGCGTTCCGATGAAGCGCTGCTCGAAAAATTGCGCGAGCAATACCGCTACATTCTGGTGGACGAGTTTCAAGACACGAACATTGCGCAGCTCGAATTGCTATGGCTCCTCGCGGGCCGCCGGCGAAACATCGTAGCCGTCGGCGACGACGACCAGGCGATTTACCGCTTTCGCGGCGCATCCTTCGGCAGCTTCACCATATTTCTCAAGAAATTCTGCGGAGTCAGCGACGCCAGGTCCGCCGCAGGCAAGGGGAAACATCTCGTCTCGCTGACGCAGAATTATCGCTCGACGAGCCGCATCCTGCGCGTCGCGGGCGAAGTAATCTCGCACAACGAGAAGTCGCCGCTGTTGCCTCCGAAAGACCTGAGCACAAGCAATTCCGAAGGCGAAAAAATCCGCGTCGCCGAGTTCGCCACGCCGGTGGAGGAAGCCCACTGGATTGCTTCGGAAGTCGAGCGCCTGCAAACGCCGGGAAATCCATGGCGTAGTTTTGCCGTGCTCTACCGCAAACACACGCATCGCACTCGCCTGCTGGATGCGCTGCGCCGGCGTCAGATTCCTTTCGTCATCCGTAAATTCTCGATTCTTTCGAGCACGCTGGTGCGCGACTTGCTCGCCTGGCTGCGCCTGATTGCCGTGCCCGCGGACAACGTAGCTTGCGCGCGCGTGCTGGCTGCCCCGTACTGGGGGCTCGAGCCACGGGATCTGGCGCGGCTCGCGGAGCGCGCTGAAAAAAATCATCGCCGCCCGCTCTCAGACGAACTGGACACGGAGCAGCGCGAATTGCCGTTTTCGCGCGAGGGCTCGCGGCTCCCGGAATTAGTGAGCCTGCTTACCCGCCTGCGGCAGGCGGCGAGAAAAACGACAGCGGCCGGCGTGCTCGAAGAATTGATCGCCGGCCTAGCGCTTGCGCCGCTGCCTTCTGAAGCCGATCGCCACTACCTCGACTGCTTCGTAAACTTCGTCAAGGAATGGGAAAAGAAGAGCGAGCGGAAAAGCCTGCGCGATTTCATCCAGTATCTGAATTATTTTGCCGAAGCGCACGGCGATATTCATTTGGAAGAAGAGCCGTACGAGGACGCCGTGCAATTAATGACCGTCCATGCCGCCAAGGGCCTGGAATTTCCACACGTCTTCATCATGCACCTGAACAAGCGAGACTTCCCTTCCGGCCCACGGCCGGTCGTTTTCGAATTCCCTGCCGAGCTGATGAAGGAAGAGAAGCCCGCCGGAGATTTTCAAATTCAGGAAGAGCGGCGACTCTTCTATGTAGCTTTGACGCGCGCGCAGCGGCGGTTGACGCTTTCGACAGTCGTCAACAAGTGGAAAAAGCCGTCACTCTTTCTCGACGACTTTTTGATGAACCCGAAAATCCAGAAATTCGATACCGCGCAATCGGCGCCCAAAGTGATCGTACCGCCCGCGGAAGAAACCACGGGCGCGGCTCAGGATTCGACCGGCCCTTCGCGGCTTTTTGGGCCAACAGGAGAGAACACGCGGGCCTATTCGCGTGTGGCGTTGTGGGCCAAGGCTTATCACCCGCCGATTGCGGAGCCCCTGCAATTGAGCGCTTCGGCGATTGAAACCTACCAGCGATGCCCGATGCAGTATCTGTTCGCAAATGTGTGGAGAATCCGTGGCGGCCCGCACGCGATGATGACGTTTGGAAATGTGATGCACACAACGATCAAAGAATATGCGGCCCTCGTTCGCGAGTTGCGGAAAGTGCCCTTCAGCGAAGTGGCTGCCATTTATGAGCGCGAATGGTCCTCCGCTGGTTTTCCGGACGACTATCAGGAAGAGGAGTACCGCAAGGCGGGGCTCGAGCAGTTGGAAAATTTTCACCACAGCTACTCGGCCGCGCCGCCCGACATGTGGTACCAGGAAAAAGGTTTTGAGTTGCATCTCGATCACGACGTGATCGTCACCGGACGCATGGACCAGGTAAACCGGCTCGGCCCAAAAGAAATTGAAATCGTGGATTACAAGACCGGAAGACCGAAAGACTCCAAGAAGGCGGCCGAAAGCCTGCAACTCAGCGTGTACGCCCTCGCCGCAGAAGAAGTGCTCGAACTTCATCCTTCACGGCTGGTGTTTTACAACTTGACCACCAACGAGCCGGCGGAGACAGCGCGCGACTCAAAAGCTCTTGCGAAAACGAAGCAAACGATTGGAGGAGTGGCAGACCAGATTCGCGCCGGGGATTTCGAGGCGAAGCCGGGTTTTCATTGCGGCTACTGCGATTTCAAGCCGCTCTGTCCCGCGCACGAGCAGCTCATTTCCATCCAACCAGCGGGCAAAGACGCCGGCAAAAACTAGCGCCACAATCATGGGAAAAAATTCGGGACAAAAACGAAAGCGGGGCGGCCCGTTGCCCTGGGCGCCCCGCTTTATTTCCGGAGTCGTTCCGCGCATGAACTACTGTGGAACTTTCTCCCGGCGAATCAGCAGCGGCTTCGAATTCGAATCGCGCTCGACTCGCTTCGTTCATCTATAAATGTGTGAGCGAATGAAGTCAAGCAGAAAAACTTTATGAAGATGTCGGACATGAAACATTTTTCAGCAATTTCTAGTGCGGTGCGTTCACAGCGCTCGTGTAGTAGCCTTCGCGCGCGGTGATGTCGAGTCCGGGGCGGCGCACGCGCACTTCGATCGAGTGATAATCTTTCGTGCGATCCGCTTCCTGCGGGCTGAACGCAAGGATGTACTGATTGCGTGCTTGCTCGGTGACCTTGGCATAAAGCCGCGCAAGGCTGTCCGATTTCCCGGCATAAAAAGTGTCGCCGCCGGTGCCGCTGGCATAATGTTCGAGGCGCGAGGTTTCGTGCTGGAAAAGCGCGTGGCCGACGGAAATGGAGTACACGGAAACGTCGGCGGTCAGCAGATACTGGAGCGTCTCTTTGAAGTTGTGCCTGTTGTTGCGGGCGTTGTTCCCGTCGGAAATTAGGAAGATAATCTTGCGGCGGTCGCGGCCGCGGCCCTTGAGCATTTCGCCGGCGGCGTAAATGGCGTCGTCGAGATCTACATCCACGGTTTCACGGCGCGCGCCGACCGTCGGGACGCCGGTTTCCTGCGAGCGTCCATTGATCACGGGTCCTGCTTCAAGCGGGCCGCCGAACCCACCGGGAAAATGCTTATTCAGCTCGAGGCGCTTGAGCGTGGTGAACGTCAGGTCGTTGTTGAAGGAAAAGTTGGAGACGACACTCGGATATTCCGAGTAGGTGACTACGGCTGCTTCGTCCGCGGGACCAAAGCCCCCGGCGATGGCCACCAGACTTTTCTGCACATGGTCGGCTTGTTTCTGGGTCAGGTAATTGTCGATCAGAATCACGGCGGAAAGAGGGAAAGGGTCTGCAGAAAACTTTAGGATTTGCTGCTCCTGGCCGTCCTGGAAGATGCGGAAATCCTCTTCCTGCAAGCCTCCGACCAGGCGCCCGTCGCGATCTTTCACCGTGACAGGGACGACGACGACTTCGGTGTGAACTTTGATGTAGGAGCGAGTGTCGCCTTCCTGGGAAGGTTTTTGCTGTGTGCCGGGGGTCGTAGGCGCGGGCTGGGATTGCGGAGCAGCCGGAGGAGGATTCAGCGTAGGCCTCGGCTGAATCTGGGCGGCGACCGAAATGCCAAGAAGTAAGACGGTGCCCAGCGCCAGGATGCTTCGGGTCATCAATTTGTCTCGCTTCCTGCCCTTGGGCAAGGTCGCGGGGAGGCTGCGTTTTGCCTGCCCCGGAAATTTAGAGCGAACATCCGGTGGAGCGCCCGGTGCATCGTACCAGTCGGCAATGATCTCCAGGGAGATTATACAATGCGCATGACCAGCTATGCGGCAGGCGTTCTCACATTGGCTCTCGCGGGCATGCTGGCCGCGAGCGCGGTGGGAGATGCGAGGGCCCAATCGCAGTCGCAGCAGCAGACGCCGCAATCCGGCCAGACGCTTAAAAGTCAGGTCACCGTTGTAAATGTCTTTGCCACTGTGCGTGACAGGCATCACGCGATCATCTCCGACCTCAACGAGAAGGATTTCAAGATACTAGAGGACGGCCAAGAGCAGAAAGTTGCCTTCTTCTCGAAGGAGAGGAACCTGCCGATTACCATGGGAATCCTGATTGACACCAGCGGCAGCATGGATCGGATATTGAATGCCGAGCAGGAGACCGCGTCGCGCTTCCTGCAGCGAGTGATGCGCAAGAACGATGAGGCCATGGTGATTAGTTTCGATCTCGATGTAAATTTGCTGGCGGACTTCACGGCAGACACCTCGATTCTGGAGCGGGCCATTCGCCGCACGGTGATCAATGCGCCTGCTGCGGGGATTGGCGGCACGGTGGGCACAATTCCGCAGCAGGGCGGCGGTACGAATCTGTACGACGCAGTCTACCTGGCCGCGCATGATCAGCTGGCGACGGAGGCAGGACGCAAAGCGATCATCCTGCTATCGGACTGCGAGGACACGGGCAGCCGGCTGAGAATTCAAGAGGCAATCGAAGCGGCACAACGAGCTGATACCGTTATCCACGTCCTGCTGCTCCGGGATTTCATGGCTACATCGGGAGTCGGCCCCCCGGTGGCGAGCAAGATGGCTTCAGAAACGGGTGGCCGCGTGATCGACGTCCACAATGAGAAAACGCTGGAAAAGGCCTTCGATGAAATCGCTGAAGAGCTAAGCTCGCAATACGTGCTCGGCTATTACCCCACGAACGAAAAACGCGACGGCACGTTCCGGAAGATTCAGGTAGAAATTGTTTCGCATTCCGATGCAAAAGTCACCGCCCGCAAAGGATATTACGCGCCAAGGAAGTAAAGGCGTTCCGCCTCGACAATTTGGCAGGAGTATTGGACTGCCACATAGATTTCGGTTCTAGAACCGGTGACGCGAATCCTCAGCTAATCGCTAGGAGGCGGCGGGGATGATGGCGCGGTGGCGTAATAGCCTTTGCGGGAACGAACAATCAGCCCTTTGCGGTCCGTCTCGACGTCGATTCTGCGATATTTGGGAGTCGCAGGCGGAGTCGCAGGCGAGTACGCGATGAAGTACTGGCTGCGCAGCTCCGAGCCGATATCCACGAAGGACTGCGCGAGATCATCCACTCTGTAGGGAAAAAAAACGCGGCCGCCGCTTTGGTCTGCAAATTTTTCGAGAACTTTGTCGCCCGGCCCCAAGTGATTTTTGTGAGATAGATCGCCGGGCCCTCCCCGTTTTTCTCCGGCCACAGTGCTAGTGGAAATCCACTCCCTGTTCGTGCTGATAGCGTAGATGGAAGCCTCGGCGCGAATGGCGCCTTCGATGGCATCGCTGAGCGCGTGATCGCTCAGGTTGTCCTCGCCATCGCTGATCACCACCAGCACGCGCCTCACTTCGGGATTGGGAGCCGGCGCGAGCGGCGGGTTCGAAAGCTTATCCGCGGCTTTGAAGATGGCGTCGTGGAGAGCCGTGCCGCCGCCGGCCCGCTGCTTGCGGATGGCGGAGCTGAGCAGACCAACATCGCCGGTGAAATCCTGAATCACCTCGGGCTCGTTGTCAAAAGTCATCAGGAAGGCCATGTCTTTGTTGCGGCGAATCACGCTGCTCAGGAAATCAATGGCGGCATCCTGCTCAAATTCCAGACGCGGGCGAATACTGTTGGAAGTGTCGAGCAGCAGGCCGATGCGAAGGGGCAAATCCGTTTCGCGGCCGAAGTAGCGGATTTCCTGGAGCACTCCATCTTCGAGAACTTTGAAATCGCCCTTATCGAGGTCGGTGATGAAATTGTGCCGGCGGTCGGTGACGGTCGCCACCAGGTGAACGAGGCCTGTGGTGACTTGAATTGGCGGAATCGGCTTTTGCTGATCTTGCGGCGGAGGCGGCGCGGGCTGCTGTGCGTGCGCAAGATTTCCGCAAGATATCAGCGCAACCGCGAACACGAGAATCGGGCGCGAAAATTTCATCAAAGAGATTATAGGAACTCCCGCAAGCTAGCGTCAATTAAACGCTCTTCAGTTTTGGTAGCCTGCGCGATGATTCGCAAATAGCTAACCAGATCTTCCGGGAGCGGCGCGCGGAATTCAACGCGCTTTCCCGTCCGCGGATAGGAGAAGGCCAGGCGCGCTGCATGGAGAAAATTTCTGCCGAGGGGTGGTAGTAGTTCGGCGGAGACGCGCTCCTGGCGCGGGGCGCCATAAAGCGTATCGCCAACCACGGGCCATCCGAGCGCAGAAAAATGCACGCGGATCTGGTGCGTGCGCCCGGTGTGAATCCCAGCCTCGATCAACGTGAAGCTTCCGAGACGCAGGAGAACTCGCCAGTCGGTACAGGCCTCGCGGCCTTCGCGGCGGCGCGCCGTCATGCGCGCGCGGCGGCGCAGGTCGCGGGCGACGGGAAGTTCGATGCGGCCTGCTTCTCCTTTCACTGCTCCATGGAGAAGCGCGACATAGGTCTTCGCGACTTCGCGGTCGCGGAATTCTGTGACGAGTTTCAAGTGCGCGGCGTCGGTGCGCGCGATCACAACTACACCAGAAGTTTCTTTGTCAAGGCGGTGCACGATTCCGGGGCGCAGGGGGCCGCCAATGGTCGAAAGCCCTCCTGCGACGCCGTAACGGTTCAGGAGCGCGGCGACCAGCGTGCCCGCGCCCCCTCCTGCGCCGGGATGGACGACCATTCCTGCGGGCTTGTTCACTACAGCGATGTCAGCGTCTTCGAAAATAATTTCGAGCGGAATATCTTCGGCGGGAACGCCGGGAGCGGGCGGGGGTGGAATTTCCACGACCACGATTGCGCCGGGTTCGATCCGATGAGAGGGCTTCATCGCGGACCCATCCACGAGGACGCGGCCTTCATCCATCAGCGATTGAATATGCGTGCGGCTCATTTCCGGAAGCTGCGAAGCGAGAAAACGATCAAGGCGGTTTCCCGCTTGATCGGCGGGAACGGAAAAGTGAACGCGCTCGGTAGAA